>Ga0184637_10002672_pt1 | contig 11373 bp, 9 predicted proteins | sample PLM3_127_b2_FD_133143 | JGI IMG/M metagenome (GOLD analysis project Ga0184637, IMG submission 133143) | Groundwater sediment microbial communities from an aquifer in East River, Colorado, USA - PLM3_127_b2 | ecosystem: Environmental > Terrestrial > Soil > Riparian zone | place: USA: East River... | reverse complement strand
GTGGAGTCCACCCTACGAGGAGGCGCGCGCCTGGCTCATGTCGGAGATGCGCGCGGCCGGCCTCACCGCCTGGGTCGACGCGGCGGGCAACACATTCGGTGGTCTCGGCGCCGAGGCCTTCCACGCGGAGAAGCCGGTCGTGCTGACCGGTTCGCACATCGACACGGTTCCCGAAGGCGGCATCCTCGACGGCGCCCTCGGCGTGATGGCCGGTCTGGAGTGTCTCCACACGATCGCCGAACACGGCCTCACGCACGGGCGGCCGCTGGTGGTCGCGGCGTGGGTCGACGAGGAGGGCCGCTACGGCAGCCTGTTCGGCTCGCGGGCCTTCTGCGGCCTGCTCGACGCGGCGAGGCTTCCCGAGATGGCCTCCGTCGACGGCGAGCGGCTGGTCGACGCGATGGCCCGCGTGGGCTTCGACGCCGCACAGGCCCCCAACGCCCGCGCACCACGCGGCGCAGTGAGGGGGTACGTCGAGTTGCACATCGAGCAGGGACCGCACCTCGAGGAGGCCGGTATCCCCATCGGTGTCGTCGAGTCGATCGTCGGTGTGCGCCGGACCCGACTCGTCTTCACCGGTCAGGCCGACCATGCCGGCACGACCCCGATGGAGCGCCGCCGCGATGGATTCCTGGCCGGCGCGGAGTACGCCATCAAGGCGCGCGATCACATCGTCAAGCGCGGAGGCGGCCGGAGCGTGACCAACGTGGGTGTGGTCCACGTGCACCCGGGCGTGACCAACGTCGTGCCGGCGCGCTGCGAGCTGGTGCACGAGATGCGGTCGCCCGATGCGGCCGTGCTCGAGAAGCTCTTCCGGGATTGCGGCGCGCTGGCCAAGCGCGTGAGCAAGCGCCGCCAGGTGAGCGTCGAAATCCGCCCGCTGTCGGCCACCGCCCCCGCCCTGTGCGCCCCTCGGGTGCAGGAGGCGGTCGAGGTGACGAGTGGCGAGCTGGGCCTTCCCTCGCTCCGCATGTACTCCGCGGCCGGTCACGACGCGCAGAACCTGGCCTCGGTGACCGACGCGGGGATGATCTTCATTCCCTCCAAGGGGGGACGCAGCCACCGCGTCGACGAGATGAGCGACTGGGACGCGATCGAGCGCGGCGCAAACGTCCTCCTGGGAACCCTCCTCAAGCTCGCCTAGGCGCGTGTCGGAGTATCGAGGAGTGCCCCGGGTCCCCCGGGGCGCGACGAGCGCGGGGGGCTTGGGGGGCCCTGTCGAGGCCCCCCATCTGGCTCGGAGGGTTCTGCGCGGGGTTCTCGCCATCGTCCTGCTCGTCCTGGGCGGCTGCGCGTGGGATACGCCGCAAACCTCGCTCGTGCCGCGCTCGGATCTCACGCGCGAGATTCAGGGCTTGTACGGGCTCATCACGTGGGCGGCGGTCATCATCGGCGTGCTGGTGCTCGGGCTCATCACCTGGATCCTGCTGCGCTACCGCCAGCGTCCGGGGGCGCCGATGCCGCGTCAGGTCCGCGGCCACGCGACGCTCGAGCTGGCCTGGACCATCGCGCCCGCCCTGGTCCTGCTCATCATCGCGGTGCCGACCATCCAGGTGATCTTCCGCACCCAGGCCCCGGCCAGTCCGCAGGCGCTCGAGATCGACGTCATCGGCAAGCAGTGGTGGTGGGAATACCGCTACCCGAGTCTCGGCGTGGTCACCGCGAACGAGCTGCACGTGCCGGCCGGCCGCCCGGTGGTCGTCAAGCTGGTGGGCTGGGACGTGATCCACAGCTTCTGGGTGCCGCAGATCGCCGCCAAGCGCGACGTGATCCCGGGCCGACTGAACCGGATCACCTTCACCGCGGATACGCCCGGGACCTACTGGGGGCAGTGCGCGGAGTACTGCGGTACCTCGCACGCGAACATGATGTTGCGCGTCATGGTCGACACGCCCGAACACTTCGATCGCTGGGTGCAGGCGCAACTCGCGCCGCCCGCCGAGCCCGCGGGACTGGCCGCCGAGGGGCAGGCACTCTACACGACGCGCGCCTGCGTCGGCTGCCACACGATTCGCGGCGTGTCCGCCGGCGTCCTGGGGCCCGACCTCACGCACTTCGGCAGTCGGACGACCCTCGCCGCGGGCCTGTTCCCCAACGGGCCCCAGACGCTCGCCGCCTGGCTGAAGGATCCACAGGCCGTGAAGCCAGGCGCCAAGATGCCGAACCTCGGTCTCACCGATGAGCAGGCCCGCGCCCTCGCGGCGTATCTCTTGAGTCTGAAATAGTCATGGCCACGCACGCCTTCGAGGCCGCCCACGCGGCCCACGTCCAGACGGCGCCGGCCACCGGCCTCTGGAGTTGGATCACCACCGTCGACCACAAGCGCATCGGCATCCTCTACGGGGTCAGCGCGTTCTTCTTCCTGCTCGTGGGCGGGATCGAGGCGCTGGTCATCCGGCTGCAGCTGGCCCGCCCGGGAAACACGCTGGTGAGCGCCGACTTCTACAACGCGCTCTTCACCATGCACGGCACCACGATGGTGTTCCTGGCCGTCATGCCGTTGAACGCCGCCTTCTTCAACTACCTGGTCCCTCTGATGATCGGCGCGCGCGACGTGGCCTTCCCCCGGCTCAACGCGCTCTCCTACTGGATCTTCCTGGGCGGCGCGCTGTTCCTGAACGCGAGTTTCGCCGTGGGGACACCTCCCGACGGCGGCTGGTTCGGCTACGTCAGCCTCACCTCGCGCCAGTACTCACCGGGGCCGGGCGTCGATTTCTGGGTGCTGGGGCTGCAAGTTCTGGGAGCGTCGTCGCTGATGGCGGGCGTGAACTTCATCGTCACCATCCTCAATATGCGCGCCCCCGGCATGACCCTCATGCGCATGCCCGTGTTCGTGTGGATGACGTTGGTGGTGCAGTTCCTGATCGTGTTGGCCTTCCCGCCCGTCACCGTGGGGCTGATCTTCCTGATGCTCGACCGATTCTTCGGCACCCACTTCTACGACGTGGCGGCGGGGGGCGACCTCCACCTCTGGCAGCACCTCTTCTGGATCTTCGGACATCCCGAGGTCTACATCCTGATCCTTCCCGCCTTCGGGATCGTCTCCGAGGTGCTCCCGACATTCTCGCGCAAGCCGCTGTTCGGCGCGCCCGTGGTGATCTACTCGGGGGCCCTCATCGGCTTCTTCGGCTTCGGGGTGTGGGCCCACCACATGTTCGCCACCGGGATGGGGCCGGTGGCCGACGCGGCCTTCTCCGTGGCCACCATGCTCATCGCCATCCCCACGGGCGTGAAGATCTTCAACTGGCTGGCCACCATGTGGGGCGGCAGCATCCGCGCCACCACCGCCTTTCACTTCGCGGCGGGGCTCATCGCCACCTTCACCATCGGCGGTCTGTCGGGGATCATGCACGCGTCACCGCCCGTCGATCTCCAGCAGACCGACAGCTATTTCGTGGTGGCGCACTTCCACTACGTGCTCGTCGGGGGGAGCCTCTTCGGGCTCTTCGCGGGAATCTTCTACTGGTGGCCCAAGATCACCGGGCGCCTGCTCGACGAGCGGCTGGGCAAGCTCGGCTTCTGGGTGATGTTCGTGGGATTCAACGTCGCTTTCTTCCCCCAGCACTACCTGGGCGCCATCGGGATGCCCCGTCGGATCTACACCTACCCCGCGGAGGCCGGCTGGAATCTCTGGAACATGGTATCCACGATCGGGGCCTTTGCCCTGGGCGTCGGGGTGCTGATCGTCCTCATCAACGCGCTGCATAGCCTGCGCGCCGGCGAGCGGGCGCCTGCCGATCCGTGGGATGGGCGCACCTTGGAGTGGCGGACGTCGTCGCCGCCTCCGCCCCACGACTTCGACGAGATCCCGCCCATCTACGGGCGGGACACCTTCTGGCGCGAGAAGTACGGCGATCGGCACGGCCGCCGCCCCACTGCCCTGGCGCCGCCGCCGACCGACGAGCATGGAATCCACATGCCCTCGCCCTCGGTGTGGCCGTTCGTGACGGCCGTGGGGGTGACCGTCGCGGCGGCCGGGGCCCTCATCGGCCTCCCCGTCGTTCTCCTCGGCGCCGCCATCACCGTGTACGGCGGCTTCCGGTTTGCCCTGGAGCACCACGGCAATCCCGCGCACGATCACCAGGACGGGCTCCTCGGCATCGACATGCGGAAGCTCGCCATGTGGACGTTCATCGGCTCGGAGTGCATGCTCTTCGGGACCCTGATTGCCACCTACATGGCCTACCGGGGCAAGAGCACGGTGGGCCCTCATCCGCACGAGATCCTCGACATTCCCCTCACCACCTTGAGCACGTTCGATCTCCTCATGTCGAGCCTGCTCATGGTCTTGGCTCTGGACGCCGTGCGGCGCGACGACCGGAAGCAGGCGCGGCTGTGGCTGGCGGGCACCGCCTTCTTCGGGCTCATCTTCCTCGGCTTCCAGGCCTACGAGTTCGCCCACTTCGTGCACGAGGGCCTGACCCTGCAGCGCAACCTGTTCGGCTCCACCTTCTTCACCCTGACCGGCTTCCACGGGGGACACGTGACCCTGGGCGTGGTCCTGCTGCTGACCTTGCTGATCCTCGACTTCCGCGGCAAGCTCGGGGTGGCCGACGCACCGAAGGTGGAAGTGATCGGCCTCTACTGGCACTTCGTGGACATCGTGTGGATCGCCATCTTCACCCTCATCTACCTGGTGCCCTGATGACGGTGTCCCCCGCGCCTCATCCGCGTTCGCAAAACGGTGAGCACTCCCACGCCTCGGTCGCGACCTATGTCAAGATCGCGATCGTCCTCACCGTGGTCACCGCGCTGGAGTTTGCCGTGATCTACATCCGGACCCTCACCCCCATCCTGGTGCCGTTGCTCCTGGTCATGTCCGCGGGGAAATTCGCGCTGGTCGCCCTGTTCTTCATGCACCTCCGGTATGACAAGCCCATCCTCTCCACCCTCTTCGCGGCCCCGCTCATCATCGCCATCGTGGTCATCGTGGCCCTGATGACCCTCGGGGACGCCTTCCTGATTTTCGAGCGTTGACGTGACCACGCCGCCGCCGTTCTCGTGGATCGCGGGGAGTGTTCACGTGGAGGTGCTCCTCGGCGTGGCCCTGCTGGGACTGGCCTACGCGTGGGCGTGGACCCGTCAGGGCGGACGCCCGATTGGCCGATGCTTCGCCTGCTTCTACGGCGGCCTCGTCACCGTGGCCCTCACGCTGAACGGGCCGCTGCATGACCTGAGCGACTTCTACCTCTTCAGCGCGCACATGGTGCAGCATCTCCTCCTCACCCTCGTCGTCCCTCCCTTGCTCCTGCTTGGCACGCCGGAGTGGATGGCCGACCGTCTGCTCGCCCCACTCGTCCGGCGGTCGGCCACGGGGTGGGTGGTGCGCACGGTGACCCGACCAGTGCCCGCCCTGGCCCTGTACACCGCGGTCCTCGTGTTCTGGCACGTACCCGCCGCCTACGAGCTGGCCCTGCGCGTCCACGCCTGGCACGTCGTCCAGCACCTGAGCCTCATGGCGGCGGCGTGTCTCGCCTGGTGGCCGGTCCTCTCACCCTCCACCCTGGCTCCGCGCCTCCACTACGGAGCCCAGATCCTGTACATCTTCGCCTTCGGCATGCCCATGACGGTCGTGGCCGCCATGATCACGGGGGCGGAGGAACTCCTCTACACGTCGTACGCGAGGGCCCCGCGCCTCTTCGGCCTCACGCCCTTCGACGACCAGCGCGTGGGCGGGGTGATCATGTGGGTGCCGGCGGGGCTGATCCCGCTTCTGGCCTTCACCGCCATCTTCTTCCGGTGGGCCGCCGCCGAAGCCGACGATCTCGAGGAGGATCCGGCCGGCGGGCCCTCCCCGCTCGGAAGCGCGTGAGCCCATCGTCCCCGGCGGCGCGGCCGGCCGCGTCAGGTGTCTCTGCTATCATGGCGATTCGTGGGTAACGAGTCATGAACATCTGCGTGGTGGGTACGGGGTACGTCGGTCTGGTCACCGGAGCCGTCTTCGCCGACCTCGGCAACGAAGTGACGTGCGTGGACAATCAGAGCGACAAGATCGCGGCCCTGCGGGCCGGGCACATGCCCCTCTACGAGCCGGGCCTCGAGGAGATGGTGGTGCGCACCGTCGCCGACGGGCGGCTCGACTTCACCGAGGATCTCGTGGGCGGCGTTCGCCGCTCCGACATCGTCTTCATCACCGTGGGGACTCCGCCGGGAGACGGCGGCCAGACGGATCTCAGCGCGGTGGAAGCGGTGGCCCGGACCATCGGACAGGCCATGGAGCGCTACCTGGTGGTGGTGAACAAATCCACGGTGCCCGTGGGCACCGGAGACTTCGTGCGCGAGGTGATCGAGCGCCACCAGGCCCGCCCCATCCCCTTCGACGTGGTCTCGAATCCCGAGTTCCTCCGCGAAGGCTCGGCCATCGAGGACACGCTGCGCCCGGACCGCATCGTCATCGGCGCGCCCTCCCAGCAGGTGGCCATGACCTTGCTGGAGCTGTATGCCCCCCTGGAACGGCCCATGATCATCACGGACGTGCCCTCGGCGGAGATGATCAAGTACGCGTCCAACGCCTTCCTGGCCACCAAGATCTCCTTTGCCAACGCCATCGCCAACCTGTGCGAGCTGGCGGGGGCCGACGTCACCCAGGTGATGAAGGGCATGGGGCTCGACGCCCGGATCGGGCCGGCTTTTCTGGCCGCCGGGCTGGGCTACGGGGGAAGCTGCTTTCCCAAGGACACCGACTCGCTCATCCACACGGCGTCCACGTTCGGCTCCGACTTCGTCTTGCTCCGGGCGGTGGTCGAGATCAACCGCGGTCGTGCCGCGCACTTCGTGGAGGCCATCCGCAAGGCCCTCTCGCCCCTCGACGGCAAGATCATCGCGGTGCTCGGGGTGGCCTTCAAGCCGAACACCGACGACATGCGAGAAGCCAAGAGCATCGAAGTGGTATCGGAACTGCTGCGCCTGGGCGCCACCGTGCGCGCCTACGATCCCGTGGCCCTCGACAACGCGCGGGAGGTGTTTCCCGCATCGGTCACCTACTGTGCCTCGGCGCACGAGGCGGCGGCGGGGGCCGACGCCATCGCCCTCGTCACGGAGTGGAACGAGTTCAAGTTCCTCAACCTCGACCGGGTGCGCCAGGTCATGCGGCGCCCGGTGATCTTCGACGGGCGCAACGTGTGGGAGCCGGAGCGGATGCGTCGGCTCGGCTTCGAGTACCACTCCATCGGCCGCAAGCCGATCCTCCCGGCCTAGGCCCTCGTGCGGATTCTCGTCACCGGAGGGGCGGGCTTCATCGGCTCTCACCTGTGCGAGTTCCTCCTCGGCCAGGGCGCCGAGGTGATCTGCCTCGACAACTTCGTGACGGGCTCGCGGGACAACATCGCGCTCATCGCCGCGTCGCCGCGGCTCACCCTCGTCGAGCACAACGTGAGTCAGTACATCCGGGTGGACGGGCCCCTGGACTGGGTGCTGCACTTCGCCAGTCCCGCCTCCCCGCGCGACTACCTCGAGCTGCCCATCCCGACCCTGAAGGCGGGCGCCCTCGGCACCCACAATGCGCTCGGTCTGGCCAAGGTGAAGAGCGCGCGCTTCCTGCTGGCCTCGACCTCCGAGGTCTATGGCGATCCCCTCGTCCACCCCCAGCCCGAGGACTACTGGGGCAACGTCAACCCGGTGGGCCCGCGCGGCGTGTACGACGAGGCCAAGCGCTTCGCGGAGGCCATCACCATGGCCTACCACCGCGCGCACGGGATCGGCACGCGGATCGTGCGCATCTTCAACACCTACGGTCCACGCATGCGGCTCAACGACGGGCGCGCCATACCCGCCTTCATGACCCAGGCGCTCTGCGGGCAGCCCCTCACCGTGTTCGGGGATGGCAGCCAGACGCGCTCATTCCAGTACGTCTCGGATCTGATCGACGGCATCTGGCGCTTGATGCGCCACGAGGTCAACAGCCCCGTCAACATCGGCAATCCGCACGAGATGACCCTGCTGGATCTGGCCAAGCGCGTCATCCGTCTGGCGGGCTCCACCAGCGAGATCGTGTTCCATCCCCTGCCCGAAGACGATCCCAAGGTGCGGCAGCCTGACATTGCGCGGGCGCGCAGCCTCCTCGGCTGGGAGCCGCACGTGGAGGTCGAGGAGGGGCTCCTCGTGACGCTCGAGTGGTTTCGCCGGCAGCTACGAAAGGAGCGGGCATGATCGACGACGAACTCAAGGCCATCCTGGTGTGCCCCGCGTGCAAGGGCGACCTCCGGTTCGAGGAGACGCGCATCATCTGCCCCGCGTGCCGCAAGGCCTATCCGATCCGGGATGGCATCCCGGTGATGCTCATCAGCGAAGCGCAGCCGTGGGAAGGGTAGACATGGTAGTCCAACGCCCCCTCGAGGCTCGGGGCGCACCGACGAAGCCGTGACGCTCCTCGGTCCTGCCGGATGCCCCTAGCGACGCAGGCCGTGATCCTGGCCGGGGGGCAGGGGACGCGGCTGCGGCCGCTCACCCTCAGCCGGGCCAAGCCGGTGGTGCCTCTTCTCAATCGCCCTTTCCTCGCCTATCAGATCGCGCTGCTCCGGCAGCACGGGGTCACCGACATCATCCTGTCGTGCTCGTATCGGGTCGACGACGTACGTCGCGCGCTGGGCGACGCGCACGCGCTGGGCGTGACGCTCCGGTACGTCGTGGAAGAGGAGCCCCTCGGCACCGGGGGAGGGGTGCGCAACGCGGCGGATCTCGCGCGGGGAACCGTCTTCGTGCTCAACGGCGACGTCCTCACCGACGCCGATCTCAGCGCCATGCGCACCCGGCACGAGGCCCGCGGCTCTCGGGTCACGATCTTCCTCACCCCCGTGGAGAATCCGCGCGCCTACGGCCTGGTGGAGACGGCCGCCGACGGCCGCCTGCTCCGCTTCCGCGAGAAGCCCGGGCCCGACGAGCCGCTCACCACCAACATGATCAACGCGGGCGTCTACCTCATCGACGCCCCGCTTCTCGCGCGGATTCCCACCGGCCGCATGGTCTCCATCGAGCGCGAGTTCTTCCCCGCGGTGATCGCCGACGGCGTGCCCAGCTTCGGCTGGAGCGCCCCCGCCTACTGGCGTGACATCGGCAATCCTGGTGCGTATCACGCGGCGCAGATCGACCTGCTGGACGGACGGGTCGCGACGCGGCTGGCCCCCGCGGGGGAGCTCCGCAACGGGAGCTGGGTCGATACCGCCACCACCGCCGACGCGAGTCTCCAGGGACCGTCCGTGGTCGGCGCCGACGTGCGCCTCGAGCCCGCCGCGCACGTCGGCCCCCACGCCGTCATCGGACCCGGTTCGATCATCGGGACGCGGGCGCGCGTGCAGCGCGCCGTGCTCTGGGAGCGCGTGCGCGTCGGTGAAGGGGCCGTGCTGCGCGACTGCGTGGTGGGGGCCGACGCCGTGATCGGGGCCCGGGCCGAGGTGCGGGATGGAGTGGTGCTCGAGTCCGGTGCGGTGGTTCCCGCGGACGACGTGCGTCGCGGAGAGCCCGCGATGTCCGCGTGAGCCTCGCCCACGCCCACAGCGCCCCCGGCCTCGTCCCGGGCGCGCCGGTCGGCTCCGGAAGGCCGCTCGGCCCCATGCTAGACTGAGACGGATGGCCCTCGCCCGCATCCGAAACTTCTCCATCGTCGCGCACATCGATCACGGCAAGTCCACCCTGGCCGATCGGCTGCTCTCCCTCACCGGCACCATGGACGCCAAGAAGGCCGTCGATCAGGTGCTCGACTCGATGGACCTCGAGCGCGAGCGCGGGATCACCATCAAGGCCCACACCGTGCGGCTCCTGTACCGCGCGCGCGACGGCCACGAGTACACCCTCAACCTCATCGACACGCCCGGCCACGTCGACTTCTCCTACGAGGTGTCGCGCGCGCTGGTCGCCTGCGAGGGAGCGCTTCTCATCATCGACGCCGCCCAGGGGATCGAGGCGCAGACCCTGGCCAACTACTACCTGGCGCGCGACGCCCACCTGACCATCATTCCCGTCATCAACAAGATCGACCTTCCCGCGGCCGACGCGGAGGGCACGCGCACGCAGATCACCGAGACGCTCGAGCTGGACGGCGACGAGGCCCTCGCCATCTCCGCCAAGCACGGGACCGGGGTGCCCGAGGTGCTGGAGGCCATCGTGGCGCGCATCCCGCCGCCCACCGGCGATCCCCACGCGCCCCTCAAGGCGCTCGTCTTCGATTCGTTCTACGACTCCTACCAGGGCGTGGTGGTCTACGTGCGGCTCACCGACGGCCGCATCCGCGCCGGCATCCGTCTCCTCCTCATGTCGAACGGCCGCACCTATGATGCCCAGCAGGTCGGGGTGTTCTCCCCCGACATGCGTCCGGTGGATGAGCTGTCGGCCGGGCAGGTGGGCTACATCACCGCGTCCATCAAGCGGGTGGCCGACGCCAAGGTCGGCGAGACCATCACCGAGGCGCTGCGCCCCACCGCCACGCCGTTCCCGGGTTACCGCGACGCCAAGCCCATGGTGTTCGCCGGTCTGTATCCCATCGAGGACAGCGACTACGAGGGTCTGCGCGACGCCCTGGAGAAGCTCCGGCTGAACGATCCCGCCTTCACCTACGAGCCCGAGACGTCGCTGGCCCTCGGCTATGGGTTCCGCTGTGGCTTCCTGGGCATGCTCCACCTGGAGATCGTGCAGGAGCGGCTGGAGCGGGAGTTCGACCTCTCCCTGATCGTGACCGCGCCCAGCGTGGAGTATCGTGTCTTGACCACGGCCGGCGAGGTGCTCGACATCGACAACCCCTCCAAACTCCCCACCCCCGACAAGATCGAGGTGATGGAAGAACCGTACGTCCATTCGTCGGTCTTCGCGCCCACGGAATACATGACGGTCATCTACAAGCTCGCTCAGGACAAGCGCGGGGAGCACCGGTCGCTCGAGTACCTTGGCAAGCGCGTGCACATCAAGTTCGACTTTCCCCTCGCCGAGATCGTGGCCGACTTCTACGACAAGCTGAAGTCCATCTCCAAGGGCTACGCCTCGTTCGACTACGAGTTCGCCGACTTCCGCCCGTCGGATCTGGTCAAGCTCGACATCCTCCTCAACGGCGATCCCGTCGACGCCCTGAGCTGCATCATCCACCGCGACAAGGCCTACGAGCGGGGCAAGGCGCTGGTCGAGAAGCTGCGCGGAGTCATCCCCCGCCAGCTGTTCGAGGTGGCCATCCAGGCGGCCATCGGCAGTCGGGTCATCGCCCGGGAGTCGGTCAAGGCCATGGGCAAGAACGTCACCGCCAAGTGCTACGGCGGCGACATCACGCGCAAGCGCAAGCTCCTGGAGCGCCAGAAGGAAGGCAAGAAGCGCATGAAGCAGGTCGGGCGGGTGGAGGTCCCCCAGGAGGCCTTCCTGTCGGTGCTGAAGAGTTGAGGATGGACCTCCAGTCGG
>Ga0184637_10002671_pt1 | contig 11373 bp, 9 predicted proteins | sample PLM3_127_b2_FD_133143 | JGI IMG/M metagenome (GOLD analysis project Ga0184637, IMG submission 133143) | Groundwater sediment microbial communities from an aquifer in East River, Colorado, USA - PLM3_127_b2 | ecosystem: Environmental > Terrestrial > Soil > Riparian zone | place: USA: East River... | reverse complement strand
GGGATCTTCGCCTCGGGGATCGCGGAGACGTTGCGGCCGTTGACCAGGATCTGTCCCGAGCTCGGCGTCTCCTCCCGGAAGATGAGCTTCAAAAACGTGGTCTTGCCGGCGCCGCTCGGTCCAGTCAAGAACACGAACTCCCCTTTGTCGATCTCGAGGGTGACGTCGGTCAGCGCCACGTTCTCGCGGCTGTACTGCTTCGAGACGTGAAACGTCTGGATCAAGCGGGGCTCACCGATAAAATCCGCACCAGCACCTCCCGCGCGAGCTTCGGGTTCGCCTGCCCCTTGGTCGCCTTCATGACCTGGCCCACGAAGAATCCCAGGACCTTTTCCTCTCCGCTCCGGTACTGAGCCGCGAGATCCGGATGCCCCTCGACGATGGTCCGTGCGATCGTCTCGATTGCCGCCGGGTCGGAGATCTGCATGAGTCCCTCGCGCTCGATGATCTTCGCCGCCGGCTCCCCCGAACCGTACATCTTCTCGAACACCTCCCGGGCCATCTTCCCGCTCACCTTTCCCTGTTCCACGAGCTCGATGAGCGCTCCCAGGGCTTCGGGGGTAACGGGGAAGGCATCCTCTGCGACCTGCGATTCCTTCAGCTTCCGCAGGACGTCGGACATCACCCAGTTGCTCGTCGCCTTGGGATTTCCCGAGCGGCGGGCCGCGGCTTCGAAGTAGTCGGCGAGCGCGCGTGAGCCGGTGAGAACCGATGCGTCGTACGGGGGAAGTCCGAGCTCGGCGACGAAACGTGCGCGCTTCGCCTGGGGAAGCTCAGGAACAGTTCTTCTGATCTCGTCCACCTGCTCGGCGCTCAGCTTCAGAGGCGGGAGGTCGGGGTCGGGAAAGTACCGGTAGTCGTGCGCCTCCTCCTTGCTCCTCATCGGTTGCGTCTCGTCCAGATCCGGGTCGTAGAGGCGCGTTTGCTGAACCACCCGCGAGCCCGCGTCGAGGAGGGCCGCCTGGCGCCTGGCCTCGTAGGCGAGAGCGCGTCCGAGGAATCGAAACGAGTTGAGGTTCTTGATCTCGACCTTGGTGCCGAGCTCGGAATCACCCCGCGGGCGTATGGAAACGTTGCCGTCGAAGCGGAAGTTTCCCCTCTCCATGTCGGCGTCGGAGACCCCCGCGTACTGGAGGATCTCCCGGAGCGACTCCGCGTAGGAGACCGCCTCCTCCGGGCTCGAGAGCTCGGGAAGGCTCACGATCTCGATGAGGGGGACTCCGCTCCGGTTGAAATCGACGCCGCTCTTCGTGGCCGAGTCCCGGAAACCCTCGTGGAGGAGCTTTCCCGCGTCCTCCTCCATGTGGATCCTCTCGATTCCGATCCACTTCTGGCCGGCCTCGGTCTCGATCTCGAGGCCGCCCTCCTCCGCGAGAGGGCGGTCGTATTGCGAGATCTGGTATCCCTTGGGAAGGTCGGGATAGAAATAGTTCTTCCGGGCGAAGATCGAGCTGCGGTTGACGCGGCAGCCGACGGCGAACGCCATGCGGGTCGCGAGCTCGACCGCCCGGCCGTTCAAAACGGGAAGGGCCCCGGGAAGACCGGTGCATACCGGGCAAACGTTCGTGTTGGGCGCATCGCCGAACTCCGCGCGGCAGCCGCAGAAGAGTTTCGTCCTGGTCAGGAGCTGCGCGTGGCATTCGAGCCCGATGACGGTCTCGTAAGAGCTCATGCCGGCTTTGGCTCGAGGTAGAGCTCGTCGATGAGGTGCTGATAGCGAGATTCGATGACCGACCGCCGGGCCTTTAGCGTCGGAGTGAGCTCGCCGCTCTCGATGGTGAACTCCTCCGAGAGCAGAGCTACTTTCTTCACCCGCTCGTACTGCGCGAACTCGAGGTTTACCTTCTCCACCTCCCCCATGATGAGCGCTACCACCCGGGGGTGAGCGGCCATCTGGGCGCGGCCCTCCGCCGGGACGGAGCTCTCGCGGCACCAGAGCGCAAGCTTCTCGAAGTTCGGAAGAATCAGAGCCGCGACAAAGCTCCGGCGGTTTCCCACGACCACGACGTCGGAGATGAAGGCGTTGGTCTTGAGCTTTCCCTCGATCGCCTGGGGCGCGATGTTCTTTCCGCCCGCGGTGACGATGATGTCCTTTTTGCGGTCGGTGATGCGGAGAAAACCGTCGCCGTCGACAACGCCGATGTCGCCGGTGTGGAAGAAGCCGCGGGAGTCGATCGCTTCAGAAGTCGCGGCCTCCCGCCTCCAGTAGCCCTTCATTACGTTGTCTCCCCGGGCGAGGATCTCGCCGTCTTCCGCGATCTCGACCTCGACGCCGGGTACCGGTGGACCCACGGTTCCGAACCGAAGGCGCTCGGGCTGGTTCACGCTGATGACGGGCGAGGTCTCGGTGAGTCCATAGCCTTCGAGAATGGTGATGCCCGCGGCCCAGAAGAAGTCGGCGATCTCCTTCGAGAGAGGCGCGGAGCCGGAGACGAAGTACCGGAGCTCGCCTCCGAGCCGGTGATGAAGCTTCTTGAACACCAGCGCCGTCGCTATCTTGTAGCGGAGGCCGAGCCCGAAAGGAGGGCTTTCCCCCCTCAGCCGATACTCGCCGTGCTCTCGTCCCGTCGCGATCGCCCACTCGAAGATCCGGCGTTTGAGCGGACTTCCCGCGGCCGCCGACTCCTTCACCCGCGCGTACATCTTCTCGTAGAAGCGAGGCACCATGGTCATCACGGTGGGGTGGATCTGCCCGAGGTCCTCGATGACGGTGTCGATGCTCGCGGCAAGGGCGACCGAGACCCCGCAGGCGGGGTAGAGATACTGGCCCACCATGCGCTCGAAGACGTGCGAGTAGGGGAGCGCCGAGAGCGCCCGGTCCTTCGGACTGAGGGGAAGCACCTGGCGAGAGGCCTTCACGTTGGAAACGAAGTTCCGGTTCGTGAGCATGACTCCCTTCGGATCTCCGGTGGTCCCCGAGGTGTAGACGATGCTAGCGAGGTCCTCGGGCGTCACGGCGTTCGCGAGCCTCTCGGCGGCGCCCGGATCTCTTTCCGCTTCTTTTCTTCCTCGAGCCTCGACCGCTTCGAGGGAAGTCCCCTCGATGGCGGTCGCGGGGTCGAGGGTGATGACGTGCTGGAGCGCGGGAAGACCCCCGCGGGCCTCCGCGAGTTTTTTCTGCTGAGCGGTGCCGGAGACGATGACCGCCTTCGCCTCGGAGTCCTTCAAGATGTAGGCGACCTGACTGGACATGAGGGTGGCGTACACGGGAACGTTCGGGGCGCCGAGGATCTGGAGCGCGGCATCGACGAGGAACCACTCGTGGCGATTCTCGGAGAGGAGCGCGACGCGGTCGCCCCGCTCGATACCGAGAGCATGGAGCCCGAGCGCCAGGTGGCGCGCGCGAGAAAGCCAGCTCTCGGAAGAAATCCTCTGCCAGGCTCCGTCCTTCCTGTAGAGAAGGGCGTCGTCCTTCTGGTACTCTTGGGCCGCATTCGTGAGAAGCTGATTCAGTGTCTCGAACTCCATGACGCACCTCAACTTGCGAGGGATGTTAGCACAGCGCTCCTGGCGTTGGGATCCGCTGCATTGGTTATAATCCCCGGACAATGTCTCGCTCCTTCCTGGGCCTCGGCTCGAACGAGGGAGATCCGATCCGCCAGATCGAGAGCGTTCTCGTGGAGCTTCCCGAAAGAGGCGTCCCCGTGGTCCGCGTTTCCAGTCTCTACAGAACAGAGCCCGTTTCTGGCCCTCCGCAGGCCTGGTACCAGAACGCGGTTGCCGAAGTGGCATTCGAGGGTGAGCCTCTTTCACTCCTTCGAGTTTGTCGGTCCATCGAATCGCTGCACGGCCGAAAGCACGCGGAGAGAAACGCGCCCCGAACGCTCGACTTGGATATCCTCCTCTTCGGCGATCGGATCCTCGATACCCCCGAGCTCACGATTCCACATCCGCGTTTTCGCGAGCGACGATTCGTGCTCGTCCCGATGGCCGAGATCGCCCCGGACGTCGAGGACCCGGTCTCCGGCCTCACCGTGCGGGAACTCCTTTCCCGGTGTCCGGATCGAAGCGCGGTCCTCTGATGCGCTATCGATACGTTGCCATCGAGGGCCCTCCGGGGGTGGGGAAGACTATCCTCGCGAAGCGGATCGCGGAAGCGCTCGATGGCGAAACGGTGCTCGAAAGCGAGGCGAATCCCTTCTTGACGGATTTCTACGCGGGCCGCCCTGGCGCCGCGTTCCAGACGCAGGTCTTCTTCCTCTTGAGCCGCTACCGGGAGCTCTCCCAGCTCGCTCAGCGGGAACTCTTCTCCCAGGTCAAGGTCTCGGACTTCATCCTTCTAAAGGACAAGATCTTCGCCTACCTCAACCTCGACGACAGCGAGCTCCTGCTGTACGAGAAAATCTACCGCTCGCTGGCGGCGGAGGTCCCTTCACCGGAGCTCGTGGTCTACCTCCAGGCGCCCGCGGAGACGCTGATCAAGCGCCTTCGCCGGAGCCCGGGGCAGGTCCCCAACGACTCCACGATGCGCGAGCTCGTGCGGGCCTATGATTACTTCTTCTTCCACTACCAGGCGACGCCCCTTCTCGTCGTGAACGCGTCCGCTGTCGATTTCGCGAGCCCCGAGACCCGCCTCGACGACCTGGTGCAGGAGATTCGGCTGATGCCGGGAGGCACACGGTACTACGTCCCGTCTAGCGACTGAGTCGTACTTGTTCCGGCCGACGGCGCCATGCTACCCTTTCTCTTGAAACCATCGGGACAACACATCTTCCTGAACCGTCCGCCTTTCGCCAGGCGGGTCTGGACTGATATCCATCGATTGGCGGAGGTTCCCATGATCGACTCCCCCTCGAGACGCCCGGCGCTCCACAAGCGCCGGTACGTCGTCGACCAGCCGTTCCAGTACCGGCTGATTCGGACGCTCCTGGCCATCTGGCTCGCGCATTCCGTTTTCTTCACCCTCGTGCTGTACTTCTTCTATGAAGGACACCTTCAGCGGTTTTACGATCTCGTGCCCCGGCCGGGGCTCCTCCCGCTGATCTCGCCATCGACTCTCTTCGCGATTTCGATTGCCTTCGTTTTCGCGTTCGGGTTCGTGGTCCTCACGGTCCTCGCGGTCTACATGAGCAACCAGATTGCCGGACCCCTCTACCGCACCAAGAAAGGCCTGGATCGGGTGGGACGAGGCGAGTTCTGCTTCCACCTCCAGTTTCGCCAGAGCGATTTCCTGAGGGACGTTCCCGTGGCCTTCAACAACATGCTCGACAGCCTCCGCCACCAGGCGGAGATGGACGTGGAGGAGCTCCGGGCGATCGAGGCACAAGACGACGATCCCGCCGAGTGGAAGCGGCTCGTCCGAAAACAACGGGAGCGCAAAGAGGCGCAGCTCGGGATCGGACCGGACGCGGGGGGAACCTCCCGGGAGCCGGAGGCGGTATCGCTCACCGTGCATTAGGTGGCACGGGCGCAAACGGGCGAGATTGTCATATTATTGGCGCTTTCTCGATTCGCCCTGGATCATGACCAAAAGCAACGACGGAAAGCCGCTCCGCGACGGCTCTCCCTATGGCGACATCCTCGGGGTCGATCCGTCCGTCGTCAAGGAGAAGGTGCGGCGCGAATCCGAGGAAGGGCGGGATCTCCTCAACTCCAATGACCTCTTCGGCGACATCATCGACGACTTCCGATCCAAGCAGGGAGCTCAGAGCGAAGGCCCACCCCGGCCTCCGAACTTCGAGTCCGCTGGAACCGACCCTTTTACTCCGGGAACTCCGAAACCCGTGGCGAGCGCGAAGACGAGCGGGAAGAGCTACAGCCTTCTCGATGCCGCCTACTCGACCCTCCTCAAGGACTCCCACCTGAACCGGGACGTCGAGAAGCTCGAAAAACTTCCAACCCCGGAGGCGCCGCGCGAGGATAACGCGGACTATGGCCGCTACTCCCTCATGGAGAGTGTCGCGACCGGCGGGATGGCCGAGGTTTTCCGCGCCAAGCGCAAAGGGGTGGAGGGCTTCGAGAAGGTCGTCGCGGTCAAGCGCATCCTGCCGCACCTGTCGAGCAACAAGGACTTCGTCGAGATGTTCATCGCCGAGGCCAAGATGGTGGCGTCGCTCTCGCATCCGAACATCGTTCAGATCTTCGACCTGGGAAAGATCGACGACACGTACTACATCGCCATGGAGTTCGTGGAAGGCAAAGACCTCCGGTCCATCCTCACCAGGGCCCGAAACCGGAATATGCTCCCCGCCGTCGACCTTGCGGCACTCATCGCCGCGCGGGTCAGCGCTGCCCTGGAATACGCTCACCGCCATCGCGACGGCGAGGGACGGGAGCTCCGCATCGTGCACCGCGACGTGAGCCCGCAGAACATCCTTATTTCCGACGAGGGTGAGGTCAAGCTCGTCGACTTCGGCATTGCCAAAGCCGCGACCAAAGCATCCCATACCGACACCGGCTCGCTTCGAGGCAAGCTCCTGTACATGTCGCCGGAGCAGGCCTGGGGTAAGCCCCTCGACAAGCGGTCCGATCTGTTCGCGCTCGGGGCCGTGTTCTTCGAGACCCTGACCGGGCATCTCCTCTTCGGCGCCAACACCGAGATGAGCGTCCTCGAGCGAGTTCGGGAAGCTCGCTTCGTGCCCCCGTCCTCCCTGAACCTCGCGGTTCCCATCGAGCTCGAGGCCGTGGTGATGCGGCTTTTGAACAAGAACCCGGTAGAGCGATACCAGGACGCCTCGGAAGTGCTCCTGGACCTCGATTCCTACTTGCGCCGGCGTCCGGCGGTGGCATCGGCGGACCTTGCCCGATTCGTGAAAAGGCTCTTCGAGACGGACGCATAGGAGCTATTCTTGAGCACGAAAGTACCCGGAGGCATGGTTCCGCTCACGAGGGAAGAGGCCGACATCTTCGAGCGGCGGCTCGCCATGGTTCGGCAGCAGCTCGAGGGCATTGACTTCGAGATCGAAAAAGAGCTCCGGGAAGTCCGGGAGCGGATCGACGCCCTCCAGGAGAAGCGCAAAGCGGCGCTCAAGGTCTACGACGCCGCCTGTACGATGCTCGGGATCGAGAACGATCTGGGCCAGGACTGAGCGTCCCCTGGTCCGCCCCGGCCCCCCAGAATCCCAGTTTGACCTCCCTCCCCGACCGCTGGTAGGATCTGTACTCGTCTTTATGAGCTGGTTCAAGAAGGAAAAGACGCCCCTCGCTCCCATTCGCAAGAGCCGCATGCCCGAGGGGCTCTGGACCAAGTGCCGGGAGTGCTCCGAGATCCTCTATACGAAGGAGATCGTCCGGAACCTGAGCGTTTGCCCTAAATGTAACTACCACATGGGGTTGACGTCGCGGGAGAGAGCCCGCTCGATCCTGGACGAGGGGAGGTTCGAGGAGTTCGAGCGCGGGATGCGCTCGAACGATCCCCTGCACTTCACCGATACCAAGCCCTACGGGGAGCGGCTTTCGAAGAGCCAGCAGGCGACGGGGCTCGACGACGCCGTTTTGATAGTGCGGGGGAAAATCTCCGGAATTCCCGTGATCATGGCGGTCATGGAGTATGGCTTCATCGGCGGCAGCATGGGGGTCGTCGTCGGGGAAAAGATCACCCGGGCCGTGGAACGGTCGATCGCGGAGCGATCGCCTCTCCTCATCGTCTCTCGTTCCGGCGGGGCGCGGATGCAGGAGGGAGCCATTTCGCTGATGCAAATGGCCAAGATCAGCGCCGCCCTGGGCAGGCTGGACGACGCGCGCCTCCCGTACATCTCGATCCTGACCGACCCGACGACCGGGGGTGTGACCGCGAGCTTTGCCATGCTCGGCGACTTCAACCTGGCCGAGCCCAAGGCCCTCATCGGTTTTGCCGGGCCCCGGGTCATCGAGCAGACGATCCGCCAGCCGCTGCCGCCGGGCTTTCAGAGGTCCGAGTACCTCCTCGAGCACGGCATGCTCGATATGATCGTCGAGCGCGGCGTCATGAAGGACACGCTTTCGAAGCTCCTGCGGTTCCTCACCGCTCCCGCGAAGCCGCCCAGGCTCGAAATCCGGGTGGCGCCTACGGAGTTGCCGGTGCCGGCTCCACGTCCGACCCCGATGGAATCCGCCTGAGGCGGGTCCTCGAGGCAGTCGCTCCCCCTTATTGATGATGACCTACGACGAAGCCCTCGTCTATCTGAAGGGTCGGGAGCGTTACGGGATCAAGTTCGGCCTTTCGAACATCGACCGCCTGGCAAAGGCCCTGGGTCGACCCGAGCGCCGCTACGCCTCCCTTCTCGTGGCCGGGACCAACGGGAAGGGCTCGACCGTAGCACTCTCGGAGTCCATCCTCCGCGCGAACGGCTTTCGGACGGGGCGCTATACCTCGCCGCACCTCCGGTTCGTCGAGGAGCGCATCGCAATCGACGGACGCCCGATTCCTCGCGAGGAATTCGCCGCCGTCGTTTCCCGGGTGGCGGAGACGGCGGAAGGACTCTTCGAAGGTGAGCCGGACGGATCGGCCCCCACGTACTTCGAGGCCATGACGGCCGCCGCCTTCCTCGCGTTCGCCGATCGAGAGGTCGAGGTGGCCGTCCTCGAAGTGGGAATGGGCGGCCGCTTCGACGCGACCAACATCGCTCCCGCCGGTGTTTCGGTCATCGCCCCCATCGGATTCGACCACGAGCAGTTCCTCGGGGGGACTCTCGCGGCCATCGCCTCTGAGAAGGCGGCCATCATCAAGGAGGGCCGCCCGGTGGTGGTCGGACGACTCGAGCCCGAGGCTCTCGAGGTCGTCCGCCGGGAGGCGAAGCTGAAGAGAGCTCCCTTGATTTCGGCCCTCGAGGGGATGGAGGTCCGGGGCGAGGAATCGAGCGAAGGCCAGAGAGTGTGGCTGAAGACTCCCGCGCGCGATTACGGGATCCTCGATCTTCCGCTCTCAGGGCCGCACCAGATCGACAACCTCGCGCTCGCGGTGCGCGCGGTCGAGTGCTACTCCGACTCCCTCACGATCGAGAGCGTCGCCCGAGGTGTAGCCGCGACCGAGTGGCCAGGCCGGCTCCAGAGGATCGAAGGGAAGCCCGCGCTTCTTCTCGACGCCGCCCACAACGTCATGGCGACCGAGGCGCTGGCGCGTTATCTCGAGTCCCATCCGCACGAGAAACGCGTGCTGCTGTTCGGGGTCATGAAGGACAAGAGGGTATGGGAAATGCTCGAGCGGCTCCTTCCCCTCGTGAGCCATTTCATCGCCACCCGCCCCGAGATGTCCCGCGCCCGCGATCCCGAGAAGCTCGCGCGCTTCGCGAAAGAGCGAGGCATCCCCGCGGAGGCGGTTCGCTCCCCCGAAGCAGCGCTCGCCCGCGCGCGCGAGGTCGCAGGTCCCGAGGGCGAGGTTCTGGTCGCGGGCTCGATCTTCCTACTGGGGGAAGTTCTTCCGTCGCTTTGAGCCTTTGGGAGGAAGGTCGCACGGCCGTGCGAGCTCCTGGGTGATATAGAAGTTAGACCACTGGGCGCGAGTCCCGTCATGTTGCTTCGCGTCCGGTCTCGGTTGCCCCGCTCGTTCGTGAGCGGTGTGCCATGAGCCGCAAACGCCGATACCCGGAGTCAGGCGCTTGATTCGTCTCTCCCACACGACTAGATTTCCAGTCCGAAAGAGGTTGGGGAATGTCTCTCTTTTCGTGTGCTATGGATTCCGTGCTGATGCGGTTGCGGCTGCACGGGTCGGGGGAAGTCGTCAACAACGAGCGAAAGGGGCACCTCCCCAAGGGCGAGTGACTATGCTCCTCGAACCCGGCATCCGCCTCGGCAACTACGAGATCCTGTCGACACTGGGCTCCGGCGGTATGGGCGAGGTCTACAAAGCGAAGGATCTCACGCTTGGTAGAGACGTGGCGATCAAGGTCCTGAAGCCGGGGGGGGCGTCGGACTTCGAGCGGCTCCGGCGCTTCGAACTCGAAGCCCGCGCGGCATCGGCTCTGAACCATCCCAACATCGTCACGATCTACGAAATCGGAAACCACGAAGGGACGCCATACATCGCGATGGAGTACGTGGAGGGGGTTACCCTTCGGGAGAGCCTCGGCGGAAAACCCCTTCCCATCGACAAGCTCTTCCGATACACGAGGCAATTGGCCGAGGGTCTCGCCAAGGCTCATCAGGCAGGCATCGTCCATCGGGACCTCAAGCCCGAGAACATCGTCGTCAGCAAAGACGAATACGTCAAGATTCTCGATTTCGGCGTGGCGAAGCTCGCACCGGCTCCCGTCGACTCCGAGACGGCGACGATGGATCGAGTCGCCACCAGAGACGGCGTCATCGTGGGGACGGTTCAGTACATGTCTCCGGAACAGGCTGCAGGCGCCGAGGTCGATTTTCGCTCCGATCAATTCGCTCTCGGCTCGATTCTCTACGAGATGGCCACCGGCAAACGAGCGTTCCAGAGAGAAACGGCCGCACAGACCCTTCGCGCCATTCTGACGGAGGACCCGGAACCGGTCGCGGTCGAAAGCCCGCAGCTTGGCGTCATCTCGCGTCTCGTCAGCCGGTGCCTGTCGAAAAACCCGAAAGACCGCTACGACTCCACGTGGGACATCGCCAAGGAGCTGCACTGGGAGGAGCGCTCCGGGACGAGTCAGCCCCGGTCCAAGTACCCGCTTGCGGCGGCCGCGCTTGCGGTCCTGCTGATCGCGATTGCCGGCATCTCGAATTCCGATATTCGGGAATGGATGCTAGGGGGAGCGCGGCCTCGCCCGAGGATCGAGTCGATCGCCGTCCTCCCCCTGGCGAATTTGTCGGGCGATAGCGGAGACGAGTACTTCGCCGATGGGATGACGGACGCCCTGATCAGCAACCTCGCCCAGATCAGCGCGCTGAGGGTCATATCGAGGCAATCGGTCATGCAGTTCCGGGATTCGAAAGAGTCGCTTTCGAAGATCGCGCAAGTCTTGAACGTCGATGCGGTCTTGCAAGGTGCCGTGGTGCGCGACGGCAATCACGTTCGGGTGACGGCGCAGCTCATCGATTCCGACCCCGAACGACACCTCTGGGCGGGAAGCTACGAGCGTGATTTCAGCGACGTCATCGGGCTTCAAAACGAGGTCGCCCGAGAGGTGGCCGGACAGGTCGCCATCGAGTTGACGCCTGAAGAGAGGCTGAGCCTGAGCGACGACAAGCCCGTCGACGCCGAGGCTCATGAGGCTTTTCTCAGGGGGAAATGGCATTACGAGCAGCTGACACCCCAGGGGCTCGAGAGAGCCATCGAATACTACCGAGAGAGCGTGACGCTCGCGCCGGACTGGGCGCCTCCGTACGCCGCCCTCTCGGCGTGCTACACCCGGGCCGGCGGAAGCGCTCGCGGAATGGACCCGAGCGCGGCCTACGCGAGCGCTCGAGACATGGCCGAACGAGCGTTGAAGTTGGACCCGACCTTGGCGGAGGCCCACCTGTCGCTGGCATCGATACTCGCCGAGG
>Ga0184637_10002670_pt1 | contig 11377 bp, 10 predicted proteins | sample PLM3_127_b2_FD_133143 | JGI IMG/M metagenome (GOLD analysis project Ga0184637, IMG submission 133143) | Groundwater sediment microbial communities from an aquifer in East River, Colorado, USA - PLM3_127_b2 | ecosystem: Environmental > Terrestrial > Soil > Riparian zone | place: USA: East River... | reverse complement strand
TCAGCGATTCACCACTTGATGTTCTTGCGCAGTCGATAGCGCAGCCAGATGGCCAGCGCGTTCATGCCGAGCGTCATGAAGACGAGGACGAAGCTGGCGGCGGCGGCGTTCTGGTGGAAGGCAGGATCGGGCCGCGAGGTCCAGTTGAAGATCTGGATCGGCATCACCGTGAAGGGCGAGAACAGCCAGTCGAACATACCCGCGGCAGGTTCGCCGGTGCCCGGCAACGGAGGCAGGAAGGCGATGAAGGTGAGCGCGCCGATTGTGATGATGGGTGCGGTTTCACCGATCGCGCGCGACAAGCCGATGATCACACCGGTCAGGATGCCGGGCAGTCCATACGGGACAAGGTGGTGGCTGACGACCTGCCATTGCGACGCACCGCATGCATACGCCGCCTCGCGGATCTGTTGCGGGATCGAACGCAACGCCTCGCGCGTCGTCACGATGACGATCGGCAGGATCAGCAATGCGAGCGTCAGGCCCGCCGACAGGATGCTCTGGCCGAGGCCGAAGGTATAGACGAACAGACCCAGCGCGAGCAGCCCGTAGACGATCGACGGAACCCCCGCAAGGTTGTTGATGTTGATTTCGATGATGTCGGTAAACCAGTTCTTTCTCGCATACTCTTCGAGGTAGATGGCGCCGGCAATGCCCACCGGTACCGCCACCATCGCGGTCACCAGCATCACGAGCAGAGATCCGACCCAGGCCGTCAGGATGCCCGCCTCGCCCGCGCGGCGCGACGGGAAGTTGGTAAAGAAGTCGCCCGTGAGTCTCGGGATGCCTTCGATGGCCATTTCGGTGAACAAGGCGGCCAGCGTCAGGATACCGACCATCATCGCGAGCAGTCCGATGACGCCGAAGATGAAGTCCCAGCGCTTGTGGGCCCGGATGATGGCGCGCAACTCGGCGGTGCGCGACGAGACAGCAGCCTTCATCAATAGACCTCCCGGTACCTGCGGCGCAGCCAGTAGCCGAGCAGATTGAACAGCAGCGTGAGCAACATCAGCATCAGGCCGGCCGCAAAAATGGTCTGATAGCCGATGCTTCCGTGCGGCAGGTCGCCGAGCGCCACTTGCACGATGTAGGCGGTGATCGTCGCCGCCGGCTCCATCGGGTTGAGTGTCAGGTTCGGCTGCATGCCGGCGGCCACCGCAAGAATCATCGTTTCGCCGACGGCACGAGAGATGCCGAGGATGTATGCCGCGGCGATGCCGGACAGCGCCGCCGGCACCACCACTCGGGTCGCCGTCTGGAAGCGCGTGGCGCCCATCGCATACGAACCCTCGCGCAGGCTCATCGGCACCGCGCGCATCGCGTCTTCCGACAGCGAAGAAACGTACGGAATGATCATGATGCCCATCACGATACCCGCACTCAGGATGTTGAACCCCGGCAGCTCCGGGTAGATCTTCTGGATCAGCGGGGTGACGAAGAGCAAGGCGAAGTAGCCGTAGATGATGGTCGGCACACCGCTCAGCAACTCGAGCGTCGGCTTCATGACCTCGCGCGTCTTGTGCCCGGCGAACTCGGACAGGTAGATCGCGATGATCGTGCCGAGCGGGATCGCAATCGACAGCGCCACCAGCGAACTGGAGACCGTGCCGGACAAGAGCACGATGATGCCGAAATGCGCGTCCGAGAACAGCGGCGTCCACTGGGTGTCGGTGAGGAAGTCCCACAGCGGGACGGTCGAGAAGAACATCACCGACTCTTTGACCAGGATGTAGACGATCCCGGCCGTGGTGAACACCGACACGCAAGCGGCCAGGAGCAACGCCATCTCGATGGCCCGTTCGCGGCGCCGGCGCCGCGCCTTCAGGCGAGCGAACTCCGCCAACTTGAGCGCGGCGCTGCTGGCGGGTGGCTGCACGGCGACTTCGGTGGTTGTGGTGCTCATGCTCATTCTAGATTCCACGCCTCGTCAAACTGACCTCGTCGGGACTGCTCGAAATCGGCGTCGGAACGTGAAGAAAGCGGCCAGCCCCTCGATAGGACCGTGCCGCTTTCGACACTCCGGCGAGGGGGCTTGCTCAGAGCTTGGCTTCACGCGCCTGCAAGGCCTCGATGGTCACACCGACTTCGGCCACACCACCGAACACGGTGCCCTTCTTGCCCTTGGCCAGATGGTCCTGATTGATATCGTAGGCCTTGGCCGGCAGCGGGACGTACTTCACTTCCTTGGCGATCTTCGAGGCGTTCTTCATGTAGTAGTCGACGAACTCCTTGACCTCGGGCTTGGCCAGCGACTTCATGTTCACGTAGATGAAGATCGGCCGCGCCAGCGGCTGGTAGCTGCCGTCGAGCACCGTTGTCTCGCTCGGCTCGACCGCGGGCTTGCCGGGCTTCTCGACGATCGGTACCGCCTTCAGGCGTTTCTGGTTTTCCGCATAGTACGCGTAACCAAAGTAGCCGATCGCGTTCACGTCCTGGGCCACACCTTGCACCAGAACGTTGTCATCCTCGGAGGCGGTGTAGTCGCCACGGCTCGCCTTGGCTTTGCCGGTGATCGCTTCGGTGAAGTAGTCGAAGGTCCCTGAATCGGAACCTGCGCCGAACAGCTTGATCGGTGCATCGGGCCAGGCCGGGTTCACCTGGTTCCAGCGCATGATCTTGCCCTGCGCGGCGGGCTCCCAGATCTTCTTCAGCTCTTCGACAGTGATCTGCTTGAGGAAGGTGTTCTTGGGGTTCATCACGACCGTCAGCGCGTCGAAAGCGACGGGCAACTCGATGTACGCGATGCCGGCCGCCTTGCAGTCTTCCATTTCCTTCTTGAGGATCGGGCGCGAAGCGTTCGAGATGTCGGTCTCGTTGCGGCAGAACTTCTTGAATCCGCCGCCGGTGCCCGAGATGCCGACAGTCACCTTGATCGCGTTCTTCTTGGCCTTCTGGAAGTCCTCGGCCACGCCTTCGGTGACCGGGAACACGGTGCTGGACCCATCAATCTTGACGACCGCTTGGGCGCTGGCAGTCATCGGAATCATTGCGGCGGAGACAGCCGCGGCGGCGACGAGCATCTGGAGAGCATGATGCATGGACCACTCCTTTCTAGGGTGAGTGTGGGGATGCCGGACTGTAGGTTTCGATTATGAAAATTCCGTGACAACGCGGCGGCTGAAATGTGACAAGCGGCGGTGTCGCCGAGCCTGCCCCATTCGCGGAAGTTTCACATTCCCGGGCTAATCTGATCCGCCGAAGCCGAGCCGCCCGGCGGCCGTTGCCGGGCAAACTGAACCAAACGCTATGAACCATCCGCGTCCGATCCACGTGCTCTTCCTGTGCACACACAACTCGGCCCGCAGCATCTTGGCCGAGGCGCTACTCAATCACATCGGCAACCGCCGTTTCCGCGCGTTTTCCGCCGGCAGCGATCCCGCGAGCGGGCCCAATCCGCTGGCGCTGCAAGTTCTACAGGAGGCACTGATCGCGACCCAGGGCCTGCACAGCAAGAGCTGGAACGAGTTCGGCGGCGAAGGCGCGCCGCCCATGGACCTCGTCATCACCGTATGTGACAACGCGGCGGGCGAGACCTGCCCTTACTGGCCCGGACAGCCTGCCACCGCGCACTGGGGTTACGCCGATCCTTCCGCCGTGCAAGCCGGCAGCGATGAGGAAAAGCTCGCGGCCTTCCGAAGCACAATGCTTGCGATCCGGCACCGGCTGGAGCTGCTGGTCAGCTTGCCGCTGACGAGTCTCGACAGGGCCGCCTTGCAATCGCACGCGCACGACTTGGGCACTGCATAAGCACCGCGATCGCGCGATCGAAGGTACAGCGGCCGTATGCGCCGACGCCCGCTCTGTCAGGCGCGTGCCGAATCGGCGAGGCGTCGTGCGCAGCGCTCTGCCAACGCGGGATCGACCGCCTCGACCATCACGCGCAGCAGCGGCTCCGTGCCCGAGGCGCGAATCAGAACGCGCCCCCGCTGCCCCAGTTCCGAGGCCACCGCCGCCTGCTCCTGGGCGAGCTTCGTATTGGCCTTCCAGTCCTGGCCCGCCTGGAGCCTAACGTTGAGCAAGGTCTGCGGAAAGAGGCTCACGCCGGTCAACTGGTCCTGCAAGCTTCGCCCGCTGCGGCAAACCGCGTGCAGGATCTGCAGCGCGCTGACGATGCCGTCGCCCGTGGTATGGCGATCGAGCATGAGCAGATGCCCTGAGCCCTCCCCGCCCAGCTGCCACCCGCGGGCGATCAGCTCTTCGAGGATGTAACGGTCTCCGACCCTCGTGCGCACGAACGGGATGTCGCGCGCCTTGAACGCGAGCTCGATTGCCATGTTGGTCATCAGCGTGCCGACCACCCCAGGCACCTTCTGGCCCTGGCCGAGACGATCGGCCACGATCACATACAGAAGCTCGTCGCCGTTGTACAGGCGCCCCGCGCGATCGACGAACTGCAGGCGGTCGGCGTCGCCGTCGAGCGCGATGCCGTAGTCGGCGTTGTGCTCCTTGACGGCGCGCAACAGCGCGGTGGGGTCGGTGGCGCCGAAACCGTCGTTGATATTGAATCCGTCGGGGCTGCAGCCGATCGCCACGACCGCCGCACCGAGCTCATGGAAGACGTCGGGCGCCACATGGTAGGCAGCACCATGCGCGGCATCGACCACCACTTTGAGGCCCTTCAACGACAGATCGTTGCCGAAGGTGCTCTTGCAGAACTCGACGTAACGGCCACGCGCGTCGTCGAGCCTTTTCACCTTGCCCAGAGACGCCGAGTCGGCCCACTGTGGCTGCTCGGCGAGCGTCGCTTCGACCTGCTGCTCCCATTCGTCGGGCAATTTCTCGCCGCGCGCCGAAAAGAACTTGATTCCGTTGTCGCCGAACGGGTTGTGCGACGCGCTGATGACCACGCCGAGATCGAGACGCAGCGCGCGGGTCAGGTAGGCGACGCCGGGGGTGGGCAGCGGGCCGCACATCACGACGTCGACCCCCGCCGAAGCGAAGCCCGCCTCGAGCGCCGATTCGATCATGTAGCCCGAGATGCGGGTGTCCTTGCCGATCAGCACGCTGCGGCGCGATCCCGAGCGCTTGAGCACGCGACCGACGGCATGACCGAGCCGCAGCATGAAATCGGGTGTGATCGGCGGATGACCGACCGTGCCTCGAATGCCGTCGGTACCGAAATATGTTCTGCTCATGGTGTCCCTGTATCGTCAATCGGCGCATTGTGCCAAGGGGCCGCGGCGAGCCCGGCGGCGCGCCAGATTTTCAGCGCATCCACCGTGGCGGCGACGTCGTGCACGCGAACGATGCTCGCGCCTCGCTGAACGGCGGCCAGCGCCGCTGCCACGCTGGCCGCAAGGCGCTCTTCGACCTTGCGACCTGTCAACGCGCCGAGCGTCGACTTGCGCGACCAGCCCACCAGCAGCGGGCGGCCAAGCACGAGCAATTCGCCCTGGCGCGCGAGCAACTCGACGTTGTGCGCGACCGACTTGCCAAAGCCGATGCCCGGGTCGATCACGATGCGTTCACGCGAGATGCCGAGCGCGCAAAGGGCCTCGCAGCGCGAGCCGAGGAAGCGCAGCACCTCGTCGACGACGTCCTTGTATTGCGGACGGTCCTGCATGTACACAGGCAGGCCCTGCATGTGCATGACGCACACACCGGCCTGCGGATGCGCGGCCAGGCACTCGAGCGCGCCCGGCGCGGTGAGCGCGTGAATGTCGTTGACGATGTCGGCACCTTCACCGAGCACGACCCGCATCACTTCGGGCTTGCAGGTATCGACCGAGATGGGCACGCCCAACTTGAGCGCGTGAAGCGTCACCGGAAGGATCCTGCGCAACTCCTCTTCCACCGAAAGCGGTGTGGCTCCCGGTCGGCTCGATTCGCCGCCGATATCCAGTATCTCGGCGCCTTCGCCGATCAGGCGCTCGCAGTGCGCGAGCGCGCCATGCACATCGGCGTGGAGCCCACCGTCGGAAAACGAATCGGGCGTCACGTTCACGATCCCCATCACCTTGGGGCTCGTCAATTCGATCCGAAAGCGCGCGGTCTGCCAATACATGGGATGCCCCGAACAAAAACGGGGCCGAAGCCCCGTCAGTGGTGGTCTGCCCAACGACTTCAGGCGGTCGCGGGCGCTCCATCCGGATTGACAGGCGGCGTCGTGCCTCCCGGCTTGGATGGCGATGAACTCCAATCCTTCGGCGGACGCGGCGGCTTGTCGTTCATGATGTCGTCGATCTGATCGGCGTCGATGGTTTCCCATTCGAGCAGCGCGCGAGCCATCGCGTGCATCTTGTCCTTGTTGTCCTCGATCAGCTTGCGTGCGATGGCGTATTGCTCGTCGATGATCTTGCGGATCTCGCGATCGACCTTTTGCATCGTCTGCTCGGACACGTTGACCTGCTTGGTGACCGAGCGCCCGAGGAACACTTCACCTTCGTTCTCCGCGTAGACCATCGGCCCGAGTTCATCGGTCATGCCGTAGCGCGTGACCATGTCCCGAGCGATCTGCGTGGCGCGCTCGAAGTCGTTGCTGGCGCCCGTGGTCATCTGGTTCATGAATACTTCTTCAGCGATGCGTCCGCCGAACAGCACCGAGATCGTGCTAAGCATGCGTTCCTTGTCGAGGCTGTAGCGGTCGCCTTCGGGCAACTGCATCGTCACGCCAAGTGCCCGTCCGCGCGGGATGACCGTCACCTTGTGCACCGGGTCGGTCTTGGGCATCAGCCTAGCGACCAGCGCGTGGCCGGCTTCGTGATACGCCGTGTTGCGACGCTCCTCTTCGGGCATGACCATCGACTTGCGTTCGGGCCCCATCATGATCTTGTCCTTGGCCTTCTCGAAGTCGCTCATTTCGACCACGCGGCCATTGCGGCGCGCGGCGAAGAGCGCCGCTTCGTTGACCAGGTTCGCGAGATCGGCACCCGAGAAGCCGGGCGTGCCGCGCGCCAGGATGTCGGCGCGGATGTCTTGCCCGATCGGCACCTTGCGCATGTGCACGTTGAGGATCTGTTCGCGCCCACGCACGTCGGGCAGCGTCACGTAGACCTGGCGGTCGAAGCGGCCCGGGCGCAGCAGCGCCGGGTCGAGGATGTCGGGCCGGTTGGTCGCGGCCATCACGATGACGCCGAGGTTGGTCTCGAAGCCGTCCATCTCGACGAGCATCTGGTTCAGCGTCTGCTCGCGCTCGTCGTTGCCGCCGCCCAGCCCCGCGCCGCGATGGCGGCCGACCGCGTCGATCTCATCGATGAAGATGATGCAAGGCGAGCTCTTTTTCGCCTGCTCGAACATGTCGCGCACGCGCGCGGCCCCGACGCCGACGAACATCTCGACGAAGTCGGAACCGGAGATGCTGAAGAACGGCACCTTCGCTTCGCCCGCAATGGCCTTGGCGAGCAAGGTCTTGCCGGTACCCGGAGGCCCGACCAGCAGCACACCACGAGGAATGCGTCCGCCGAGCTTCTGGAACTTTTGCGGATCCTTCAGGAAGTCGACCAACTCCTTGACCTCTTCCTTGGCCTCGTCGCAACCGGCGACGTCGGCGAAAGTGGTCGTGTTGTTGGCCTCGTCGAGCATGCGCGCCTTGGACTTGCCGAAGCTGAACGCGCCGCCCTTCCCACCGCCTTGCATTTGCCGCATGAAGTAGATCCACACGCCGATCAGCAACAGCATCGGACCCCAGCTGACGAGGATGCTCATCAGGATCGAAGGCTCTTCGCGCGGCTTGACGTCGAACTTGACACCGTTGTTGATGAGGTCGCCGACGAGGCCGCGATCGAGGTAGGTGGCCGTGCTGCGCAGCCGCTTGTCATCGGTGGTGGTCGCGAGGATCTCGGTACCCGACGGGCCCTCCTGCAAGGTGACCGTCTTGATGCGCTTGCTGCGGACCTCTTCCAGGAAGTCGGAATAGCCGACCTGGTTGCCCTGCGACGCACCTCGATCGAACTGCTTGAACACGGTGAACAGCACGAGGGCGATCACCAGCCAAACAGCCACTTTCGAGAACCATTGATTGTTCACCGCGGCTCCTTCTTACCGACCGGTAGACGGTCACATCCTGCATCGCGTCGGGGCCGGACATCGGACCCACGCTCCCACGGTATCTGGAGGCGATTCTAGTTCAGTCAAGGTATCGTCCGAGTGCGCCATATCAATGCGCTCCATGGGTGATTTCGTGCATTACTTCAGACCGATCCCGACCAGGAAGGTTTCGGCGGACTTGTCGCGTGATGCCTTCGGTTTGATGGGCTTGACGACACGAAAGCTTCGCTTGAACAGCTCGACCAGCTGGCTGTGGCCGCTGCCGTGGAACACCTTGCACACGAGCGCTCCTTGCGGCTTGAGGTGCCGGCGCGCGAAGTCGACCGCTATTTCGACCAGATCGGCCATGCGTGCCGCGTCCGAACTGGCGATGCCGGACAGGTTGGGCGCCATGTCGGATAGCACCACGTCGACCGGCCGCCCGGCGACCACGGCTTCGAGCTGCTCCAGCACGGCCTGCTCGCGAAAGTCTCCGTGGATGAACTGCACGCCTTCGATGGGCTCGAATTCGAGCATGTCGAGCGCGATGATCGTTCCGTTCAATGCGCCGGCTGCCGCACCACCGGCACCGCCTTCCTTCGGTGCGAACTTGCGCCGCACGTATTGGCTCCACGCCCCGGGCACCGCGCCCAGATCGACCACGAGCTGGCCCGGCTCGAGCAGGCCGAGCGCCTCGTCGATCTCTTTGAGCTTGTACGCAGCGCGCGCCCGGTAGCCTTCCTTGCGGGCGAGCTTGACGTACGGGTCGGTCAGGTGGTCGTGCAGCCACGCTTTGTTGAGTTTCTTGCTTTTGGTCTTGACCTTCATCGGCGGTCGATAATACGAGCGATGACCGCCATACGACTCAGTCCTGCCGAGCGCAAGGACAAGCGCGCCGATGCCCACCACCTGAACCCCGTCGTCACGATCGGTGGCGAAGGGCTCACCGACGCCGTGACGAAGGAAATCGACGCGGCGCTGAATGCGCACGGGTTGATCAAGGTGCGCGTCTTCAGCGACGACCGCGTGCAGCGCGAGTCGTTTCTAGCGGGGCTTGCCGATTCATTGAACGCGGCACCGATCCAGCACATCGGCAAGCTGCTCGTGCTGTGGCGTCCGATTCCACCCAAGGAGCGGGTGGAGCGCGACGACCGCATGCCCGGACCGAGAATCATCAAAGTGCTCAAGTTCGCGAAAAGCGGGAACCACCGCCCGCAGGTCAAGAAGATCCGGTTGCTCGGCAATCAACGAATTGCCGCGGGCGGTACCGTCAAGCGCGCGAAGAAGCGGACCGTGAGCCCGAAGAAGGCCGCCGCAAGCTGAGCGCGCCCTCTCGGAATCAGAGATAGCGCACGTCGACGATTTCGTAGCGCTTGATACCCCCTGGCGCCATCACCTCGGCCTGCTCGCCGGCTTCCTTGCCGATCAATGCACGCGCGATCGGCGAGCTGATGGAGATCAACCCCTGCTTCAGGTCGGCCTCGTCGTCGCCGACGATCTGGTAGGTGACTTCGGCGCCCGACGCCTCTTCTTCGAGGTCGACGGTCGATCCGAACACCACGCGCCCACCAGCGTCGAGCGTCGACGGATCGATGATTTGCGCCGCAGCGAGCTTGCTTTCGATCTCGAGGATGCGGCCCTCGATGAAGCCCTGCTTGTCTTTCGCCGCCTCGTATTCGGCGTTTTCGGTCAAGTCGCCCTGCGAGCGGGCATCGGCGATCGCAGCGATCACCGCGTGCCGCTCGACCGACTTGAGGCGGAACAGCTCTTCCTTGAGCTTCTCGGCACCGCGCTTGGTGAGAGGAATTCTGGCCATCTGAGAACCTTGCGAATGGACTTGCAGGCGAATCTGCGCAATCCAAAAAAAAGAAACCGCCGTATTCACCCAGTGCGGGGGAACCCGGCGGCGACGTTCGATGTGTCGAGTTTAGTGCAGTTGGGCGTGGAGTTCCTGCAACGAAAGTACCGACAGGTCGGCCTGGTGCTTCATTCCCTCCACCGCGGCCTCGCAGCCTGCCATGCTCGTGTAGTAGGTGATGCGGTTGGCCAGCGCTGCCTGGCGGATGTGGCGCGAATCGGCGATCGCCGTGCGCGTCTCGTCGACCGTGGTGAACACGAGGTGAATTTCCCCCGCCTTCACCATGTCGACGATGTGCGGCCGCCCGTCCTTCACCTTGTTCACCGCCTTGACCGGCACGCCGCCCTCGGCGATCGCTGCAGCCGTCCCCTTGGTCGCGACCAGGCCGAAGCCGAGCGCGTGGAGCTCGCGCGCCACCGCCACCGCTCGGGCCTTGTCGCCGTTCTTCACAGTGATGCACACCGTGCCCTTGTTCGGCAAACGGGAGCCGGCCCCGAGCTGGCTCTTCAACATCGCCTCGCCGAAGGTCCGACCGGCGCCCATCACCTCGCCGGTGGAGCGCATCTCCGGGCCGAGGATCGGGTCCACACCAGGGAACTTGTTGAACGGGAACACCGCTTCCTTGACCGAGTAGTACGGCGGGATCACCTCGCCTTTCACGTGTTTCTGGTCGGAGAGCTTTTGCCCGACCATGCAGCGTGCGGCGATCTTCGCCAGCGGCTCGCCGGTCGCCTTCGAGACGAAGGGCACCGTGCGCGAAGCGCGCGGGTTCACCTCGAGCACATAGACGACCGCGTTCTCACCCTCGCCCTGGATCGCGAACTGCACGTTCATCAACCCGACCACCTTCAGCGCCTTGGCCATCAGCGTGGTCTGGCGCCGCAGCTCGTCCTGCAGGCCGCGGGACAGCGAGTACGGGGGCAGCGAACACGCCGAATCGCCCGAGTGGATGCCGGCCTGCTCGACGTGCTCCATGATGCCGCCGATCATCACGGCGTCACCGTCGCTGATGCAATCGACGTCGACTTCGATCGCGTCGTCGAGAAAACGATCGAGCAGCACCGGCGACTTCTCCGACACCTTGACCGCTTCGCGCATGTAGCGCTCGAGGTCCTTGTCGCCGTGCACGATTTCCATCGCGCGGCCGCCGAGCACGTAGCTTGGGCGCACGACCAGCGGATAGCCGATCTCCTGGGCCAGTTGCAGCGCCTGCTCTTCGGTGCGCGCGGTGCGGTTCGGCGGCTGCTTCAAGCCGAGCGCATGCAACAGCTTCTGGAAGCGCTCGCGATCTTCCGCGATGTCGATGCTGTCGGGCGAGGTGCCGATGATCGGCACACCGGCGCGCTCGAGGTCGAGCGCGAGTTTCAAGGGCGTCTGGCCGCCGTACTGCACGATCACGCCCTCGGGCTTTTCCTTGTCGATGATCTCGAGCACGTCTTCGAGCGTGACCGGCTCGAAGTACAGGCGATCCGAGGTGTCGTAGTCGGTGGAGACGGTCTCCGGGTTGCAGTTGACCATGATCGTCTCGTAGCCGTCCTCGCGCATCGCAAGCGC
>Ga0184637_10002669_pt1 | contig 11383 bp, 8 predicted proteins | sample PLM3_127_b2_FD_133143 | JGI IMG/M metagenome (GOLD analysis project Ga0184637, IMG submission 133143) | Groundwater sediment microbial communities from an aquifer in East River, Colorado, USA - PLM3_127_b2 | ecosystem: Environmental > Terrestrial > Soil > Riparian zone | place: USA: East River... | reverse complement strand
TGGTCGGGGCGTGCGGCGCAACGCTCATGCGCGAGTTTGACTGCGCCCGCACGCTCCTGACAAGCGGACAGAAGAGTCTTACCTGGCTTGTGCAAGTTGCTCGCGCACCGCGGCGACGTTCAACCGATCGCCGACATCTGCACCGGCACTCCGCTCAACACCGCATTGCCTGACGGCAGGTCGCGCAAGGTGTCGTCGAGCAACGCGTTGAGATTGGCCCCGGGCCGCTCGGCCGCGAGCGCCATGCGCGTGCCCGGCAGGTTGTGCCCCCAGCCGTGCGGCAGGCTGACCACGCCTTGCATCATCTCGTCGCTGACCTCGACCTCGGCTTCGATCGAGCGACCGGCGGCGGCGCTGATGCGCGCCCGGCGGCCATGCACGAGGCCCAGTCGCTTCGCGTCGGCGGGATTGACGAGCGCGGTGCAGCGAAACGGTCCCTTCGCGAGCACCGGCAGGTTGTGCATCCAGCTGTTGTTCGATCGCACTTGGCGACGGCCGACGATGACGAGCTCGGGCGCCGGGCGTGCGAGATCGGACGCCGCGCGTGACAGGTCGGCGAGCATCGCCGAAGGGGCCAGCTCGATCCGGCCCGACGGTGTGCGCAGCACTTCGGGCACGCGCTCGGTGAGCTCGCCGAGGTCGATGCCCGCGGGCGTTTCCTTCAGCTTGGCCAGCGTCAGGCCGTCGGGGTTGCGGCCGAAGCCGTCGCCGTACGGTCCGCTGCGCAGCGCGAGCTCGAGGTGGCGCTCGGGCCCCTTCAGCGCACCGAGCGCGCGCGAGATGGCCGCGGCATCGTCGCCGGCGAGGCGCTTCACGTCGTCCTCGAACACTGCGTCATCGATCGCGTGCACGTCGACGTTCGCGCCCTGGCCCTGCACGATGGCGGTGAGGCGCAGCAGCGTCTGCCACTCGGGCAATTGGCCGTTCGCAGCCTCGAACACCGCGTGGCTGTAGCGCGCGTGGTTGCGCCACGAGAACATCGGAAACGCCAGGTCGTAGTGCGTGTCCTCGAGCGGCGACAGGCCGGGCAGGATCACGTCGGCGTGGCGCGAGGTCTCGTTCAGGTAGATGTCGAGGCTCACCATGAACTCGAGCTGTTCGAGCGCCGCGGCGATGCGCGCGCCGTTCGGCGCGGAGAGCACCGGGTTGCCCGCCACCGCGATCAGTGCTTTCACCTGGCCTGCGCCCGGCGTTTCGATCTCTTCGGCGAGGCACGTCATCGGCAGCTCGCCGTACACCTCCGGCGCGCCCGACACGCGGCTCGCATGGCGACCGGTGACGATGCCGCGGCCGACGCCCGGCTTGCCGGTGGTGTTGGCCGAGAACGCCGCGGCCTTCGGGAACATCGCACCGCCCGGCGCGTCGAGGTGGCCGGTCAGCACGTTGAGCACGTCGACCAACCAGCTCGAAAGAGAGCCGTACTCCTGTGTGCAGGTGCCGATGCGGCCATACACCGCGGCGCGCTCGGTGGTCGCGAGCGTGCGCGCGAGCTCGCGGATCGTCGCTGCCTCGATGCCGCAGCGCGCGGCCACCGTTTCGGGCGCGCAGCCGGCGACCGCGGACTGCACGTCCTCGACCCCCGCCACATGCTCGGCCAGGCGGCCCAGACGCACCAGGCCTTCGTCGAACAGCGTGTGCACCATGCCGAGCAACAAGAACACATCGGCGCCCGGACGGATCGCGATGTGCCGGTCGGCGATGGCCGCGGTTTCGCTGCGCCGCGGGTCGACGACGACGATGCGTCCACCGCGCGCTTGCAGCGCCTTCGCCTTGCCGCGAAAGTCCGGCACCGTCCACAGGCTGCCGTTCGATGCGACCGGGTTCGCCCCGAGGATCAGCAGGAAGTCCGAGCGCGCGATGTCGGGCACCGCGACCGTCAGCCAGTGGCCGAACATCAAGCCGCTGGCGAGTTGCTTGGGCATCTGGTCGAGCGTCGACGCCGAAAACACATTGCGCGTGCGCAGTGCGCGTGCGAGCCGCGCGAAGTACAGCAGCAGGCCGAGCTTGTGCGCGGCCGGGTTGCCGACGATGAGCGCGACCGCATCGCGGCCGTCACGCGCGATGATCGGCGGCAGCCGGCGCTCGACCTCGGCGAAGGCTTCGTCCCAGCTTGCCTCGACGAAACGGCCGTCGCGCTTGACGAGCGGTGTGCGCAGCCGATCCGGGTCTTCGTGCAGGTCCTTCAGTGCCACACCCTTCGGGCAGATGTAGCCGGCGCTGAACACGTCGGCGGCGTGGCCGCGGATCGAGATCACGCGGCCGTTGTCGACCTGCAGCTCGAGTCCGCAGCAGGCTTCGCACAACGGGCAGATGCGGTGCGCAGTGGTCGTCATGGCGGGGCTCTCCTGGTTCATCGATGCTTTATCGCTGTTCGCCACTGGCGCGTCCGTCACCAAGGCGACGCAGCGCCAGCGCGGTCGCCTCGTCGGCGGGGAAGAAGGTTTCGAGCGCGAGCTCCGACAGCGTGATGTCGACCGGCGTGCCGAACACGGTCGTCGTGCTGATGAACGATAGCGCGCCGCCGTCGGGCATGCGCACCTGCATCGGCACGACGACGCCGCCGACCGTTTCGTCCGCGGTGTCGTACGGAACGCCCGGCACGGGGTAGGCGCTCAGTTCGTCGATCAACGCGGCGAGCACGGCGTCGCCACTGGCCGCGACCTGCTGTCGCAGCCTCATCAGCAGGTGCGCGCGCCACTGCGCGAGGTTCACGATGCGCGGCGCCAGGCCCTCGGGATGCAGGCTCAGGCGCATCACGTTGACCGGAGGCTTCAGCAGCGCCGCGCTCGCACCGGCGAGAAACGGCGCGACCGCGCGGTTGTAGGAAACGAGCTGCCAATGGCGGTCGACCGCGAGGGCCGGGTACGGCTCGTGGCCCTTCAGCACGAGCTCGACGGCCTTGCGCGCCGCCGCGAGCGCGGGGTCGTCGAGCGCCCGTTCGCGGTACATCGGCGCGTAGCCCGCGGCGGTGAGCAGGGTGTTGCGTTCACGCAAGGGGATCTCCAGTCGCTCGGACAGGCGCATCAGCATCTCGCGGCTCGGCAGCGAGCGGCCGGTTTCGACGAAGCTCAGGTGGCGTGTGGAGACGTCGGCCTCGCCGGCGAGCTCGAGTTGGCTCAGGCGCCGGCGCTGGCGCCATTCGCGCAGCAGGTCGCCCACGGGTCGCTCGGCGCGACGCGCGAGCGGGCGTTCGAGAGTGGCAGCGTAAGCATTCATGGCGCGACCTTAGCGCAATGCGATAGCCGCGCCCATTACCTGCGAGGTCATCGCCCGTCGGTTTGCCTCGCGAGGGGCTTTCGCGCATGCTCGCGCGCATGCCGCCGGTCCTGCACATGCTGCTAGTAGGCGCCGTCGCCGCGCTGACGGCATGCGCCGCGCCTTCGCCCGCGCCGCCCCCGGTCGCGCTCACCGCAACGCTCTCGCCGAACGCGAACCTGGTGACCCAGGGCATCCCGCCGATCCCGATGTCGCTGGTGCGCGAGGTCGAGAAGTACACCGACTTTCGCGGGCACAGCTTCGTCGACTGGCATCCGCAGCGCCGCGAGATGCTCGTCGCGCACCGCAGGGCGGGCGCGAGCACCGCGCAGCTGTTCAGGTTGCGCGCGCCGATGGCCGAGCTCGAGCCGCTCACGCAGTTCGCCGACCCTGTCACCGGCGCGAGCTACGAGCCGCACGAGGGCCGCTACCTGGTGTTCGCGCGCAGCAGCGGCGGCAACGAGGCCTACCAGCTGTACCGGCTCGACCTCGACAGCGGCACGGTCACGCAGTTGACCGAACCCGACGAGCGCCACAGCATGGCCGGCTGGCTGCACCGGCCCTCGCCCGATGGATCACTCATCGTCGCGTCGCTGCCGCTCGATCGCACGGCGCAAGGCGGCAGCCGCGAGCAGGTGCACACGACCTTGTGGCTGATCGACCCGCTGCGCCCGCTGGCCAAGCGCAAGCTCGCCACGCTGCCGGGCGCAGGCTGGTTTCCCGGCGCCGTGTCGGGGGACGACCGCCAGATGGCGTTGACGCGCTACCTCTCGGCCAACGAGTCGCAGGTATGGATGCTCGCCCTTGCCGGCGGCGCGCCGCGCCAGTTGCTGCCGGCGCCGCGCGCCGGTGCGGCCGACGCAGCGGTCCACTACGCCGCGAGCTTCAGCCCCGACAACCGCGCGCTTTTCGTCGTCAGCGATCGCGCCGGCGAGTTCCGCGAAATGATGCGCTACGACCTGGCCGCGGGCAGCTTCACGCGCATCACCGCGCACATCCCGTGGGACATCAGCGGCGGCACCAGCACCGAAGACGGCCGCCTGCTCGCGCTGCAAGCCAATGTCGAGGGGCGTGACGAGTTGCGGCTCTTCGACATGCACACGCTGAAGGAATTGCCGATGCCTGCGCTGCCGGCGGGCGGCATCGGCATCACGCAGTTCGACCGGCGGCGCGGCGAGCTCGCCTTCACCGTCAACAGCGCGCAGGGGCCGAGCCAGGTCTACAGCTTCGACCCGGCGAGCGGCGCGGTCGAGCAATGGACACGCGCGCACGCGCCGCCGGGCATCGACACCGCAAGCTTCGCCGCGCAGAAGGTCGTGCGCTGGAAAAGCTTCGACGGCCGCATGATCTCGGGCCTGCTGAGCCTGCCGCCGGCGCGCTTTCCCGGCAAGCGGCCGGTGCTGATCCAGATCCACGGCGGCCCCGAAGGGCAGGCGACGATCGGCTTCATCGGCCGCTTCAACTACTTCATCAACGAACTCGGCGTCGCGCTGATCCAGCCCAACGTGCGCGGGTCGTCCGGCTACGGCAAGAGCTTTCTCGCGCTCGACGACGGCATGAAGCGCGAAGACGCGGTGAAGGACATCGGCGCGCTGCTCGACTGGGTCGCCGCACAGCCCCAGCTCGACGCCTCGCGCGTGCTGGTGAGCGGCGGCAGCTATGGCGGCTACATGAGCCTGGCGGTGGCCACGCACTACGCCGAGCGCATCGCCGGAGCGATCGACGTGGTCGGCATCTCGCACTTCGTCACCTTCCTCAACAACACCGAGAGCTACCGCCGCGACCTGCGTCGCGTCGAGTACGGCGACGAGCGGGAGCCTTCGATGCGCGCCTTTCTGGAACGCATCTCGCCGCTTTCCAACGCCGACCGAATCAGAAAGCCGCTGTTCGTCGTGCAAGGCAAGAACGACCCGCGCGTGCCGTTCACCGAGGCCGAGCAGATCGTCGCGAAGGCGCGCGCCAACGGCACGCCGGTGTGGTACCTGCGCGCCGACAACGAAGGCCACGGCTTTGCGCGCAAGGAGAACGCGGACTTCCAGTTCTACGCGACGGTGCGTTTCGTGCAGGAGGCGTTGCTGAAGTGAGCCCCCCATGCCGCGTTGCGGGATGCCGCACTCGCTGCGCGTTCAAAGCAGCGTCAAATGCCTCTTCGTCGCGCCGCGCACCGCCGACAACGGGACCGCGGCGTCGAGGGTCGCGAGGCTGCCGCCGTGATGCACGGCGAGCGATAGCAGGTACGCGTCGGTGATCTGCCGGTGACCATGCAACCTGCCGACGTCGACCACCTTCTCGTCGAGGATCGACACGTCATCGGGCCAGAACTCGTGGTCGAGCTGGCTCGTCATCGCTTGCAGCGCTTGCGCGACCTGCGCCGGTGTCGCGCGATGCGTCGCCGAATAGCCGGGGGAGCTCAGCACGCGGACGACGCCATTCTCGATGATCGGGCAGGTGGCGATCGGCCGCGGCCGCGCGTCGAGCCATTCGTACGCCTTGCTCGAAAACACGTGAGCTTCGTCGAGCAGCGCGATGAGCACATTGACGTCGAGCAACAGGCGCATCAGGCGCCTTCATCGTCGAGCAGGCGACGTACCTTTTCGAGGGTCACGATCTCGTCGCGGCGCGGCATCACGGCGAAGCGGCCCGCGGATTTGCGCTTGCGAGCGGCAGCGGACGCCGGCGAACGCGCCTTGCCCGACAGCGCGTCGCGTGCCAGGCGCGAGACCACGGCGCCCACCGAGGTTCGCTCGCGCGCTGCACGTTCCTTGGCCGCAAGCAGCACATCGTCGTCGATATCGAGGGTGGTACGCACGGGAGAGTTCGTTGATGCGTTGATGCATGGACATCATAGCATCGCGGGCGACTGAGGCACCGCGCCTTGCGGAAATTGCGCCGCCACAACCGTCTGATGTAGCCTCGGCCTGCACACCGTGCTCGCCACAGCCGCGTGCCCGTATTCAACCGTGGCCATGTCGAGGTCAACCATGTCGAAAAACCTCATCGGGGCGCTCGCGCTCGTCGCCTCGCTTCTTTGCACCGGCGCCTTCGCGCAGACCGCAAGCCCCGCGCCGAAAGACACGCTGAAAGTCGGCTTCGTCTTCGTCAGCCCGATCGGCGAGGCGGGCTGGACGTACCAGCACGACCTCGGACGCGCGGCGATGGAAAGGGCGCATGGAGGGAGAGTGCAGACGACCGTGATCGAGTCGGTGGCCGAAGGTGCGGACTCCGAGCGCGTGATGCGTGACCTGGCGTCGCGCGGCCACCAGCTGATCTTCGCGACGAGCTTCGGCTACCTCGAGCCTGCGCTGCGGGTGGCAGCCGAATTCCCCGACGTGAAGTTCGAGCATGCGGGCGGCTACAAGACCGCCCCGAACCTCACCACCTACAACGCGCGCTACTACGAGGGCCGCTATCTCGCGGGGCTGGTCGCGGGCGCGGTGAGTCGAAGCGGTGTCGCGGGCTATGTCGCGGGCTTTCCCGTGCCCGAAGTGATCCAGGGCATCAACGCGTTCACGATCGGCATGCGCGCGGCGAACCCGAAGGCGCAGGTGCGCGTGCTGTGGCTCAACACCTGGTTCGACCCGGCGCGCGAACGCGAGGCGGCCTTCTCGCTGATCAACCAGGGTGCCGACGTACTGACCAACCACAGTGCCTCGCCGGCCGTCGCGATCGCCGCCGAGGAGAAGGGCGTGAAGCTGATCGCCTACCAGAGCGACATGCGCAAGTTCGCGCCGAAGGCGCAACTCACGTCGGTGACTCACCAGTGGGGCGGCTACTACACGCAAGCGGCGAAGGCCGTGCTCGACGGCACCTGGAAGCCCAAGCCGGTGTGGGGCGGCCTGCGCGACGGATTCATCGCGCTCGCGCCATTGAGCGCCGATGTGCCGAAGGCGACGGCGGCGCTGGTGCAAAGCCGTCAGAGCGAAATCATCGCCGGGCGCTTCCACCCTTTCGAAGGGCGCATCGTCGACACCACCGGCAGCGTGCGCCAGGCCGCCGGTGTGATGAGCGACGACGCGATCGCGAAGATGGATTACTTCGTGCAGGGCGTCCTCGGCAGCGCGCCGAAGTGAGATGCTTCTCCCTCTCCCGCTGGGAGAGGGAGCTCAGTCGTTCAGCGTGGCGTGCAGCCGCGCTGCCTGCGTGCCGAACGCGTAGGCGTCCATGCCGAGGCAGCCATAGGTCACGCTCGCGTGCAGTCGCAACGGTGCGGCGTCGCGCCCGCCCGCGCCCGCCGCCACGTACCACGGCAGCCAGTGCTCGTCGGTCGGGTGCATCAACGCGGCATGCGGCGCTTGGCGCCGGTAGTCGAACAGCGCAGCCCAGTCGCGCTGCGCGCTGCGCTCATGCACCCAGTGGCGAAAGGCCGCGCTCTCGGGGATCTCCGGCGCGTCGACGGCCGGGCGCCCGCCGAACACCTTGAACAGGTTGTGCGTGATGCTGCCGGTGCCCATCACCAGCACCCCCTCGTCGCCGAGCGCTGCGAGCGCCTCGCCAAAAGCGAACTGCTGCGCCGGTGGCAGGCTCGGCACCCACGCCAGCGGCAGCACCGGCACATCGGCTTGCGGGTAGACGAAGCGCAACGCGGTCCAGATGCCGTGGTCGAGGCCGCCGTCGTCGATGCGCTGCACTGCGACGCCCGCGTCGCGCAACGAGCGGCTCACGCGCTCGGCAAGCTCCGGCGCGCCGGGTGCGTCGTAGCGCATCTGGAACAGCGCGTCGGGGAAGCCGCCGAAGTCGTGGATGGTGTGATGTTGCGCGGCCGCGAGCAACGCCGGCTCGCTCGCCGTCGTGTGCGCCGAAATCGCGAGAATGGCGCGCGGCCGGCCGAAGGCCGCATCGATCGCGGGTCCGAGCCGTTGCCAGAAGGCGCCGGCCTCGCGGGGCTCGAGCGCGACCATCGGCGAGCCGTGCGAGAGAAAGATCGGGGGCAGGGCGTTCGTCATCATGCTGTGATTACAGCACCGCGGCGCCCGTTCGGAGTTCTGGCGCACTGCACGCAGGGTTCAACGCGATCGCATGGCCCTTCGCGGGCCGCACCGCGGGCGCTGGTGTAAGGTCGCCGCCATGGAATCCGCTGCCGCCGCCATCGACCGCGCCGGCACCTCCCCGCCCCGCTCGCCACCATCGTTGTGGCGGCTCGCGCTGCGACAACTGGGGCGCGACTTTCGCGCCGGCGAATTGCGGCTGCTCGTGGTCGCGGTGATGCTCGCGGTGGCCGCGCTCACGGCCGTGGGCTTTTTCGCCGACCGCCTGAACCATGGGCTGGCGCGCGATGCGCGGCAGCTGCTCGGGGGTGACGCGATCGTCTCGAGCGATCGGCCGACACCCGCCGAGTTGATCTCGCTCGCGCGCAAGCTCGGGCTGACCGTTGCGACGACGACGAGCTTTCCGAGCATGGGCCGCGCGAGCGAGGCGCGCGGCGGCGCCTCGAAGCTCGTCGCGGTGAAAGCGGTCAGTGCGGGCTACCCGCTGCGCGGCCAGTTGCGGCTCGCGCCGGCGCCGGGCGCACCCGACGAACCGGCCAGCGGCGTGCCCGAACGCGGCACGGTGTGGGTCGATCCCGGGCTGCTCGACGCGCTGAACCTGCGCATCGGCGATGTGCTCCTGCTCGGCGACGCGCAGCTGCGCATCGCGAAAGTGATCTTCATCGAGCCCGATCGCGGCGCCGGATTCATGAGCTTCTCGCCGCGCGTGATGCTGCACGAGGCGGACCTCGCCGCCACCGCGCTGATCCAGCCGGCGAGCCGCGTCACCTACAGGCTCGCGGTGGCGTCGGCCGACGCCAACGGCACGAGCAGCACCCAAGGCGACGCGGCAGTGCGCGAGTTCGTGACGCAGGTCGACGATCGCATCAAGGGCGCGACGTTGCGCGGCGTGCGTGTCGAATCGCTCGAATCGGGCCGCCCCGAGATGCGCCAGACGCTCGACCGCGCCGAGAAGTTCCTGAACCTGGTGGCGCTGCTGGCCGCGTTGCTCGCCGCGGTGGCGGTGGGCATCGCGTCGCGCGACTTCGCCGATCGCCATCTCGACGACTGCGCGATGCTGCGCGTGCTCGGCCAGCCGCAACGCTCGATCGCGATCGCGTACACGCTCGAGTTCGGGCTCGTCGGACTGCTCGCCAGCGCCGGCGGCGTGCTGCTGGGCTTCGCGGTGCACTACGGCTTCGTGCTGTTGCTCGCCGGACTCGTGAAGACCGTGTTGCCGGCCGCGAGCCTGTGGCCGGCGTTCTTCGGGCTGGGCGTCGGGCTCACGCTGCTGCTGGGCTTCGGCCTGCCGCCGGTGCTGCAACTCGCGCGCGTGCCGGCGCTGCGCGTGATCCGCCGCGACGTCGGCGCGTTGCGCCCGGCCTCGATCGCGGTGCTCGGCGCGGGCACGCTCGGCTTCATCGCGCTGCTGTTGGCCGCCTCGTCGGACCTGATGCTCGGCCTCATCGCGGTGGGTGGCTTCGCGGCGGCGGTCGCGCTGTTTGCGGGACTCGCGTGGCTCGCAGTGCAGGCGCTGCGGCGCGCCGTGCCGAGCGCATCGATCGGCCCCCACGCGCCGCGCTGGCTGGTGCTCGCGACGAGGCAGATCGCGTCGAGGCCGGCGTTCGCGGTGCTGCAGGTGTGTGCGCTCAGCGTCGGCCTGCTTGCGCTCGTCCTGCTCGTGCTGTTGCGCACCGACCTGATCGCGAGCTGGCGCGCGGCAACGCCCAAGGACGCGCCGAATCGCTTCGTCATCAACGTGCAGCCCGAGCAGGGCGAGGCGTTTCAGCAACGGCTGCGTGAAGCGGGCGTGCAGCGCTTCGACTGGTACCCGATGATCCGCGGCCGGCTCGTCGCGATCAACGGCAAGAGCGTCACGCCCGAGAGCTTTGCCGACGACCGCGCGCGCCGCTTGATGGACCGCGAGTTCAACCTGAGCCACGCGGAGCAGGTGCCTCCGCACAACGAGGTGAGCGCAGGAAAATGGGTGGCCCAGGAAGCGGGCGCGATCAGCGTCGAGGATGGCTTGGCGCAGACGCTGGGGCTCGCGCTCGGCGACCTGCTGCGCTTCGACATCGCGGGCAGCTTCGCCGAAGCACGCATCACGAGCCTGCGCAAGGTCGATTGGGGATCGATGCGCGTCAACTTTTTCGTGATGTTCCCTCAGGCGGGTCTGCCCGATCTGCCGGCGACCTACATCGCGGCGTTTCGCGCGCCGGCGGAGCAGCCGGGCAGCAACGGGGGCAGCTTCGACAACGCGCTCGCGCGCGACTTCCCGAACGTGACGACGGTGGATGTCTCCGCGTCGATCGCGCAGGTGCAGCGCGTGCTCGACCAGGTGATCCGCGCAGTCGAGTTCCTGTTCGGCTTCACGCTGGCCGCCGGGTTGGTCGTGCTGTTTGCCGCGGTCACCGCGACGCGCGAGGCGCGCGCGCGCGAATTCGCGATCATGCGCGCGCTGGGCGCAAGCGCATCGCTGCTCGCCAAGGTGCAACGGGCCGAACTGCTCGGCGTCGGCGCGCTCGCGGGGTTGCTCGCATCGTTGGCGGCGGTGGTCGTCGGTTGGGCGCTCGCGCGCTACGCCTTCGAGTTCACGTGGAACGCATCGCCGTGGGTGCCGTTGATCGGTGCGGCAGCGGGCGCGCTGCTCGCGCTGGCGGCCGGCTGGTGGGGCCTGCGCGAAGTGCTGCGTCGCCCGGTGGTCGACACGTTGCGGCAGGCGCCGCAGTAGTGCTGCGACCTACAGACCGTACCAGCCCAGGCCGAAACTCCATCGCGTGCCGCTGCCGGCGCCTGCTTGTCTGGACGCGGTGAGGTCGAGGCCGAGCGTGTCCTTCACGGGCCACCACCGAGCGCCCGCCGTCCTGACGGTGCCGCCGAACACCGCGGCCCGGTCGTTGGCCTGCGCTTCGACAAACAGCAGCGCGCGCTCGCCGGCCGACCAGACGAGCGCGGCGTTGAGCAAGGTGCGGCTCGCGTGCAGCGCTGCGTCGCGTGTCGCACCCAGGTTCAGGTGCATCGCGAGCGTCGGCGTGGCCTCGATCGTCGCCAGCGCGAGGACGGTGTGCTCGCTCGCATGCCAACCCCGGCCGGGTCCTCGGGCGCTGCCGGTCGCGAGCTTGAGTCCGACGCTCACGGTGCCCAGACGCGATGCGAACTGGCCG
>Ga0184637_10002668_pt1 | contig 11386 bp, 7 predicted proteins | sample PLM3_127_b2_FD_133143 | JGI IMG/M metagenome (GOLD analysis project Ga0184637, IMG submission 133143) | Groundwater sediment microbial communities from an aquifer in East River, Colorado, USA - PLM3_127_b2 | ecosystem: Environmental > Terrestrial > Soil > Riparian zone | place: USA: East River... | reverse complement strand
CTCCAGGCCCGACCCATCCAGATGGACTCGACGGCCCGGCCGAGTGCGTGAGCGTAGAAAGCTCCCGTTCCCGCGAACCGGAACACCGCCAGATAACTGGCTTCGGGGCCGAGCGCGCGCCCGGTGAGATAGGCGACGGCGATGCCCACGACCAAGCAGAACAGGAACCACTGGACGAGCTGCTTTCCCATCGTCGGGGGACCGCTCGGAAGCACCGTCATCACCGCGATCGGCCCCTTCTTGTACTTCTCGATCATTTCGGGCGAGCTCATCTCCTTGTGGCTCGCGGGGCGGGGGAACAGGTAGTCCCCCGGAGAAAGACTTTCGCTGCGGAGCGCGTCCATGGTCCGCTCCTCGTTGGGAAGCTTCTTGAAGTCGCTATTGTGGTAGCCCAGAAACATGTGGACGATCGAGCTGACGATGAAGACGAATATCGCGGACAAAACGATAGGAAGCCACAGGGCGGATATGGAGACCATCTTTTCCCTCCTCGAAACCCGGCGGACAAGATAACCGAAGGCGCTCCGGAAGGCCAATCCGCGTTTCTTACAATGCGGGCCCGCGCGGACGAAATTGACGCGACGGAGGCGTTACGAGACGATGCTTCGCATGCATCGAATCGCGCTCGCTCTCGCCATTTCGTTCCTCGCCGGTCCGGGCGTACGTCACACTCAGAGCGCGGTCGCCGCGGTGAATCCCAAGGCGATCGAGGCGCACATTCGTTTCCTCGCGGACGACCTCATGCTCGGGAGGGAGACGGGCTCCCGGGAGTACGAGATCGCGACATGTTCGTAAAGCAGGAACTTTCGGCCGGGAGTCCCGCTGAGCCGTTCTCTTCAGCTACTTCGCAACCGGGGCAACGGCCTCGAACGTTTCCACGTCCTCGACCTCGACTTCGAGCGAGGCCACCTTCCCCTCGGGCGAGAGACGAAACGTCACCAGAGTCTTCCCCATGACCGGGTCGCGCCAGCGTACGAGGAACGTGTCGTAGTGCCAGTGCTCGAGGTCCCCCGCCCAGGCCGTGTGGCGGCGAAGGATGAGGTGTCCGCCCTCGAGGGACACCTGGAGTTTTCCGTACATCTCGTGCTCATAAGCCCCGGCATAGCGATCGAGGGCGAGGGCGGGGGACGTTCCCGAGACCCGGGACTCCTCACGCTTTTTCTCCTGCTCGTCCTGCTGCTTCTCCAGCGCGGCGCCGAGCTCACGGAAGCTCGCGCGCCAATCGGTCTCTCGTTCAGCACCGAGATACGCGTCGAGGACGTGAAACGTCACCGTCAAATGGGCGAAAGTGCCCGCGGGCGAAGTGTTGGTGAGCACGACGATTCCGAGCTCCTCTTCGGGCGCGAGAAGTAATTGCGAGAGCATCCCGTCGATGCCGCCGGTATGTGTAGCGATGAAACGGCCGCGGTAGTCCCGAAGTCCCCAGCCGAGCCCATAGGTCGAGAAGTGAGTGGAGGGGAAGAGATCCCTCGACTCGGCGGACATGGGATAAATGATGCTCGGCTTCCAGACCTCGGCGGCTACTTCCTTGCTCAGGATGCGCTTTCCATCTAGCTCCCCCTCTCCCAGCATCAGGAGCATCCACCGCGTCATCTCCGAGACACTCGATAGAATCGAGCCCGCGGGAGCGACGTTGTCGATGTTGCGATGGGGCACCGAGATCACGCGCCCATCGATCTTCTCGTGGGGCTTTGCGACGTTTGACATGCCCTCGAGCTCGCGGACGCTCGTTCGGCTCCTCGTCATGCCGAGAGGCCGGAGGAGGCGGCTGGCGAGGAAATCGTCCCAGCTCTCCCCGCTTACTTCCTCCAGGACCTCGCCCGCGGCGAGGAACATCGTGTTCTGGTATCCCGCCTCCGAGCGGAAGCTGGAGTTGGGCTCGAGGAACCGAACCCGGCGAACGATCTCTTCGCGGTCGAAGTCCGTTCCGAACCAGTTGAAGTCTCCCCGGCGGCCGAGACCGCTCCGGTGCGAGAGCAGATCGCGCACCGTGATCTCGCGAGTGACGTAGGGGTCGAAGAGCGCGAACCACGGAAGGCGCTGGGTCACGCGGTCATCCCACCCCATCTTCTTCTCATCGACCAGGATCCCGATCGCCGCCGCGGTGAAGGCCTTGGTGTTGGAGCCGATGGCGAAGAGCGTCTCCTCGTCGACCCTCTCGCCGCCTCCGAGCTTTGTCTCGCCGAAACCTTTGGCGTAAACCACCTGGCCGTCCTTCACCACCGCGACCGCGAGTCCGACGACGCCCCATTCCTGGCGAACGTCTTCGACGTAGCGGTCGAGGTCTCTCGGGAGAGCGTGGAGTGAAGTGGGCGTGAGGCAGAGCGCGAAAAGCGCGAGCCGACCAACGAGACGGATCATGATTTGCTCCTCTATCGAATGACGTCTGTGGGGGCGCGAAAGACGAGGCCGCCCTTGACTACGACCTGCACCCTCTCGAGAACCGTGATGTCCTGAAGGGGATCGCCCTCGACAGCGATGAGGTCCCCGAAGCGTCCTTTCTCGAGCGCGCCCACGCGGTCTTCCCAGCCCATGTAGCGGGCGGCGACGGAGGTCGCGGCGCGGATCGCGTCCATCGGCTTCATCCCCCGCTCCACCATGATGCGGAACTGTTTTGCGTTGTCGCCGTGGGGATAGACGGCGGAGTCGGTTCCGAAGACGATGGGCACTCCCGCGTGGTAGGCCCTGGTGAAGCCCTGGCGCTGCGCCTCGGTGGTCTCCTCGTTTTTCCGGAGGAACTCCTCCGGCCAGCCCTGTCGCTTGCCCTCGGTCGCGATGTAGTCTCCGTTGTAGACGTCCATGGAGAGCGCCACCTTCCGCTCCGCGGCGAGGGCGATGGCTTCGTCGTCGATGAGCGACGCGTGCTCGATGGTGTCGGCGCCAGCGCGAATCGCTTCCTTGATCGAGCGGGCGCCGTGGGCGTGGGCGGCGAGCTTCTTCCCGGAGGCGTGCGCGACCTCGGCGACGGTGCGGATCTCGCCTTCCGTCATCTCCGGCTCTCCGGGAACGCCGCCGTAGGCGAGGACCGCTCCCGAGGCGATGACCTTGAGGACGTCGGCGCCGCCGTCGATCGCTGCCTGGGCTTTCCGACGGAACTGCTCCTCGCCTCGCGCGACGCCGTGTCGCACGCGATCGGGAATGTCCTTCTCCTCGAAACCGGGAATGAGGAGATCGCCCCCTCCCCCGGGGATGGTGAGGTAATAGCCCGCGACTTGCATGCGGGGACCGGCTACGGCGCCGGAAGCGATCTCGTCTCGGAGAGTCTTGTCCAGGAAGCCGATATAGGTTCCCACGTCCCGCACCGAGGTGAGACCGGCATCGAGAGTCGCACGGGCGTTCTCCCGCGCTTGCGTGAGCTGCTCTTCGGGCGTGATGCGGAAGTAGACGCTCAGATCCTTGGTGCTTCCCGGCCGGTCGGCGAGGTGAGTGTGCATGTCAATGAGACCGGGAAGGACGGTGAAGCGCGAGAGGTCGAGAAGAGGCGTCGCGTCCGGCACCTCGAGCTTTTCCCCGACGGCCTCGATTCTTCCGTTCGCGATGTAGACCTCGACTCCGGTCCTCGCCTCGTCCGAAAGGCCGTCGATGAGGCGGCCGCATCGGACGAGCAGAGACCCGGAGTCCGGTGGATGCGCGCCCGCGACCAGGGCGGGCTTGGGCGCCTCGGAGGCGCAACTGGAAGCGAGCGTGGCGAGGAGGAGAAATCTCTTCATGGAGCGAGCCGATTGTATTTGCGCAGCGCTTGTCGAAGGCGATCGTGAGGGATCGCGTAGACTTTGGTCCCGTTGCTCCCGGTCATAGTCTCCGCGGCCACCATGGCATTGATGATTGCTTCTTCCGAGGCTTCGACGGTGGCGCGGAAGATCGGGCTCAGGTCGGCGTTCCCCAGCATCTTCAGGTCGTAGAGACCGCCCTCCTCCGTTCCGATGTTCTTGTGAAACGTGGAGAACGCGATGAAGATGTCCCCCGACCCGTTCGAGGCGATGCTCCCGTTTCGCCCGAGGCCCAGGCTCGCGCGTTTCGCGATTCGCTTCAGCTGGTGCGGGAGCACCGGAGCGTCGGTCGCGACCACGATGATGATCGAGCCATCTTCCTCGGCGCCGTCGTCGTCGCCCGAGTCGCGCCCCTCGGGCATGAGGTCGGGTATCTCGAGACCTACGGGAGCGCCCGCAACGCGGAGCTGAGGCCTCAGGCCGTAGTTCGCCTGCACCAGAGCTCCCACCGTGAACCGTCCGTGAGGGGTGTCGAGAATCCGCGACGAGGTCCCGATGCCGCCCTTGAACTGGTAGACCTGCATCCCGGTGCCGCCGCCGACGTTTCCTTCGGGCACCGGACCGCCCGCGGCGTTCTCGATGGCGGCGAAGACGTGCTCGCGCTTCACGTGAAAGCCGTTAATGTCGTTGAGGCCTCCGTCCCAGGTCTCGGCGACGACCGGAAGGCTCCAGCTCAACCCTTCGACGTTTTTCACCGACCACTCGATAATCGCTTGATGCACGGTCCCGACGCTGTGAGTGTTTGTGATCGCGACGGGTCCCTCGAGGATGCCCGACTCCTCGATCCACGTGGTTCCCGTCATCTCGCCGTCGGCGTTCAACGTGAACCAGCCGGCGAAGACCTGGTTCTTCGCGCGCTTTCCCTCGGGAAGGACCACGGTGACTCCGGTGCGGACGGAGTCGCCCGAAATCAGCGTCGTCTGGCCGACTTCGACACCGGCGACGTCGGTGATAGCGTTCAGTGGGCCCGGCGTTCCCTCGAAGGGAACGCCCAAATCTCGGGCGCGAAGCTTCTCACTCTGAGCGTCGGCGCGCCCCAGACAAAACGTTAGAACCCCAATGGTCGAAAGGAATTTCATCATTCACGAGCCTCCAGAGGCTTGAGCCACCAGTCGAAGATCGGGCCAGTGTCGACTCCGGTGGCCTCCTCGAAAATCGCGGGAAGCTCCTCGATCTCGAAAGCCCGCTCGCTTTTTTTAGACCAGGAAACCAGATGGCGCAGGGCGTCCCGCAGCCGGTGCGTGCCTCGGGTCTCCTGCCGAATTCGGTCGTCGATTTCCGCGGCCATGAGCCCTCCGCGGGAGAAGACCGTTCGGCCCGTGCGGAAGTCCTCCGAGTACCGGGTCGATGCCACGCGCGACAGCTCGACGAGAGGCATCCGCCGGATGAACGCGGGAGCGGTCGCGACGTTCTGGCGAAAGCGACGCTCCAGAATATTCTCCCGGTAGGCTCGTGCCTCGCCTTCCGGCAGACCATCGCCGATCGCCTCGATGGCGGCGTACTGCGCGAACCCCTCGCTGAACCAGATGGTATCGAGAACCGGGGCGAGCTCCCAGGTGAATGGATAATAGCCTTTACCGTAGGACCGCTTCGGAATCCAGGCATGGGCGAAGTGGTGGGCGAAATTGTAAAGCACGCGCGCGCGATCGGAAGCGGGAGACGTCGCCGTGAGGCCGCTGTCCTTCGCGAGGTAGAACGTGGCGCTGTCGAGGTGCTCCATGCTGAATCCGTACCGGTGCCGCTCCGAGAGGGGCTCGAGAAGCTCCGAGAGAACGGTGTAGTGGAGAAACGACGCCTCGCCGAAGTACTCGAGGGTGCGCCGCAGCGCCTCCCCCGCGAGCTCGCTCAGAAGCCCGATATCGGTCTCCCCTTCGGCGTAGAGGGCGAAGTACGCGGGAGGCCGGGTCCCGAGCGCGCGGACCTCGAGCTTCGGACCGGCGACGATCTGGGAATCGGCGAGCGCGTAGAAATTTCCTGCCGAGGCCGAGTCTCGTCCTCGGGGAAGCGGCAACCGCGGAGCGAGAGTCGTGAGAAGCGGCCAGCTCTCGGGCAAGTCGAGATCCAGGCGAATCGCGCTCTCCTCGAGCCCCTCGACGTAGCCGAAAACGGAGTAGCCCAGGAGGCTCAGGTATCCTTGTCGCGCCTTCGAGGTATCCGAGGCGGCGACGACCTCCTGCTCCATCCGGGCGATATCGACCTCGTAGTCGATCCGGGCCACGATCGAATCCCGAGTCCCCAGAAGCCACCGCGGTCCTTCCCCCCTCTCGACCGCGAGCGCCGAACCGTCAGAGGCCGACGCCACGACCGAAGAGACGAAGCGGTCGAAAGGCTGTTCTCCATATCCCATCGGGATCGCGCGAGGGATGACGAAAATCCGAGATCCCGGGGACCCCGGCGGAAGATCGATCCGAATCGAGATCACGCCCGGACGCGCTTCACGATAGGTAAGAGCGTACGAGACCTCGGTGGGCGCGACGGATTGCGCCAGCGAGAGCAGGAGGGCGGCGTTCAGGCCGAGCATCGCGCCAGAGGATAATCCGCCTGGGTGCTACTCGGCCAACGCAAACGCCAGGAGGCTCGGCCCCGAGGCAACGGCGACGAACTGCTTTCCGTCGAACTCGTACGTCATCGGCGAAGCCTTCCAGAGCTGATTGGTCTGGAACTGCCAGAGGACGTCGCCCTCTGCCGCGTCGACCGCCATGAAGGCGCCGCTGTCCTCGCCGAAGAACACGAGCCCTCCCGCCGTCGCGAGCGTGCCTCCCCACGAGTCGGCGGGCCCGATCTGCGGGACCTCCCATGCGATCGCCCCGCTCTGAACGTCGATGGCTCGGAGGATCTTCTGCGGTGAGTCCTCGGGTGGAATTCTCGTCGATCCGCTGTAGTAGGAGCTTCCCGCCCGCCACTCCGATGCCTTCTTCGTAAAGACGTTGCACTTCTCGAGCGTCTGCACGTAGTAGAGGCCCGTCCCTGGATGAAATGAAGTCGAGAACCAGTTGGTCGCACCCTCGATCGGCGGGCAGACCCAGGTTCCCTCGAGGGATGGCTCCTGGTCGGGATTCCGCACGGGCCTTCCATCGGGCCCGATCTCGCGGGCCCACGTCAGCTTCTTCACGAAAGGCGTTGCGCGAAGAAGCTCTCCCGTCCCCCGATCGAGCACGTAGAAGAACCCGTTGCGGTTCGCGTGGAGGAGGAGCTTTCGTCTCGCGCCCTGCCAGTCGAGATCGACGAGCACCGGGGGCTGCTGCGCGTCCCAATCCCAGACGTCGTGAGGGGTGAACTGGTAGTGCCACTTCAGGCGGCCGGTCTTCACGTCGAGGGCGAGGATCGAATCCGAGTAGAGGTTGTCGCCGAGTCGATGGTCGCCGTCGAAGTCGGGGCACGGATTCCCCGCCGGCCAGTAGAGGGTTTCGCTCTCGGAATCGTACGTGCCGGTGAGCCACGCGGTGGCGCAGGGATGCTCGATGTCCTTCCCCTGCCAGGTCTCGGAGCCGGGCTCGCCGCGCTTCGGCACCGTCCAGAAACGCCAGACCTCGTCGCCGGTGCGCTCATCATGGGCGGCGAAGAAACCCCGCACGCCCTCGTCGCCGCCGGATGTGCCGGAGATGACGAGGCCGGAAACGGCGAGGGGAGCCGAGGTCGCGCCGTAGTTCTCGCGCCAGTCGGCCATCGTCGTCTCCCACAAAAGCCGGCCGGTGAACCGGTTCAACGCGATGAGATGCGCGTGATCGGTGACCATGAACAACCGGTCACCGGAAACCGCGGCTCCGCGGTTGATCCCCGCGGAGGCGTCTCCGACGACGAGACCCGGAGTGCGCGGCCGCCGGTAGTGCCAGAGCCGCCTTCCGTTCCCCGCATCAAGCGCGTAGCACTCGTTCGGACCGGTCACGTAAAGGATCCCGTCGACGACCAGAGGCGTCACCTGGAGGCGCGGGGCGCCGGGGAGGGCGAAGATCCATTTCAAGACGAGCCGGCCGACGTTCGTCCGATCGATGCCGTCGAGCTCCGAATAACGATTGCCGCGGAAATCGCCATGGTAGGTCGGCCAGTCGGCGGACGACGTCACCTCGCGGTAGCGCTCGCCCGCTCGTCGCAGCAGATGGATTCGATCGCCGTCCGTCCGCAGCTGAAGGTCGAGCGAGCTCCGGTTCAACACCACGCCTTCGAGGATGCGGCCCTCATCGGTCTCGACCCTGTCTCGCTCGGGAGCCTTGGCCTGGCCCGGTTGCAGCGTCCGCAGGAAATCCACGAGCTCTCGCATGGCGTCGTCGGCCAGGCGGAACGCGGGCATGCCGGGAAGTCCGCCCCGCACGATCGCGAACAGCTCCTCGTCGGTGCGGGTCTCGATCCGCTCGGCGATTTTTGGGCCCATCTCGCCGCCGGCTCCATCGCCGCCGTGGCAGCGCGCGCATAGAGACTCGTAGCGCCGCTCGCCGGCCTCGGGAGACTGGGCGGCAAGAACGAGGATTCCAAAGAGCGGGCCGAGACACGGCATCGACGCGAAAATATCACGGAGCGGCGGCGAGAAGAACAAAAAGAGCGCGACGGTTCCTCTTGGGACCCGTGGTACGATCGCCCCCGCTTGAGGAGGTCCACTGATGCACTTTCCCCGAACGTGGAAGATGGGTATCGCCCTCGAGGTCGTTCTCACCCTCGCGGGCTGCGAAGCGCCAAAGGAAACAGGCACGGATGAGGCGAAGCCTCTCGACTCGCGAGGCATCTCCGAGGAAGCTCTGAGCGAGCACCTGCGCAGGCTCTCGTCCGACGAGCTCGAGGGGCGTGCTCCCGGCTCAGCGGGGGAAGAGAAGACCGTTCTCTATCTCACCGAGGCCTTTCAATCGATGGGGCTATCGCCCGGGAATCCAGACGGCACGTTCGTGCAGAAAGTACGTCTCGTTGGAATCACACCGAAACCCGAGATGAGTCTCTCCTTGAGCAAAGACGGGGAGAAGAAGGCGCTCGCGCCCGGAGACGATTACGTGGCGTTCACCAAGCGCGTGGTGGAGCACATCGACCTCGACGGGGAGCTGGTTTTCGTCGGCTACGGAGCGGTCGCCCCTGAATACCAGTGGGACGATTTCAAGGACGCCGACGTCCGGGACAAGGTGCTGCTGTTTCTCGTCAACGACCCGCCGGTGGAAAACCTCTTCGGTGGAAAGGCGATGACCTACTACGGCCGATGGACGTACAAGTTCGAGACCGCGGCGGCTCGCGGGGCGAAAGGCGCCCTGGTCATTCACGAGACCGGCCCCGCAGGTTACCCGTGGGGAGTGGTCGGAAGCTCTCCCTATGGGGAGTCGTTCGATCTGGCGACAGAAGACAAGAACATGGGCCGCGCCCGTGTAGAGGGATGGATCCAGAGGGGCGCCACCGAGGAGATCTTCCGGATGGCCGGCCTCGACTTCGAAGCGGAGAAGCAGAAGGCGGCGACGAAGGAGTTCCGTCCGGTTTCGCTCGGGATTCGCGCCCAGACCTCGTTCGGAAACGACCTTCGCAACGTGGACTCGCAGAACGTTCTTGCCAGGGTGAAAGGCGCCGAGGCTCCCGACGAGGTCATTATCTATACGGCCCACTGGGACCACCTCGGCAGGGACGAGACCCTCACCGGAGACAAGATCTACAACGGCGCCTACGACAACGCTTCCGGCACCGCGGCTCTCCTCGAGATCGCGGCGAACTTCGCGCGACTCTCCCCGGCGCCTCGCCGGAGCGTCTTGTTCCTCGCCGTCACCGGCGAAGAGCAGGGCCTTCTCGGCTCTCGCCTCTACGCGCAAACCCCCCTCTACCCTCTCGAAAAGACGGTGGCGGTCATCAACATGGACGGGGTCAACGTCTGGGGACGCACCCGAGACCTGACGGTCGTGGGGATGGGTCAGTCGTCTTTGGACGATCTCGCCCTCCGCATCGCCTCCGAGCAGGGGCGAGTGCTGAAGCCCGATGCCGAGCCCGAGAAGGGCTTCTACTACCGTTCCGATCACTTCGAGTTCGCGAAGGCGGGCGTCCCGAGCTTCGACCCCGACGACGGCATCGACTTCGTGGGCAAACCCGAGGGCTTTGGTATCGAGACCCGGGAGAAGTACACCTCGGAGGACTACCACCAGGTGTCGGATGAGGTAAAGGACGACTGGGATCTCTCGGGGACGGTGGAAGACTGCGCCCTGTTCTTCCGGATGGGCCAGGAGCTCGCTTCGGGAACCGACTGGCCCGAGTGGAGCGCCACGAGCGAGTTTCGCGCGAAGCGTCAGCCGCGGAAAGATTGAGCCAAAGGGGGCATCAGCTAGCTCTCCCCGGGGAAGAGATACGTGAGGACATCGTCGATGTGCGACTTCCACGCGTTCCACGAGTGTCCTTCGGGGATCTCGAGAAACTCGACGTCGTACCCATTGGACCGGAGCGCGTCGTACAGAGCGATTCCCGATCCGGGCCCAAAGACTTCCAGATGGAACAGGAAGTCGACCGGCGTTCGCCCGCTCCGCCCGCTGACGTTCTCCGATCTCGTAGCTTCGCAGGAGCGCCACAAGGGTGCGGCTCTCTCAGGGGTCGCTCCTTCCAGAGACGGCGCGGATCGACCGTTTCCCTGCCGAGCCTCGCGGCAAGACAACACCAGCATCTCGCTTCCGAGCCGCTCTGACTACGGGAGCATCCTCTCGGAGGATTGGTACAGCCGTCAGAGGTGGCGAGGACAGCTACATCCCCAACCTACCGACCCCAACCGTCTACCCGACTCCCCCACACCGAGCTCGTCTCGAACGAGGTCCAGGTGGTGGTACAGTTCGCCAGAAGGCTTGTCGCGAAGTGACCAGAAACATGGAGCGAACTATCCTAGCACTGGGTCTGCGTCGACCTCAGCCGCGGTGCCACGCTGGGGCGTGGATCGATCGGCGCGTCATTCGCCGAACGGCAACTCGTTTAGAGTCGACGCGGTGAGGATGCGATCGAGAACGGAATCCAGCTCGGGTTCCGACATCGCCTCGGCTCTTGCGGTTATCTCCTCGGGAAGATCGCCAAACTTCGATGCCAGCAGTCGCAGGAGGGTCTTGCGCTTTCCCTCGATAACACCTGCCTCGCGGCCCTTCTTCAGTCCTTTCTCCAGACCTTTTTCCAAGCCTTTCTCAAGACCCTCCTCACGACCCTTGTCGATGAGCTTATCCGCCCAGGTGAGCTCTACTTCTTGCACGGCTCGAAACTCCTTTCCCTCAATAAGACGCCCGTACCTCTTGGCATCCTCCCCCGTAAGCACAAAATACGTCTTGATGACATTCACCAGGAGATACTTCTGCACCTCGTTGAGCCCGCTTCTCGCCACCCGCTCGAGCATCGAAGCCATGAGGGCGGCACGGTCCCGGCCTTTTTCCAGGCTCATCAGAGCCGACAGGGCAGCCCCCAGCGGGCTCGTCTCAACATACTCCTCTGCCGGAAGCCTTGCCAGCGCCACGCTGTGGTAGCGGAAGGTCAGGAGGTCCTGGCCGAAAAGGTCCTCCCGGTACTCGGCCAGTCCGGAGGGCGGTCCGCCTCGGAGGTAGAGGACGATGGGAAAGACGGGAAGACGGTAATGAAGCCTCAGGACCGCGTAGTACTCGAACATCCGGCGGGGGAAGTCGCCCTTGTGCTCCGCCTGG
>Ga0184637_10002666_pt1 | contig 11391 bp, 9 predicted proteins | sample PLM3_127_b2_FD_133143 | JGI IMG/M metagenome (GOLD analysis project Ga0184637, IMG submission 133143) | Groundwater sediment microbial communities from an aquifer in East River, Colorado, USA - PLM3_127_b2 | ecosystem: Environmental > Terrestrial > Soil > Riparian zone | place: USA: East River... | reverse complement strand
GCATCAGTTCGAGGTGCTCTCGACCAACGGTGACACGTTTCTCGGCGGCGAGGACTTCGACCAGCGTCTGATCGATTATCTCTGCGACGAGTTCAAGAAGGATGAAGGGCTCGATCTCAGTAATGACGTACTCGCGCTGCAGCGTCTTAAGGAAGGCTCGGAGAAGGCGAAGATTGAACTATCCTCGAGCCAGCAGACGGAGATCAACCTGCCTTACATCACGGCCGACAAGAGCGGGCCTAAGCACCTGACGATCAAGATCTCGCGCGCCAAGTTTGAGAGCCTGGTCGAGGATCTGATTGAGAAAACGGTTGAGCCCTGCCGCATTGCGCTGAAAGACGCCGGACTGAAGATCTCCGACATCGAAGACGTGATCCTGGTGGGCGGGATGACGCGCATGCCCAAGGTACAGGAAACCGTAAAGGACTTTTTCGGCAAGGAGCCAAGGAAGGACGTCAACGCCGATGAGGCGGTCGCGGTCGGCGCGGGAATTCAGGGTGGCGTCCTGAAGGGGGACGTCAAGGATGTGCTGCTTCTCGACGTGACACCACTTTCGCTCGGCATCGAGACGCTGGGCGGTGTTTTTACGAAGCTCATCCAGAAGAACACCACGATCCCGACCAAGGCGCAGCAGGTTTTCTCGACGGCCGATGACAGCCAGTCTGCAGTGACCATTCACGTGCTGCAGGGAGAGCGCGACATGGCCATGGGCAACAAGAGCCTGGGTCAGTTCAACCTCGAGGGAATTCCACCCGCACCGCGCGGCATGCCCCAAATCGAGGTCACATTCGACATCGACGCCAACGGCATTCTGCATGTGTCCGCCAAGGACAAAGCGACCGGCAAGGAAAACAAGATCACCATCAAGGCGAGCTCTGGCTTGAACGAAGCCGAGATCCAACGCATGGTGAGAGATGGGGAAACGCACGCCGCCGAGGACAAGAAGCAGCTCGAGATCGTCATTGCGCGCAACCAACTGGACTCTCTGGTCCATTCGGTAAACAAGTCTCTCAAAGAATACGGTGAAAAGCTCGATGCTGAAGAAAAAGCAAAGATTGAGGCCGCGCTGAAGGACGCCGAAGAAGCGCTGAAGTCGGACGACAAAGCGCAAATCGACGCCAAGACACAGGCGCTCGCGCAGGCCGCGCAGAAACTCGGGGAAAAAATATACGCCGATGCGCAGAAGGGGCAAGGCGCCCAGACCAGCGAAGAGGCCAAGGAGCCGAGCAAATCCGATGACGCCAACGTGGTTGATGCCGAGTTCACCGAGGTGAAAGACAAGAAAGGTTAAGAGCGCGCAAAATGCGCGCCGCCTTAACTGGCCGAGTTGGAACCGACGCGCGAAGCGCGCGGTTCAACTCGGCCTTTGCGTAAGAGGGCCAGCCTGAGACATGGCGAAGCGTGACTACTATGAAGTGCTGGGCGTCAACCGCGACGCCGACGAAGAGGTGATCAAGAAAGCCTATCGGCGCCTCGCCATGAAGCATCATCCGGACCGCAATCCCGACAACCCCAAGGCCGAGGAGTTGTTCAAGGAGGCAAAAGAAGCGTACGAGATTCTAACTGACGCGAACAAGCGCGCCGCGTATGACCGGTACGGACACGCCGGAGTCGATCCGCAGGCAGGCATGGCCGGTTCCGGCGCCGGTTTCTCGAGTTTCGCTGATGCTTTTGGGGACATCTTCGGCGACATCTTTAGTCAGGCGCGCGGCGGACGTTCCTCGGTGTATCGCGGAGCCGATTTGCGCTACAACCTCGAAATCGCGCTGGAGCAGGCGGCGCGCGGCACCGAAACTCGAATTCGCATCCCAACCCACGAGAACTGCGACGCCTGTAAGGGCTCCGGGGCGAAACCCGGGACGAAGCCTAAGACCTGCCCGACATGCGAAGGGCACGGCCAGGTACGCATGCAACAGGGGTTTTTCTCAATTCAGCAGACCTGTCCGAAGTGTCACGGGACCGGGAAGATCATCCCCGAACCCTGCCCAAGCTGCCGCGGCGCCGCACGCGTGAAGAAGCAAAAAACGCTCTCCGTGAAAATTCCGGCCGGCGTCGACGACAGCGATCGCATTCGCCTCTCGGGCGAAGGCGAGCCCGGAGTCAACGGCGGGCCGCCGGGCGATCTCTACGTGCAGATCCAGGTCAAACCTCACCCCGTATTCCAGCGCGACCATGACGACCTGCATTGCGAAATGCCGATCAGTTTTTCGACGGCTGCTCTCGGTGGAGAAATTGAAATCCCAACGCTGGATGGGTCGGCGAGGATCAGGATCCCCGTCGAAACCCAGTCAGGAAGGGCATTTCGGCTCCGCGGCAAAGGCATCCGCGGCGTACGCAGCCGCGAATACGGCGATCTACTGTGCCACGTTGTCGTCGAAACTCCGGTTAGTCTTACCGAGCGACAAAGGGAGTTGCTGCGAGAGTTCGAGGCGATTAGCCAGAAGGACTCCCAGCGCCACAACCCCCGGGCCAAGTCCTGGATGGACAAGGTCAAGGAATTCTTTGCCGAGTAGATAAACCCTATTTGTATTCGCGACTTACCGTTACATTTCAGCCTGGCCCAGGCTAGCCCAACCGGCCAAACCGAGCAGCCCCGTCGCTCAAAGGACGTGGCCCTGAAGTTGCTCCCCTTTCCCCGAACATCAGCCCGCAGCCCGTCGTTTGGTCTAAAATCAGCAGGCTAGTCATCCACTTACCGAATCGACTAGAAGGGGAAAGACTATGACGAAAGTTCGCAGCTCTGCTCTAGCAGCCGGCTTGTTTGTATTTGCTCTCGGTTCCGGAACAGCCCAGGCCCAGGGCGTGACCAAGACCACCATCCTGATCGGCCAGTCGGGGCCGCTCTCTGGGGCCAACAAGGAGTTCGGCGAGGACATACGCGATGGGGCGCTCGCCTACTTCAGCAAGATCAACGCAGCCGGCGGCGTAAACGGCCGCAAGATCCAGTTGATTACCGTCGACGATGCCAACGACGCCAAGCGTTCCGGCGAGAACGGCAGGGTCCTGATCGAGGAAAGGCGCGTGCTCGCCCTGTTCGGCTACGCCAGCGCGACCTTGAGCCTTCCCGCGTTCCCGTTCGTGGAGAAACATGGGGTGCCGTTTGTCGCGCCCTTCACCGGTGCGCAGCCCATGCAGAGCTTCCGGCGTCACGTATACATGATGCGCGCAAGCTACGCCGATGAGCTGGAAAAGATCGTCGAATTCTACGCCAGCACGGGAATGAAGAAATTCTCGGTCATCCACTACGACGACGCGGTTGGAAAGGAAAACCTCGCTGTCGTGCAGGCAGCCCTCGGCAAGCGCGGCCTTAAGCCGGTGTCGATCGGCACCCTGAAACGCAACCAGACCGATCTCGGCGGTGCCGTTGCCGATGTCGTCAAGGCTGCGCCCGACGTGGTAATCGGAACGACTCTGTACCGGACCACCGCCGACTTCATCAAGCAGACGAAGAAAGCCGGCTCGGGCGCCCAATTCGCGAACACTTCGTTCGTCGGCGCGAGCGCGCTAGCCAGTGAGCTGGGCGCGCAGGGCACGGGGGTGGTCGTGGCGCAGGTGGTTCCGCCCTACGCGAGGCTGTCAATTCCGGTTGTCAAGGAGTACCAAGCTGCGATCGAAAAACAGCTCGGCAAGAAGGATTTTTCGTTTACATCCCTGGAGGCCTACATTTGCGCGAAAGTGCTGGCCGAGGGCATTCGCCGTGCCGGCGCCACTCCGACCCGCGAAAGCCTGCTCAAGGCGCTTGACTCAATCCGGAATTACGACGTCGGCGGATATGTCGTCGATTTCAGCTCGACGAACCACAACGGCTCGAAGTTTGTGGAGCTCACCGCGATCAGCAAAGGTGGCAGATTCGCATACTAGGCAAGAAGCGGAACGTTACGAACAGGCGAAGTGTCCCCCGTTACCTGCGAAAAGACCGCAAACTCGGAACAGAGGGAAGTTTCCCTCCGTTACCTCCCCTCAGTCGGCCTGTGAGTCGTCGAGACTCACAGGCCAACCCATTTCTGGCGGCCCTCGCAGACGACTGAATCAGGAGCGGCGCCAGGTTGTGCCCTGCGGGCCGTCTTCGAGTGCGATTCCCTTGTGAAGCAGATCGTCGCGTATTTCGTCAGCGCGACGAAAGTTCTTGCCGCGACGCGCCTCGTTGCGTTCAGTGATCAGTATTGCAATTTGCGTGTCGGAAATCCCGCCGACCTGCTCCGTGCCACCCTGCAAGAATATTTCGCTTTCGCGACCCAGAAGTCCGAGCAGTCCGCTCAGCGCGCGTAGCTGACCTCTGAGCACGGCCGAATCCCCGCGGTTAACTTCGTTGGCCAGTTCGAAAAGCGTCGCCACGGCCTCGGGAGTATTGAAGTCGTCGTCCATCGCTTCGCGAAAGCGGCGGGCATGGCTTTCGTCCCAGTCGGGTGTCCCTGCGCCCATGGGTAACCCCTTCAAAGCGGTATACAACCTCGACAACGCGTGCTTCGCGTCGTCCAGCTGCTGATCGGAGTAATTGAGAGGGCTACGATAGTGCGCGCGCACGACGAAGAAACGTACCACCTCTGAATCGTAGCGCTTGAGCAGCTCGCGAATGGTCGTGACGTTGCCTGCTGATTTCGACATCTTCTGGTCTAGCAGTCGGACAAAGCCGTTGTGCATCCAGTATTTGACGAACGGTTCCGTATCGTTTTCGCTCAGCGCTCCCTCGGACTGCGCAATCTCGTTCTCGTGATGCGGAAACTGAAGATCCTCCCCGCCGCCGTGGATGTCAAAATGCGCTCCAAGCAGTTTCGTGCTCATCGCTGAACACTCGATATGCCAGCCCGGGCGACCGTTTCCCCAGGGAGATTGCCAAAAAGGCTCACCCTCCTTGGCGCGTTTCCACAGCACAAAATCGAGCGGGTCGCGCTTGGTTGGATCGACCTCGACTCGCTCCCCGGCGCGCAGATCCTCAAGCGACTTGCCTGATAGTTTTCCGTAGCCGGGAAACTTCCTCACCGAGAAATTGACGTCGCCGCTTTCCGACCGATAGGCCAAGCCGCGTTCTTCCAGCCTTCCGATCATCTCCAGCATGCCGGACACGTTGTCTGTTGCGCGGGGCTCGATGTCGGGTTTCTGCACGCCGAGCGTGGCGGCGTCCTCGTGCATGTAGAGAATAAAGCGTTCGGTCAGTGCCGCAACCGATACGTTGGTTTCCGCCGCCCGGCGGATAATCTTGTCGTCGACGTCGGTAATGTTGCGCGCATAGGTGAGCTCATAGCCGCTGGCGCGCAACCACCGCTGCACGAGATCGAATACAATCATCACCCGTGCGTGCCCGAGATGGCAATAGTCGTACACCGTCATCCCGCACACATACATCCTCACTCGCGGCGGATCGAGAGGAACGAAGGGTTCCCGCGCGCGGCTCAAGCTGTTGTAGATTTTCAGCATGACCCGCTTCTCATCGTATCAGCAACAAAGGCCGGTGTTGCGAAAGCAGATTGCCGTCCTGCTTGATCAAGTCGGGCCGCAGAGGGCTGCTGTAGAGACGGGAGGGTCGAGAAAATGCCCGCGGGAAGCTGCTGATTGTGAGCGCTACATTCTTCTTGATAGAATGGCGTTTACTTAAACGTCCGAAAAAGTATACCACAATGAATCGCGTCTCTCGGCCTGCCGTGCGCATCGCGGCGCTCGTTCTTTCGCTTGCCGCGACCTTCAACGCATGTGCACAGAATCAGCGTGTCGAACTCAAGACGAGCATGGGCATTATCACACTCGAGCTTTACCCCGACAAAGCGCCCAAAACGGTTGCGAACTTTCTGCAGTACGCCCGCAGCGGCTTCTACGATGGCACGATTTTTCACCGCGTCATCGACGGATTCATGATCCAGGGCGGCGGATTCGAGCCCGGAATGCGTCAAAAGGCCGTCCGAGACCCGATACCGAACGAAGCGGGGATCGCGCTCAAGGCGGGCCTCAGGAACGAAACGGGAACCATTACGATGGCGCGTACGCCCAATCCGCATTCGGCGACGGCGCAATTCTTCATCAATGTCAAGAACAACGCCTTTCTCGACTTTCGAGACGAGTCCTCACAAGGATACGGGTACGCGGTGTTCGGGCGCGTGGTCGAAGGAATGGATACCGTGATGCGAATCGCAAAGGTACCGACGACGACATCGGGACCGCACGAGAATGTTCCACAAGTTGCGGTGCGGATCGAATCGGTTACGGTCAAACCTTCCAAGTAAGGCCGAGGGTCCATGGTCAAGCTTCACACGAACTTCGGCATCATCGCGTTCGAACTCGACGCCGTACGCGCGCCCGAGACGGTCAGGAATTTTCTCGACTACGTCGAATCTGGATTTTATTCCAATACCGTGTTTCACCGCGTCATCGACGGCTTCATGATTCAGTGTGGTGGTTTTGAAGCGGGCATGCGGCAAAAACCGACTCGAGGTTCGATCAAGAACGAAGCCGCCAACGGCCTGAAGAACGATCGCTATACGATCGCCATGGCTCGGACTTCCGAGCCGCACTCAGCCTCCAGTCAGTTGTTCATCAACGTCAAAGACAACGATTTTCTCAATCACACGGCGCCTAACGGCCAGGGTTGGGGCTATTGCGTGTTCGGCAAGGTCGTCGAGGGTCAAGACGTCGTCGAAAAGATCAAAAAGGTGAAAACCGGAAAACGCGGGTCGCATGAAGACGTCCCCGTCGAAGACGTGATCATTGAGCGAGCTGACGTGGTGTGATCGAGGCTCAGGATCAAGGCCGATTTGCCGTGCCCGATGGCCTGATCCTTGATCGACGTTTCTATGGTTCTGTTCATCTCCGACCTCCATCTGTGCGCGTCTCGGCCGGAGATCAATCGCACGTTTTTCGAGTTTCTCAGAGGGCCCGCGCGCGCCGCTGAATCCCTCTACGTTCTCGGCGATTTGTTCGAATACTGGGCCGGAGACGACGATCTCGACGATCCGTTCAACGCCTCGGTCGTCGCAGCACTTGCTGAATGCGCTCACGCCGGTCCCGCCCTGAAAGTCATGCACGGAAACCGGGATTTCCTGCTGAGCGGGGACTTCGCCAAGGCCTGCAACGCGCGTCTGGTCGAAGATCCTCACGCCCTCGACATCTTCGGGACAAGGACACTACTGATGCACGGCGACACGCTGTGCACTGACGACTTGGACTACCAGAGGTTTCGCTCCGAGGTACGCGCTCCAGCCTGGAGGAAGGACTTTCTTTCCACTTCGCTCGTGCGGCGCAAGGAGCGGATAGAAGCTTTACGCCGCACAAGCGAATCTGAAAAAAAGCGCAAGGCGCCGGCGCTCATGGACGTGAACTCCGGTGCGGTCGAAGCCGTGTTGCGCGAGCACGGTTATCCGCGTCTCATCCACGGGCACACGCACCGACCGGCCCGGCACGAGCATCACGTGGACGGCAGGAACTGCGAGCGCTGGGTGCTTGCCGACTGGTATCGCAGCGGCAGTTACCTGCGCTGCGACGTGCGTGGTTGCGCCCCGGTACCGCTCCCCTGAACGGCTATCGACCCCAGTCCGCGCTCCAAATCGGCGCGGATGTCCCTTACGGACTCAAGCCCGACGGCGATACGCACCAGACCCTCCGTGATTCCGGCGCGCGCACGCGCCGCGTCTGAAATTCGGCCGTGAGTAGTCGTGGCGGGATGAGTAATCGTGCTCTTGGTGTCGCCGAGATTGGCGGTAATCGAAATCATGCGAGTCGAGTCGATGAGACTCCAAGCCGCTCTGCGGCCGCCTTCCACCTCGAACGACACGACCGCGCCTCCCGAACGCTGCTGCTTGGTCGCAAGTTCGTGCTGAGGATGCGAGGGAAGACCGGGGTAGTACACCTTGCCGACGCGAGGATGCGCTTCCAGCCAGCGCGCCAACTGCAGCGCGCTCTGCGACTGCGCCTCCATCCTGATCCGCAGCGTCTCCAGTCCTTTCAGCAACACCCAAGCATTGAACGGCGAGAGGCTCGGGCCCGCGGTCCGCAGAAAACTGTAGATTCCGTCCATCACCAGATCGCGCTTGCCAAGAACCGCGCCCCCGAGGACCCTGCCCTGGCCGTCCAAGTACTTCGTCGCCGAGTGGATCACCAGGTCTGCACCCAGATCGATGGGACGCTGAAGTGCGGGCGTGCAGAAGCAATTGTCCACGACGAGCAGCGCGCCCGCACCGTGCGCGAGACGCGCGAGCGCTTCAATATCGAACACCTCTGTAAGCGGATTGGATGGCGTCTCCAGATACAGCAACCTGGTGCCCGGCCTGAGCGCCGCCTTCCATGCCTTGGTGTTGGTGCCATCGACGTAATCGGTTTCGACGCCGAATTTGGAAAGGATGGTGCTGAAGAGCTGGACGGTGGCGCCGAAAACCCCCGAGGACGACACCACATGGTCCCCCGATTTGAGCAGCGCCATCGCGGTTGCGAGGATGGCGGACATACCCGAGGCGGTGGCCACGCACGCCTCCGCACCCTCCAGTGCCGCCAGCCGATCCTGGAACGCCGTGACCGTGGGATTGGTGAAGCGCGAGTAGATGTTGCCGGGCTCGTTGCCCTGGAACCGGGCGGCCGCCTGAGCGGCGTTCTCAAATACAAAGCTCGACGTAAGATAGAGCGCTTCGGAGTGCTCGTTGAACTGACTGCGGGCGATTCCGGCGCGGACCGCCAGCGTATCGATGTCGTAGTCCTGCATTCTCAGTCTCCAAAAGAGCCAATAAAAAAACCCGTCGAGCTTTCGCTAAGACGGGTCTTGGCCACGCTTTAGCCGTATTTGTTTTTTACACCCGGCTTTCGCCGGCGGCGCCCGCAAGCTGTCGATCAAATCGGCGCAGGTAGTACCTTACTATCCCGGTGCAGGGATGTCAAACCGGACCGAACTCTTTCCTAAGCAGCGTTAAGGTCGAGCTGGTTGCTCTCGGCTTCCTCCTCGCTTTCCTGCCGGCCGGCGTCGCGCTTCTGCTCGACCGAAGCAAGGTACTCGCTGGTGATATCTCCAGTGATGTACACCCCATCGAAACACGATGTCTCAAACTGCGTGAGCTTAGGGTTGACCGCGCGCACCGCGAGCTTCAGCGCTTCGAGATCCTGGTAGATGACTGCGTCAGCGCCGATCTCGCGCGCGATCTGCTCCTCGTTGCGGCCGGTGGCGATGAGCTCGGCGCGCGTCGGCATGTCGATACCGTACACATTGGCAAACCGCACAGGCGGCGCCGCTGACGCAAAATACACTTTGCTCGCCCCGGCCTCCCGGGCCATCTGGACAATTTCTCGGCTGGTCGTTCCCCGCACGATCGAGTCGTCGACGATAAGCACGTTCCTGCCCTTGAACTCGAGACCGACAACACTGAGCTTCTGGCGCACCGATTTCTTGCGAATCGTCTGGCCGGGCATGATGAAAGTACGGCCGATATAGCGATTGCGGATGAAGCCCTCGCGATAGGTGACGTTCAGCCCACGCGCGAGCTCAAGCGCGCTCGGCCTGCTCGTGTCGGGAACCGGAATTACCACGTCGACATCCAGGCGGGGCATCGTGCGCTTGATTTTTTCCGCAAGATGCCGGCCCATGTGCAACCGGCTTTCGTACACGGAAACGCCGTCCATAACCGAGTCGGGCCGGGCAAGGTAAACGTATTCGAAGATGCAGGGGGCGAGGACCGGTTTGGTCGTGCACTGGCGGCTGTGGAACGTCCCGCCTTCGTCGACAAAAATGGCTTCACCGGGGAGCACGTCGCGCACCAGCTCAAAGCCGAATGCGGTAAGCGCAACACTCTCCGAAGCGACCAGATATTCGGGTCCCTCCTCGGTGGAATTGCGGCCGAACACGAGCGGGCGGATTCCAAACGGGTCGCGGAACGCAAGCAGTCCGTAGCCCGAGATCAGCGCCACCACGGCATAGGCGCCGCGGCAACGCCGATGCACGTTCGCCACCGCGGTGAAGATGGTCTCCGGATCGAGCTTCTGGCCCTTCGCCGCAAGCTCCAGCTCATGGGCCAAGACGTTGAGTAGTACCTCCGAATCGGAGCTGGTGTTGATGTGACGCAGATCCTGGCGAAACATCTCCTGCTTGAGAGCGTCCGAATTGGTCAGGTTGCCGTTATGGCCGAGGACAATCCCGAACGGAGAATTGACGTAAAAGGGCTGAGCTTCACCAGCGTTGAACGCCGAGCCGGCGGTCGGATAGCGACAGTGCGCGATTCCGGTTCCACCGGAAAGCGAACGCATGTTCCGCGTGCGGAACACATCGCGCACCATTCCCGTTCCCTTGTGCATATGGAACATCTTGTGTTCCGCCGTGACGATTCCCGCCGCGTCCTGCCCCCGGTGTTGGAGCAACAGCAACCCGTCGTAGAGCAGCTGATTGACCGGCGTCTTCGCCACGACTCCGAGAATGCCGCACATTTCTATTGGCCTCGGTGACTCAACGGTACCTCACGCGACTCGCCAGGCCCTCCGGCAGATACGGCCGCAGCGCCAGTGCCGTGGTCTCAAACGGCCCCGAGAGCACCGCATCGCGCCAAAACGGTTCGCGTGGAAGCGGCGTCAGGCCCGCAAGGACAACCACCACCAGGACGATTATGAGTCCTCTCACGATTCCGAAGACGGCCCCCAGCGCGCGGTCTGCGGGCGCCAATCCGGACGCGCGCACCGCTGAAGACATCACCAGGCCGACAATCCAGGCTATGGCCAGCACTCCGATAAACACGAGCAGAAATCCAATCAGCGCACCCATGAGCGGCCCGAGGCTTTGCGGCAGAAGCCCGGCTACCTTGCCGCCGAAGACCGTCGCCAGTATGAATCCGCCGACCCACCCTCCGAGCGAGACAATTTCGCGCACCAGGCCTTGGAACAGGCTTATCACGACCGACACGAGGAGGACGATCAAGCAGCCGAAGTCGAACCAGGTCATCGTTGTGCCACTTGTCCGACTTCGAGCCCGAGGGATTTGAGTTTGTCCCGCGCCCTTTCCGCGGTGTCCCGGCTTGTGAAAGGTCCGGCGCGCACGCGCGTCTGTTCGCCCTGCTGGAGCTTGACGCTTTCTGTATAGCTCTTGAATCCGGCGGATGCCGCTTTGTCTTGAACCTGCTTCGCGTTCTCGGAATTTGTGAAAGCGCCAAGCGGCACCATATAAACCTCTCCCTTAGGACGCGACTGGGGGCGCCGCGCCTCGGCCACCTTGGGACGCTCCGCCGGCTTGGCGCTTTCCCTCTGTGGAGCGCCAGACGGTGAGTCGGTTGGCGCGGTACTTGCCGATTTTCCTGACTTGTCTTGCGCCGCCCGTAGGGATTCACCGTTTTTCGGCGCCTCGGGAGGCGACGGCAGCGGCGGGAGTACCCGCGTGTTGAAGGGCCCCGCGTCCTGGCTCGGGATCTGCACCGTCAGCGTCTGCGTGACGGGCCGGGGTTG
>Ga0184637_10002665_pt1 | contig 11401 bp, 10 predicted proteins | sample PLM3_127_b2_FD_133143 | JGI IMG/M metagenome (GOLD analysis project Ga0184637, IMG submission 133143) | Groundwater sediment microbial communities from an aquifer in East River, Colorado, USA - PLM3_127_b2 | ecosystem: Environmental > Terrestrial > Soil > Riparian zone | place: USA: East River... | reverse complement strand
GATGATCAAATCGCAAGGGCTGGCATCGCGCGGCCTGCTGCCCGGCGACGTGCTCTACGTGTACACCGGCTGGAGCGACTTCTGGCGCGACCCGGACACCGAGAAGTTCTACTACACCAAGGCGCCGGGGCTCTCCTACGACGCGGCGCGCTACCTCGGCGACCGGCGCATCGTCGTGGTCGCGCTCGACACGCCCTTCGTCGACCCGGTGAACGACGGCCAGCTGCAGGGGAAGAGCGGCCCCGCGGCCGGCACGCCGCCCGGCCTGCCGTTCGCCGTGCACCACCACATGCTCACGCAGATGGGCATCCACCACCTCGAGAACGCCAACCTCGGCGAGCTCGCGAAGGACAAGGTCTGGACCTCGTGCACGATGATCCTGCCGCTGCGCGAGCGAGGCGCGGCGGGCTCGCCGGTGCGCCCGGTGGCGATCGGCGTGCCGCGGCGCTGAGCAGCCGCGGGCCTGGAGGAACCGATGCCGGGGACCGACGACCCGCCGGCGAAGCGCCCGCACCGCCTGAGCGATCATTTCCACGGCGTCGACGTCGATCACACCCACGACGGCGATCTCGCGGACCACGATCACGACGACTTCGGCCCGGACGAGCGGCCCGAGGCCAACGCGCTCTGGCTGCAGGACCACGTTTCGCTGACGAGCGTCGGCATCGACATCGGCTCGGCGGGCACCCAGCTCATCTTCTCCCGCATCCAGCTTCGTCGCCTCGGCGGCAGCCTGTCGAGCCGCTATGTCGTCGCGGCGCGTGAGCCGCTGTTCCAGTCGCCGGTTGCGCTGACCCCCTACAGGGACCAGGAGCGGATCGACGAGGCCGCGCTCGCCGACATCATCGATGACGCGTACGCGCAGGCCGGACTGCATCCCGACCGGATCGATTCGGGCGTCGTAATCCTCACCGGCGAGGCGCTGCGCCGGCAGAACGCGGAAGCGATCGCGAGCCTCCTCGCCGAGCAGGGCGGAGAGTTCGTCTGCGCTGCCGCCGGCCATCACATGGAAGCGATGCTCGCCGCGTACGGCTCCGGCGCGGCGCACGTGTCGCACGACGCGGGCAAGCGCATCCTCAACGTCGACATCGGGGGCGGAACGACGAAGCTCGCGCTGGTGGACGACGGCAGGATCATCGGCACCGCTGCCGTGCACATCGGCGGCCGACTGCAGGTCATCGACGCGGCGCGGCGGATCGTTCGGCTCGATCCCGCGGGGCGCCGGCTTGCGGCCGCGGCGGGCTGCGTGTGGGACGTCGGCGACACCGCTCCGGCCGAAGCGATGGCGCGCGTCGCCGAGTGGATGGCCGATGCGCTGGTCGCGGCGATCCGCGAGCGCCCGCTCAGCGCCGCGATCGGCGAGCTGTACCTCACCGAGCCGCTCGCCGAGCTCGGCCGGATCGACGGCGTGATGTGCTCCGGCGGCGTGGCGGAATACGTGTACGGGCGGGAGGCGCGGGACTTCGGCGACCTGGGCAAGCTGCTCGGGCTGGCGCTCGCCCGTCGGCTCGCGGCGGGCGCGCTCCCGTGGCCGCTGCTGCCGCCGGGCGAGTGCATCCGCGCCACCGCGATCGGCGCCTCCGCGTACAGCGTGCAGCTGAGCGGCAATACGACATACGTCTCGAGCCCGGGCGATCTCCTCCCGCGGAAGAACCTGCAGGTGCTCCAGCCGCCTTACGAGTGCGGCGAGACGATCGTCGCCGACGAGCTGGCCGAAGCCATCCGGCGCCGCTTTGCGGCCTTCGACCTGGTGGAGGGTGAGGCCGAGGTGGCGCTGGCGCTCCGCTGGCGGGGCGCACCGTCATACCAGCGCATCGCGGCGTTCGCTCGCGGCGTCGTCCAGGGGCTCGCGCGGACCGTCGCCGCGGGCAAGCCGCTGTATCTCGTCCTCGACGGCGACATTGCGCGCACGCTCGGCGCGATCCTGCGCGAAGAGCTCGGCGTGGCGAGCGAACTCCTGGTGATCGACGGCGTGAGCCTGTCGGACTTCGACTACGTCGATCTCGGCCGGATCCGGGTGCCGTCGCAGACGGTGCCGGTGACGATCAAGTCGCTCGTCTTCAGCGCCGACCCGCGCCAGCCGCACCGCCACCGGCGTCATCATCACGGGCACGGTCAGCACCGGCACGGGCACGAGCACGAATGAGCGGCGCCGTCGATCCGCCGATCGACGGCGGGCCGCGCGCGCCGGCGCTCCCGCGCCGCATCGATCTGCAGCCGGCGATCATCGCGGTGTGCGTGGTCGTGGTCGCGTATCTCGCGTTGGTGCCCCTCGGTTTCCTCCTGTGGCAGAGTTTCTTCACCCCGCAGACGGCGACCCGGGTCGCCGAGTTCACGCTGCTCAACTATGTCACCGCCTACTCGAGCCGCGAGACGGTGCGGCTCGCCCTCAACTCCGCCGGGTTCGCCGCCGGCACCGCGGTCTTCGCGCTCGCCCTCGGCACGGTGCTCGCGTGGCTGAACGAGCGGACCAACATGCCGTGCAAGCGGCTGTTCTTCGGCCTCGCGCTCGTGCCGCTCATCATTCCGGCGGTCCTGTTCACCGTCGCGTGGATCCTGCTCGCGAGCCCGAAGATCGGCCTCGTCAACCTCGCGCTCCAGCGCTGGTTCGACACCGACCGCGTCTTCGTCAACGTGTACTCGCTCTGGGGGATGATCTGGGTCGAGGGGCTGCACTACTCGCCGCTCGCGTTCCTCTTCATGACCGCGGCGTTCCGGTCCATGGACCCGGCGCTGGAGGAGTCGGCGGCGATGAGCGGCGCGAGCCGCTTCCAGGTCGCGCGCCGGGTCACGCTGCAGCTCGCCCGGCCGGCGCTCCTCGCGGCGGCGCTGATCCTGTTCGTGCGCGCGATCGAGGCGTTCGAGGTGCCGGCGCTGCTCGGGCTGCCCGCCGGCATCCACGTCTTCACCTCCGCGATCTACGACGCGCTCCACCGCTATCCGAGCCAGGTCGGGCTCGCCTCGGCGTACGGCGTGACGCTGCTCGTCCTGACGTCGGCCGGCCTCTACCTGCAGTCGCGCCTGACCGGCGGGGAGAACCGCTACTCGACGGTGACCGGCAAGGGGTTCCGCCCGCGCCAGATCGATCTCGGTCGGCTCCGGTACGTCGCGGCGGCCGGGTTCGTCGGCTACTTCCTGGTGATCGTCGCCGCGCCGTTCCTGGTCCTGGTGTGGTCGTCGCTCCAGAAGTTCTACTCGGTCCCGTCGGCGGAGGCGCTCCACAACCTCTCGTTCGACGCCTACCGCTTCGTCCTCGGCCATCCGGCGCTCGGCCGGGCGGTGTTGAACAGCCTGCTGCTCGCCGTCGGTACGGCGACGACGATCATGCTGCTGACGGCGGTGATCTGCTGGGTCGTGGTCAAGACCAGGATCCGCGGCCGCCGGCTGCTCGACCAGATCGCGTCGCTGCCGCTCGTCTTTCCCGGCCTGGTGCTGGGGCTCGCGATCATGATCTTCTATCTCAACTTCGACATCGGCATCTACGGCACGCTCTGGATCATGTTCGTCGCCTACGTCACCCGCTTCCTGCCGTACGGGCTGCGCTACAACACCGCGTCGATGCTGCAGATCCACAAGGAGCTCGAGGAGTCGGCGGCGATGAGCGGCGCGTCCTGGGGCGCGGTGTTCCGCCGCATCGTGCTGCCGCTCCTGAAGCCCGGGCTGCTCGCGGGCTGGATCTACATCGCGATCGTGTCGGTGCGCGAGCTCGCCGCCTCGATCCTGCTCTACAGCCCGGGCACGGAGGTGGTGTCCATCCTGATCTGGGAGCTGTGGGAGAACGGGCAGTACGTCGAGCTCTCCGCGCTGGGCGTCATGCTGATCGTGGCGCTGTTCGCGCTCGTGCAGCTCGCGCAGCTCGCCGGCAGCCGGTTCGGGATCCGCGAGGCGTGACATGCTGAGGGTGCGGGCGGTCTCCACGGAGTACGCGACCGAGCGGGGCGAAACCGTCAAGGCGGTCCGCGACGTCTCCTTCGAGGTGGCGGAGGGGCAGTTCTTCACCCTGCTGGGCCCCAGCGGCTGCGGCAAGACCACGACCCTGCGCTCCATTGCCGGTCTCGAGCGGCCGCGGTCCGGGGAGATCACGCTGGGCGGCCGGGTCCTCCATTCCGCCGACCGGAAGGTCTTCGTCGCGCCGAGCGAGCGCAACATCGGCATGGTGTTCCAGTCGTACGCGATCTGGCCGCACATGACGGTCTTCGAGAACGCGGCGTTCCCGCTCGAGGTCGGCAGGCGGCGGCTCGCGGGCGGCGAGATCCGGGAGCGGGTGATGCAGGTGCTGGCGACGGTCGCGCTCGACGCGCTTGCCGACCGCGACGCCACGCGGCTTTCGGGCGGCCAGCAGCAGCGGCTCGCGCTCGCGCGGGCGCTGGTCATGGCGCCGCAGCTCCTGCTCCTCGACGAGCCGATGTCGAACCTCGACGCGAAGCTGCGCCACCGCATGCGCTTCGAGCTGAAGCGGATCCAGCGCGAGCTCGGCATCACCACCGTCTACGTCACCCACGACCAGTCCGAGGCGCTCGCGCTGTCGCACGCGATCGCGGTGATGAACGAGGGGCGCATCGTCCAGATCGGCTCGCCGCGCGATGTCTACGAGCGACCGCGGGACCGGTTCGTCGCCGACTTCGTCGGCACGACCAACCTGCTCGAGGCGACGGTCGCCGCGCCGGCCGCGGAGGCGGTCTACTACCGCGTCGGCACCGCGCTCGGCGAGCTGCGCGCCTGCTCGGCGGAACCGCTGCGCAACAGCCAGGCGGTGGCGCTGTCCGTCCGGCCCGAGGACGTCGCGCTGTACGAGCAACGGCCGGAGGGCGAGAACGTCTGCGAGGGCGTCGTGAGCGCGAAGGTGTTCCTCGGCGACGCGGTCGACTTCCAGGTGCAGGTCGGCGACCAGCTGGTGCTGGCGCGCTCCCATCCGTCGCTGCGCACGCCGGTCGGCGACCGCATCTTCCTGCGGCTCGCGCCCGAAAAATGCATCGTGATCCCCGACCGGTGACTCACCTGAGCGGTGCTGGCGGGGCCCACGGTGCGGGAGTACATTCGCACCGGGCGCGCGAGAGGAGCGCAGGATGGCCGGGGACGCAATCGTTTCGGACGAGCTGGCGAGCAGGTTCGCCGCCGAGAAGGACTCGCCCTATGCGCGCTGGGTGCGCAGTCAGGGACTCGACCTCCTGAGCGCGCACTACGTTTCCAACCTGCACACCGTCGAGCTGAAGCCCTGGACGCGGCGGGGCGGGCGCGGGGTGTACCTCAACCACGAAGCCTCGCGCACCTCCAACGACTGCTACGTCTGCGAGATTCCGCCCGGCGGCAAGCTCGCGCCGCAGCGGCAGCTCTTCGAGGAGATGATCCTCGTGCTCTCCGGACGCGGCGCGACCACGGTGTGGAACGACGCCGGCCGGCGCATCACCTTCGAATGGGGCGCGGGATCGCTCTTCGCCATCCCGATCAACGCCTGGCACCAGCACTTCAACGGCGCGGGGCGCGACGCCGCCCGGTTCGTCGCCGTGACGAACGGGCCGGTGGTGATCAACCTGTACGACGACATCGATTTCGTCTTCAACACGGCGTACGACTTCGGGCACCGGTTCGCCGGCGAGCCCGACTACTTCAGCGCCAAGGGCGAGCAGAAGGGCCTGCTCCTCGAGACCAACTTCGTCCCCGACGCCGTGAATCTGCCACTCATCAGCGCCACGGAGCGCGGCGCTGGCGGCGGCCACATCCGCTTCAACCTGGCCAAGGGCTCGATGAACAGCCACATCTCGCAGTTCCCGTCGGGCACGTACAAGAAGGCGCACGCCCACGGCCCGGGCGCGCACGTCGTCATGCTGAGCGGCGAGGGCTACACGCTGATGTGGCCCGAGGGCGAGGCGCCGCGCCGCTACGCCTGGCAGGTGGGGACGATGATCGTCCCGCCGAACATGTGGTTCCACCAGCACTTCAACACCGGGACGACCCCGGCGCGCTATCTCGCGTTCAAGCACGAGGGCGTGGCGATCCGCAACGCGCAGGGCGTGCCGAAGGCCTGGATCAGCCGGCGCGCCGGCGGCGACCAGATCGACTACGCGGACGAGACCCCGGCGGTCCGCGGGTGGTTCGCCGAGGCGCTCGCGAAGCACGGCATCCAGTCCCGGATGGACGTCGCCTACGAGGCGGAGCTCGCCGGCCTGCCGCCGAAGGCCGCGTGAGCGAGGCATGACGATCCGCCGCCGCACGCGCTGGTTGCTTGGGCTGGCGGCCGTGCTGGCGCCGGCCGCGCTCGCGCAGACCGGCGCCGCGGCCATCGCCAGCTACGAGGGTCCCGACCGCGCGCAGCGGGTGCTGGAGGGCGCGCGCAAGGAGGGCACGCTCACGGTCTACACCTCCGCCGCGCCCGACGACATTGCAGCGCTCACGACGGCGTTCGAGAAGCAGCACGGCGTCAAGGTGCGCGTGTGGCGCGCGAGCTCCGAGAACGTCCTGCGGCGCGTGGCAGCCGAGGCGCGCGGCGGCCGGTTCGAGGTCGACGTCGTCGAGACGAACGGCCCGGAGCTCGAGTTCCTGCACCGGGAGAAGCTGTTGCAGGCGGTTCGCTCGCCGCATCTCGCCGGCCTGATCCCGGAGGCGCTGCTGCCGCACCGCGAGTGGATCGGCACCCGTCTCAACGTCTTCACCGCCGCCTACAACACCCGGCTCGTCAGGAAGGAGGAGCTGCCCCGGACTTGGACCGACTTTCTCGACCCCAAGTGGAAGGGCAAGCTCGGGATCGAGGCGCAGGACCTCGACTGGTTCGCCGGCGTGATCGGCGAGCTGGGCGAGCCCCAGGGCCTCATGCTCTTCCGCGAGCTCGTGGCGACCAACGGCCTGTCGGTGCGGAAGGGCCATACGCTGCTCACCAACCTGGTCGTCTCGGGCGAGGTGCCGGTCGCGCTGACCGTCTACAGCTACAAGGTGGAGCAGCTCAAGCGCCAGGGCGCGCCGATCGACTGGTTCGTCGTTCCGCCCGCGATCGCCCGTCCGAACGGGGTCGCGGTCGCGCGGCGCGCGCCGCACCCGCACGCGGCGGTGCTGTTCTTCGACTTCATGCTGAGCGACGCGCAACCGATCCTCGCAGCGCGGCACTTCGTGCCGACGGCGAAGGCGCTCGGCACTCCGCTTGGCGAGACGCCGCTCAAGCTGGTCGATCCGCGGGTGGTGCTCGACGAGGGCGCGAAGTGGAGCCGGCTCTACGACGAGATCATCGTCCGGCCGGCGCGCTGACCGACAGAGGATTTTTCATGGGAACCGAATCGCATTACCACAGCAAGAAGGACCGGGTGTTCGTGCGCGCGATCACCGGGCACTACAACCTGCGCGAGGAGCTCGAGCGGCTGCGGTCGCTCCCGCGCGTGCGCAAGGGCGCCGAGATCAAGTTCGTAGACGGGCCGCAGACCTACAGCCGGCACTACCTCGAGCCGAAGGACGGGCTCGGGCAGACGCTGCACATCCACCTGGAGGAGTACGGACCCGGCGGCAAGTCGCAGAAGCACGGCCACGTCAACGAAGCGGCGTTCTACATCCTGGACGGGCGTGGCTACGAGGTGCACGACGGCGTGCGCTACGACTGGCAGGCCGGCGACGTGGTGGTGGTGCACAACAACTGCGTGCATCAGCACTTCAACGCCGACCCGGACCAGCCGGCCCGTGCGCTGGTGATGAAGGCCAAGCCGATGTACCTCTTCATGAACATGCTGTTCCAGCAGCTGGTCGAGCCGCGCCCCACCGCGCCCGCGCCCGGCGGCGAGGCGTTCACGGCGCGGGAGGCCGAGGACGACCTCAACCATCCACGCGGGGGGGGCTGAGCCATGGCGTGGGGCGAATCGAAGGCCTGGCTGCGCGGCACGGCGAGCGCGCGCCTGTATCAGGCCTTGCTCGACGACGCGCAGAGCGCGCCGGCGCGCAACGCCAAGCGCCGCAAGATCGTCCGCCCGGAGGACATGCCGTGGGAGCTCGCGCGGCAGGGGCTCCTCAAGCACCTGCTGAACGAGCAGATGAACACGCGGATGGAAACCGTCGACGCGTACATGCAGATCCTCCCGCCCGGCAGCCGCTCGGGTCGGCACCGCCACCTCGCGGAGGAGTGCCTCTACGTGCTCGAGGGGCACGGCCATGACCTGCACCAGGACTGCGACGTCGAGATCACCGACACCTACCACTGGAAGCCGCAGGACGAGATCAAGCGCTGCGAGTGGGAGGCGGGCGACGTGATCTACGTCCCGCCGTGCACGATCCACCAGCACTTCAACGCCGACCCGCGGCGCCCGGCCCGGCTCGTTTCGGTCATCAACCGGATCTACAAGCACTGCGGCCTGAACGACCTCGAGCAGCTCGAGGACGCGCCGGAGTACCGGCCGGGGGTCGTGCTGACCGCCGACATGGTCGCGAAGCTCCTCGCCGCGGGCGGGGTGGAGCAGCCCGCGTGAGCCCGCTGGGCCGCCCCAAGGGCGAACCCCGAGCGCGAAGCGCGAGGGTAGTCCAATGAGCCTGCGGCGGGTTGCCTGTGCCGCCGTCCTCGGCGTGTGGCCGGCGGTGGCGCCCGCGGCGGACGGCTCGCTCCTCCTCCACGCCGGACCGGACCGCACCGAGCGGCTCGTCGCCGCAGCGAAGCGGGAAGGCTCGTTCACCCTCTACACCACGTTTGCCGAGAAGGATCTCCCCGGCCTCGTCGGGCCGTTCGAGAGGAAGTACGGCATCAAGGTCAACGTGTGGCGCGCCGGGAGCAACGCGGTCCTGCAACGGACGCTGCGGGAGACCGCGGCGCGGCGGTTCGAGGTCGATGCGATCCACTTCGGCGCGCCGGAGCTGGAGGCGCTGCACCGCGAGAAGATCCTGCAGCCGGTCGCGTCGCCCCATTTCGCTTCGCTCATGCCGGGCGCGGTGCCGGCGCACCGCGAATGGGTCGCGACGCTGCTCTCGGTGTGGGTGCAGGCCTACAACACCAACCTCGTCAGGAAGGAAGACCTGCCGCGGACCTGGCGCGACCTCCTCGATCCGAAGTGGAAGGGGAAGCTCGCGGTCGAAGCGCGGGACCAGGACTGGTTCGCCACGGTCGTGCGGGACATGGGCGAGGCGCAGGGGCTCGAGTTCTTCCGCGAGCTCGCCGCGCGGAACGGCGTCTCGGCGCGCCAGGGCCACACGCTGCTCAACAACCTGGTCGCCTCGGGCGAAGTCCCGGTCGCGCTCAACGTGTACAGCTACATGCCCGAGCAGGCGAAGCGCAAGGGGGCCCCGATTGGCTGGATCGCCATCGAGCCGGCCGTGGCGCGCGCCAACGGCATCGGCATTGCGCGGCGCGCACCGCACCCCAACGCCGCGGCGCTCTTCTACGACTACATGATCTCCGAGGCGCAGCCGTCCCTCGCGGAGATCGGCCACGTGCCGGTGCGGGCCGACCTGCCGTCGCCGCTGGGGAACCTGCGACTCAGCCTGGTCGACCCGAAGACGGCCCTCGACGAGTGGGAGAAGTGGTCCCGGCTCTACGAGCAGGTGGTGACCCGGCGCGGCGGAAGCTGACCGCCGGCGCGCGGCTCAGTCGAGCTTGATGCCGATCTCGCGCACGAGCTTGCCGTTCTTCTCGTAGTCGGCGCGAATTGCGGCGGCGAACTCCTCGGGGGTCGTGATCCAGGCCTCGACGCCGCCGGAAGCCTTCAGCCTCTCGACGACGTCGGATGTCCGCAGCGCGCTGGCGATCTCCGCGCGCAATCGCGCGAGCCCCGGCTCCGGCGTCCCCGCCGGGGCGAAGACGCCGTACCACTGGGTCATCTCGAAGTCCGGGTAGAACTCCGCGATCGCGGGCACGTCGGGCAGGATCGCCGAGCGCTTCGGCCCGGTGTAGGCGAGCGCGCGCAGCCTCCCGGAGCGGATCTGGGGCGCCGTGGACGTTCCCGACATCATCACCGCGACCTCGCCGGCGACGGTGGCGATCGTCGCCGGCGCGCCACCCTTGTACGGAACGTGCACGAGATTCAGCCCGGCCCGGGCCTTGAGCCGCTCCATGGTCAGGTGATGCTGGCTGCCGTTCCCGCCGGAGGCGTAGTGCAGGGGCGGGTTGGCCCGCCGCGCGTAGTCGATGAACTCCGGGAAAGTCTGCGCCGGGACCTGCGGGTTGACGGCGAGGAAGAAGCCGTTCGAGACGAGGCTCGCGACCGGCGCGAGATCGCGCAGCGGGTCGAACGGCATCTTCCCGTAGAGATGCGGATTGACGGTGAGCAAGCTGTCCATGCCGAGCAGCAGCGTGTAGCCGTCCGGCGTCGCCTTCGCCACGGCGTCACCGGCGATCGAACCGTTGCCGCCGACGCGGTTCTCGACGACCACCGCTTGCCCGAACGAGTCCGCGAGCTTCGCCGCGACCAGACGGCCGACGATGTCCGGGCCGCCGCCGGGCGGAATCGGCACGAGGAGGCGAACCGGCCGCGTCGGATATTGCGCGAGGGCCGCGGCGGCGAATACGGCGAGCGCCGCCGCCAGCGCGATGCGTAGGCATCTCCTAGCGATGCTGGTCAAGCGCATCCCCGGCCGCTCCGATCCCGTTCAGATAGTGCTCCCAGACCTGGAGGTTGCGCTCGCAAGCGGCGACGACTGCATTCCCCATCCGGAGCTCGCGCGCGAACCGCTCCACTGCCCGCCACCCCAGGTCGGAGTGCTCGATGTCGGCTTCCTCGTGCAACTCGAAGAACTCGAGCTCGTCGCCGGCGAGGCCGAAGAGCCGTCCCCAACGCTCCCGCTCGAGGCCGAACCAGCCGCGTCGCCGGAAGAGCCCGGTGCCGTAGCCTGGCACGTTCGCGCGCTCCGCACACGTGTTGGCGACGATGCCCTCGAGCCAGTGGCGGTTCGCCATCAGGCCGTCCCACGCCGCCCAGCAGAGCGCAGTGGAGGGGAGCGGCTGCGCGCGCCGCAATTCGCTCCGCTTGAGGCCGATCCGCACGCCGAGGTCCTCCAGGATCTGCCAGTGCGGCCGACCGCCGCCGTGCTCGTCGTCGGCAATCACCTCCTGGGCGCAGGCGCGGAGGATGCCGATGCGGGTGTCCCAATCGGGGCAGTTGGTCGCCACCTTGAGCTTGAGGACCGAGTTGCGCTGGCGCGTGTTCAGCCGGTGCTTCATGGCGAACATTCGCGCCCGCCCGCGTGTCAGGGGCTCGTGGAAGTAGCGGCAGCGCCGGACGAAGTCATTGACGACCCGGTCCATGCGCGCGACGACGCGTCCTCCTTTCGGCATCGCGGTTCCGGATGCCCGGTCCGCGGTCAGGAGGCGCGCTGCGGCCCCATGCGATCGATCTTGCCAGTCGCCGGGTCGAAGGCCTCGCGGTAGATCTTGTCCAGGTTGGTGCCGGTGATGCGGATGAAGCGCGACTTCGCCGGGTAGTCGATGGCGTGGATCGCGCCGTCG
>Ga0184637_10002664_pt1 | contig 11406 bp, 8 predicted proteins | sample PLM3_127_b2_FD_133143 | JGI IMG/M metagenome (GOLD analysis project Ga0184637, IMG submission 133143) | Groundwater sediment microbial communities from an aquifer in East River, Colorado, USA - PLM3_127_b2 | ecosystem: Environmental > Terrestrial > Soil > Riparian zone | place: USA: East River... | reverse complement strand
GCGGGCTTCATGGCGCAACGCGGGGTCGAGGTCTCCTTCCTCGAGTACATGGCGATCGGGCTTCCCTTCGTTCTCCTCTTCCTGCCGGTCGTCTGGCTGGCGCTCTGGCGGACCGGCAGGCGCGACGCCCCCGATGCCACGGCGGGCCGAGACGTGCTGCGCGCAGAGATGGCGCACCTGGGGCGCACGCGCACCGAAGAATGGGTGGTGCTCGGGGTCTTCCTCGCCACCGCCGCCCTCTGGATCGCCGGTCGCCCGCTCACGGCGCTTCTCACGCCGCACGTCACGTTGGTCGCGCTCAGCGGCGCACGCGTCGAGGCCGGGATCGCGATGACCGCTGCCTTCCTGCTGATGCTGCTGCGGATCCGGGGCCGGCCGCTGCTCGAGCTGCGGTGGCTGAGGCGGCTGCCCTTCGAGACGCTGCTGCTGCTGGGCGGGAGCCTCGCGATGGCGGCGGCGATCGAGGCCAGCGGCCTCTCGGCCTGGCTGGCCGGCCAGCTCGCCGGCCTGCGCGAGGCGCCCGCGTGGGCGCAGCTGCTGCTCGCGAGCGCCGCCACCGTGGCGCTCTCGGCGGTGGCTTCGAACGTCGCAACCATCGCCGTGATGCTCTCCGTGCTCGAGAGCAGCGTGGCGCCCGCGATCGCGACCACCGCGCTGTTCACGGCGACGGTGGCCGCCAGCTGCGACTTCGCCCTGCCGGCCGGGACTCCGCCCAACGCGATCGTGTTCGGGAGCGGATACGTCTCGGTGCCGCGGATGGCCAAGACCGGGGCCCTGCTCGACCTCGCCGCGGCGCTGCTCGCCGCCGGGCTGTGCGCGCTGCTGGTGCCGCGGGTGCTCTAGCGGTTCGGTGGCGGTTCGGTAACGGGTTACGCCGGGCGCAGCACCGCGATCCCCGCCACCAGCAGCGCGAGTCCGACCAGCTTGCGCGCGGTCACCGCTTCCTGGAAGAAGTAGATCGCGCCCAGCGTGGTGACGATCAGCATCGCCGTGTCGACGATCGGAATCGAGATCGACGCGTCGAGCCGGCTGTTGGCGAGTCGGTTGAAGGCGAGCAGCCCGCCGCCCATCAGCACGCCGGCGATGCCGAGCTTGGCGAGCGCGCCGGGGGACGGCCGTTCCACGCCGCCCTGCCAGAGCACGGCCAGGATGATCGGCAGCAGCCCCGCGAGCGACAGCACGAGCGTGCCGAGCGGCCCGCCGTGGCCCGACGCGCGCGCCACCAGCGGATAGCCACCCCAGCAGATCGCGACCAGCGCGATGCAGACGATCTCGAGGGTCATGGTTCTTCCTTCAGTTCGCGGATTTCCCCCAGGCCGAGTGCGCGAATCCCCGGCTCGATCGCGGCGCGGTCTCCCACCACCAGCCAAACCATCCGCTGGGGCGAGATCAGCGCCTTTCCAGCCGCCGAGACCTGCGCGAGGTCGAGGGCGCGCACGCGCTCGGCGTAGCGGTTCCAGTAGTCGTCCGGCAGCCCGAAGCGAACCTGCTCGGCGACGTCCCGGGCCACCGCGTCCGACGTCTCCCAACGCCCGGGCAGCGTGAGCGTGGCCTGGTCCTTCGCGCTCGCGAGCTCCTCCGCGCTGGGCGGGCGGCGTCCCCGCACGGCCTCGAGCTCGCGCCGGATCTCGCCCATAGCCTGCGCGGTTCGATCGGTCTGCACCGGAGCATACACGATGAAGGGTCGCTCGCCGCGCGCGTCGAAGAGCAGGCTGTAGGCCCCGTAGGACCAGTGCTTGTCCTCGCGCAGGTTCATGTTGATGCGCCCGGAGAAGCTCCCGCCGAGGAGCTGGTTGAACGCTTCGAAGGCGACCTCGCGCGGGTCGCTCTTCGGGGGAGCGAGATGCCCCGCGACGATCAGCGACTGCTGCGCGCCCGGGCGATCGATCAGATGGACGGCAGGAGCCGCCGGGGGCGGGCCCGCTGCCAGCGGCTTGCCCGGCACGGCGCCGGGCTGCCAGCTCCCGAAGAGAGCCTCGAGCTTCGGCGCGATCTCCGCGAGCGAGATGTCGCCGGCGATGATCAACGTCGCGTGGTCGGGCCGGAACCAGGTGTGGTGGAAGCTCGCGAGGTCTGCGCGCGAGATCCGGGCCACGGTTTCCGAGGTCCCGGAGCCCGTGAAGGACCGTGCGTAGGGATGCCCCTCGCCGTAGAGGAATCGCGGGAACAGGCGCAGCGCGAGCTGCAGCGGGGTTTGCTGCTCCTGCTCGATGGCGGCCAGCTGGAGCTTGCGCAGGCGCTCGACATCCCCGGGGCTGAAGGCCGGGTTCTGGATCACGTCGGCGAAGATCTCGAGCGACGCGTCCAGGTTCTCGCGCAGCGCGGAGAGCTCGATCACCGAGAGATCGAGATTCGAGCGGGTCTCGAGCTCGGCGCCCAGCAGCGCCAGCTGCTCGGCGATTTCGACGCCGCCGCGCGACTGCGTGCCCTCGGGAAGCAGCGCGAGCGCCAGCTTGGCCAGGCCGGCCGTCAGGTCGCGGTCCGCCGCGTAACCCGCGTCCACCAGCAGCTGGAAGCGTACCAGCGGCACCGCCCGTCGCTCGGCCACGATCAGCTCGAGCCCATTGCCGAGACGCGTGCGCGCAAGCGCGGGGAAGCGCGCCTCGGGCGCCGTGCCCGCCTCCGGCAGCTGGCTGCGATCCACGCCAGGCCCCTTGGCGCGGCGCTCCGGAACCGGCCGCACCTCGATCACGGTGGAGCCCGCGTCGAGCCAGCGGCGCGCCGCGTCCCGCACCTCGCCCGCGCTCGCGGCCTGACGTCGCTCGAGCGAGAATCGGTAGGCGTCCGGGCTGCCGCCGAAGACCTCGCTCTCGGCGAGCACGTCGGACTTGCCGCCCAGGCCACCTACTTTTTCGATGCCGCGCAAGAAACGGGCGCGCTCCTCGGCCTTCACCCGCGCCAGCTCCTGGCGCGAGGGGCCGTCCGCGAGCAAGCGCGCCACCTCCTGGTCGAGCGCGCGCTCGAGGCTGGCGAGATCCTGGCCCGGCTGGGCGGTCACCTCGACCACGAAGAGCCCCCCGATCTCGCGCAACCAGGCGAAGCCCTCCACCTCCGTCGCGATCTGCTCTTCTCGCACGAGCCGACGGTGCAGGCGCGAGGTCTTCCCGGCGCCGAGCACCGCCGCGGCCAGCGCGAGTCGATCGCCATCGGGCGAGCCGATGGGCGGCACGTTCCAGGCCTTGACGAGGCGCGCCTGCGGTACGCGATCCTCCAGCACGACGCGCTGCGAGGAGGTTCGCTTCGCGACCCAGGGGCCCGGGCGCACGAGCGGCGGTCCGGGCGGGATGTCGCCGAAGTTCGCGGTGACCTTGCGCAGCACTTCCTGGCTGTCGACGTCGCCCGCGACCACGATCACCGCGTTCGCCGCGCCGTACCAGCTGCGGAACCACTCGCGCACGTCCTCGAGCGTCGCCGCGTCGAGGTCCTGCATCGAGCCGATCGGCGCCCACGAGTAGGGGTGCCCGGCCGGATAGGCGCTCTCCACGAGCACGCGGTAGAGCTTGCCGTAGGGCTGGTCCTCGCCCTGGCGCTTCTCGTTCTGGACCACGCCGCGCTGCTCGTCGAGGCGAGCCTGGTCGATCACGCCGAGCAGGTGTCCCATCCGGTCGGATTCCATCCAGAGCGCCACGTCGAGCGCGGAGCTCGGGACGTTCTGGAAGTAGTTGGTGCGGTCGGAGTCGGTCGTCCCGTTGATCTCGGTCGCGCCCACCCGGTCGAAGACCTTGAAGTACTCGTCGTTCCAGTGCTCGCTGCCCTGGAACATCAGGTGCTCGAAGAGATGCGCGAAACCGGTCTTCCCGGGGCGCTCGTTCTTCGACCCCACGTGGTACCAGACGTTCACGGCGACGATCGGCGCCTTGTGGTCCTCGTGCACGATCAGGGTCAGGCCGTTGTCGAGGACGAAGCGCTGGTAGGGAATCGGGGCGGCTTCGCCCTGGGCCGGAGACGCCGCCGCGGCGAATGCGGCGCTGGCGAGAAGCGCGCAGACCTGAGGCCAGATTCGCATCGACGAGAGCGCCCCCGCGGTCGCTGAGGCTGGCACAGGCCCACGAGAGGCACAACGCCGTCAATCCATCGGCGTGCGAAGCTGATCAGCCGGCTCGACGGCCGAGGCGATCGATGCCGATCCCCGCTCCGAGTCCGAGACCGATTCCCACCGAGAGCCCGAGCGTCCCGGCCGCGAAGACGGTGATGGCGAGGTTCGAGAACTGGAGGATCATGGCGGGCCACATCAGCAGGAAGAGCAGCATCGCCGATAGACCGACGCTGCGCGGGGACGCGCTGCGGAAGTTTGCGATCAGCGATGCGCCGAGCGCGATCGCACCCGCGAGACAGAGGCCGAAGCAGAAAGCGCTCGCCGGATCTCCGGCGAAGCGCGCGGTGATGCCCCCGACGCGGGTGGCGCTCCACCATTCGAAGTAGTGCGGATGAGGACACAGGATGCCCAGTGCGGCTGCCACCAGGAAGCCGATCAGCGCGAGCGTCGTCGCGTGGCGCAGCGAGAGGCGGCGCCCTTCGATTCGCAACAGCACCACCAGGAAGCACTCCACCAGGATCCCCGCCCACGCAGCGGCACAGAAGGCCAGGTGCCAGCCGTGCACGGAGGCGAGCGTCCCGCCGGAGAAGAGGATCACCGCCCCGATGGCGGTCGCAACACCGAGCACTCCGGCGAGGGCGAGGCTCCGGGTGGTGGCGCGGCTCGTGCGGTCGAGATCCTCGCCCAGCGCGCCGAGGATCCCCTCGCGCACCCCCTCGCGAAGACCCCCAGGCGTCGGCGGCGCCGGGTTGCCCCCCGGTCCCTGCGATTTATCGTCGACCACGACCTTCACGGTCGCCGTCCGCGAGCGCCGGCGCAAGTTCCGCGATCAGCAACCTGGGTCGAGCGCGCGGATCCGGCGTATCGTCCGAGAAGCCACCTGTTTGACGGCGGCGACCGTCTTGCCGAGCTCTTCCGCGATTTCCGCGTAATCGAACCCGCCGACTTTTGCTGCCACGAGGACGGCCTCTTGCTCGGGCGACAGGCCGGCCAGGATTCGATGCGCCTCAGAGCGCGCGATCGCCTGCCGCTCCGCGCCGCAGTCCTGGAACCGATCCGCGGGCGAATCTCCGGCCGGTTCCTCGGAGCCGCGGCTCCGGCGCAGGTGGTCGATGTAGACGTGGCTCGCGATCGTGAAGAACCAGGACTCGAAGCCCTGGCTGGGATCGAACCGTGCACGGAAGCGGTGGATCCGCAGGAAGAGATCCTGGTAGAGGTCGCGGGCGCTATCGGGCGAGCGTGTTCGGCGCAGGAAGTAGGCGTAGACACGCCCTTCGTAGCGCTGGAAGAGCTCGTCGAACGCGTGTCCATCGCCGAGGGCATATCGCTCCATGAGCTGCGAATCGGTCGCTTCGAACATCGACGCCTCCTACTCGTACGCACCGCGGGGCGGTCGCGTGACACTTCTCGAGGAATCCGAGGCAAGCAGCGTGCCAATACGCGGACACCGTTTCTGCGCCTGAGGCGGTACAGCTTCCGGGGCAAACCGACACGCTCGAGACTTCGCATGAGGCGCACCGCCTCAACGAGTCGCTCGTCGCCTATTGGGGTGGATACACCACGCGTAGCAGTTGGGTCACCCCCCTCCGATGTCACCGCTGAGCCACCTCTTGCGTATTGCGTATGCTTGTTTCAATGTGCACGTCCCGCCGTGCCCCATGTTGGGAGCCGCAGTGGGAAGCCACTAGCAGGAGTTCTTGCCATGTCACTGTTTCGGACACTGATGGTTGGATTGGCGATCGCCGCGGCTCCGATCGCGGGCATCGCCTGGGCGGACGATTCCGCCCTCGAGCAGATTCTGGTCTCGACGGCGACTACGCCGGCACAGCACCAAGCGCTCGCGAAGTACTACCACGCGAAGGCCGCGGACGCGAAGGCCGAGGCGGAGAACCACCGCTCGATGCTGCGGTCGTACTCCGGCACCAGCACGACCATGGCGAAGGCGCAGGCCGAGCACTGCAACAAGCTCGCCTCGCTCAGCGACGCGCAGGCCGCGGAGTACGAGAAGCTCGCAGCCTCCCAAGAGGCGCAAGCGAAGTAGACGCGAGCAGCCGCTGACCCAGGGCAGAGGGGCGCACCTTGCCCCTCTGCCCTCGTCGGCTGCCCGAGGCCTCAGTACCTACTTGATGGCGGTCGCTGCTTCCCGATGTGAGGCCGCCATGGCCTCGTACTCTTGGGCGTCGGTCTCGTAGCTCGCGACTAGCTTTTCGCAGTGCGGCCGGATCGTCCGGTAGACCTGCGAGCGGAGTCCCTTGCCCCCACCAGGCTTGGGGTGCTTCCCGTAAGCCGCGGCCATCTTGCGGTGCTCTTCAGCGGTGGCGCGCGCGGCCTTCGCCTCCGCGTCGAAATGGGCTGCGATGGCCTCGTGATCAGCCGCCGTCTTGGCGTTCTCGATCGCGGCCGGGAGATCGGTGGCGTCGAGCGCAAACACTTCCTTCGGTACGACGAGGGTCAACGAAGCGGCCAAGAGCGCGTACGACAGGAACGTTGCCGATAGGCGACGCATGGACACTCCTCCTTCGAAGACCGAATACGCACACGTTAGATCGGCGGTGACGGGAGAGCCATGGGACCACCACCGTCACCGCGCAGCACGACGACCCGTATCCAAACAAAGGGGTCCGGCATGTCCGTGCAATCCCAAGTGTCTCTCGAGGCGCTCGAGAGCATCGGCTGGGATGGGATCGCGGCAGACGACCGCGCGCGCATCGCTCGCATCGCGGCGGAATTCGACTCCGGGTTCCGGACGCTGCGGGACGTCGAGCCCGCCGTCGCCTTCTTCGGCTCGTCGCGGTTGTCGGAGGACGCTCCCGAATACGCGATGGCACGGGAGGTGGCCCGCGCCGTCGCGCACATGGGGTTCAGCGTGATCACGGGCGGCGGCCCGGGCATGATGGAGGCGGCGAACCGCGGCTGCCGCGAAGGAGGTGGCCTCTCGGTAGGCCTCACGATCCATCTTCCCACGGAGCAGCGGACCAACCGCTTCGTCGAGCGCGAGTGCTCCTTCCGGTACTTCTTCGTCCGCAAGCTCATGTTCGTGAAGCACTCGTGCGCATTCCTGATCTTCCCGGGAGGCTTCGGCACGCTCGACGAGGCCTTCGAGGCGCTCACCCTGGTCCAGACCCACAAGATCCCGCACTTCCCCGTGCTGCTCTTCGGCGGAGACTTCTGGGACGGCCTGCACCGTCAGCTCGCGCGAATGGAGCAGCAGGGCGTGATCTCGCCCGAGGATCGGGCGCGGATTCGAATCGTCTCCACGAGCGGCGAAGCCGTCGAGATCCTGCGCTGTTGCCACGAGGGTCTCTGTGCGAGCCTGCACAAGCCGCCTCTGCGCAAGCCGCGTCCGGCTTCCTGAAGGCTACGTTCGGGCGGCGTTCGTGACGAGCACGTGGGCATTCGGCTTCGCACCGGCGCCCGTGCGCCGCATCCACTTGCGGATCTCGAGCATCATGAGCGGAAGCGAGCCGATCGCGATCCAGGCGAGGCACTGCCGGAACGAGATCGGCTGGACGCCGAATAGCCTCTCCAGGGCCGCCGCGTGGTGGATCCAGATCTGGAGCCCGAAGCTCACGGCCACGATCGCGAAGAGACGGAGGTTCGAGAACAGCCCGATTTCGTGGACGAGCTTCGTCTCGCTGCGCGCTCCGAAGGCTCGCAGGAGCTCCGCGAACACCAGCGTCGAGAAGGCAGCGTTGCGAGCCGTCGCGATTTCGCCGTGGCTCGCCATCTCGTAGACGAAGACTCCGAAGGCAACCCCCGCCGTGAGGCAGCCCGTGAGGGCGATTCCGGCGAGCCGCGAGCGGTCGCTGAGCTGGGCATCCGGACGGCGTGGGGGCCGGTCGAGCACGCCCGGATCGATCGGGTCCGTGGCCAGGGCGAGGGCCGGGAGACCGTCGGTCACGAGGTTGATCCACAGGAGCTGGATCGGCAGCAGCGGCAGCGGGTAGCCGGCGAGTGTCGCGACGAGCACGAGCGCGAGCTCGCCGGCGTTTCCGGCGAGCAGGTAGGCGAGGGTCTTCGCAACGTTGTCGAAGATTCCGCGCCCCTCTTCTACGGCGGCGACGATGGAGGCGAAGTTGTCGTCGGTGATCACCATGTCCGAGGCCTCCTTCGCGACCTCGGTGCCTGTGATGCCCATGGCGATGCCGATCGAGGCCTCACGCAGGGCCGGCGCGTCGTTGACGCCGTCGCCCGTCATCGCGACGACGAACCCGCGTCCCTTCCAGGCTCGGACGATGCGCAGCTTGTGCTCGGCGGTGACGCGCGCGTAGACGCGCACGCGCTCGACCCGCTCGCGGAGCTCTGCGTCGCTCATGCGCTCGAGCTCGCCGCCCGCGAGCACCTCGTCGCCGGCGTCGAGGATCCCGAGCTCGGCGGCGATGGCACGGGCCGTTGCAGGATGGTCGCCGGTGATCATGACGCTGCGGATCCCCGCGCGGCGGCACTTGGCGACCGCCTCGCGGGCCTCGGGGCGCGGCGGGTCCTGGAGCCCCGCAAGACCGAGGAAGATGAGATCGCGTTCGACGTCCTCCTCGCCCTCGCTGGGAAGCCGCCGCTCCGCGAGCGCGAGGACCCGAAGGGCCTCGGCCGCGAGGAGCGCGACCGCCTGCCGGAAGCGCGCTCTCGTCGCGTCATCGAGCGGCTCGCTGTCTGAGGCCGTGCGGATCCGCGTGCACCGCTCGAGGACGACTTCCGGTGCGCCCTTCAGGTATGCCCACGCTGCGTCCTCGCGGCGGCGGATGACGCTCATGCGCTTGCGGTCGGAATCGAAGGGGAGCGTGCGCAGTCGGGGCTCCTCGGCCTCGAGCGTCGCGCGGTGGATGCCCGCCTTGGCAGCGACGACGAGGAGCGCCGCCTCCGTGGGATCGCCGGTGATCGCAGGCTTGTCTTCGCGCATCGAGAGCTCGGCGTCGTTGCAGCCGGCGGCGGCTCGCAGGAGCTCGCGAAGAGCGCCCGTCGCGGGCGCGGGCTCGCCGGATTCACTGAGGATCGTCCCAACCGGCGCATAGCCCTCGCCCGTCACCCGGTACACGTTTTCGGACGTGAGCACCCGGCGAACGGTCATCGCGCCCACCGTGAGAGTTCCGGTCTTGTCGGTGCAGATCACCTGCGTGCTTCCCAGGGTCTCGACGGAAGGGAGCCTGCGCACGAGTGCGTGGCGGCGAACCATGCGTTGCACCCCGAGGGCGAGCGCCACCGTCACGACGGCGGGGAGACCCTCGGGCACCGCGGCGACCGCGAGGCTCACGCCGCCGAGGAAGAGCTCGAGCAGCGGGCTCCCCCGGAACCAGCCCAGCCCGAAGACCAGCAGCACGATGGCGAGGCATGCCCACAAAAGGCGTCGCGCCACCTGATCGAGCTTCCTCTGGAGGGGCGTCTCGCCGCTCGAGGCGCTCTCGAGGAGCCGCGCGATGTCGCCGACCTCGGTCTGCATTCCCGTCGCGACCACGAGTGCGCGGCCCGAGCCCGCAGCGATACTCGTTCCGAAGAAGACCTGGTTGCGGCGATCCGCAAGCGGAGTGTCCGCGGGAAGCAGGTCGATGTGCTTCTCCACCGGCTCCGACTCGCCGGTGAGGGGCGCCTCGTCGACGCGAAGCTCGGAGGTCTCGAGCAGCCGGGCGTCGGCGGCGACCAGGTCGCCCGCATCGAGGACGAGCAGGTCCCCGCGCACGACGTCGCGCGCCGGGACGAGAGCCGAGGCACCGTCGCGCACGACGCGAGCCCGAGGCGCGGCGAGGCGCGCGAGCGCGGCCACGGCGCGCTCGGCCCGGAACTCCTGGAAGAATCCGATCGCGGCGTTGAGAACCACGATCGCGAGAATCGCCGTGCCGTCGACGAGCTCGCCCAGCGCCGCCGAGACGACGCCCGCTCCGATCAGGACCCAGATGACGAGGCTGCGGAACTGCTGGGCGAAGATCGTGAGCGGCGAGATCTTGGCGCCCCGTTGCAGCTCGTTCGGTCCGTCCGCGGCGAGTCTACGGGCGGCCTCCTCGGTAGCGAGGCCTCGCTTCGGATCGGTCGCGAGGCGGCGCGCCGTTCCCTCGATGCTCGCGGCGTGCCACTTCGCCTCCATGGCGGCTCCTTCAAGACGCCGCACGGCGCAGCCCGCGCTCGCGCCAGATCACGTAGAGCGCCGGGATCACGGCGAGGGTGAGCAGCGTGAGCGAGACGAGGCCTCCCCAAAGCGGCGCCGCGATGCGCTTGGCGACGTCGGAGCCGACGCCCGTGCCGAATATCACGGGAACCAGGCCCACGATGTTCATCAACACCGTCATGAGCAGCGGCCGCACGCGTTGGCCGCCCGACTCCATGGCCATCTCGATCAGGTCCGCGGTCGTGTGGAGCCGTCCTTCCGCCTGCCAGCGCCGGTAGCCGTCGTCGAGGTAGATCACCATGATCGAGGCGGTCTCGGCCGCGACCCCGAGCAGCGCGATCAGGCCCACCCAGACCGCGACGGAGGTGTTGAAGCCGAGAGCCCAGAGCAGCCAGATCGAGCCCATCGCCGCACAGGGGACAGAGAAGAGCACGAGGAGCGCCTGGGTGAAGCCGCCGAAGTTCACGTACAGGACGGCGAGGATGATCCCGACCGTGAGCGGCACGACGATGCGCATGCGCGCCTGCATCCGCTCCAGGAACTCGTACTGTCCCGTCCAGCGCAGGAAATAGCCGGGGGGGATCTCGAGCTGGCTCGCCACCGCGCGCTTCGCCTCTTCGACATAGCCGCCGAGGTCGCTTCGATCGGTATCGACGTACACCCAGCCCGTGAGAAGTCCCGCCTCGTTCTTGATCATGGGGGGGCCCATGGTGGCGACGACCTTGCCGAGCTGGCCCAGCCGCACGTGAGCGACGCGGCCGCCCATGCCCTCCGCGCCAGCCGGCGGCGCCATCCCGGCTTCCCCCGCGGCGGGCCCGAGCAGCGGGCCCCGCGACTGCTGAAACGGGATCGGGACGAGCACGCGCGCGAGATCCTCCGGGCTGTCGCGCAGCTCCCGCGGATAGCGCACGTTGATCTTGTAGCGCTCGCGCCCCTCGATCGTGATGTCGACGTCGAGTCCCCCGATCGCCGTCTCGATCACGTTCAGCACGTCCATCAGCTGGAGTCCGTAGCGCGCGATCGCGTCGCGGTCGGGCAGGAAGTCCACGAAGAAGCCGCCCAGCTCGCGCTCGGCGTACACGGACCGCGTGCCCGGCACATTGCGCAGGATTCCCTCCAGCGCCTCGCCGATCGCGGCGATCTGCCCGAGATCCGTACCGAAGATCTTGACCCCGATCGGCGTACGGATGCCGGTGGTGAGCATGTCGACACGCGCCTTGATGGGCATCGTCCAGGCGGCCTGGAGGCCCGGAGTCTTCACGGCGGCGTCCATCTC
>Ga0184637_10002663_pt1 | contig 11411 bp, 10 predicted proteins | sample PLM3_127_b2_FD_133143 | JGI IMG/M metagenome (GOLD analysis project Ga0184637, IMG submission 133143) | Groundwater sediment microbial communities from an aquifer in East River, Colorado, USA - PLM3_127_b2 | ecosystem: Environmental > Terrestrial > Soil > Riparian zone | place: USA: East River... | reverse complement strand
ATTCGGTACAGCTCGGACGCCTTGACGATCGAGACGCCACTTGTCCATGTACTTAGCCGGTCTGATGAACTGAACGAATGGTCGAAGTGGCTATGACCGGTCAGCAGGACGCTGACGCTCGAGGGGCCGCCGAGCGCTTTGAAGACGCGCGTCACGGCGGCGACATCCGGCTTGAACGCCTGGCTCGTCTTGGCCGACCACCGCCACCGCCGGAGAACGCGCTCTCGGGCAGACGCGTGAAGTAACCATCCGCGAGTATACGGAGCGGCCCGAGCTCGAAGTAGGTGTTCGCGATCGACATCCAGGTGATGTCGACATGCGACGGTCCGGCGGCCCGAATCGGCGCAATCAGCCAGAGACAGACGAGACCGATTGAGGCGGCGTATCTCGCCATCGGGTTCTCCGGGAAGAGGCTGGACCGCCGGCCGCTAGCGGCGATTCTGCTCCAGCTGGGACAGGTACCCTTTCGCGATTCCGTTCTCCGGCTCGATCTCGAGCGCCTTCTTCAGCTGCGCGATGGCCATGTCGTTCTCCCGCTTCCGGACGTACGCACGAGAGAGCACGATATAACTCCGCGCGGACTTCGGGTTGAACTCAAGGTTCATCGTCATCAGCGCGATCGCATCGTCGGGTCGCGCGTCCGCGAGACGCTGCGCGAGATTCAGCAGGTCAGGCTCTGAAAAATCATACGTGTCGCGCGCGTAAAACTTCTGTCTCAGCTCTCTGTACTCGGCGACCGCCGCGTCGGACCCTTTGTCCCTGAGCGTCCTTAACATGATGTCGGTCAGTCTCTGGGGAACAGGCGTACCGCGGTGGCAGGTGAGGCAATGGACGTTCGCTGCCTGGCCGGCTGCCTTTCCCGATGCCGCCTGCACCCGCGCGTTGATCTCGCGCGTCATCGCGATCATCTGACGCGCGATGGCCTTCTTCGGGTTCGTGTCGGCCTGGAAGTCGGTGGAGTTGTCGGTTTGCCGCGTGTGGCAGTAAGCGCACGGAACGCCCAATGCCTGGGCGATCGCCTGCATGTTGAGCAACGGGTCGTTCGGATCCTGCGCCGCGGCCGGCCGCGGCTGGAGCGTGGCGACGACCATCAAAAGAAGTCCTGGGACGATGCGCTTCATGCTGCCTCCAGCGCGGGTACAGATGCCGTCGCTCCGATGATACACGAGCGCCTGCCCTGACGTTGTGACGGCCGGCAATGTCCCTCGAGTTTGAACCTCAGGTCAGATTTCAGACTTGAGACTTGAGGGTCGAGGGTTGAGCCTTTGATACGGACTCAAGAGCTTGGTGGAAATGGGCGCAATCCGAGGCAAGAAGACCGGTCCGGCGCACCGCATGCCACCGGACCGGTTTGAAGCGCGGAACGATCTGGACCGCTCCTGGCTAGTTGGTCGAGGTTGACCTCGGCCAGACGGTCAGCTGATCTTTGCCCTTCTCGATCGTCTGCATGCCTTTATACAGGAACCGCTGCAACCGTCTACCCTCGAAGGTCTCGGTCGTGTAGATGTTGCTCTTCGAGTCGAGCACGATGCTGTGCACGGCGTAGAACTGACCCGGTTGCTTTCCACCGGTGCCGAAGCTCGTGAGGATCTCCATCGACGCCCGATCGAGGATCCACACCTTCATGTTCGCACCGTCGCTGACGAACATGAACTTCTGCTGCGGGTCCCTCGAGAACGCGATCTCCCAGACCGACCCGTTGCCCAAGGTCCTCGGCGCGATGATCTTCTCCTTGACGAACTTGCCGTCCGCGGAGAACACCTGGACTCGATTGTTTCGGCGATCGCAGACGTACACCAGCTTCTCGGCCGGAGCGAATGCGGCGCAGTGCACGGGCAAGCGGAACTGCTGAAGAGGCGGCACGTCCGGATTGTAGTTGCCCGTATCGGCATCGTCGGGCTTGTTGCCGTAGGCGCCCCAGTACCGCTTGATCTTCATGGTGTCGATGTCGGCGACGGCCACGCGGTGGTTGAAGTACCCGTCGGCAATGTACGCTTCGTTGGCGACCGGGTCGAAGCTCAGAGTCGAGACGCCGCCGTATTTCGTCACGTCGGCGCTATCGGCGGGAGCCTTCCGGCCAAACGAGCCCAGGAACTTGCCGTCCGCCGAGAATTTCAGAACCTGCCCATCTTGGGTGTTGTTGCCGCCAAACCAGAAGTTCCCCTTGGGATCGACCACGATCCCATGGTTGCTGTTCGGCCAATCGTAGCCTTCCCCGGGACCGCCCCAATGCCGAAGCAGGTTGCCGGCCTGATCGAACTCGAGGACCGGCGGCGCCTTGGCGCAGCACGACCCGGTTTTTGTGAGCAAGGCGTTTTCGCTCGCCGAGAGCGAGTCGGGCCGATGGATCACCCAGACGTGGTCCTGGGCATCGACCGTCGCGCCGATCGTCATCCCCTGGTACCAGCCATTCGGCATCGGCTTGGGGAACATCGGGTCCACTTCGTATCGCGGCACCGTGACGGTGTTGCCCTTTCCATTTCCATTTGTTTGAGCGGCGACGCCCGTCTCCAGCGACTGGCGCACGGCGCCGAGCGCGCCCAGCAGGGCAAACAGCGTGGCGCCGATCACGAGATTACGCGTGTTTTTCATACGAGTTCTCCTTCAACAGCTCCCAGAGCGCTTCTATTCTACTGGGTCGAGGCCGAAGCCGGGCCCATTCCCTTGTAGATGAACTTCTGCACGCGCTTTCCTTCGGATGTCTCGCCGGTGTAGACGTTGCCCTTCGAATCGACGGCGATGCTGCCCACTGCGTAGAACGTGCCCGGAAGACGCCCGCCCTGGCCGAAGCTCGACACGATGGCCAGCGTGTCGCGCCGCAACACGAGGATCTTCTTGTCCTGTCCATCGGCGACGTAAAGGAACTGCTCTTGTGGATCCCTCGACAACGCGAGGTTCCACACCGATCCTTCGCCGGTCGTGGCCGGCGAGACATAGGCCTCCTTCACGAACTTGCCGTCCTTCTGAAACACCTGGATGCGGTCGCCCTGGCGATCGCACACATAGACCATTCCGTCTCTCGAGAGCTTCACGCAGCCGACATTCTGGAACTGCCTGGGCAACGGGGCGTTGTACGACGGGTTCGGGTTGTACGCCGGGAGCGGCCCATCGTCGGGCTTCCCGCCATAGGCGCCCCAGTGGCGCTTGTACGCGCCGGTGGCCGCGTCGACGACGAGGACGCGGCGATTGCCGAGCCCATCGGCGATGTAGATTTCGTTCGCCGCCTCATCGACATCGAACCCCACGGGCCGGTTGAGCGTCGTCGTGCTATTGCTGCCCTCGACTGTGGCCGGCTTCCCAATCTGCCACACGAACTGGCCTGTACGCGTGAACTTGAGGACGTGCGCATCCTGAGGCAGCAGCGGGACCGGCTTGCCTGGTGCGCCCCCTCGTCCCGCCGGCGGAGGTGGATCGGGACGGCCGTCAATATGACCTGCCTGCGAACCACCGATGATCACGTTGCCTTTCGAATCGACGGCAATGCCGTGCGGAATTAACGGCCAGTTGTAGCCCTGCCCGGCCCCACCCCACTGGCTGACCAGGTTCCCTGCCGCGTCGAACTCGAGCACCTGCGGCGCAGCGAAGCAGCACGTGCTCTGGGGCGGCTTGAGCTCCGGTCCCTTTTCGTTATTCTGCAGCGAACTCACGCCAGCGTGCGTCACCCAGATGTGATCCTGCGCGTCAACGGTGACGCCGTTGACGGACCCGAGGATCCACATTTTCGGCAACGGCTTCGGCCAGAGCCGATCCACTTCGAACCTCGGCACCTGTCCGCCCGGACGCGCCTGGGCGGCTACAGTTTCGTGTGCGCCCTGACTCAACCCGAACAGGCCCACGGCGGCCAACAAAGTCGTCCCCATACGAAGATTGCTCTGCCTCGACCTCATAATCTGCTCCTCCCGCCACCACCCGCGATCCGACCCCTCGCGGGCGAAGTGTACTTCACATTCCGTCTCCGTCGCGCGTCCCTTAGCTTAACTTTTTCTTGTCGGTCGTATGACCCGCGGCTATTCTGTGAACTCGTGAGCTTCGGGACGAGTCCTAAGACCAGCCTCGACAGGGGCTGTCTTTGTCAATAAAAGGTGACCGTATCCTGAACTGGCGCCTCGCCGCGGTTCTGACGCTCCCGGCGCTGCTCGGACTGCCCGCGTGCGCCCGCGCGCATGTCATCCCGAACGACGCGAAAATTGAGCTGATTCTGAAGCCGGAGGGACAACGACTCCGGCTGCTCGTGCGGGTTCCCCTTCAGACCATGGTGGATCTGGAGTACCCGACGCGCGGTACCTCGCAGGACTTCGTGGATCTCGAGCGGGCCGACCGCGTGCTCAACGACGCGGCGGGGCTGTGGCTCGTCAACAACCTCGAAGCGTATGAAAACAACCGTCCGCTCCCGACCCCGCGGGTCGTCGATGTCCGCGCCTCGCTCGCCTTCGACGGGTCGTTCGCGTCGTACGAACAAGCCCTTGCCCACGTCCAGGGCCCTCGACTGACCAACAACGTGGATTTCATCTGGAACCAGGGCTTGCTCGACGTGTTGCTCGAGTACCCGATTCAGTCCGATCGGTCCCAGTTTTCGATCCACTCGAAGCTGAGCAGCCTGGCGCTCAGCACGACGACGTCGCTGCGGTTTCTGCCGCCTGATGGCAGCACGCACTCGTTCGAATTCACAGGGAATCCGGACCTGATCAGACTCGACCCCGCGTGGTACCAAGCGGCCGCGCGGTTCATCAAGACCGGATTTCGTCGAATCCTGTACGGCCAGGACTATTGGGTCTTCCTGCTCGCGCTCGCGATTCCGCTGCGGCAATGGCGCGCGCTGGTTCCCGTCGCGACGGCATTCGCGGTGGCCGAAGCGATCACGCTGAGCCCGTCCTCGAACCTTTCGGTAGATACGTTATGGTTCCAGCCCCTCATCGGCTTGCTGATCGCGAGCTCCATCATTTATATGGCGATCGAAAACGCGATGGGGGCCGGCCTCAACCGCCGGTGGATGATCGCCTTCGGTTTCGGACTGTTGCTCGGATTTCATTTCTCATTCGGCCTTCGACCGGCGCTGCAGTTTGCCGGCACCCACGCGATGACGTCGCTGGTCGCGTTCGGCGCCGGCGTGGCGGCCGGGCAGATTTTCGTGCTGCTGATCCTCGCCCCCGCGATCTATGTGCTGGCTCGCCTGCTGGGCGACCGGGCGGCGGCGCTGCTTCTATCGCTGGTGGCAGGCCATATCGCGTGGCACTGGATGGTCGATCGGGGCGCGCTCTTGAGTCGGTACCCGTTTCAATGGCCGGCGAATATCCCGGCACTCGCGCTGGTGAATTGGGCAATGGGTGTCATCATTGCGGTGGCCGCTTTCTGGGTGCTGTGGATGACAGTCGGGCGATCCACGTCGCGCGATCGCAGTGCTGAGCGCGCTATTGCGAGCGCGGAGCCGTGACGCTGACCCATGCCGAGGCCGGCACATCAATCCAGTAGGGCGTTGCTTCAGCGGTGTAGCCCACCCGCACGATGGTGTTCGGATCGTCGATCGGCATGCCACGACCAACCCAATGCGAGTTCGTGGGGTCCGCCTCCATGGCAATCGTTTCACGCGAGCGGCCGTACGGAATCACGGCGATTCTGACCTCGGAGGCGATCCTCGCCGGCAACGGGGTTCGCACACCGCTGCTGAAGTACACGCTGTAGCTGCCGTAGTTATCGAGAACTACCTCGAAGTGGGTGTCGCCGTTCATCAGCACCAGGCCACCTTGCCTTGGCCTATGGTCGTAGTGGGCGAGCGCCCACGCTGAATCCGACGCGGGCGACACGTTCTGGGCCGTGGCCACGGTTTGGCGAAGGATGAATGTCCGGAGCCCGGCCGCGGCGAGCGCCACGGCGCTCACGAGGACGACCCGGCTGACCTTGCTCATCGCCACGTCCCCGCGCCGCGAATTAGGGCATCTCGATCTTCGACACCGTGATGGTGGTGTCCTTCATCTCGCCGGTGAGCTTCACCATGTGACCCGCGTGGGTCTGGAGCGCCGGATCCTTCTGATTGAGGATCTGATAAACCGTTCCGTTCGATACGAACACGTACTTCGAGCCGCCCCTGATGCAGGCCATCGTGCATTCGCGCGGGTCCGGCGGCCCCGCTTTGCCACCGCCGGCGGCGTCAGGATCCTCCGGGTGAATCATGCCGCACGCCGAGTCGCTGATTTCGCCGGTCCAGGTCTGCTCCGCCGGGTATACCGTGGTCGCAACAATGAATGCCGCACTCAGTGCAATGAACGTCCTCACGCAAACCCTCCCCGTGCTCGGTTTCCAGGCCACGACCTCGTTCCAGAGCGATAATAACCCAAGTTTCGCGCTACTTGCGGCCGGCGGCGGCAGCGAGCAGCCCCTCCAAATCCAACGGCCGCGTGTACATCACAATCTCGCCGGCAGGTCCACGCGGCCATTCGCTTCGCGGACGATCGCAGTACAGCTCGACGCCGTTCTGGTCGGGGTCTGTCAGATAGAGTGACTCGCTGACCCCGTGATCGGCCGCACCTTGCAGAGGAATACCGGCCCGCTCGAGCCGCCGAAAGGCGTCGACAAGCGTCGCGCGCGTGGGATACCTGATGGCCACGTGGTACAACCCCGTGCTTCCCGGGGGCGGAGGCGATCCTCCCAGACTTTCCCACGTGTTCAGCGCAATGTGATGGTGGTAGCCTCCCGCGCCGACGAATGCGGCCCCCGGCCCATACCGTGCCGTCAGTTCAAACCCGAGGACGTCGCAATAGAACGTCAAGGCGCGATCCAGATCGGCGACCTTGAGATGAACGTGTCCAATATCGACGCCGGGATCGATCGGTGACGCCTGCATTTCAGATTTCAGATTTCAGATTTTGAGACTTGAGACTTGAGACTTGAGACTTGAGATTTTCCTATGCCAGCGCCTGCCGGCTCTCCCACCAGGCCTCGAATTCCTTGAACGAGCGGCTGAGACGCACGGGCTCGGTCAGCTGACCGGTCATCACTTCCGCGGTCTTGTACCCGTTGCCGGTCACGCACACGACCACGGACTCGTCGGGGCCGATGACGCCGCGCTGAATCAGATCGATCGCGCCGCCGAGGGTGGTGCCGCCCGCCGGTTCGGTGAAGATGCCCTCGGTCTCGGCGAGCAGCCGGATGGCGCCCACGATCTGATCGTCGGTCACGGCCGTGCCCGTTCCGCCGGTCTCGCGCACGGTCTGCAGCACCTGGTGGCCGTCGGCCGGATTCCCGATGGCGATCGATTTCGCAATCGTGTTGGGCCGGACGGGTTCCGTATGATCCGCTCCGGTGTCGAGCGCGTGGACGACCGGCGCGCAGCCGGCCGCCTGCGCGGCGTGAATGCGCGGGAGCTCGCCTTCGACGAGGCCCACGGTCACGAGCTCGCGAAAGGCGCGCGCGATGCGCGGGAGCAGCGTGCCACCCGCAACCGGTGAGACGACGTGGTGAGGGAATCGCCAGCCAAGCTGCTCGGCGATCTCGAACCCGTAGGTCTTCGCGCCCTCCGCGTAGTACGACCGCAGGTTGATGTTCACGAACCCCCAGCCGAACCGATCCGCCACCTGCGTGCACAACCGGTTGACATCGTCGTAGTTTCCGGCAATCGCGAGAATTGTCGGACCAAAGATCGCAGACCCGAGCACCTTCCCCGCCTCGAGGTTGTCGGGGATGAACACGCAACACCCCAGCCCGAGACGCGCGGCGTGCGCCGACACGCTGTTGGCGAGATTGCCTGTCGACGCACAGGCCAGCACGTCGAGCCCGAGCTCCACGGCGCGCGTCGCCGCGACCGACACCACGCGGTCCTTGTAGGACAGCGTGGGGTGGTTGACGGAATCATCCTTGACATAGAGCTCGCGGACGCCGAGGCGCTCCGCCAGCCGGCTGCAGCGGACCAGCGGCGTGAAGCCGGAATGAAAACCGGTCTTCGGCTCGCCGGTAATCGGCAACAGCTCCCGATAACGCCAGAGGTTCTTCGGCCGCCGCTCGATCTGCTCCCGGGTCAGTTTGATCGAGGCGTAGTCGTAGACCGGCTCCAGCGGGCCGAGGCACCGATCGCAGACGTAGATGGCTTCGGCCGGAAACATGGCCTTGCAGAGATGACACTGCAGTCCGGTAAGCGCGCTCACACAGCCTCCGCGAGTTTGTGGTCCACGAGTCCTCTCATCTCCTTCGGTTCCGTCAATATCGGGGCGGGAACGATCGCCGCATGATCGCGCGCGATAGCGACGAGGTCGCCGATCGCGGCCACGGCGGTGGCCTCGCCGCCGGCACCGGTCCCCGTAATCGTCATTTCCCCGGCATACGCGCCGGTCACGATGGCCGCGTTCTGCGGTCCGATCGTCCGCGCGAAGAGCGAGGCGCGCGGCACGAACACCGGCGCCACCCAGGCCGTCAGCGTCGACCGCTCCCGGTCGTAGTCGGCATGGGCAATCTGCCGAATGGTCCCGCCCCGCACGCTCGCATCGCGGAAGTCTTCCGGCTGAATCCGCGCGGTCGTCCGCGTCTCGATCCGCGAGGGGCTGACGCGAAGCCGGAACCCGAGCGCGCACAGAATCGCCAGCTTCGCCGCTGCGTCCACGCCACCGAGATCGGCCGACGGATCCGACTCGGCGAAGCCGCGCGCGCACGCATCAGCGATCGCCTCGTCGATCGAGCACCCGGTGGCGTCCATCCGGGAGAGCACGGCGTTGCTGGTGCCGTTCAGAATCGCTTCGATGCGCGTCACGCGTTCGCCGCCGAGTCCGTCGCCGAGCGCGCGCACGATCGGCATCGCGCCGCCGACGGCCGCCTCGTACCGCAGCTGCCGGCCCTGCCGCTCCGCGAGCAGGAGCAGCGCCTGGCCGTGGTGCGCGATGACATCCTTGTTCGCGGTGACGACGGACTTCCCCGCGAGGAGCGCGGCGCGGACGTAGTCGACGGCCGGCCCGGCCCCGCCAATCGCTTCGACGATGATCTCGGCGTCGCTGGCGAGCAGGTCGTCAAACGTGTCGGTCCAGACGATGCGGTTCGTGGAGGATTCGGGCTGTCGGGCGCGCTTGTCGCGCGCTCGCCGGTCGCAGATATGTGTGAGCTCGAGGCTGGGAATCGAATCGGGGCCGGTGAGCCGCCGGGCGATGGCCGACCCGACGGTGCCAAAACCGAGGATGCCGACCAGGCAGCGTGGCGTGCCGGGGCTGTTGCCGGAAGTTTGAAACGAGTTGAGACCCAAAGTCCTTTCTCATCTTCCCTAGTCGGGTCCACCTTCGCGGACGCCCGAAGCGGTGATCCGCTTCGGCGCACTAGGCAGGAATTGGCACCTCACCGCGCCCATCGGGGGGTCCCGGGGTTGCCGTGGCGTCGTCGGGCCTGTCCCTCAGCCACTCTTGATAAGAACGTGGCAGCCGTCCTTGGTCCGGAATATACCAGACGGTTGAAACGGTCCGCAAGAGCTTTTATCGACATATCTACATTGGTAGATACGGACAGTTAACAGTCCACAGTTAACAGTTAACAGTTAACGGTTCTAAGAGGGCGACGGTGCTGTGTCGCCGATTTGTGGCGCGCGGACTGTCGCCTCTGCCTGTTAACTGTCAACTGTTAACTGTTAACTACGCGGAACATTCTCCGTCCATGACTTCCGGCGTGTACTCGCCGGTTTCGGCGAGATCGACGAAATCGAGCGGGACGGCATCGGCCTCGGTGAAGTGCTGCAAATCCTCCAGCTCGCTGGAGACGCGGGCCAGATCGATCCGCTGGAAGAACGCGGGCGCCGACTCGCCGTCGGTCCGCTCGCGCTGGTAGAAACCAATCAGCCGCTCGAGGGTTTCGGGGATGCGACGGGCCGGAATCTTGGCGGCGGTCCGCGCGAAACTGGCGCCGTGCTCGGTCGTGCCGCCGCCGACCATCACGAAGTACTGGGGCACCGCGCGGCCGCCCACGCGTTTCACGCTCCCCTGGAATCCGATCGTCGCGACGTGGTGCTGGCCACAGCCGTTCGGGCAGCCGCTGATCTTGATGCGCGCCGCATCGGCGGCGGCGATGAGCTCGGGGCGCGCGCGCAGGTGGTCCTCGAGCAGCCGGCCCAGGCCGCGCGACTGCGTGACGGCGAGCCGGCACGATTCGGCTCCGGGGCAGCTCGTGACGTCGGCGATGGTCGACGCCTCGGCCAGCCCGAGGCCCGCAGCCGACAGCCGCCGATAGAGCTCACGGACGTCGCCGACCGGAACCCACCGGAAGACCAGATCCTGCTCGAGCGTGACGCGGACGGTGCCATCGCTGTACGCGCGGGCCAGCTCGCCGATCACGCGCATCTGTTCGCTCGTGAGATCGCCCAGCGGCACGGTCGCGGTCGCCATCATGTAACCGAACTGCTTCTGCGGGCGGACGTTCGTGGCGCGCCACTGCACGTATGCTTCGTCGCGCGGCGTGGTAATCGGCACGAGCTCCGGCGTGATCCCGGGACCCCGCGGCGGCGCCGCCGCCACGCGCGAGGCGATCAGCGAAGGCGACGGCGGCGCATCCTTGTGCCATTCGAGCGGAGATTCGGCGGCCGGCGGCTCGATCGTCAGAAACGGCGGCCCGCTCTCGCCGCGGCAGGCCGCCAGCTCGAGCTCGTACTCTTGGCGCCACCTGTCCCACCCGAGCTCCTTGATCATGAACTTCATCCGGTTGCGTTGCTTGTGCTGGTAGTCGCCGAGCCGGTGGAACACGCGCAGGACGGCTTCGGCCACGCGGAACAGTTCCGTGGCCGGGATGAATTCGTGCAGGATGCCGGCCGACTTGCACATGATGGCGGTGCCGCCGCCCGCGACGACCCGGAAGCCCCTCGCTCCGCCGGAACCCAGCTCGGCGAAGAATCCGAGGTCGTGGATCGCCGTCGCGACGTGATCCTGCGCGCAGCCTTCGAAGGCGATCTTGAACTTGCGCGGCAGCGTGGAGCTGAGCCGATGACGCAGGAAGAACCGCGTCAATGCTTCGGCGTATGGGGTGACGTCGAACCGCTCCGAGGCCGCGACGCCCGAGTAAGGGCACGCAGTGATGTTGCGCACGGAATTGCCGCACGCCTCGCGCGTCGTCAGCCCCGCCTCGGCGAGGCGCCGCATCGCAGGCTCGGCGTCGTGCAGCTTGACGAAATGAAACTGGATGTTCTGGCGCGTGGTGATGTGGCCGAAGCGCCGCGAATAGCGCTCGCCGACGTCGGCGAGGGCCGCGAGCTGATCGCTCGTCAGGATGCCCTGCGGCACCTTGATGCGCAGCATCTGCGCGTCGGCGGTCTGTCGCTGCCCGTACGTGCCACGAACGAGACGGAACGCGCGCCACTGGTCGGGTGTCAGCTCGCCGCGCTCGTAGCGCTCGAGCGTCGCCACGAATTCGTCGATGTCGGCCACGCTGGCGAACGAGAGGCGCGTGCGGCCGTGTGTGCT
>Ga0184637_10002662_pt1 | contig 11415 bp, 11 predicted proteins | sample PLM3_127_b2_FD_133143 | JGI IMG/M metagenome (GOLD analysis project Ga0184637, IMG submission 133143) | Groundwater sediment microbial communities from an aquifer in East River, Colorado, USA - PLM3_127_b2 | ecosystem: Environmental > Terrestrial > Soil > Riparian zone | place: USA: East River... | reverse complement strand
TCCAAAGGGACGGAATGCCCCGGAAGGAGATCAAACTATGCCGAGCAAACTTGCGCCAATCGCGCGCGCTCAGAGGCGCGGATCCTCAGACTCGGCATAGTCCGGAACTCGGCATAGTGCCGCCTATGCCGACATCGGCATAGACGCCACTCGTTCGCGACACATCTGCTGCAGGGTGGCTACGACATCAGAACGGTGCAGGAATTACTGGGGCACAAGGATGTCAGCACCACCATGATCTACACCCATGTCATGAACAAGGGCGGTCGCGCGGTGAAAAGTCCTCTGGATTCCAGCGGGGGAACCGGCCAACCTCCGGTCGCCCGGGATGTCACGGCGACATACCAAGTTCCAGGCGGTCGCGCCCTCAAATCCCGCGTGTTGAACGGCGACGTGTCGTCCGTTCGAACACGCGGAGTTAAACCGGCGCTCTGCGTCCGGATTTAACGCTACTTGAGCATGCCGATCCGCCGCAGGATCTCCGTGTGGAGTTTGTACTCCCGCCACAGGTCCGCGCGGAGCTGATCGCCGGGACGGTAGTCCACGTCAACGCCGCGCAGTTCCATGGCAGCAGCGAACGCCGGGTCTTCCATCGCTGCTTTCGCCGCGTCGTGCACGTACTTGATCACCGGTGCCGGCGTGCCCTTCGGCGCCATCAGCAGGAACCACACGCCGTTCGCGACGTTCCAGCCCAGCTCCTTCGCGGTCGGCGCGTCGGGGAAAGCGGGATGGCGCGAGTTCTGGAACACCACCAGCGCGCGCATCCTCCTGCCGTCCACCATGGGCTTCGCCTCTCCGGGCTGCGCCACCAGCGCCTCGATGTGACCGCCAAGCAGCGCCGGAGACGACTCGCCCCAACCGCGGTACGGGACGTGCGTCACCTTGATCCCGGCTACGTGCATCAGCTCCTCCAGATTCAGGTGGCTGGACGTGCCCTCGCCCGGTGAGCCGACACGCATCTTGCCCGGGTTGGCTTTCGCTTCCGCAATGAATTCCTGAACGTTCTTCCAGCGCGCGTCGGTTTGCACTACCAACAGCGGGTAATACGACACCACGTTGATCACGGGCTCGTAGTCATCCGGCGTCTTGAATCGCAGATCAAGAATCTGCGGCTGGATGACGAGCGTGGACAGGGGAGTCAGCACGACGGTATAGCCGTCTGGCCTGCCCGTAGCGACCTCCGCAGCCGCCACCGCGCCGCCGGCGCCCGTGCGGTTCGCCACCAGGATCCCCTTCGGAAACTTCGCTCTCATGCCCTCGGCGAGCAGGCGCGCAACGATGTCCACCATGCCGCCGGCAGGATATCCGGAGAGAATCGTCACCGGGCGCTCCGGATACTGCGCCGCCGCGGGCGTTGCGCACACCAGCGCTATGAGACCGACCAGTACGATGCGAATCATCACTTTTTCTCCTTTTTACCCATCAATTGGTGGTGGCGCTGCTGCTGGTCGGTCAGCTTCTTCTCCAGAAGCGCGTCTCGGATCCTTTGCTCGACGTTTTCCGGCACGGAATCCGTGAATAGCTTGCGGTCGTCCACCTTGTACTGCGCCATCGTTTCCGGGTCCGCGACCCCCCGCTCCCGCGCCCGCATTCTCATCTCTTCGAGCCGCACCCGGAAGGGCCTGGTCAGCCAGACGAGAAGTTTCCAGAGGATGATCAAACCGATCACGGCGAGCGCGATCGTGACCCACGTCCAGGCTGACTTGCACGCCGGCGCCGACAGCGGAGCGCTCAGGCACGACGAAAAGTGCGCCCACCCTGTGTCGAGCTGCCTCGTTATCTGTTTGAGGATTTCCACGTGAACCAGTCCCGGTTACTGGTGCTGCTCGATCCCGGCGTCGAAGAACCCCTCCCCGAACCTTGCTACGAGTGCCGTTCCAACTATTTGCGGGTAATCCAATCAGTTCTACATGCCATGATTACCGCCAGTAGGCAAGCCGTCCAAGTTTGGAGAAGCAAGTTGGAACGGCACGAGAGGTCAGGCGGCGATACCGGGTCGCTCTGCGTCTTGTACGCCAGTGGAATCGCAGACCCACTGACCGATCGTCGTGGCATTCTGCTGGGCCAGTTGCAGCGAAGAGAGCTTCGCCTGCGGCATGAGTTCCCGCAATACCTCCGCGCAGGAGGTCGTATGCAATGCATCGTTACCCGGCATGATGAACGCCGGGACGTTCATCGCGACCAGTTGTTCGCCGGTTGCACCGGGAGGCAGGGTGTCGCTGAAGAGGCTGTCACGGCTTTGCGCGACGATTTGCAGGTAGTGGTTGAGGTCCTGCCGAACGAACGACTCGGCGAACGCACGATCGGATGCGAGTATGGACGACCACGGCCCGGCCTCCGGATCGCTCCAGAACATCCTGGACCGCCTGGCAATCTCGGCCACACCCTCGAGTCCATGCTCACGCGCAAACGCAATGTGGCGGTCGAAATTGGCGCGGCCCCGGTTCAGCCAATGGAACCCGCCGACCGGCCAGTGCAGCAATAGTGCCCGGCAGCGCTCCGGAAATAGCGCCGCCAGAGCAAGCGCGACCGAGCAGCCAACGCAACCACCCAGAAGGAACGCTTTTTCAACGCCGAGATGGTCGAGCAACCCCTTGGCGTGCCGTGCGCAATGTGCCCAGGTGAGCGGTTCGATGCATCCTCCGGAGCCGCCGGATTCGCGCCGGTCGTAAACGATAACGCAAAAATCGGGGACCAACGCGTCCAGAGGACGGAATCCCCGCCACACGCGGTCCGCCCATCGGCGCGAGATCGAGTCGTTGGATCCCACCGGCGCCAGCAACAGCAGCGGCGGCCCGTCGCCGATTACCTCGTAGCGGGTATTGATCCCTTCGATTTCCGCGACTGGCATGGCAGTCCTGCGAGGCGTTGATTCCGACTACAGATTTATGCGGCCCATGCTATCACAGCTGGCGGGCGTCCCTGGTGTGATTTCCTGGAATCCCCATCAATCATTCACTTGCTGCCGCGCGTTGAACAGCGATTGACTCGTCCGTTCGAATGCGTGCGGCCTCCGTATCGCTCGCGGCAAATATTAAACGACTAAGCATCGGCCGCTTGCGCGCCTACACGGTCGCATCCCCAATGAATTTGGGGGCCCCTGCTCCGCGCTTCGGCGCGCGCCAACCCGGCGCGAAGCATCCGGATTTAACGGTTCTTGTGCGGGCAATCCGCCTTGGTGCAGTCGGCGTAGATGTGCAGCGAGTGGTCGTGGATCTTGTAGCCGCGGTCCTTGGCGATTTTTTCCTGGCGCTTCTCGATCTCGGCGTCGAAGAATTCCTCGACGTGGCCGCACTGCATGCACACCAGGTGATCGTGGTGCCCGCCCTGGTTCAGCTCGAATACCGCCTTGCCGGTTTCGAAGTGGTGCCGGATCAGCAGCCCGGCCTGTTCGAACTGGGTGAGCACGCGGTAGACCGTCGCCAGCCCGGTGTCGGTGCCGTCCTTGGACAGCGTCTTGTAGATGTCCTCGGCCGAGAGATGGCGCACGGAACTCTTCTCGAACAGCTCCAGTATGCGCAGGCGCGGCAGCGTCGCTTTCAGGCCTATCGTCTTGAGATCGCTGGGTGAACTCACTCGCGTCACTGTCGGAATGGGTAAGCGTCGGTTATCATATTCGCATTTCTCAGCCTTGCAAACCGCGTCGCGAGCGGTGTCATCCGCTGCGCGACGCGCCAGACAGGCCGCCACATTGAAGAGTCGGCGCATCCCGATCATTCCATCCTGCAGCATCGTGCTTCTCGGCTGGTTTTTGGGGGCGTGCAGCGACGTGCCGCTGCTGTCCCTTACTCCGTACAAGTTGGACATCCAGCAGGGCAATTTCGTCACCCAGGACATGATCGCCAAGCTGCAACTGGGCATGACGCGCAGCCAGGTGCGGTTCGCGCTCGGCACGCCGCTGGTGGTGGACCCTTTCCGCAACGACCGCTGGGACTATGTCTATCTCTATATAAAGGCGGGCGAGGTGACCGAGCAACGCCGGCTCAAGGTCCTCTTCAGCGAGGACAAGCTTGCGCGTGTCGAAGGTGACGGGGCGCCCGTAGCCTTGATGCCCGCGCCAACGGACAAGCCCGCCATTCCGACCGTGCCGGCGGACAAGCCCGCCGTTCCGGCCGCGCCGGCGCAGCCGGACCAGCCTGCCGCGAAACCGGCGGCTGGTGGCTAGGACCAGTATAGTTACGGCTTATGGCGACTCTGAAGATCGCGATTGCGGGTGCATCCGGGCGCATGGGCCGTGCGCTGCTCGAGGCGGTGCTGCGCGCCGATGACCTGCAGCTCGCGGCCGCGCTCGAGCAGCAAGGCAATGCCGTTATCGGCAGGGACGCCGGCGAGCTGGTTGGGGCTGCCTGCGGCGTGAAGGTCAGCGACGATTTCGCCAAGGCGCTCGCCGGTTGCGATGTGCTGGTTGATTTCACCCGCCCCGAGGGCACGATGGCGCACCTTGCTGCCTGCCGCAAGCAGGGCGTAAAGCTGGTGATCGGCACCACCGGCCTAAGCGCGGGGCAGAAGAAGGAGTGCGCGACCGCTGCGCGCGACATCGCGATCGTGATGTCGCCCAATTTCAGCGTGGGCGTGAACGTCGCATTCCGGCTGCTCGAGGTCGCGGCGGGGGCGCTCGGTAAGGGCTACGACGTCGAAATCGTCGAAGCGCACCACCGGCACAAGGTGGACGCGCCGTCGGGCACCGCGCTGCGCATGGGAGAGGTGGTGGCGCAGGCGCTCGGCCGCGACCTGAAGAAGCACGCCGTTTACGGGCGCGAAGGCGTCACCGGCGAGCGCCAGGACGAGACCATCGGCTTTGCCACCGTGCGCGGGGGCGACACGGTGGGCGACCATAGCGTGATGTTCATCGGCACCGGCGAGCGGCTCGAAATTTCGCATCATGCTTCCAGCCGCGCCAATTTCGCCCACGGCGCTCTCCGTGCCGCGCGCTTCGCCGCAGCGAAGAAGAGCGGTCTCTTCGACATGACGGATGTTCTTGGCTTCGCCAAGAAGCAGGATGAAGGATGAGAGAAAATTCCTGATTTCCTTTGTCGTTTTCCCATCTAACGGCCTCCAGCGGCGTTGCTGCTGGAGGCCGTTTCGCGTATAATTCGACAGCTTCAGCGGGGGGGGCCAGGCGGCCTCTCCCGCTTTGTGTATATACATGTGAAATCAAGGGGTTAGCTTGTCGCGGATACTTGCCATTCTGGTGCTCAAAGATGGCACCGTTTTCCGCGGCACTTCGATCGGCGCCGAGGGCCTGGCCGTGGGCGAGGTGGTGTTCAACACCGCCATGACCGGCTACCAGGAAATCCTCACCGATCCTTCGTATTGCCGGCAGCTGGTCACCCTCACGTATCCGCACATCGGCAATACCGGCACCAACGCGGTGGACGTTGAATCCGACCGCGTCTATGCCGCAGGGCTGGTCATTCGCGACCTGCCCCTGCTGTCGTCCAGCTGGCGCAAGCAGTGGACGCTGTCCGATTACCTCAAGCAGCACGGCGTGCCGGCGATTGCCGACATCGATACGCGTCGGCTCACGCGCATCCTGCGCGACAAGGGCGCCCAGGACGGCTGCCTGATGGCGGGCAGGGTGGACGAGAAGGAAGCGCTAAAGGCCGCCCGCGGTTTTCCGGGGCTCGTGGGCATGGACCTCGCCAAGGTGGTTAGTTGCGGCAAGCCGTACGAGTGGGATGAAAGCGTATGGGCGCTGGGGCAGGGTTTCGGCGGGCTTGCCGACCCGCGTTTTCACGTCGTCGCCTACGATTATGGCATCAAGCGCAACATCCTCAGGAAGCTCGTCTCGCGCAGCTGCCGCGTCACGGTGATCCCGGCGCAGGCACCGGCAGACGACGCGCTGGCGCTGCAGCCGGATGGCATTTTTCTGTCGAACGGCCCGGGCGACCCGGAGCCGTGCGCTTACGCCATCAAGGCGATCCGCCGGGTTCTCGACCTCGGCATCCCGACGTTCGGGATCTGCCTCGGGCACCAGCTGATGGGGCTGGCGAGCGGCGCGAAGACGGTGAAGATGAAGTTCGGCCACCACGGCGCGAACCACCCGGTGCAGGACCTCGACACGGGGCGCGTCATGATCACCAGCCAGAACCACGGCTTTGCGGTGGACTCGGCGACGCTGCCCGCGACCGCCCGCGTCACGCACGTCTCGCTGTTCGACGGCAGCCTGCAGGGCTTTGTCCGCACCGACCGCCCGGCGTTCTGCTTCCAGGGCCACCCCGAGGCAAGCCCCGGGCCGCACGACGTCGATTACCTCTTCGACAAATTCGTGAAGTTGATGGAAGAACACAAGGGCTCAGGGTCGAATCACGAATCACGAATCACGACTCACGCCGCATAAACCCATGCCGAAGCGCACTGACATCAAATCGATCCTGATCATCGGCGCCGGACCGATCGTGATCGGCCAGGCGTGCGAGTTCGACTACTCGGGGGCGCAGGCGTGCAAGGCGCTGCGGGAAGAGGGTTACCGCGTCATCCTGGTCAATTCCAATCCCGCCACCATCATGACCGACCCGGAGATGGCGGATGCGACCTACATCGAGCCGGTGAGTTGGCAGATGCTGGAAAAAATTATTGCGATCGAGCGCCCGGATGCGCTGCTGCCGACCATGGGCGGGCAGACCGCGCTCAACTGCGCGCTCGATCTTGCCCGCAACGGCGTGCTCGAGAAGTACGGCGTGGAGATGATCGGCGCCAGGCGCGAGGCGATCGACAAGGCTGAGGACCGCGAGAAGTTCAAGAAGGCGATGGCACGCATCGGGCTCGCCAGCCCGCGTTCGGCGCTGGCGCACAGCCTGGAAGAGGCGCTGCAGGTGCAGGCGATGGTGGGCTTCCCCACCATCATCCGGCCCTCGTTCACGCTCGGCGGCACCGGCGGCGGCATCGCCTACAACAAGGACGAGTTCATCGCCAATATCGAGCGCGGCCTCGACGCCAGCCCCACCCGCGAGGTGCTGGTCGAGGAGTCGGTGATCGGCTGGAAAGAATTCGAGATGGAGGTGGTGCGGGACTGCAAGGACAACTGCATCATCGTGTGCTCGATCGAGAATCTGGACCCGATGGGCGTGCATACCGGAGACTCGATCACCGTCGCGCCGGCGCAAACGCTGACCGACAAGGAATACCAGATCATGCGCAACGCCTCGATCGCGTGCCTGCGCGAGATCGGCGTCGACACCGGCGGCTCGAACGTGCAATTCGGGATCAATCCCCGGGACGGCAGCATGGTGATCATCGAGATGAACCCGCGGGTGTCGCGCTCTTCCGCGCTCGCCTCCAAGGCGACCGGCTTCCCGATCGCCAAGATCGCGGCCAAGCTCGCGGTGGGTTACACGCTCGACGAGCTCAGGAACGACATTACCGGTGGCGCCACCCCGGCGTCCTTCGAGCCGACCATAGACTATGTCGTCACCAAGGTGCCGCGCTTTGCCTTCGAAAAGTTTCCGCAGGCTGACGACCGCCTGACGACGCAGATGAAGTCGGTGGGCGAGGTGATGGCGATCGGCCGCACCTTCCAGGAGTCCATGCAGAAGGCGCTGCGCGGGCTGGAGACCGGCGTGGACGGCTTCGACGAGAAAACGACCGACCGCGACGCCATCGAGAACGAGTTGGGCGATCCTGGTCCCGACCGCATCTACTACGTTGCCGATGCTTTCCGGTGCGGCATGACCGTGGATGAGGTGCACGATCTCTCGCACATCGATCCCTGGTTCCTCGCCCAGATCGAGGACATCGTGCACCAGGAGAAGGCGCTCGACGGGGGAAAACTCGAGCAACTCGACGCGGAGCGCATGCAGCAGCTGAAGCGCGCCGGCTTCTCCGACCGGCGGCTGGCGAAGCTGCTGGCTGCCGACCAGTCGGCGGTGCGGGCGCGGCGGCATGAGCTTGGCGTGCGGCCGGTGTTCAAGCGGGTGGACACCTGCGCCGCTGAATTCGCTACCGATACCGCCTACCTGTACTCGACGTACGAGGAAGAATGCGAGGCGCAGCCCACCGACCGCAGGAAAATCATGGTGCTGGGCGGCGGCCCCAACCGCATCGGCCAGGGCATCGAGTTCGACTATTGCTGCGTGCACGCGGCGCTGGCGCTGCGCGAGGACGGCTTCGAGACCATCATGGTCAACTGCAACCCGGAGACGGTGTCGACCGATTACGACACCTCCGACCGCCTCTACTTCGAGCCGCTGACGCTGGAGGACGTGCTCGAGATCGTTCACGTCGAGAAACCGTTCGGCGTAATCGTGCAGTTCGGCGGGCAGACGCCGTTGAAGCTCGCGCGCGACCTGGAGGCGAACGGCGTGCCCATCATCGGCACCACGCCCGACTCGATCGACATCGCCGAAGACCGCGAGCGCTTCCAGAAGCTGCTCAACAAGCTGAAGTTGCGGCAGCCGCCCAATCGCACCGCGAGAAGCGCGCAGAAAGCCCTGGCGGTGGCGGAGGAGATCGGCTACCCGCTGGTGGTACGCCCGTCCTACGTGCTCGGCGGCCGCGCGATGGAGATCGTCTACCAGCAAAGCGACCTCGAGCGCTACATGCGCGAGGCGGTCAAGGTGTCGAACGACAGTCCGGTGCTGCTCGACCGCTTCCTCAACGACGCCACCGAGGTGGATGTGGACGCGGTGAGCGACGGCAGGCAGGTGGTGATCGGCGGCGTGATGGAGCACATCGAGCAAGCCGGCGTGCATTCGGGCGATTCTGCGTGCTCGCTGCCGCCGTACTCCCTGTCACCGGCGGTGCAGGACGAATTGAAGCGCCAGACGGTCGCGATGGCGAACGCGCTCAAGGTCGTGGGATTGATGAACGTGCAGTTCGCCATCCAGAAGAGCGGGCAGGAGAGCGTGGTCTACGTGCTGGAGGTCAACCCGCGCGCCTCGCGCACCGTGCCTTTCGTGTCGAAGGCGACCGGCGTGCAGCTCGCCAAGATCGCGGCGCGCTGCATGGCGGGCAAGTCGCTGGCCGACCAGGGCGTGGCGGGCGAGGTGGTGCCGCCATACTACTCGGTGAAGGAAGCTGTGTTCCCGTTCATCAAGTTCCCCGGCGCCGACACCATACTCGGCCCGGAGATGAAATCGACCGGCGAGGTGATGGGCGTCGGCATGACCTTCGCAGAAGCCTTCGTGAAATCGCAGATCGCGTCGGGCGACGATCTGCCCGCGACCGGCAAGGTGTTCGTCAGCGTGCGCGACGCGGACAAGCCGCGCACTATCGAGATCGCGCGCAAGCTCGCCAGCCTCGGCTTTACGCTGGTCGCCACTCGCGGCACGGCGGCGGCGCTGGCCGCCGCCGGTCTCAGCGTCACGCCGGTCAACAAGGTGCAGGAGGGCCGGCCGCACATCGTGGACATGGTCAAGAACGGCGAGATTTCGCTGATCGTCAACACGGTCGAGGAAAAACGGGTAGCGGTGCGCGATTCCTACGCGATCCGCCGCGCCGCGCTGCAAGAGCGCGTGCCGTTGTTCACGACGCTCGACGGCGCGCGCGCCGCGTGCAACGGCATGGAGCATGCCAAGGAGCTGCGCGCCTATATGATTCAGGGACTGCACGCCAGCCTGCTCGAGGCGGTAAACTAGAGACCGCAAGGACATGAACGGCAAGATTCCAATCACCATCGTGGGCGTGGAGAAGCTGCGCGCCGAGCTGCAGGAGCTGAAAAGCGTGCGGCGGCCGGCGATCGTCAACGCCATCGCGGAGGCGCGCTCGCATGGCGACCTGGCCGAAAACGCGGAGTATCACGCGGCCAAGGAGCGCCAGAGCTTCATCGAAGGCCGCATCGCCGAACTTGAAGGCAAGCTTGCCAACGCGCAGATCATCGACCCGGGGCAAATCCACGCCGACGGTCGCTGCGTGTTCGGCGCCACCGTCGAGCTCGAGGACGCGAACAGCGGGGACACGGTCACCTACCAGATCGTGGGCGACGACGAGGCCGACATCAAGCAGGGCAAGATCTCCATCAGCTCGCCGCTTGCCCGCGCGCTGATCGGCAGGTCCCCGGGCGACATCGCCGAGGTGCGAGCCCCTGGCGGCGTGCGCGAGTATGAGATCCTCGACGTCAAATATATCTGACGTCGAGTGTTGAGTGTTGGATGTTGAGTTGATCTTGGGCCGAGTCGGGCGGTCATTCACTCAACACTCAACACTCAACACTCAACACGCAACACTCAAAACTTGACACTTTCTCGAAGCACTGGACATTCGTCACCGATTTTGATAGCTGCGCTTGGTGCGGCGTTGTTCCTTCAGGCGCGGGCGCGTCCCGGGCGCCGTGGCCTCCTTCGGGCGCGGCCGGTAAATGACGAGCATCTTGCCGATGTGCTGCACCGGGCTCGCGTCGAGCGCCGGGCAAATCGCACCGATCAACTTTTCGCGCAGCGCCCGGTCTTCGCCCAGCACGCGCATCTTGATCAGCTCGTGGCTATTGAGGGCGGTGTCGATTTCATGCAGCACCGTCGGCGTCAGGCCGGCGTTGCCGATCATGATGACCGGGTGCAGGTGGTGGGCGCGCGCGCGCAGCGCGCGCCGCTCGACTGGGGTGAGGAGTTTCACAAGGAGTGTTGAGTTTTGAGTGCTTAGTGTTGAGTTACCGGCTCGTTTCTCGCACGCTTAATAACTCAACATTCAAAACTTAACACTCAACACTGAGTATCTCATGGGGCGGGTGCGCGGCAAAAACTGGATGCAGGAACACGTCGCGGACGCGTACGTGAAGCGGGCGCGCGCAGAGGGCATGCGCTCGCGCGCCGCGTACAAACTGGACGAGATCGCGGCGCGCGACCGGCTGCTCAAGCCTGGCATGGTGGTGGTCGATCTCGGCGCGGCGCCGGGCGGCTGGTCGCAGGTGGCGGCCGGGCGGGTCGGCCCGCGCGGCCGGGTGATCGCACTCGATGTCCTCAAGATGCCATCATTGCCCGGCGTCACTTTCCTGCGCGGGGATTTCCGCGACGAAGCTACGCTGGCGGAGCTGGAGCGCGTGCTCGGCGGCCAGCGGGTAGACCTTGTGCTCTCCGATATGGCCCCCAACTTAAGTGGTATAGCCAGCTCCGACCAGGCGCGGGCGATGGAGTTGGCCGAACTCGCGCTCGACTTTGCGCTGAAGCACATGAAACCGCAGGGGAAATTCCTAGTCAAAACGTTCCAGGGGGGCGGATTCGAGGAATATCTCAAGATCCTGCGCAGCCGCTTCTCGGCAGTCGCCGTCCGTAAGCCGGAGGCCTCCCGTGACCGCTCGCGGGAAGTGTACCTGTTGGGGAAGAGTCTCAAGCCGGCGTGAGGTGGTGCCGCTGGCTGCGCTGCGGCAGAAAAGAGTCTAGAATTGAGCCAGTTAGAGCATGAGGAGCGTCCTTGAATAATCTCGTAAAGAACGTGGCGATCTGGCTGGTGATCGCGCTGGTGCTGATGACGGTGTTCAACCAG
>Ga0184637_10002661_pt1 | contig 11416 bp, 12 predicted proteins | sample PLM3_127_b2_FD_133143 | JGI IMG/M metagenome (GOLD analysis project Ga0184637, IMG submission 133143) | Groundwater sediment microbial communities from an aquifer in East River, Colorado, USA - PLM3_127_b2 | ecosystem: Environmental > Terrestrial > Soil > Riparian zone | place: USA: East River... | reverse complement strand
GTCGCAGAAGCCGCAGCCCGCCACGGCGGCGCCGAGGCCGCAGCCCGCGTCGCAGAAGCCGCAGCCCGCCTCGGCGGCGCCGAGGCCGCAGCCCGCGTCGCAGAAGCCGCAGCCCGCCTCGGCGGCGCCGGCCGCGTCGCGCGGCGTCGCTCGCCCGCCTCCGCCGCGCGCGAGGCCCGTCTCCGTAGCGCGCCCCGCCGCGGCGGCCTCCGCGCGCCGCGCCGCCGAGCCCGCACGAGCGCGCACGTCCGGCGCGACGCGGCCCAAGCCCGGCAAGGCGAAGGCCTCTCGCCCCCGCCCCGCCAAGCGCTCCGCCGGCAAGGAGAAGGTCGCGAGCGCGCGCGCGCGCGTCCGCGGCCCGGTCCGGAAGCCGAACGGCAAGAAGCGCCGCTGAGCGTCCGGCCCATGCGCCTCGGAACCTGCGCGGTCGGGCTCGCGCTCGCCCTCCTCGTCGCCGGCTCGGCCTGTCGCCGCCCGGCGGAGACCGGGTCCGCGCCCGGCGCCCCGGCGCGCCCCGGCGCAGGCTCGGTGGAGGCCGCGCTCGCCGAGGGGGACCGCGCCTTCGCGCGGCGCGGGGATCCGGCGCAGCTCCAGGGCGCGCTCGCCGCCTATGGCCGCGCGGCGGCCCAGCGCCCCGGCGATCCGGCGGTGGAGCTGCGGCTCGCGCGCGCCGAGGCGTTCCGCGCGCTCGCCGCGCCCGGTCCCGCCGAGGCGCGGCCGGGCTGGGAGGCCTCGGCGCGCGCCGCCGAGCGCGCGCTGCGCGCCCTGCAGCCGGCCTGGGCGGCGGCCATCGACGCGGGCGAGGATCCGGCGGCGGCCGCCGCCCGCGTGGACGCGCGCGCGGCGGAGCCGCTCTACCTGCTCGCGCAGGGGGCGATGCGCGCGGCGCAGGCGACCGGGCCGGGCGCCGTGCTCGCCGTGAAGGACGCGGCGCTCGGGATGATGGCGCGCGCCGCGGAGCTGGACGAGCGGGTGGACGCGGCCGGCCCGCACCGCGCGCTCGGCGCCTGGCGCGCCGCGCTGCCGGTGGCTGCGGGCGGCGGCGCCTCGGCGGCACGCGCGCACTTCGATCGCGCGCGGTCGCTCGCGCCGGACGACCTGCTCGCGCGTGTGGCGGAGGCGGAGACCTACGCCGTGCTGGTGCAGGACGGCGCCCTCTTCGACCGGCTCCTCGCCGAGGTGCTCGCGGCGGACCCCGCCCGCGACCCGCCCCGCGCCCCCGAGAACGGGATCGCACAGCGCCGGGCGCGCGAGCTGGCCGCGCGCCGGGGGCGGCTCTTCTAGGAGTGGCCCCGTGAACGTCGCCCCGAACGCGCGCCCGGCCGCCCTCTCGCGCCTCGCGCTCCTCGCCGCGCTGGCGGCGTGCGCCTGCGCGCCGCGGGTCCCGCCCCCGGACCTGTCGCTCGAGCCGGAGCCGCTCCTCGCCCAGGTGCGCGCGGCCCAGGCCGCGGTGCGCTCGGTGCGGGGCGAGGCGCGCCTCTCGGTGAAGTCCGAGGCCGGCTCGGGCAGGGCCCCGGAGCTCGTCGCCGCCGAGCGGCCCGGCCGGCTCCGGATCGAGACGCTCGACTTCTTCGGCAACCCGGTCTCCGTGCTCGCCACCCTCGACGGGCGCTTCGCCCTGTGGGACGGGCGCGAGAAGGTCTTCTACCGGGGGGAGGCCACGCCGGAGAACCTCGCCCGGCTCGTGCCGCTGCCGCTCGCCGCCGAGGACCTCGTCGCGATCCTCTGCGGCACCGCGCCCATCCCGGCGGGCGCGCGGGCGGTCTCGGCGGAGCCGGGCCGGGGGTACGTGACGCTCGTGCTCGAGCTCGAGGGCGGACGGCGGCAGGTGCTGCGCGTGGGCGCCGGCGCGGTGGTGGAGCGCTCGGACCTCCAGGGACCCGGCGGCTACCGGCTCCGCTTCGAGCAGCTCGGGACGCAAGGGGACGCCGCGCGCTTCCCGTCCCGGGTCGCGCTCGCCTCGGACGCGCCGGCCGTCTCGCTCGAGCTCACCTGGCGGGAGGTGGAGGTGAACGCCGTCCAGGACCCTGCGTTCTTCCGGATCGACCCGCCCAGGGGTGCGCGCGTGGTGGAGCTCGGGAATGCCCCGCCGCCCGCGCCGTTCGATCGAGGCGCCCCCGGCCCCTGAGTGCCGCGGCGGACGGGGGGCCGCCCGATCGCCGGCAGCGCGGCGGCGCGACGCGCGTCCGGCCTGCGCCCGGATTACACTGCCCGCTTCTCTCGCGGAGACCCCCCTTGGACACGAACCTCCTCACCATCGTCCGGAACGGCAGCGTCTCGATGTGGATCATCGGCGCCTGCTCGGTCCTCGCGCTCGCGGTCGCCATCGAGCGCGCCATCGCGCTCTGGCGCTTCACGGGGCGCGCCCGCGCGCTCGCCGACGCGGTCACCCGCGCGCTCCTGCGCGGCGACCTCGACGACGGCCGCGCGCAGTGCGAGCGGTCGCGCTCGGCGGCCGCCGACGTGTTCCTCGCCTCGCTCGCCGCCGCCGCGCCGCGCGGCGTGGTGGCGAAGCCGGCCACCCCCGCGAAGATCGCTGCCGCGGTGGAGCGCGAGCGGCAGGAGGTGAACCTGAAGCTGCGCCGGAACCTCTGGATCCTCGGCACGGTCGGCGCGACCGCCCCCTTCATCGGCCTGTTCGGCACGGTCGTCGGCATCATGCACGCCTTCCACCAGATGGCGCAGACCGGGCAGGGCGGCTTCGCGGTGGTGGCCGCGGGGATCTCCGAGGCGCTCGTCGCGACCGCCGCGGGCATCGCCGTCGCGCTCGAGGCGGTGGTGGTCTTCAACTTCTTCAACGTCCACGTGCAGAAGCTCGCGCTCCAGCTCAGGCTGCTCGTGGAGGAGTACCTCGAGATCGCGGGCGACCTCCTGCCCGCGCTCGCGGCGCGCGCCGCGCCGGCGACGCCCCCGGAGGCCTGACATGGCGATCGGCGGACCGAGCGGCGAGGGCGGCGACGAGCTGGAGACCGTCGGCGGGATCTTCGCCGACATCAACATCACCCCGCTCACCGACATCTTCCTCGTCCTCCTCATCATCTTCATGGTGACCACCACGGCCATCGCCGAGGCGGGCCTCGACGAGGGCGGCTTCGAGGTGAACCTGCCGAAGGGCGCGCAGGGGGAGACCCAGCCCGTGGCGCGCGACATCGCCGTCGCGGTGCTCGCCGACGGCCGCTCGGTGGTGGCGGGCGAGGTGGTGGACGAGGAGCGGCTGCGGGCCATCTTCACGGCGGCGCGGGCCGGGAGCGCCCAGACGACCGTGCTCTTCCAGGCCGACGAGGGCGTCGCGCACGGGCGGGTGGTGGCGCTGATGGAGCTCGCCCGGAGCGCCGGGCTCGCGAGGCTCGCGATCGCGACGCGGGCCGAGCGAGCGCCCTAGCCCCGGGCACGGGCCCGCGGGGCCGAGCGCGCGGGAGCGGGCCAGAGCGTGCCTCGCCGCCGTCCGGCGGCGGGGCCGTTCCTCGACGGACCCCGCCGTGCGGGCGTAACATCGCGGATTCATGGTCGCGAAGAAGCGCCTCGGCGAGATGCTCATCGAGGCCGGGGTCATCGACGAGTCGCAGCTCCGCGCCGCCCTCGGCTACCAGCGGCAGTGGGGCGTGCGCCTCGGGCAGGCCCTCGTCGAGCTCAAGCTCGCGACCGAGCCCGACGTCGTCCGCGCGCTGGCGCAGCGCTTCGGCTACGAGGTCGCCGCGATCTCCGCCGCCCAGGGGTACGCGCTCGAGCAGGCGCTGAAGCTCGTGCCGCGCGAGTTCGCGCTCAAGAACAACCTCCTGCCGCTCCAGGCCGACACCGCGTCACTGACGGTCGCGATGTCGGATCCCGGCAACGTGGCGGTCGCGGACGAGCTCCGCTTCCGGACCGGACGGCGCGTGAAGATCCGCATCGGCGGAGACCGGGAGATCGCGGAGGCGATCCGGCGCGTCTACCCGGGCGATCCGGGGGTGGAGCCGATCGCCCTCGACCTCGACGCGGGGGACCCGGGCGAGGCGGTGCTCGACCCCTTCGGCGGCGGGTCGAACGACACGCTCGACGCCTTCTACGGCCCAGCGGGCGCCGAGAGCCCGCCCGCGCCCGCCGCGCCGCCGGCCGCGGCTGCGCCCGCGCCGGTGCCGCCTGTACGCGCGGCGTCGCCTGCGGGGCACCTCCAGCCCGGCGGGCGCCCTGCTGCCGCTCCTCGGCCCGCCGCACCGACCCAGCCGGCGATGCTCGCGCAGCCGGCGCCGCGCGTGGCCTCGCCGCCTCCACCTCGTGCGCCCACGCCGGCCGTCGCCGCGGTCCCCTCGCCGGCGGCCACGCGCACGCTGCTCGACGATCTCGACCTCGAGGTGCCGCGACCGGCGTCGCCGCGGCCGGCGAGCTCGGCCGCGCCCGCGACCCGGACGGCGCCGCCTGCGCAGGCGGTGCCCCCTGCCGCGAAGCCGGAGCCGGCGCTCGAGCCGATCCCCGACGGCGAGCCCATCCTCGCGACCGACCTCGCGCCCGCCGACGACGAGGCGAGCACCCTCTCGCCCCGCGAGCTCGCGCTGCTCGACGCGCTCGGCAAGATGGCCGCCGGCGCGCCGGTGGAGCCCGAGCTGGTGAAGCCCGCCCAGGCCGTGGCCGCGCTCCTCCGGATCCTGCTCCGGAAGCGGATCGTGACCGAGGAGGAGCTCGCCGAGGAGCTGGGGCGCCGCTGAGCCCCGCGCCCCGGGGAATCACCTTCAGTTGAGGGAGCCGGGGACGACCAGCGGGAAGGCGGCGATGCGCGCGTCGAAGGTGGACCCGTCCTCGCGCACCATCCGGTAGGTCCCGCGCATCGAGCCGTGCGGCGTCTTGAGCACGCAGAAGCTCGTGTACTCGAACTCCTCGCCGGGGGCGAGGTTCGGCTGGTGGCCGACCACGCCGTCGCCGACGACCTGCTCCTTGTCGCCGTTCGCGTCGGTGATGATCCAGTGGCGGGCGACGAGCTGGGCGGGGAGCTCCCCCTCGTTGGCGATGCGGATCGTGTACGTGAAGAGCCAGCGGCTCGAGGCCGGCTCGGAGCGGTCCGACCGGTACTCGGTCCTCACCTCGACGCGGATGCCCTGGGTGACGGCGTTCGACACGGTGGGTCGTTATAACGTGCCGGCGCCGCGCCGCCACGCGCGCGATCTCCGGAGGTGACGTCTGGAAGCCAAGCTCGCGCGCATCCTCGAGGGCGTCCGCTCGGCGGGCGGGCGCGTCGTCGCGCTCACCGGCGCCGGCATCTCCGCCGAGAGCGGGATCCCGACCTTCCGGGGGAAGGAGGGGTTCTGGGTGGTCGGGTCCCGCAACTACATGCCCCAGGAGATGGCCACCCAGGAGATGTTCCAGCGCTCGCCGGAGGAGGTGTGGCGCTGGTACCTCTACCGCTTCGGCGTCTGCAGGGAGGCCCAGCCCAACGGAGGGCACGCGGCGCTCGTCGCGCTGGAGGCCGCGCTCGGCGAGCGCTTCACCCTCGTCACGCAGAACATCGACGGGCTCCACCGCCGCGCCGGATCCCAGCGGGTCTTCACCATCCACGGCGACGCGGCGTGGGTGCGCTGCGCGGGCGGCTGCCCGGGGCTGCTCGACCTGCCCGACGTCGGGGTCCGCTCGAAGGACACTCCGCTCACCGAGGCGCAGCGTGCCGCGCTCACCTGCCCGCGCTGCCGCGGCTGGCTCCGGCCGCACGTGCTCTGGTTCGACGAGTACTACGACGAGGAGAACTACCGGATGGACTCGGCCCTGCGCGCCGCGGGGGCCGCCGATCTGCTCCTCGTCGTCGGCACGAGCGGCGCGACCAACCTGCCGATGCAGATCGGGCGGGTGGTCTTCCACCGCGGCGCCGCGGTGGTGGACGTGAACCCGGAGGAGAACCCGTTCGCCGAGCTGGCCCGGGCCTCCTCGAACGGCTTCTTCGCGCGCGGGAGCGCCTGCGAGCGGCTGCCCGCCATCGCGCAGGCGCTCGGCGCCTGATCACCTGATCGCGATCTCGACCGGGCGTGTCTCCCCCGCGCCGAGCGCCACCTCCGCCTCCCCGCGCCGGCCGTCGTCGGTGCGGACCACGATCCGGACCTGCTCCGGGGGGAGGTCGCCGAGCGTGAACCGATCGCCCGCGAAGCGGTGCACGTCGGAGACCCGCCAGGCGCCAGCGCCGGGGCGCGAGGCGACCTCCAGGGTGAAGCCGGAGATCGGCGCGCCGCCCGACCGCACGACGCCGTCCACGGCGCCCGCGGGCGAGAGTCGCACCGCGACCGTGCCGCGCTCGGGGAGCGTCCCGGCCCAGGTCCCGATCCGTCCGCCGTTGCGCGCGCTCACCGAGGCCTACCGGCCGCCGAGGCCCATGTCCGCCGCGAGCGCGACGCGCCCGTCGTCGCCCGCCGCCGTCGCGAGCGCGACGATCGCCTCGCCGGGGCGGCCGAGCCTCACCTCCGCGCCGGGCGACGGCGCGCCGCCCGGCTCGACCACCACGATCTCCACGCGGTTCGCGACGGGCGGCGCGACGGCGAGGTCGAGGCGCGTGGTCCGGCCCGCGTCCACCCGCGCCGAGGCAGGCGAGGCGCGCGGGTCGCCCCGGCTCTCCTCGGCGGGCGCCGCGTAGACGCGGTAGTCGCCCGCGGGCAGCGCGAGCTGGTAGTGGCCGCTTGCATCGGCGAGCGCGCGTGCGCTCTCGAGCCCGGCGGCCGCCGGCCTCGCCGGGACCGCGACCACGGCGGTGCCCGGCGGCGGGCGCCGGCCTTCGCTCGCGACGCGGCCCGCGACGAGGCCGGGCTCGGGCAGGACGAGGCTCGCGTCCACGGCGTCGCCGGGTCGAACCTCCACCGTGCGTGCGATGCCGGCGAGCGTGCCGTCCTGGCGCGCGACGACCTCGGCGCGCCCCACCTCGAGCCCCGCGACCTCGAAGCGCCCCTCGAAGTCGGTGCGCGCCTCCAGCGCGATGGGCCCGGAGAGGTGGTCACCCGCCGTGATGACCCGGATCCGGGCGCCGGCCACCGCCCGCCCCGCGCCGTCCGTGACGAGGCCGCTCACGGCGCCCGTCGCCTCGAGCGCGAGCCGCAGCGGGAAGCGACCGCCCGGGGCGAGGGTCACGCAGAGAGCGTGCGCGGGGCTCCGGCCCTCCGCGTCCGCGCGCAGGTCGTAGGCCCCGGGGGCGAGCCCGTGGATGCGGAACGCCCCGGCCGCGTCGGCGGCGGCGCGCGCCACCACCTCGCCGGTCGCGTGGAGCGCGAGCGCGACCCAGGCTCCCTCGAGCGGCCGGCCGGAGCCGGCCTCGAGCGCCGCCCCGTCGATCGACGCGCCCGGGCCGAGCGCGAGCCGCACCGCGTTCGCGCCGTCGCCCGCGGCCACGGCGAGCGGCCCTGCGGCGCCGGCGCGGTCGTCGAGCGCCGCGACCACGCGGTAGCTCCCGGCGGGCAGCGCGAGCGTGAAGCGCCCGCCCGCGTCGGCGACGGCCCGCGCGGCGTGGTCGCGAGAGGCGGCGACGATCCGCGCGCCCGCCGCCGGCCGGCCGTCCTCGTTCACGGCGACGCCGGCGAGGTTGCCGAGCGGCTCGAGGACGAGCGCGAGCGGGCCGTCGTGCGGGACCGGGACGAGCCTCCGCTCGACGGGGTGTCGCCCCGCGGCCTCCACCCGGATCGTGTGGAGCCCGGGGGCGAGCCCGGCCACCTGGAACGAGCCGTCGGCGCTCGTGGGCACGGCGGGGGTCTCCTCGGGCGGCGCCGCGCCCACGCCGTCGCGCCGCGCGGGCAGGACCACCACGCGCGCGCCCGCGACGCGTCCACCCGCCGGATCGCGCACCACCCCGGAGAGCGCCACCGGTGGCTCGAGCGCCACGTCCGCGCGCGCGGTTTGCTCGCCGGGCGTCCGCACGAGCTCGATGCGCGCCGGCGCGAGCCCCGGCGCACGCACCGCCGCGAGGTAGGTGCCGGCGGGCGCGGCGAGGCGCGCGAGGCCGGGAGCGGGCTCACCTCGCCCTCGCGGGGCAGCTGGGAGATCACGAAGACGGAAACGGCGGCGGCCGCGCCGAAGATGGCGGCGACGAGCGGGACGGGACGAGCGCGCATGGAGGCCTCCGGGGGCGGGAGGTTAGACCGTGCCCGGGCCCGGGGGGCAGGCCCATCCGGGCCGCCGCGCGGAGGTCACGTCAAGTCGTGAGGACGAGCTTCGCGATCTCCGGCGGGGAGCCGAGCCTGAGCGGCGGACCCCAGTACCCCGTCCCGCGCGAGACGAAGATCTGCCCCGCCCGGCCCTCCTCCTCGTGGCGGTGGAGCCCCTTCACGTACGGATGGGTCGCCGCGACGAGCAGGTTGAACGGCACGATCTGCCCGCCGTGGGTGTGCCCGGAGATCTGGAGCTCCACGCCGGAGCGCACTGCGTCGCCGACGCCGCGCGGCTGGTGCGCGAGGAGCACGAGGGAGCGCTCGGGGTCGCGCCCGGCGAGCGCGCCGGCGAGCCCGCCGTGGCCGTTCCCCTGGCGCGAGACGTTCCAGTCGTCCACGCCGGCGAGGTCGAGCGAGGCGCCCGCGTCGCCGAGTCTCACGCGCTCGTTCCGGAGCACGCGGACACCGAGGGCGCGGAGCGCCTCGAGCCACTCCTCGGCGCCCGAGTAGTACTCGTGGTTGCCGGTCACGAAGAAGACGCCGTGGCGCGCGCGGAGCTTCTGGAGCTCGGCGATGGCCGGGAGGAGGTCCCGCACGCGGCCATCGACGAGGTCGCCCGTGATGGCGATGGCGTCGGCGCGGAGCGCGTTGGTCTGCTCGACGACGCGGCGCACGTCGCGGGCGCCGATGGTCGGGCCGACGTGCAGGTCGGTGATCTGCGCGAGCGTGTAGCCGGAGAGCGCCCGCGGCAGCCGCTCGAGCCGGACCGGCACCTCGGTGATCTCCGCCGGGCCGGTGGCGCTCCGCACGGCGAAGGCGGTGGCGCCGCCCGCGGCGAGCGTGGCGGTGCCGGCGATGGCCCGCGCGACGAAGAGGCGGCGGGCAGGGTCGTCCGGCGTCTCCGGGCGGCGGCGGAGCGCGTCGGCGACGAGGTCGACGCCGTGGGCGGCGAGCCGCACGAGGTCGAGCGCCAGCACCGCGCAGAACAGGATGAAGGCGACGCCGAGCCAGGTGAAGGCGACGACGGGCACGAGCCGCGAGAGCGCGGGGGGCAGGATGGCGAGGCGCCAGGTGAACATCGCGATCGGGAGCGACACCGCGAGGAGCACCAGGACCACGGTCGCGATCGCGCGCCAGGGCGCCGGCAGCGCGGGGTCCCTGACGAGCCGCAGCCACAGGTAGAAGTGCATGCCGCCGAGCACGGCCAGGGCGACGGCGAGGAAGATGGCGAAGCGTCCCATGGGGGCGAGAAGGTAACGGGGGGCGCCCCGGCTCGCCAGGGCGCCCCCACCCACGCCGGCAGTGCACGCCTACCGCCACGCGTAGTGCTGGAGCTCGTCGCGCCGCCGCTCGAGCTCGGCCCGCTCGGACGCGTACCAGCGCTCGAAGCGGCGAACCTTGCGCTCGTGCCAGCCCCGGCGCTGGTAGAAGGCCGCGCGCCTCGCCTCGAGGACGTACAGCTCCCGGTCGATCTCGCGCAGCGCGCGGTCGCGCTCGCGCCAACCGTTGCGCCCCCAGCCCGCTGGCATCGGCGGCGGCGCCGCGGGCGGGTAGTACGGCGCGGGGAGCGCCTGCTCGGGGTAGCGGGGGTCGTCGCGGCGTGGGTCGTCGCACGGCCGCGCCCCGGCTGCGGCGGGGAGCGCCGCGGCGAGGACGGCGGCAAGGGCAAGCTTCGAGGCGAGGCGGGTCATGCGTTCCTCCGGGTGTGTTTCCGTCCACCGGATCGACGCACCTCCCGCTGCGGCTATTCAGCGCGCTGGTCCTCTCGGCGCGCAGGTCCTCGCTCAGCCGCGCGACTCGGGCAGGCGATCGAGCTTTGCCGCGACGATGAAGTCGTTCTCGGAGAGCCCGCCGATGGCGTGCGTCCAGAGCGTCACGTCGACGGTGTTCCAGGCCTGAACACAGAAGTCCGGGTGGTGGCCCTCGCTCTCCGCGAGGGCTGCCAGCGCGTTCACGAAGCGCATGGCGGTGACGAAGTTCTTGAACCGGTAGTGCTTGTGGAGCTGGGTGGCGTCCTGGCGGGTCTCCCAGCCGTCGAGCGAGCGGAGCGCTGCCTCCGCGTCTGCTCGGGTCATCTTCGGGATGCCGCCCTCGCACGGGACGCACTTCTTCTGCGTGAAGTCCATGGGCGAGAGGTGCCGGGTGTCGGCCGCGAGCGCAAGGCTCCGGCGGGACGTGGGATGGAGCGGGTCGGGGTCGAGGTCGGGGTCGGGGTCGGGGTGGAGGTCGAGGTCGAGGTCAAACGATCAGGCGCGCGACCGTGAACCGGGAAGTCTCCGCGCGGATGAACGGGATCTGGCAGTGAGGGAGGGTCGGCGGCGAAGCGGAACCGCGCGCGGGAAGCGCAACCGTGCAGCGGCTCGCGTGGAGCCGACGCGACGAGGGCGGCTTCACGTTGCGCGGGGCGGCCGAGGAACGCATGCCCGCCGCCGCGAGCCGCCGAGGCGGGACCGCCCGGAGGGCGGTTTCCAGCGCTCCGGCTCGGGTCGCGAGGCTCGTCGAGCCTCCCGCCGCTCCGCTCAGGACGACGGCGCTTGGGGGCGCCGGGTGGTCGGCACCGGGCTTCGTGGATCCCTCGTGTACCGGTTCATCCACTCGTCCCCGAACGCGAGCCGCGCGGCGAGGAGGTTGTGCGCTTTGCAGAGCAGTCTCACGTTCTCGATCGTCGACTTCCCGCCGAGCGCGAGAGGCTGGATGTGATCGAACTGGAGCCGGCGCGTGCAGCCGCAGATTCCGCCGGAGGCGAGTGGCCATTGGCACTTGCCGCCGTCGCGGGCCCACACCGCGCGCTTCACGTGCGCCGGGATGTGGTCGGCCTTGGCGGGCCTCGGCGCCTTCCGAGGCTTCTCGACCACGCCCTTCCGCTTCTCCGCCTGGGCGAGGAGGAGGTCGAGGCCGGCCTCGAGGATCGCCTCGGCCGTGGCGCCTGGAAGCGCGTGGGACAGCGCAGCCGCTGCATCCTCCAGCTTGCGCAGGAAGCGGGCGGAGACGGTGACGTGGATCCGGCGCTCCTGCGCGGTGAGCGGGACGATCTCCGCGGGCCGGGCGACGGCGGCGGGAGCGAGCTCGTTTTCACCGAGAGTTAGTTCATCTGGCGAAACAGCGCCGCTCTGGGACCCCTCGGCCGGACCACGCGGGACGGTGCCTTCACTCAGAGTTAGTTCATCTGGCGAACCAGCGGCCACTTTCGCGCAGAGCCCGGCAGGGGCGTCGGCCATGAGGCTCACCTCGGAGGCGACGCGAGCCGGCGCCGCCCGCGGCGAGGTCACGACGGTGCGCCTCGGCGGCGCCGGGTGCGGCTGGAGCTCGGCGACGATCTCCATCGCCTCGCG
>Ga0184637_10002660_pt1 | contig 11418 bp, 7 predicted proteins | sample PLM3_127_b2_FD_133143 | JGI IMG/M metagenome (GOLD analysis project Ga0184637, IMG submission 133143) | Groundwater sediment microbial communities from an aquifer in East River, Colorado, USA - PLM3_127_b2 | ecosystem: Environmental > Terrestrial > Soil > Riparian zone | place: USA: East River... | reverse complement strand
GTGAACGTGGAGGTCCTCTCCTCGGAGCGGCGGCCGGTCCTGACGATCCCGGCGACCGCCGTGATCTTCGCGCCCTACGGCGACTCCGTGTTCGCGGTCGAGCAGAAGAAGGACGACTCCGGCCAGACGACCACCGTCGCGCGGCAGAAGTTCGTCCGCACGGGAGAGCGCCGCGGAGACCTGGTCGCGGTGGTCTCCGGGCTCAAGGCGGGAGACACGGTCGTGAGCAGCGGCGCCTTCAAGCTCCGCAACGGCATCGCCGTCACGGTGAACGACGCGCTCGCGCCCGAGGCGAAGCTCGCCCCGAAGCCGACGGACGACTGAGGCGCCCGAGGAGACCATGAAGCTCACCGACCTCTTCATCCGACGCCCCGTCATCGCGATCGTCGTCAACCTCGTCATCGTCATCGCCGGGCTCCAGGCGATCCGGACCCTCAACGCGCGCCAGTACCCGCGCAGCGAGAACGCGCAGATCATCGTCACGACCGCGTACGTCGGCGCGAACGCCGAGCTGGTGCGGGGGTTCATCACCACGCCGATCGAGCGGGTGATCGCGTCCGCGGACGGCGTCGACTACATCGAGTCGGAGAGCAAGCAGGGCCTCTCCACGATCCGCGCCCGCCTGCGCCTCAACCACGACGCGACGCGGGCGCTCTCCGAGATCGGCTCGAAGATCGACCAGGTGCGCGGCGATCTCCCGCCCGACGCGGAGGTCCCGGTCATCACCATCGAGTCGGCCGACAGCGCGCTCGCGTCGGCCTACCTGAGCTTCTCCTCCGAGGTCCTCAAGCAGAACGAGATCACGGACTACCTCGTCCGCGTCGTCCAGCCGCGGCTCTCGGCGATCGAGGGCGTGCAGCGGGCGGACATCCTCGGGGCCCGGACGTTCGCGATGCGGATCTGGCTCAAGCCCGACCGCATGGCGGCGCTGAACGTGAGCCCGGCCCAGATCCGGGCGGCGCTCTCGAGGAACAACTACCAGGCCGCGGTCGGGCAGACCAAGGGGTCGCTCGTCCAGGTCAACCTCACGGCGAACACCGACCTGCGCTCCGTCGCCGAGTTCAAGCAGCTCCCGGTCCGCGAGCAGGATGGCGCGATCGTGCGGCTCGGCGACGTCGCCGACGTGGTGCTGGGCGCGGAGGACTACGACGCGGCCGTGAACTTCACCGGCCAGACGGCCGTCTTCATCGGCGTCTGGGCGCTCCCGAACGCGAACTCGCTCGACGTCATCGAGCGCGTCCGCACCGAGCTCGACTCGCTCCAGAAGGAGATCCCGGAGCAGATCCAGGGCCGCGTCGCCTTCGACGCCACCTCCTACGTCCGGGACGCCATCACCGAGGTGGAGACGACGCTCGGCGAGACGCTGCTCATCGTCGTCGTCGTCATCTTCCTGTTCCTCGGGTCCCTGCGCTCGGTCCTCGTGCCGGTCGTGGCCATCCCCGTCTCTCTCATCGGGGCCGTCTTCCTCATGCAGGCCTTCGGGTTCACGGTGAACCTCCTGACGCTGCTCGCGATCGTGCTCTCGGTCGGGCTGGTGGTGGACGACGCGATCGTCGTCGTGGAGAACGTCGAGCGACACCTTCGCGAGGGCATGAGACCGCGCGACGCGGCGCTCAAGGGCGCGCGCGAGCTGGTCGGCCCCATCATCGCGATGACGATCACGCTCGCGGCGGTCTACACGCCCATCGCCTTCCAGGGCGGCCTCACCGGCTCCCTGTTCAGGGAGTTCGCGCTCACGCTCGCCGGCGCGGTGACCATCTCCGGCATCGTGGCGCTCACGCTCTCGCCGGTGATGTCGGCGGCGCTCCTGCGCGGCGACCGGGAGGAGCGAGGGCTGACGGGGCGCATCAACCGCGGGTTCGATCGGATCAAGGCGTTCTACGGCAGGCGCCTGGAGCGGTCTCTCCAGGCGCGCGGCTCGCTCTACGTGGCGTGGGCGGCCGTGAGCCTCCTCACCCTGGCCATGTTCACGCAGGTCCCGAAGGAGCTCGCCCCGACGGAGGACCAGGGCTACATCTTCGGCGTCGTCAACTCGCCCGCGAACTCGACGCTCGACCAGCTCACGCCGTTCACCCGCGAGGTGAACCGGACCGTGATGTCGATCCCGGAGTCGGAGTTCACCTTCCAGATCACCTCCCCGAGCGGCGGCTTCTGGGGCGTCGTCTTCGACCCGTGGAAGGAGCGCGAGCGCTCCGCGTTCGAGATCCTCCCGGAGGTCCAGGCGAAGGTGTCCGCGATCCCCGGCATCCAGACGTTCGCCATCATGCCCCCCGCGCTCCCCGGCGGCGGCCAGTTCCCTGTGGAGTTCGTCATCGCCTCGACAGCGGAGAGCTCGGAGATCCTGGGCTTCGCGAAGAAGCTGCAGGAGAAGGCGATCGAGAGCGGCATGTTCGCGTTCCCGCCGCTCATCGACGTCAAGATCGACCAGCCCTCGTCCGAGATCGAGATCGATCGGCAGAAGGTGACGGAGATGGGCCTCGATCTCCAGACGGTGGGACAGGATCTCGGCTCGGCGATGGGCGGGAGCTACGTCAACCGGTTCAGCATCGGCGGGCGAAGCTACAAGGTGATCCCGCAGCTCCTCCGTACCGAGCGCCTGAACCCGGAGCAGCTCGAGGACATCCACGTCACCGGTCCGAACGGGCGGCTCATCGCGCTCTCCTCGATCGCCAGCCTCCGGGACACGGTCACCCCGCGCACCCTCAACCGCTTCCAGCAGCTCAACGCCGTGAAGATCAGCGGCGTCGCGATCCGTCCGCTCGATCAGGCGCTCGGCTTCCTGGAGGACGAGGCCGCGAAGATCCTCCCGGAGGGCTACAAGATCGACTACACGGGCGAGTCGCGCCAGCTCCGGACGGAGGGGAACAAGTTCCTGCCCGCGTTCCTCCTCGCGGTGGTGCTGATCTTCCTGGTGCTCGCGGCGCAGTTCAACAGCTTCCGCGATCCGTTCGTGATCCTGGCCGGCTCGGTCCCGCTCGGCCTCTTCGGCGCGATGGTGATGATGTTCCTCAAGATGCCGAACCCGAACGTCCCCTCGCTCACCGACGGCTGGACGACGACGCTCAACGTCTACTCGCAGGTGGGGCTCGTGACGCTCGTCGGGCTGGTCGCCAAGAACGGCATCCTCATCGTCGAGTTCGCGAACAAGCTCCAGGAGCAGGGGCTGTCCAAGCTCGACGCGGTGAAGAGCGCCGCGGTCACGCGCCTCCGGCCGATCCTCATGACGAGCGTCGCCACGGTCTGCGGCCACTTCCCGCTGACGCTCGTCTCCGGGCCGGGCGCGGAGGCGCGGAACAGCATCGGGCTCGTGCTGGTCGCCGGCATGGCCGTCGGCACGGCGTTCACGCTGTTCTTCCTGCCCGCCATCTACGTGCTCATCGCCCGCGACCATCGAGCCATGGAGGGCGACGAGCCCGGCAGCGCCGACGACGCCTCGCCGGACGACGGCGGCTCGATGGAAGGTCCGCTCCGCGCCGCCCGCGAGGCCATCCTGCCGGCGCAGGGGAGCGCGCGCTGACGGCCGTGAGCGCCCGGTGCGTACGTCAAGCGCCTGCGTCGGGCGAGGGGAGGCGACCCAGCGGGTGGGGCGCCTCGACGAGGTGGTGCACGAACCAGTCGCGCGCGAGGCCCGCCACCTCCTCGAGCGCGCCGGGCTCCTCGAAGAGATGCGTCGCCCCGACCACCACCTCGATCCGCTTTTCGCACCGGAGTCGCTGGAGCGCGCGAGCGTTCAGCTCGACGACGGGGTGGTCCGCGGATCCCACGATGAGCAGCGTGGGAGCCTCCACGTGCTCGAGCGCCTCCCCGGCGAGGTCGGGGCGGCCGCCGCGAGAGACGACGGCCTCCACCTCGCCGGGAAGCGCGGCAGCCGCGACGAGCGCCGCCGCCGCGCCGGTGGACGCTCCGAAGTAGCCGATGCGGAGCCCATGTGTCTCCGAGTGGCCGCGCACGAACCGGCTGGCGCCCGCGAGGCGCCTCGCAAGCAGCTCGATGTCGAACCGGAGCGCTCGCGTCCACCGCTCCTCTTCCTCCTCCTCGGGTGTGAGGAGGTCGAAGAGCAGGGTGGCGAGCCCGGCCTCGACGAGCGCGCGAGCGATGAGACGGTTGCGGGGGCTGAGACGGGACGAGCCCGAGCCGTGCGCGAAGAGGACGAGCCCGCCAGCGGCTCGAGGGATCGTGAGATCACCGGCGAGGGACGCGTCTCCCGTCCAGATGTCGACCCCGATCGAGTCCAGTCTCGCCACGAGCCAAAGGTATCCACCCGCGTCGCTCAGGGAGCGCCAGGCCGACCCCCTTGCGTGCATCGAGGCGCGCCCGGCCGCCCCGGGCGATCGAGGGATCGTGTGGTGGGGCGGCCGAGCACCCACCGTCGCGTCGAGGAACGAGCTTGCAGGACGCGGACTCCCGCCCCCGCAATCGCCGGGTGCGCCCCCTAGCCACTTCTCCCCCTCGGCTACACGCTGAAGTCATCAACGGCGCAAGCGACCGACGACCGGAAGGGCGAGCGCCGAAATGCCCCTCCGACGGGAGACCGCCATGCGGTGCGAAGAGATCATGAAGCAGGACGTCGAGTGCGTGTCGCCGCGCGACACGGTCGAGGACGCCGCGTCCCGGATGCGCGACACCAACATCGGGTTCCTGCCCGTCTGCGATCAGTCGAAGAAGGTCCTGGGGACCCTCACCGATCGCGACATCGCGATCCGGCTGGTCGCGGCGAGGAAGCCCGGGAGCACGCTCGTCGAGGACGTCATGACGAACGAGGTCGTCGCCTGCCGGCCCGAGGACGACGTGCAGACCGCGGAGCACACGATGGCGCAGCACCAGAAGTCGCGGATCATGTGCGTGGACGAGGGAGGCCGGCTCGTCGGGGTGATCAGCCTCTCCGACATCGCCCAGCACGAGCGCGGTGACCTTGCGTCGAAGACGCTGCGCGAGGTGAGCGAGCGCGAGGCGAGGACGTAGCCAGGCGAGCCCGGCTGGCCGCCCGGGCCGCCGCCCGGACGGTTCGTCCCGGAGCGAGGGGAGCGAACCATCCGACGGGTTCGCTCCTCCCCGCGCCGCCGGGTGTCGCCCTAGAACGCGACCTTCGACAGGCCGTAGGCGACCGCGGTCGAGACCGACACGCCGATGAGCCCCGGGATCATGAAGCTGTGGTTCAGCAGGTACTTCCCGATCCGGGTGGTGCCGGTCCGGTCCATGTTCATCGCGGCGATGTCGCTCGGGTAGAACGCGAAGAAGAAGTAGGCGTAGCTCGCGGGGATGAGGCCGAGCATGAGCGTCGCGGGGAGCTTCAGGGCGATGCCGAACGGGATCATCACCGTCAGGGTCGCGGCCTGGCTCTTCACGAAGGCGGACACGCAGAACATCGCGAGGGCGAAGGTCCAGGGGGCGAACTGGACCATGTCCCCGATCTTCGAGACGAGGAGCGGCTTGTTGGCCGAGACGAAGGTGTCGCTCATCCAGGCGATGCCGAAGATCGACACCACCGCCACCATGCCGGCGGAGAAGACCGTGGACTTCGCGATGTCCGACGCCTTCACCTTCGTCGCGAAGAGGATGAACGCGCCGAACGCGAGCATCACCACCTGTACGAGGGTGGTCATGGGCACGGGCTTGCCGTCCACGAGCGGGACGAGCTGGGGCATCGAGAGGCCGGCGTTCGCGGCGGTGTCGCGGAGCGCGAGGAGGACGATGAAGAGGACGCCCCCGAAGAAGAGCGCCACCGAGAGCTTCGCGGTCGGCGGCAGCTCCTTGCCGAGCGTCGTCACGGACACGTCGAGGGACTCCTTGAACTTCGGGTCCTCGAGCCGGGCGAGGAACTCGGGGTCCGCGTAGAGGTCCTTGCCGCGGTTGAGGCTCCACAGCGAGGCGGCGATGACGCCCACGATGCCGGCCGGGATGGTGATCTTGAGGATGTCGTAGATGGTCACCGGCGTGCCCATCTTGGCCGAGTAGCCGAGGAACGTGGTCACCGCCGCCGCGACCGGGCTGGCGGTGATGCCCATCTGCGACGCCACGCTCGCGACCGCCATCGGGCGCTCGGGGCGGGTCCGGGTGCGCACCGCGACGTCGGAGATGACCGGCAGGAGCGCGTAGACCGCGTGGCCGGTGCCGACGCACATCGTGAGCACGAAGGTGCAGAGCGGCGCGAGCAGGGTCAGGTACTTCGGGTGGGCACGCAGGAGCCGCTCGGCGATCTGGACGAGGTAGTCGAGGCCCCCCGCGACCTGCAGCGTCGCCGAGGCGGTCACGACGGCGAGGATGATGAGCATCACCGCGACCGGCGGATCGGACGGCGCTGCCCGGAACAGGAACACGAGCACGGCCACGCCGAGGCCGCCGATCATCCCGAGCGCGACGCCGCCCTTGCGGATGCCGAGCAGGATGGCGCCGAGCACGAGCGCGAACTGGATCCAGAAGATCGTCATGGGGTCTCCCTCGGCCGGCTCTCTCGCCGGCGTTCGGTCCCGGCAAGAGCAGGAGCGATGCCAGCCGGCGGCGCCCGCAAGTGGCCGGCGCGAGGCCGCTTCCGGCGGGTGCGCTCCCGCAATGGGCATGAGCGGGCTCATGCGCGCCGGCCGCCCCGGCGCGGCTCTCCCCCGCCTGGCGCGAGGTTCGGCCCGGCATGCCGCGGCTCATGGCCATGAGCCCGCTCATGCCCTTTCACGGTGCGCGGAGCGGACCCTCACCGCCGGGCCGCCGGGCGCGAGCGTCAGGCCTCGCGCGCCGCCTTGAGGCGCTTCGAGAGCGCGGACTGGGTGATCCCGAGGAGCCGTGCGGCGATGGTCTGGTTGCCAGCGCCGCGCGAGACGGCCTCCTGGACCAGCAGCTCCACCGCCTCGTGGATGGTGGGCAGCTGCTCGAGGCGGGCGAACGGATTCTCCCCCTCCACCTGGGCCCGCACCGCCGCGCCGCCGCCCCGGTCCATCGCGCGCACGAAGGCCTCCATCGAGAGGATCCGCTCCCGGTGGAGGCTCACCGCGTCGTGCGCCATCGCCTTCAGCTCGCGGACGTTGCCGGGGAAGGCATAGGTGGAGAGCAGCATCGCCAGCTCGCGCGGCGCGGTGGGCTTCTTCTTCCCGAGCTCGTGCGCGGCGGCGGCGAGGAAGTGCTCGAGCAGGATCCCGACGTCGCCCTTCCGCTCGCGGAGCGGCGGGATCCGGACCTGGTGCGTGGCGAGGCGGTAGTACAGGTCGCGCCGGAAGGCGCCGGCCGCCTGCTTCGCGGCGAGGTCCTGGTGGGTCGCGACGATCACGCGGGCCCGCAGCCGCTTGGGCCGGTCGCTCCCCAGCGGGAAGTACTCGCCCTCCTGCAGCAGCCGCAGGAGCTTCACCTGCGACGGGATGGCGAGGTCCCCGATCTCGTCGAGGAAGAGCGTCCCGTCCGCGGCGGCCTCGATCATCCCGGGCCGCGCCTGGTCCGCGCCGGTGTACGCGCCGCGCGCGTGACCGAAGAGCGTGTCGGCGAAGACGGCGTCGTCGAGCCCCGCGGCGTTCACCGCCACCATCGGCCCGACGCGCCCCGAGAGCGCGTGCGCCGCCCGCGCGACGAGCTCCTTCCCCACCCCGCTCTCGCCCTGGACGAGGAGCGGCTGCGAGCTCCGCGCGACCGCCTCCACGTAGGAGAAGACCGCCAGCATCGCGCGGTCGCGGGTGACGATCGCCTCGAAGGCCTCGGGGTGCCGGGGAGCGCCGGAGAGCACCCGGCTCGCCATCTCGCGGTTCTCGCGCTCCAGCTCGAGCATCCGCACCGCCCGCAGGACGCCGGCCACGAGCCGGTCCTCCTCCTGCGTCTTGACGAAGTACTCGAGTGCGCCGAGCTTCACGCAGCGCACCGCCGTCTCGATCTGGTTCATGCCGCTGATCACGATCACCGCCACCTCGGGGTGCTCGGCGGCGATCCGGGCGAGCAGGTCCTCCCCGCCGACGTGCGGCATGTTGAGATCGAGGAGGACGAGCCCGAACGGCTGGGCCGCGAGCAGCCCCGGCACCTCCCGCGCGTCCTGGCAGGTGACGAGGTGGTCCACGCCCGCGCGGCCGAGGGCGACCCGGAGCGAGCGGAGCCAGGCCGGCTCGTCGTCCACCGCGAGGATCGGGAAGGAGGGGGTGTGCCCGGGGGTCATGCGGCGCGCTCCTCGGGGATGGCGGGCAGGGTGAGGACGACGGCGGTGCCGCCGCCCGGCGGCGACCGGAACTCGAGGGTCCCGCCGTGCTCCTTCACGATCGCGGCGGACACGGACAGGCCGAGCCCGGTCCCCCCCTGCTCGCGCTTGGTGGTGAAGAAGGGATCGGTGATGCGAGCGAGGTGCTCGGCCGGGATCCCGGAGCCCTCGTCCTCCACCGTGATCCGCGCCACGCCGGCCTCCCGGTCGTGCTCCGTGCGGATCCGGATCGCGCAGGCGGGATCGGGCAGCGCCTCGCAGGCGTTCAGGAGGAGGTTCACCAACACCTGCTCGATCCGCTGGGCGTTGCCGAGCACGCGGGGCAGGTCCTCCCCGGCCAGCCCCAGCTCGAAGCGCCGGGTGGCCTTCCGGATCCGCGCGTCGAGGAGCCTCGCTGCGGTCCGGACGACGGCGTTCAGGTCCACCGGCTCGTGACGCGGGGCGTCCTCGCGGCGCGCGAAGTCCTTCAGGTCCTCGACGATGCGCTTGATGCGCCGCGCCCCCTCCAGCATCTCGTCGAGCATGCCGGGCAGCTCCTCCCGCATCTGGGAGTAGCGGAGCCCGCCCACCGTGAAGTCTCCCTCCTCGCGGAACCGCCGCTCGAACAGCTCCAGCGCGTCGAGGTAGACGTCCTTCAGCACCGGCATGTTGAGGAGGATGTAGCCGTTCGGGTTGTTCACCTCGTGTGCGACGCCCGCCACGAGCACGCCGAGCGCCGCCATCTTGTCCGCCTGGACGAGCTGGGCCTGGTTGTCGCGGAGCAGCTCCACCGCGCGCTGCCGCTCCGCCACCTCGCGGGCGAGTGACGCCGTCCGGGCGGCCACCTCGCGCTGGAGCGAGCGCGACCAGAGCACGGTGCCGCCGAGCACCACCACGAGCGGGACGAAGACGATCGCGCCGTAGCGGAGGAAGGTCCACCAGCTGACGCCGGGCTCCAGCACGCCGAGCCACCGCTCCCGGATCCGGTCGTACCGGCCGGTCTGCTTGAGGATCGCGAGCCCCTCCTCGATGCGCGAGAGCAGCAAGGCGTCGCCCTGCCGGACCGCATAGCCGTAGCGGTGCGAGGCGACGTTCGCGGCCACCTGCTCGACGTTGGTCAGCTTGAGCTGCCGGGTGATGTACGTGCCGGGCAAGGCCGCCACCACCGCGTACTCGCCCTGTCCCGACGCGAGCAGCCGGAGCGCGTCGGCGGGCGTGTCGGTGCGGAGGAGCGAGCCGCCGAACCCGAGGGCGGTGAGGTGCTCGTCCACGATCCCGGCCCGGTGGACCGCCACGGCATGGCCGCGGAGCTGCTCCAGCGAGGCGACCGGCGGGGTGCCCTTCCGGGCGAAGATCGCGTGGTTCACGAGGGTGTGCGGCGGCGAGAACGCCAGGTGCCGCGCCCGCTCCTCGGACCACGACATGCCCTGGAGCGCGTCGATGCGCCCCTCGTCGAGCGCGTGCCGCATCTCCGACCAGCCGCCGAGCCGGATCTCGGCCCGGAACCCCATCACCTCCGCGATCGCCCGGGTCAGGTCCACGTTGTAGCCGGCGGGCCGGCCGTCGCCGTCCAGGAACTCGTACGGCGGGTAGTCTCGGTCGCCGCCGAAGACGACGGCGGGTTCGGGCGCGGGCTCGGCGCGGGCGGCGCCCGCGAGCGCGAGCGCGAGCGCGGCGAGCGCCGGGAGGCGAAGCCGGGCCGTGCGTCGGGGCGGCACGGCGGGATTATGGCCCAACGAGGCGGGCGGCGCGCGCGCCGGCCCAGCCCTCGCTCAACCTGGCGCAGGCGGTGCTGGTGTATGCGTACGAGGTGGCACGGGCGCGAGGCGGGGATGTCGCCGCGCCGGGGAGGCCCGGGGTCGCGGCGCGGCGCGGCGCGGGTGGCCGTGAATGGGGAAGTCTCCGCGCGGACGGGCGGCGTTGGGCAGCGAAGAAGGCTGCGGCCGAAGCGGTACCGCGCGCAAGGAAGCGGAACCGTGAATCGAATCGGCTAACGTGTGGCCGCGGCGCTGCGGGCGGATCTCGAACCTTGCCGGCCGCGGGCGAGGCGTGGCGATCGCTGGGGCCGTCACGGCTAATGGGGATGCTCGAGGGTGGGCATTCCCGCGGGCGCAGGGTGGCGGAGGGTGCGCCGGGAAGAATCCGCGGTGTCGCGCGGCGGCGGCGCTCTCGGGGTCCGACGGCGCGGGCGCACTCCCGATGCACCCAACAGGACGCATTTCGCGCTTGACACCCGATCACCCACAGTCAACGCGCTCGAAGCGAGTCATCCGAATACGCACGCTGGGCGACGCGCCGCCGTCCGCCTGCGACGCTCGATCGTGCCGAGGGCTCCTGCGGAGGCCCCGCCGCGTTCTCGCGCCTGAGCACGAATCCGTGCGTCTCAGGAGGCGTCGAAAACGCATGCGAGAGTGCCGGCATGGACACCGCACGCGCACTCACCGACAACCTCGCCGACCTCCTCCGCCGCGAGCACGCTGCCCTCGGAGAGTTCTTGGTCGCTCTCGCCGACTTCGACCGGCGCCGGGTCTGGGTGGACCTCGGGTACTCCTCGCTCTTCTACTTCCTTCACCGGGAGCTCCGGCTCTCGAAGGCGGCCGCTCAGTACCGCAAGGTCGCGGCGGAGCTGCTGCAGCGGATCCCGGCCGTCGTCGAGCCGCTCCGAGATGGGCGACTCTGCTTGACGAGCATCATCGAGGTCGCGAGGGTGGTCACCCAGGAGAACTCCGAGACCGCGCTGCCCCGGTTCTTCGGACTCTCGCGTCGCGAGGCGATGGAGATCGTCGCCGAGCTCCAGCCGCACCCGGCGCCGCCGAGACGTACCGTCGTGACGTCGCCGCGGACGGCGCCGGCCCGCGTCGCCCCCGTGGTGAGCCTCATGGCCGACGCCCCTGCCGGGCCCTGCCCGGAAGTGGCCGCTGGTTCGCCAGATGAACTAACTCTGAGTGAACCATCCGTCCCGCGCGGGGCGGGCCGCGGATTCCCAGGGCGCCGCTGGTTCGCCAGGTGAACTAACTTTCGGTGAAACCGCGTTCGCTCCCGCCGCGGCCGCCCGTCCCGCGGAGATCGTCCCTCTCAACGCCGAGGAGCGCCGGATCCACGTCACCGTCTCCGCCCGCTTCCTGCGCAAGCTGGAGGATGCCGCCGCCGCGCTGTCCCACGCGCTTCCAGGCGCCACGTCCGAGGCGATCCTCGAGGCCGGCCTCGACCTCCTCCTCGCCCAGGCGGAGAAGCGGAGGGGCGTCGTCGAGAAGCCCAGGAAGTCGCCGAGGCCCGCG
>Ga0184637_10002659_pt1 | contig 11422 bp, 7 predicted proteins | sample PLM3_127_b2_FD_133143 | JGI IMG/M metagenome (GOLD analysis project Ga0184637, IMG submission 133143) | Groundwater sediment microbial communities from an aquifer in East River, Colorado, USA - PLM3_127_b2 | ecosystem: Environmental > Terrestrial > Soil > Riparian zone | place: USA: East River... | reverse complement strand
AATTCTTTCTTTCGTACGCGCACGGTTATTTCGACCGTGAACCAGATAAGATAGATGCCGTACAGGGCCGGGAGCACATAGGGTTGGAAGGCGGGCCAGAGGCCCGCGGTGGGCCATTCGATTTTTCGTCTCGCCAAGGAGATGGCCACCGGCAGGAAATAAAAAAGCGTCGCCGCCAGGGCCGGGAGATAGGTCAAACGGACCAGCCCTTTGGCGGGGGTATGCGGCGGGGAGAAAAACATCAGCCGGCGCATAAAATCCAAAGCGAAAGCGGCCACGAAGCAGACGTTGAAAACGAGCCAAAGGTTGTAGATGAAACGGACGGTGTCGCCCATTCCGGCCGTGTTCACCCAGCTCATCGCCAAAAGCGAGCCGGCCACACTGGCGAAGAAAAGAAAAACGCGGGCGGTGGGCAGTTCCGGTTTTTTGACGAAGACCAGAACGCCCAGGAAGATGTACAAAAACCCTCCCAGCTTGAGCGGCCAGTGCAAAATCAGACCGGTGATGTCCCGCTCTAATTGGATTTCCAGTTTGATGAGATTGTCTCCCCTGCGAACGGTGTAAATGGCTCTTTGACCGATGGGAATTTTGTCTATCACTTCTTGCAGCGTGCCTTCGTTTGAAATGCTTACACCGTTAGCCATAAGCAGGGTGTCCGTGAGGATTAAACCGCCCCGGTCGGCCGGGCCGTCCGGCCGGATGACTGTCGGCACCAGCCCGCCGGAAGCCGGTTTCCAATAGGCGCCGTCCAGGGCCTGTTGGAAATACTTGGGGGCAGAAATGGTAAAATAGAAACTGGCGCCGCCCCAGAAAAGGGCGGCAAAAAAGAGGAGCAGGAACGATTTCGGTTTCAATTTCCAAGCCACGGCCGGAAATTACAAAACTTTTAATACAATCAAAGTGAAATCGTGGTGGCGTTAATGGTGCTGGGAATCGCTCACGTCCTGTTTAATTTTGCTCTGGTCATACCGTTTTCAGTATAACCAGTGATACGTCGTCTTCCAATTCCTTTCCACCACAAAAGCCCTGCAGGCCGGAAAGGATTCTTTCGCCCACCTCTTGAGCCGAAAGGTGGCGGTTTTGCGCTACGATTTCGGCCAGCCGCCGGCAACCGAACTGCTCCTCAAATTCGTTATCCGCTTCCGTAACTCCGTCCGTATACAAAACGATAGGGGAACCGGGCTGGACCGAAAGTTCAACCGCCTGGTATGGCCTGTCCGAAAAGATCCCTAAAGGAATTCCCCCTTCCGAAAGTTCTTTCGGCCGGCCGTTGGCTTGGAAATATAGGGGCGGGTTGTGACCCGCGTTGACGTAGCTCAATTTTCTCGTGTCCCGGTCGTAAACGGCGTAAAAAAAGGTAACGAAATCTTCCGGGTCGGTATTTTCGCACACCAACCGGTTCAGCCGGCTGATGATATCGGCGGGTGGGAAACATTCCAAACACAACATTTTAAGGGAAGCGTGCAAGCTGGCCATCAAAAGGGAGGCCGGTATCCCTTTGCCGGAAACATCTCCGATAGCCAGCGCCAGCTGATTGTTTTTAACCGGGATGACGGAATACATATCTCCCGAGACCTGCCGGGAGGGGAGATAGGCGGCGTAAAGGTCGATTCCGGGAAGTTTGGGAAGCTCGCGGCCGAGCAACTTCTCCTGTATGCGGCGGGCCACGCCCAATTCCTGTTCCATCTTGCATTTTTCCATTTCCTCCCTGTGCAGCCGGGCGTTTTCCACCGCCACGGACAGGGAAGAAGAAAGGGTGGCGAAGAAGTCGATATCCTCCGGGTTAAAATAATCGCCCGATTTTTTGTTCCCCAGATGTAGCATCCCGACCAGTTTTTCTTTAACCAAAAGCGGCACCGCCACAGCCGTATCGGTTTTTTTCAAGGCCACCTTTTCAGCCACCGGCAGATTAGCGTAGAGCGGATTGCTTTCCAAATCGTAAAATTCCAATGGGCGCTTTTCCTGCACCAGTAAGGTGGTAAGCCCAAACTCCGAAGCCGAATAACGAATGTTTAATAAAGCCGGGTCGGGCAGGCAGTAGGGGGCTACCATAACGTAGACATCGGCTTTCTGGTCGTAAACGAAAGGAAGACAGTTAGACAGATGGAGCGCACCGGCAAATTCGCAGGCTACTTTGGCCAGAAGCGGTTCCACCGCTTCCAGCCGGGACAGGTCTTTGGAGAATTCCAGCAGGGCTTTCTGATAATTGTGGCGCTCTTTGAAAAACTTGCGGTCGAGATAGCTTTGTACTTTCAGCCGGTAGAAGTTGAAAGCCACCGCCGTTATCAGAGCGGCGGCAAAGATGGCGAGTTTTGATTCCTGCCCGGTCAGAAAGACCGCCAGTTGGCTTATCCCTAAAACCAAAATCACAAACGTTCCAATCAAAAGGGTGCTAAGAATGGCATAAATGGCCGAGCGCTTGATTACCACGCGGATGTCCAAGAGCCGCTCTTTTAATATCAAATAGGCCAAAACCAAAGGCAGCGGAACGAGAAAGGTTTTGCTCCATTCCAGATAATCTTGGCTGGCAAGGGTGGATAGTATTAAGGCAGCCGTGTAAATCGCGGTTGGGATAATGACTCCCCAAAGAAGCCATTTGCCCAGGCGGGGGTTTATTGCCGCTTGTTTCCTTTTGAGCCGGGTAATAAGTTCGATTGCACCCCAGAGCAAATAGGCCAGCCAGGAAGCCGGCATGAGCAAGTTTTGAACGATCCCTAAAGCGCCTTTGGGCGGCTCGACCACCGGCGCTCGGCCTTCAGCCAAGGCAAAAATTAAAAGCCCGACAGAGAGAGTGTATCCCAAAAACGCCGGTATATACGTCAAAATGGTCACTCTTTGCGGCGGTGAAAAGGTGGAGAAAAACAAGAGTCGTCGGAAAAAATCCAGGGTTAACGGCGGGATAAAAAAGATATAGCCAAGTACCAAAAGGAAATATAAAAATCGAAGGCGATCGGGCAAATCAAAGGCATCCACGTTGCCGGTGGCTAATCCAAATCCTGTAATTAGGCCGGTAAGAAAGAACAGCCGCGCGGCCGTCAGCTCCGGTTTCTTTACATAGACCCAAATGGCCAAAAGGATGAGCAGAATTCCGGCCGGTTTGAAAAGCCAGGACAGAATTATACGCTGCTGAAACTTTAAACTTTCCATTTGCCGTTCGATGGTTTGCATATCGTATTTCTTGAGCCATTCGGAGTTGAAATACCCCCGGAGAGTCCTGAATTGCTTAATAGACACTTCCAGTTTGGTCAAAGCGTCTCCCCGGCGCACCGTGTAAATGACAAGCTGGTCAGCAGGAATTTGGTCTATAATCTCCTGCAGAGCCGGCTCCGAGGTAACGCTGACCCCATTGACTAAAAGCAAGGTGTCGGAGGAAAACAAGCCGGCTTGGTCGGCCGGGCCAGCGGGTACAATTTCCGTCGCCACCAATCCCCCTCGGGCTTTTTCCCACGTGGCGCCGTCCAAGGCGAAAGGGTAAAACGGGTTGGTCGCCAGATTGAAATAAATGGCCGCGCCGCCCCAAAGAAGGCTGGCAACAATCAAAAGAAGGAGGGTAGAAGGTGTAAACTTGCTACTCACGAAGGGAAATTACAAAACTTTTAATACAATCAAAGTGAAATCATCGTGGCGCCGGTAGTTTTGGAAACGGGCCACTTCCCCTTCGACGGCCTCGTAAATTTCCCGGGCGGGCAAGGCCCGGTTTTCTTCTACCAGTTGCAGAAGCCGCGCCAGGCCGAATTCCTCCCCCTGCTCGTTTCCGGCCTCGGTCACGCCGTCGGTGTAAAAAACGAGGATATCGCCGCCGCGCAGGGGATACGGTTTTTCTTTGTAAGTCGAATCGGCAAAAATTCCCAGGGCCACGCCCCCTTTGGTCAGATACTCGTGGGTGCCTTCGGCTTTCAAAACCAAAGGCGGGTTGTGGCCGCCGTTGCAGTAGGTAAAAATCTTTTTCTGGGAATCCAGAACGCCGTAAAAGGCGGTCACGTAGTTGGCGGCCTCGATGGATTCGTGCATAAGGGAATTGACCTTGGCCATAATGGTGCGGATGGCGTAGTTGTTGCGGATTTCCGCCTTTAAGCTGGCGCGGAAGGCGGCCATAATAAGAGCGGCCGGAATCCCTTTGCCGGAAACGTCGGCGATGGCGATGCCGATTTGGTTATCGACAATCGGTATAAAGTCGTAATAATCGCCGCCCACCTCGGAGGAGGGAAGGTTGGCGCCATACAGATCAAAGCCCGGCAGTTCGGGAATCCTTTTGGGGAAGAAGGAATGCTGGATCTGGCGGGCAATCGCGATCTCTCCTTCCAGCCGCCGTTTTTGCACCCGCTCGGCAAAGAGCTGGGCCCGTTCGATGGACAAGGCCGCCTGCGCGGCGAAGTCGGCCAACAACCGGAGATCCTCCTCGCGGAACGCGTTTGGCAGGTCGGATTCGAGATTGAAAACGCCGATGACCCGCTCGCCGGAAGTGATGGGTACCACCATCTCGGAGCGGGTTTCCAGCCGGGCGTTCACGTAGCGGCTGTCCTGCCGGACGTCCGGAACGATTACCGGCTGACCGGTTTTGGCCACCCAGCCGATGAGCCCCTGCCCGATTTTGACCTTCAAGTCGCTCTCCAGAGAGGGATCGTAGCCGCGGGTGGCGATTTCCTCCACTTCCTGTCTTTGCTTGTTTATCAGAAAAACGCCGGCGGCGTCGTAGGGAATCAAAACTTTCAGAGCGTCCATAATCACTTCCAATACCTCGGAAAGCTCCAGGGAGCTGGCCAGAACCTTGCCGGTTTGATACAGGAGTTCCCGTCCCAGCTGTTCCGATTTTAGCCGCTCCTCCTTCCGGTTCCCTTCCAGTTGCAGGCCGAACAGGATCAAAAGCAATCGTTCCAAAGGAGTGGGTGTCGTCGGCAATACGTCGGAAAAGGTGCCGACCAAAAAACCGATGCTGCCGGTCGCGCCGGAAATGGACATAAGGGGGAAGCCGGACTTTCGCACCGTTTCCGGGCAGCCCCAGTGGGCCAGTTGCTCCGCCAAAGCGGGAGGGGCCTCCACGGGCTTGGAAAAGTTTTCCAAAAATAACGGGCGCAGTTCCTCCCGCAGCTCCGGGCTCAAATTTTTCCAGAACACTTCTCTTTTGTCGAAATCCCAGCCGGCCAAAGCCAGCTCGCTTTTGGCCTGAGGCACAATCGCTCCCCAGAGTTTTTCCGGGGGATAGGTTTCCCATAAAATTTCCAGAAAAATTCGGGTGGTTTCCCGATAGTTGCGGGCCTGATGCAGATATCCCAGGCGTTCGACCAGTTTTTCTACGGACGGCGGTCCGATATCCGTTTGCGTCTCTTCGTTCACTCGTTTTCCTTTTTGGCTTTCGGTTTCTCTTCCAACCCAAAGTATATAGATACCATCGGCGGCGGGCAACCGATAATTGAGATTTTTCTTTAAAAAGGAAAGATTCGTTCCCCTGCGGCCGGTCAGCAGGAGGGGGACAGGGAAAGATAGACGAGATTAAGCAGCCGAACCAAATCGGCGGCAGACAGCCCCCCATCACAGTTGAGATCGGCCGCCTCCAGGCGGTTTTCGGGCGGCAGTATCCCAAGGAATACGTAGTTTATCTGATAGACAATATCCGCGGAGTTTACGGCTAGATCTTCGTTCAGGTCGCCCCGAATAAAAAAAGGGAAGGCCTTGTAGGTGTAGTCGAAGTATTCTACAGTGGAAAGCTGGCTGGTTTTTATCTGGGCGGCAATCAGCACCATCTGGGGGAAGGAATCCAACCCAAAGAAAACGGTGTCGCCCGTGTTGTTGTTAACGAGGTTGAAAGGATAAACCCGGATGGTGAAGGGGTTATTGAGAACCACCTGGGCGTTCCAGATTCCGATTGGACGTCCGGTGAAAGTGAGCCGGGCCTTTTCAATGGTCGCGGCGGAACGAAAGGCCTCGTACAGGGCCGCCAGAGGCAGTATGGAACGGGACCGTCCGGAGTCCTTGAAACTGAAATGCGGGGACAAAAACATATCGGGGTAGTTGATACCCTCTTCGTAATGCTGGCCGTCGTCTCGGATACCGGTATAGAAGTTCCAGACCGCAAAGCGGGAGAATTCCTTTCCCAAATCGGTGCCCAATCCCTGCAAAATCAGGTTCAGCGCCTGAATGGAGTTGGAAAGCCGGTTTTGCTCCCAGACCTGGCGGATGATGTCCCGGCCAAAGTTTTGCGCCAGGTACTGGTTCCAAATGAAACTGGCATACATATGGATGCCGGTGTTGGTCAAGGGAAGATAGGGCTCGATATTGAAAAAATAGGGGAGGTAGTTGTAGTTGTCGTCCACCGGGTCGAAAACGACCTCTTCCATCCAGGTGGAGGTGATTTCCATAAACCAGATATGGGCGGCGGTGCTGGCGCTGTAGGCAAACTGGACGGCGTGGTGGAACTCGTGGGCGATGGTAACCTTCATCGCCCCCTTCTGGTTGCCGTCCGGGTCGTTGTTGGGGGGGAAGCCGAGAAAGTTCCGGTGGACTACAATGTAGCTGGTAAAGTCACCCCAAGGCTCCGGCCCGGAACTTTCCGGCTGAGCGTAGCCGTAGTAGTCGATCTCCTGGGTGTAGATATCGTACAAGCTGTCCGGGTCGAAGGGAGGCGGACGGTAGCCCAACTGCATCACTTCCATCCGATGGGACGAGTCTGCATAGCGGGCCAGGTTTTCCACGTAGTCGGGAACGCCGGAAGCATCCAGGTCCGTCAGCGGCACGGCCTGGCTGCCGGCGGTGTCATAATGAATCAAGAAAAAGCTCTCCGGGCTGGTGTGGTTTTTTTGCTGGAGCGGCCGGGCCAGGGCCTGCCGCAAGGCGGCTTGGGTCGCGGGTGAATAGGAATCCCAATTTTCGACGGCTTCCGAAGTGACCCGGGTGCCGCAGCGCTCCGGTATCGCTTGGTCCGCTCGATATTCTTCGGGCAGCGTTTTTGCGCCCTTGAGCGCTTGAACCTTCAGTAGAATGGCCGCTTCGGCGGCCAGCCGTCCTTCCCTCTGAGCCTTATCAATTTTATCCAACGTGGAGGCGGCCTTTGCCGCATTTGCAACCAAAAGCAAGACAAAAAGCCAGCCGGTCAGTCCCCTAACGCTCATATTGACTATACGTAATATGCAGCCAAATTTTGGTATAACAACCTCTTTTTTCGCATCCCCCGGATTTTCAACCGGTGAAAACTATCGAATACACTGCCGAAGGCGGGATTCCCTGGCCGATGCCGAGCAAGGGCTCGGGCAGGCGAACCCGCACGCTTTTTGCTCGGCCGCTTTGGGGCGTTCGTTTCCAACGGTTTTTTTGTGCCGAAGGCGGGATTCGAACCCGCACGCTTTGTGGGCGCGGCGCCCTGAACACCGTGTGTCTGCCAGTTCCACCACTTCGGCTCAAGCAAAAATATAACACTTTATTCAATGATAGGCAAAATAGGCTCTGAACATTCATTTTTCGTTTGGTTAGACATCTTGCTTTTTTCCACGGTTCGGTTTATTTGTCTCCGATGAACATTCTGATCGCCGGCACTTTTTTCTATTTGGCATCTTCCTTTGTTTTGGGGGCTTTGCATGCATTGGAGCCCGGTCATGGAAAAACGATTGTGGCGGCCTATTTGGTTGGCAGTAAGGGGAAGCCGAGGCACGCTTTGGCTTTGGGGGCCATTGTAACTTTTACCCATACGATAGGGATAATTCTATTAGCGATATTGACTTTCGTGCTCGCTAAAAACTTTGACGCAGAGAAATTACATCCCTTTTTTGAGGCCGGTGCGGCTCTGATTGTTTTGGCCGTTGGCGGCTGGATGCTCCGCCGAAACCTTAAGGACCTGTATCATCATCATTCTCATTCCCATCCTCACCACCACGAACCGGTTCAACCGAGCGGGATTTTTTGGAAGGACCTATTCTTTCTCGGTGTTTCAGGCGGTATTGTTCCCTGCCCGGCGGCTTTTGCCGTTCTTTTGGCCTCGATTTCTGCTGGCAAACCGGGAAGTGGGCTTTTTTGGGTTTTGTCCTTCAGCTTGGGATTAGCAATAACTTTGGTGGGTGTGGGTATTCTTGTTACCCGAGTAGCCCGCTGGGTTGAACAAAAGTTTTCTGGAAATCACTGGTTGGATAAGGCCCCACTATTTTCTAGTGTTATTATTCTTTTAATTGGCGGGTTTGGCCTAATCCGTGCCCTTTTTGATCATTTTATTTGATTTTGTTTTTTCCCAAAATAAACTTCTGTCTCCCTTTCTTTGTTAAGACATTGTCAAACCATATATTTGTTTTATGAAGCAAGAGGATGAGACCAAAGCCGTAGCCAGCAACCGCAAGGCCTTCCATTTGTATCATATTGAAGGCAAACTGGAAGTCGGAATGGTCTTGGCCGGTACGGAGGTCAAGTCCCTGCGGGCAGGAAAGGCCAATATGTCAGATGCCTATGCCATGATAGAAGAGGGGGAGCTTTGGCTCTACAATCTGCACATCTCCTCCTACGAAGCCGGCAACCGGGCGAATTTGGACCCGATTCGCAAACGCAAGCTCTTGGCGCACAAGCGGGAAATCCACAAACTTTTGGCCAAGGCGTCCCAAAAAGGTTGGACTTTGGTGCCGTTGCGGATATACTTCTCCGACGGCCGGGCAAAATTGGAGCTCGGTTTGGCGGTGGGGAAGAAACTTTTTGACCGCCGGGAGGCTATAAAAGAAAGGGATTTGCGCCGAGAAGAAGAAAGGGAGAAACGAGGTAGAAGAGAATGAAAAAAATCGGTCTGTTCTTGCTTTTGGCCCTTCCGGCCGGCTTTGCGGCCCGGGCCGATGAAGTCGAGTTTCAGAAAGGGGAAGAAAGGACTTCCATACAGTCCGTCCGTCAGGGGGAAATAGGCTACCTTTTGCTGAACGATTTGGCTTCCGCTTTGGGGGGCCAGACCAGCTTCGACCCGGAAAGCCAGCGGGCCACTTTGACCATCGGCAGCCACACCCTCGAAATAACCGTTTTCTCCCCGTTTGTCGTTTTAGACAAGGTTACCCATAATCTTTCGTTTCCCCCTATCTTCAACCAAGGAACTTTCTGGCTGCCGGCGGTCACCTCCGCTCCTGTTTTGGAAAAAATGTGCGGCGGGCGGCTTTTCTATTCCGAAAACGACAAGGTTTTGCGGCTGGAGGAGGCCTCTTCCAACATTCTGGACGTCTACGTTTCCCGCAAGCAGAACGGCACGCTTTTGGAAATCGTCACCGCCGAGGGAATGCAGGCGGAGACGTACCTTTCCTCCCCCTGGCTCAACGTCACCATCTTCGGCGGGCGGCTGGTCCCCTCCGATTTCGACGGCCGCAAGTTCCCGCCCCTGGTTGCGGAAGTGCGCGCCTACCAGTTCGACAACTCCGCCCAGCTGGCCTTCCGGCTTTCCCGCCCCATCGGCAACTACCGGCAAACCCTGGCCACCGATCCCTTTCGGGTGCAGGTGGCCCTCGAGGACACCTCCCAGGCCGCCGACCCTTTCATTCCGCCGCCGCCGCCGCAAAAGCCGAAAAAGCCGGCCTTGGCCGCGGTCATAAAGAAAATCGTGGTGGATGCCGGCCACGGTGGGGAGGACTTTGGTGCCATCGGCAAAAAGAAAACCAGGGAAAAAGATATCTGCTTGGACATCGCTTTGAAATTGAAGAGAATTCTGGAAGAGGACGGGCGGTTCGAAGTGATTATGACCCGCCAGATTGACACCTTTATCCCCTTGGCTGACCGCACCAAAATCGCCAACGATGCCGGGGCCGACCTGTTCGTCTCCATCCACGCCAACGCCAACCGCAAGCGCCACATCGCCGGGGTGACCACCTACTTTCTGGACGTGGCCCGAAACGACGAGTCCCGCGCCCTAGCCGTGGCGGAAAACGCCTCCATCCGCTTTGAACAGGAGGAAGAAGAGGACTTCGAGGCGATGGACGATTTGTCGTTTATCCTTCTCGATATGGTGCAGAACGAGCATCAAAAAGAATCGGAAGAGCTCTCCAAACTGATTCAGCGGGAACTGGCCGATTCGCTCCGTATCCCGGACCGGGGTGTGGACCAGGCCGGCTTTTTCGTTTTGAACCGGGCCTATATGCCCGCCGTTCTGGTGGAAACCGCCTTCATTTCCAACCCGAATGAAGAGAAACTTTTGCGCAAAAAGGAATTTCAGGAAAAAATCGCCCGCGGAGTGTACCTCGGCATTCTGGCCTTCAAAGGCAAAGTCGAAAGGCAAACGCCTTAAAATACCGGGATTAGAGATTGGAGACTAAAGATTGGTTTTCCACAACCTCGCATCCGTTTGGGAATGGGCAGAATTTTCCCGGCTTTGCAAAGGAAAAAATAAAGCGTGATAGAAAAAAATAAACCGATAGGGGTGTTCGATTCCGGCATCGGCGGGCTTACCGTTACGGCCGAGCTTTTCCGCTTTCTGCCGGAGGAAAAAATCATCTACTTCGGCGACACCGGCCGTTATCCCTACGGGGTGCGCAGCCAGCCGGTAATCCAGCGTTTTTCCCGTCAGGCCGTGCGATTTTTGCTGGAAAAAGAGGCCAAACTAATCGTGGTTGCCTGCAACACCGCCACGGCGATGGCCCTCGAAGTTTTGCAGTCGGAGTTTTCAGTTCCCATCATCGGTGTGGTGGAGCCCGGCTCGCGCGCCGCGGCTGGCGCCTCCAAAAACCGCAAAGTGGGCGTCATCGGCACTTTGGGCACCATCCGCTCCGGCTCCTACGAGCGAACGATTAAGCGCATCGCCCCGGATATACAGACCTTTTCCCTTCCCTGCCCCCTTTTTGTTCCCTTGGCGGAAGAGGGCTTTACCGACCATAAGGCGACTTTGCTCATCGCCGAAGATTATCTGGCCCCTTTCAAAAAACAGGGCGTTGATGCGTTGGTTTTGGGCTGCACCCACTATCCGCTCTTGAAAAAAGCGATCGGTCAGGTGATGGGCCCCTCCGTCCGCCTGGTCGATTCCGCCGAAGAAACCGCGCGGGAAGTGAAAGAAGATCTTACCCGCTTGAATTTGCTTAGGCCGGACGGCCATCCGACCCCCGAATACTTTGTCTCCGACACGCCCGATAAATTCGTGGAAGTGAGCCAGCGCTTTTTGGGGGATAAAATCGACCGGGCGGAACTCATCGATATCGAAAAATACTCCGGCCAGCCGAAAGCGCCGGTGATAGCATGAAGAAGTTGTTCTTGGCCACCGGCAATGAAGACAAAATCAAAGAAATTGCCGCCCTCCTGCTCAGTCTCCCCATCGATTTGAAAACTTTTCGCGATTATCCCGACCTGCCCAAAGTGGAGGAAACCGGAACCACCTTGAACGAAAATGCCTTTCTGAAAGCCCGCGCCTACTTCCTCGCCACCGGTCTGCCTTCGCTGGCGGACGACACCGGCCTGGAAATCGACGCGATGGGAGGCCAGCCGGGGGTTTATT
>Ga0184637_10002658_pt1 | contig 11423 bp, 10 predicted proteins | sample PLM3_127_b2_FD_133143 | JGI IMG/M metagenome (GOLD analysis project Ga0184637, IMG submission 133143) | Groundwater sediment microbial communities from an aquifer in East River, Colorado, USA - PLM3_127_b2 | ecosystem: Environmental > Terrestrial > Soil > Riparian zone | place: USA: East River... | reverse complement strand
GCTGGCGGGCGTGGCGCTCGATCCTGCGCGTCAGGGGCGTTTCAAGGAGCTGATGCAGAAGCTCGCAAAGGAGCAGGCGAAGTTCGAAGAGAACGTGCTCGACTCAGCCAATGCCTGGTCGCGGACGGTCACCGATCCAGGGCAATTGCGTGGCTTGCCACCGGCGGTGGTGGCGCGCGCTGAAGCGCTGGCACGCGACCGGGGCACGGCGGGCTGGCTCTTCACGCTCGACCAGCCGACCTATCTCGCCGTCCTCGCGCATGCAGAGAATTCGGAGCTGCGTCGCGAGTTCTACGAGGCCTGGAATACGCGCGCCTCGGACCGTGGTCCGCTGGCCGGGCGTTGGGACAATGCGCCGGTGATCGAGAACATCCTGCGCTGGCGCCATGAAGCCGCGGAGCTGGTGGGCTTTACTCACTACACCGAATACTCGCTCGCCACCAAGATGGCGCATTCCGCCGAGGAGGTGCGCGCATTTCTCGAGAGCCTCGCGGCTCACTGCGTGCCGGTGGCGCGTCGCGAGCTCGAGGAGCTCGAGGCATTTGCCGGTCAGAAGCTCGCGGCATGGGACGTGGCGTTTCACGCCGAACGGCTGCAACGCCAGCGGTTCGCGATCTCCGACGAAGAGCTGCGCCCCTACTTCCCATTGCCGCACGTGTTGCAGGGACTGTTCCGGGTGGCCGAGCGCCTGTATGGAATCCAGTTGAGTGAACGCCCCGCCGTGGCCACGTGGCATGCGGACGTGCGCTTCTTCGACATTCGCGATGCCGAGGGCGAGCTGGTGGGCGGGTTCTATCTCGACCCGTATGCGCGGCCTCACAAGCGCAGCGGCGCCTGGATGGACGAATGCCTCGGCCGGCTCGAGCTGGGGTCGCGCCGCGTGCTGCCGGTTGCCTATCTCGTGTGCAATATGCTGCCGCCGGTCGGTACGCTCCCGGCACTGCTCACGCACGACGAGGTGGTCACGCTGTTCCACGAATTCGGTCATGGGTTGCATCACATGCTGACGCGCGTGCGCTATCCGAGCCTCGCCGGTATCAACGGCGTGCCGTGGGACGCAGTCGAGCTGCCGAGCCAGTTCATGGAAAACTACTCCTGGAATCCCGATGTACTGGCGCTGATCTCGAGTCACATCGACACCGGAGCGCCGTTGCCGCACGCAATGATCGAGCGGCTCAAGGGAACGCGCACGTTTCACGCCGGGCTCAAGGCCGTGCGGCAACTCGAGTTCGCGCTCTTCGATCTGCGCCTGCACAGCGAATACCGGCCGCAGCGCGGCGCTCGAATTGCGGCAACGCTGAGCGAAGTCCGCGCGCAAGTCGCGGTCGTGCCGCTGCCGGAATTCAATCGCTTCGCGTCGAGCTTTGGCCACGTCTTCGCGGGCGGCTACGCCGCCGGCTACTACAGCTACAAGTGGGCCGAGGTTCTCGCGGCGGATGCCTTCGCTGCGTTCGAGGAAGCGGGCGTCTTTGATGTGCAGGTGGCACGGCGTTTCCTCGACTCGATCCTGTCGCGAGGTGGAAGCCGCGATGCGCTCGAGGCATTCGTCGAATTTCGCGGCCGCAAGCCCGACATCAAACCGCTGCTCAGGCAGTTCGGAATCGCCGCATGAAAGCACTCCACGCAGCGCTGCTCGCGCTCGCCGCCTTTCCGGTGGCAGCGCAAACGTACTACGTGACCGAAAAGCTCGAGGTTGGCGTGTACGCCCAGCCTTCGCTCGACGGGGATCGCATCGCCACCGTGCACAGCGCCGATGCGGTGGAACTGATCAACCGCGACGGCGAGGCGGCGATGGTGCGCTTGAATGATGGCAGCGAGGGATGGATCAGCGCGGCCTATCTTGAGGTCAATCCGCCGCTCGCTGCCGAGCTCGAGACGCTCACCGCAGAGAACGAGCGACTGCGCGCGGCCGAGCGCGCGGAAAAGGGCGCGGGTGCCGACGTCAAGAATCTCCGCAGCCGCAATTCCGAGCTCGAGAACGAGCTGGCGAGGGCGCGCCGCGAAGTTGCAGCACTGCAGGCCAGGACGACCGCATCCGCGACCAAGCCCGAGGATGAAATTCCGGTCGAACCCGCGCGGCCTGCCGACAACTCGCGCGCCTATCTGGCGTTGTGGATCGCCGTGGCTGTCGCAGCGGCTCTCGCGCTCGGATTCTGGTCGGGCTACCGCACGTTGGAGCAACGTGTCAGGCGCAAGTACGGCGGTCTGAAGGTCTACTGAAGGCGCACGCGGAATGCAGCTCGCCACCTGGAACGTGAACAGCTTGCGCGTGCGCATGCCGCACCTGCTCACGTGGTTGAGCGGCAAGTCACTCGACCTGGTCGCGTTGCAGGAGTTGAAAGTTCCGGATTCGGACTTTCCGCGGGCGGAAATCAATCAGGCTGGCTGGCACGCGCACTTCAACGGCCAGAAAACCTACAACGGTGTGGCAATCCTCGCACGCGCCGAGGGCCGCGACGTCGTGCGCGACATTCCCGGCTTCGAGGATCCGCAGCGGCGCGTGCTTGCCGCGACCTTCGGCGACCTGCGCGTCATCGACATCTATGTCCCCAATGGGCAGGAAGTCGGAGCGGAGAAGTATGTCTACAAGCTCAAGTGGCTCGAGGCACTCCGCGGTTGGCTTGCGGCCGAACTCAAAACGCATTCGCATCTGGTCGTGCTCGGCGACTACAACATCGCACCCGAGGATCGCGACGTGCACGACCCGCAGGCCTGGGAAGGATCCGTCCACGTGAGCCCGCCCGAGCGCGAGGCGTTGCGCTCGCTGCTGGCACTGGGCCTCGAGGATGTCTTTCGCCGCTTCGACCAGCCTGCGGGCACGTTCAGCTGGTGGGACTACCGCGCCGCCGCGTTCCGCCGCAATCACGGTCTGCGGATCGACCTGGTGCTGGCCAGTCCGGCACTCGCCAAGCGCTGCACGGAATGCCATGTCGATCGCGAGCCAAGGACCTGGGAGCGGCCTTCGGATCACGCGCCGGTGCTCGCGACGTTCGATGTCCCGGCGCTTATGTCGAATCCCGGCTAGCCGGAGGAGTACCTGGCGCATAGTTTTTGATTCGATTTGTCCCTAAACTGCCCGCAACAAGAGGGGAAGCTGTGCGCGGATAAGCGCACCAGGAACAATGTCCAGAACGCGACGCAACGACTACGACGTCAGCAACACCGTACAGGTGAGCTCGGCACCCGCGGTCTGCGAGGCCGTCGAACAGCTCTTCCATGCGACGTGGCCCGGTGCCTCTTTCGAACGCGCCGCGCAGGCCTTTGAGGATTTCGAAAAGCTCTTCTCAGGCAACATGCCGGGCTTTCACGGCGTCGATACGGTCTATCACGACCGCCAGCACACTCTCGACATGACGCTCGCGATGGCGCGCTTGCTGGCCGGCCACGAGCACGAACATGAGGGCGAGTCGCGGCTGGAGGCGGATCGCGCCACTATGGGTCTGGTCACGGCGCTGTTCCACGACTCCGGATACATCCGCGAGACCGCGGATCACGAGCACCGCAACGGCGCCGAGTTCACGCTCAACCACGTCACGCGCAGCGCGCGTTTCCTGGCGCGTTACCTGCCGATGATCGGAATGGAAGACTGGGTGCCGGTGGCCACGCGCATCGTGCACTTCACCGGCTACGAGGTGCAGTTCGACCAGATCCATCTCGCCGACTCGCGTGATCGCAAGGTCGGCCACCTGATCGGCACCGCGGACATGATCGCGCAGATGGCCGATCGCTGCTACCTCGAGAAATGCCGCGACCGTCTCTATCCCGAGTTCGTGCTGGGCGGTGTGGCGACGCCATACGTCAAGAGCGGCGGGCTCAACATCCGCTACAGCTCGGGGCTCGACCTGCTGCGCCAGACGCCGCAATTTTTCGAGGAAGTGCGATCGAAACGGCTCGACGGCGAATTCGGCGGTGCGTATCGATACGTCGAACCGCTGTTTGGCGGCCGCAATCCCTACATGGAAGCGATCCAGCAGAATCTCGCCTATCTGGCCGAGATTCTGCGCAGCGAAGACTGGCCGCTGCTCCGCCGCAATCCACCCTGCTTTACTTCCCACGACGCGCCGCTGCAAAACATCCGCGCGCTGATGCTCGGCCATCTCAAGGAAGTCTGGTCGAGAGCCTAGGAGAGGGTGAGCTCCGCAAGGCGTCGCTCGAGAAACCGGCGTTCCGCATCTGATACTTCGCACTCGAGCGCTTGCCGATACGCCGCTCGCGCTGCATCCGTACGCCCCGCTCGCCTCAGGCAATCCGCGCGGGTGGCGTGCAACAGGTGATAGTTCGCGAGCTCACCGCGCGCCGCCAGCGAATCGATCAGCGGTAGAGCGGCTTCGGGGCCGTCCACCATCGAGATGGCTGCGGCGCGATTCAACTCGATCACCGGGCTTGGGTGCAGGCGAATCAGCACGCTGTAAAGCGCGGCGATCTGTCGCCAATCGGTGTCCTGCGGGCGCGATGCTTGTGCGTGCAATGCGGCGATCGCAGCCTGTAATGCAAACGGCCGTGCGCCTCCCCGTTTGAGTACTTCCTCGACGATCGCCAGCGCTTCCTCGATCTGCCTGCGATCCCAGCGCGTGCGATCCTGGTCCGCGAGCAGCACCAGTTCTCCCGATCTCGAGACGCGCGTCGTCTTGCGGGCGTCGTGCAAGAGCATCAGTGCGAGCAACGCCCGCGGCTCGGTCTCGGTTGGCAGCAGGCAGGCCACGAGGCGCGCCAGACGAATCGCCTCGCTGCACAGTTCGGCGCGGATCGGACCTTCGCCATCGGCGCTCAAATACCCCTCGTTGAATACCAGATAGATCACCGCCAGCGCGCTGTCGAGCCGCTCGGGTAAGAGCTCCGGTGGCGGGACTCGATACGGAACGCGGGCGTCGCGGATCTTCTTCTTGGCCCGCACCAGCCGTTGCGCCAGCGTCGGCAGGGGAATCAGAAATGCGCGCGCGATCTGTTCGCTCGTGAGGCCGCACAAGGTATGCAAGGTCAGCGCGATCTGCGCCTCGACCGAAAGTGCCGAGTGGCAGCAGGTAAAGATCAGTCGCAGCTGGTCGTCGGCGATCGGTTCACCGAGTTGGCGCTCGATCTCCGCGTCCGCATCGTCGAGGTCGGCGAGCACGCTCGCTGATGCTTCGGGTGCCAGGAACCGGCGGCGCTGCCGCAGTCGGTCGATGGCGCGATTGCGCGCCGTGGTGATCAGCCAGTTGCGCGGGTTGTCCGGAACTCCGCGCTCGTCCCACAGGCTGAGCGCCGCGACGAAAGCCTCCTGCATGACTTCGCCCGCAAGGTCAAGATCACCCAGGAGGCGGATGAGCGTTGCCTGGATGCCGCCGGCCTGCTCGTGAAACAGCCGCTCGACGTGGCCACGCGCCGTTTCCATCCGCCGTCGGACCGGGCTCAGGCCGGCACCTTGGCGATCGGCCGCACCTCGATCGAACCCCAGCGCGCCGATGGGATGCGCACCGCGATCTTCAGTGCCTCGTCGAGATTGGGTGCTTCGACGATGTAGTAGCCGCCGAGTTGTTCCTTCGTTTCGGCGAAAGGGCCGTCGGTGGTGAGCGTCTTGCCGTTGCGCACGCGGACGGTCGTCGCGGCAGCAGTGTCCTCGAGCGGATCGCCCGCCTTGAAGTGGCCGCTTTTCACGATGCCCTGCGTGAACTGCATGTACTCGCCGAAGATCGCGCCCTGCTGCGATTCGCTGAACGTCTGCCACTGCTTCTCGTCGCCGTAGATGAGCAGCATGTATTGCATGGTCTTCTCCTTACATTCGATGTCGGGTCGGGCGAAATTGCCGGTGACCGGCTTCTTAGACGAATGGACGGGTGGCAAATCGACAGGCTGCGCCGCTTTCCGGGCGGCCTGCAAAATCATACTCTTGGCCGATGACTACCGCGGTTGAGCGCTTGAGCCGCCGATTGCCCCTGAAGCGAGCCTTCATCACCGGCGCGGCCAGCGGTCTCGGGCTAGAGATTTCGCGCCGCCTGGCGGCCGGCGGCTGGAACCTCGGCATGCTCGACGTCAATGCCGCGGAGCTCGCCGCTGCACGCCAGTCTCTCAACAGCACGGACAGCTCGATCCTCACGTATCACGCCGATGTGCGCGACGGCGCGGGAGTGACGCAGGCGGTCAACCGCTTCGCGCAGAGCGTGGGCGGCCTCGATCTCATGATCAACAACGCGGGCGTGGCCGTCGCCGGCAGCGTGCTCGAGACTTCGACCGAGGATTGGCGGTGGGCGCTCGAGATCAACCTGCTTGGTTGCGTGCACGGCTGCCGTGCCGCCATCCCTCATCTGCTCGCGTCGAACTCCGCAATCCTGCTCAACATTGCGAGTGCCGCAGGGTTTGCCTCGGGACCCGGAATGTCGGCGTACAACGCCTCGAAAGCCGGCGTGATCTCGCTCACCGAAACGCTGCAACAGGAACTCGCGGGATCGGGTGTGCGTCTCACCGTGGCGATGCCGAGCTTTTTCAAGACAAACCTGCTCGCGACAGCGCGCGCACCGGAAAGTGAGATGCAGACGGCACGATTGCTGATGGACAATTCCCGCTATTCACTGCAACAGGCCGCGGAAGACATCCTGGGCGCCGCGGCGGACGATCGGTTCTACGCCGTGCTTCCCCGTCGCTACGTGAACCTGTGGCGCTTCAAGCGTTTCTTCCCGATGCGTTTCATGCGTGCGTTTCCGCGTCTGCGGGAGAAACTGGCAGCCAGCATGCGACGCCGCCAGGCGGGCGACTCAAGCGACTGACGACGGCGGAGGCGAATCCACGCTCGCTACGTAGCGCCGATGTATCGCCGCGAGTTTGCGCAGAACTGTGGCCTTGCCCTCGATCTCGCGCTCCTCGAGCGCCGCCTTGAGAACGGGCACGGTCAGTCGCTCGAGCGCACGCTCGGAAACCGGGCCGTAGCTCAAGTGCCACGGTTCCGGCGAGACACCGCCGCGATCGTTGCAATAAGGCCTGAAGAACCCGTGCGCGTGCATGTGCTCATCGAGCCAGGCATTCAAATGCGAGAACGGCCCCGCGGGGCCGAACTCGACCGGCAGCAGTTTCGCGCCCTCGCCGGCGGGCAGCGCGTTGCGATCGATGACGTCGATCTCCGTGCCCCAGTGATGCCGGCTTCCGCCTGGCATCGCCGACCACCACAGAATGGCCTCGATCAGCTCGGGCTCGCTCAAGCCCGCGCGCTCCAGCGGGCGCCCGTTGCGATCGTAAAGCATGCGCTCGCCACGGTATTTCTCGTTCCAGATTTTCAGCTGGGCATCGAAATCGCGGAAGCTGCTCACCGGCGCGAGATCGATGCCGGCTGCCGCGGCGGCGGCGCGCAGGTCCAGAAACGGCTGCGCCGCTTCGCGATGCAGCAGGCAAAGCGGATCGTCGACCTGCACGATGTGGGTGCGTGCGCGCCCGGTCAGCTCGAACTCGTTCATCAGGATACGAGCTGCGCCGGCGTCCAGCGTTCGCGACGTCGCTTGAGGCGCGCTTGCGGCGTCTCGCCGTCGTAGCGCATCAAGGTCGGCGTGCCGAAGCGGTCGCGCTGCTCCAGCACGCAGATATTGAGCACGCCGAGACTGCGCTCGTCCTCTTCCATGAATGCGCCGATGTACGTCCCGCAGCGCGAGCACAGCAGGAAATCGGCCAGGTTCAAGCCAAAGCGATAGCGGATCAGCCGCGCGGAGTCATTGGCCCGGAAAGTCAGCAATCCGGACGGATCGGTGACGCTCAGCGCGCCGTGTGCGCGACAGAACCCGCACTGACAGGCACGCACCTGGATCTGCTCCGGCGGCAGCGCAGTGTCGAACTCCACCGCGAGCGCCCCGCAATGACAGTTGCCCGTGAGCTTCAAGGCTGACATTCACCACTCAGGACGCGCGGGCGAGGCGCTGCAAGCGTTCGAAGACCTGAAGAAAGACATCGGTCTCCTGGGCCCCCGACACGGCGTAGCGACGATCGAAGATGAATGTCGGAACACCAGTGATTCCCCATTCGTGCGCGCGACGCTCGAGCGCCTCGATCTCGGCGTAATGGCGTCGCCCCTCGAGTGCGCGAGCGAGTTCCGCGGCATCGAGCCCGGCGCCGGCGCCGATCTCGACCAGGACCGCACGATTGCCGATGTCGCGGCCCTGTTCGAAATACGCCTTGAACAGTGCTTCACTGGTTGTGTCCTGATCTCCGTGCTCGCCCGCGAAGGCCAGCAGGGCATGCGATGCACGGGTATTGGGCATGCGGCGGGACAGATCGAAACGGAATTGGATGTCGCGCATCAGTCCCAGCTCACGCAGGCGCGCCTGCATCGCCTGCACGCGCGTCGGGTCACCAAACTTTTCGGCGAGGTACGCCTCACGCTCGACGCCGCCCTCGGGGAGGGTCGGGTTGAGCTCGAACGGCATCCAGCGAACGTCAAAGCCAATATCCGGCCGCGCGCGTGCCGCCAACTCGAAGCGCTTCTTGCCTACATAGCACCAAGGACACACAGTGTCGGAGTAGATCTCGATTTTCACGGCTGACCCCTCGGAACAGGGGCTGATTGTAGAGGGCCGCGCCGCGTCCGGAATCCCTGATCGCACTGCAGCGAAGCCATTTCCCTTCGTTCCAAGCTCACATTGAGAGTATGATTTGGTCAATAAATCACTGGGCCAAAAGGGGATACAAGAAGCCCAGACCCCGGCAAACCAGGCACGGTAGAGTCCCGGAGCCGGCTTTAATGATCCAAAAGACCCCCGCGTCCAACTGGAGAGGTCAAGCCTCACAGGCCGTCGAATTGTGGTAACCGCGCACAGCCTGAAGACCAAATACGCCCTGAGCGCGCTCGGGATCGGCACGTTCGTCGCGCTGTTGCTCGCGGGCGTGCTGTTCTGGCAGTACCGTCTCGACGCCACGCGGCTCAACGTGCTCGCCTACAACGCCGTCGAGTCCCGGCTCGCAAGTGAACTGGAGGCGCGCGCCAGCACGATCGCCGACACCGCTAGCCGGCGGCTCGCGCCGCCACTCGCCGCACACGACTGGGCAGCAGCGCACGCGATCGCGACCGAGATGCTGGAGCTCAAGGACGTCGCCACGATCGAGCTCCAGGATGGCCTCGAGACCATCCTGTTTTCTCAGCGCAACCCGGTGGTGGCCTCGAAGCGCGAACCCGTCGTCGTGTCGCGCGTGATACAGAGTCCGGCGCCCGGCAAGGACTCGGAGCGCGCGCGCCGCGTCGGCGCACTGACGGTGTCGATGTCGCCGGCCATCATCGACAGCACCTTGACACAGCTCACCAACGACGTGGGCAGTTCGCAGCACCGACACTTCGCGAACCTGCTGGCGCTCATCGGCACTACCTGTGGGCTACTCATCGGCCTCGGACTGATTGGCGCCTGGTTGCTCGCTCGGCGCATCGAGCAGCCGATCAGCGCGCTGATCCGCAGCGCCGATCGCATCGGCCAGGGCGACTACACGCGCCCCTTCACCGTCGCGCGTCGCGACGAGCTCGGCGACCTGCAACAGGCGCTCGAGCGCATGCGCGTCAAGCTGCGCCAGACGACCATCACCAAGAACTACCTCAACATCGTGCTCAACAGCATGAGCGACGCAGTGCTGGTGACCTCGCCGGACGGCACCATCAAGGGCGCGAATGACGCCGCCCGCAAGCTGCTGGGCTACGGCGAAGAGGATCTCATCGGCAAGTCGCTGCTCTTCATCATCGCCGAGAACGAGCGCGCCACCTTCTCCATCGACCAGGCCGCGCAGTCTGAGGAAACGCGCGAGACGGTGGTGTGCACGCGCAGCGGCCAGACCATCCCGGTGTCCTTCTCGGGTTCGCAGATCACCACCGAGGATCCGCAGTTCCAGGGCAACATCTTCGTCGCGCACAATATCACCGAGCGCAAACGCGCCGAACGGCGCATCCGCTACCTGGCGCGTTACGATACGTTGACGAAAATCCCGAATCGAATGCAGTTCCAGCACCTGCTGCAACAGGCGATCGCGCGCGGCGCGCGTGCCGGCACCGGGATGGCGCTGCTGTATCTCGACATGGATCACTTCAAGGAAGTGAACGACACCTTCGGTCATTCCGCCGGAGACCGCACGCTCGAGATACTCACCGAGCGGCTGTCGCACGCGCTGCCCAAGGAGACAGTGCTCGGCCGGCTCGCGGGTGACGAGTTCGCGCTGTTCATCGAGCAGCTGCCGCGCGATCCAGAGACCGACCACCGCGGTCCCATCGCCAATCTGGCGCGCATCATCCTGAGCGAGATCATCAAAGCGTTCTATCTCGAGCGGCAGGAGGTGTTCCTGACCGCGAGCGTCGGCGTGGCCTTCTGCCCCATGGACGCGGAGAACGTGATCGATCTCATCCGCAATGCGGACGCCGCCATGTACTACGCCAAACAGAACGGTGGCAATTCGTTCGCCTTCTATTCGCCCGAGATGAACGCGGCGGCGGTCGAGCGGCTGATGCTCAAGAGCAAGCTCAGGCGCGCGCTCGAGCGCGACGAGCTGGTCATCCAGTACCAACCCAAGATCAACCTGCGCAACGGCCACATCGTCGGCGCCGAAGCGCTGCTGCGCTGGCGATTGCCCGGCCATGGCGACATTCCGCCATCGCAGTTCATTCCGCTGGCCGAGGAGACGAACCTCATCCTCGAGATCGGCGAATGGGTGCTCAACCGCGTGTGCGAGGACTACCGTCGCTGGCAGGACCAGGTCACCGATCCCGGCCGCGTCTCGATCAACCTGTCGCTCAAGCAGCTCCGGCAGGCGAGCTTCATCACGCGCTTCCGCTCGGTGTTCAAGAAGCACGGCGTATCGCCCACATGCTTCGAGCTCGAGATCACCGAGACGACCCTGATGGCGGACGCCAAGCGCACCGTCAAGATGCTGGATGAGCTGTATTCCATGGGCTTGCACCTGTCGATCGACGACTTCGGCACCGGCTATTCGAGCCTGAGCGCGCTCAAGCAGTTTCCGATCGGCACGCTCAAGATCGACCAGTCATTCGTCCGCGATGCCGCGATCGACAACGACAACGCGACCATCGTGCGCACCATCATCGACATGGGGCGCAGCCTCGAGATGGATGTCGTCGCCGAGGGCGTGGAGTCGGAAGAACAGCTGGCTTTCCTGCGCAGCCGCAACTGTCACTACGCCCAGGGACGCCTGTTTGGCGATGCCATGAGCGCCGAGGAGTTCCTGGCGATGCTGGTCGCACAACAGGCGGGCAGCAGCAACATCGTGCGGCTGTTCGCGTAGCAGCCGTCAGCGCCGCTTGTTCGGCGGATACGGCGCAAATCCGAGCCGGTCCGTGTCCTCGTTCCAGAAACGATTCTCCTCGCGCGGCTCGCAGTCGATCACGCGCTTGCGGCACAGTGTCTCGCGCCACTCATACTTGATGAAGTACTTCGAGGCCGGCGCGCGCGCGGCCTCGAGGGCTACGACCCGGACGGGCG
>Ga0184637_10002657_pt1 | contig 11424 bp, 12 predicted proteins | sample PLM3_127_b2_FD_133143 | JGI IMG/M metagenome (GOLD analysis project Ga0184637, IMG submission 133143) | Groundwater sediment microbial communities from an aquifer in East River, Colorado, USA - PLM3_127_b2 | ecosystem: Environmental > Terrestrial > Soil > Riparian zone | place: USA: East River... | reverse complement strand
GACGGCGAGCCGGTCGATCACGCGTGCCGCCCCTCCCCCGCCGCCCGCCCCTCGCCGAGCACCTTGCGCATGGCCTTCATGAGCCGCCGGTTCTCCTCGGGCGTGCCGATGCTGATCCGGAGCGCGCTCTCCATGCCGAAGCTGGTCATGGGCCGGACGATCACGCCCTCCTTCAGCAGACGCTGGTAGATGTCCCCGGCATTGCGCCCGACGTCGACGAGGATGAAGTTGGCGCGCGACGGCGTGTACTTGACGCCGAGGGAGGCGAACTCGTCGTAGAGGAAGTGCCGGCCCGCCTCGATCATCCCGCGGCACTCGAGGATGTGGGCGTCGTCCTCGATGGCGGCCAGGGCCGCCGCCTGGGCGAGGGAGTTCACGTTGAAGGGCGCGCGGATCCGGTTGAGCAGCGACACGCAGTCCGGATCGGCGATGCCGTAGCCCACGCGGAGGCCGGCCAGGCTCGCCGCCTTGGAGAAGGTGCGCAGCACGGCCACCTTCCGGCCCTGGCGGAGGTAGCCGAGGGCGTCGGGGAAGTCCGGCCCCTGGGCGAACTCGAAGTAGGCCTCGTCGAACACCACGATGGCCCGGTCGGGCACGCGGGCCATGAAGGTCTCGACCTCCTCGGCGGTGACGATGGTCGCCGTGGGGTTGTTGGGGTTGGCGATGAACACCATCTTCGTCGTGGGCGTGATGGCCCGGGCCATGGCCTCCAGGTCGAGCCGCTGGTCCCTGAGCGTGACCACCACCCGGATGCCGCCCACCGCCTGCACGATCATGGGGTAGACGACGAAGGAGGGGTGCGGGATCACCGCCTCGTCGCCGGGCTTGAGGAAGGCGCGGACGAGGAGCTCGATGAGCTCGTTGGAGCCGTTGCCCAGGATCATGTGGTCGGGGGTGAGGCCGTGCCGGCGCCCCAGGGCCTCGCGCAGGTAGAACCCGCTGCCGTCGGGGTAGCGGTTGAGGTGGCCGAGCGCGGCGGTGATGGCGCGCTGCACGCGCTCGGAGGGCGGCAGCGGGTTCTCGTTGGAGGCGAGCTTGATCGCATCGCTGATGCCCAGCTCCCGCTCCAGCTCCTCGACGGGCTTGCCGGGCTCGTAGGGGGCGATTCCGAGGATGTGATCGTTGGCCAGTGATTCCCAGGAGGCGGACATGGAAGACTCCTTACGCGGTCGGGTAGGATCCGAGGATCTTGAGGAACTGGCAGCGGTCCTTGATCTCCGAGAGCACCGCGCGCACGTCCTCGGTGTCGCGATGCCCCTCGAAGTCCACGAAGTTCACGTACTCCCACGGCCGCCGCTTGGTCGGTCGCGATTCGATCTTGGTCAGGTTGAGCCGGCGCGCGGCGATGGGGGCGAGGATGCTCAGCAGCACGCCCGGCTCGTTCCTCATGGAGAAGACGATGGAGGTCTTGTCCCGGCCGGTGGCCGGCATGGGTCGTCGGCCGAGCAGGAGGAACCGGGTGGTGTTGAACGGGTTGTCCTCGATGCGACGGCGCAGGATGGGCACGCCGTAGATGCGCGCGGCGATGTCGGAGGCGATGGCCGCCACCGCGGGATCGTCCTTCGCCCGCTCCGCGGCGGCCGACGTCGACGTCATCTCCTCCGTGCGCGTGTCGGGCATGTGGGCGGCGAGCCACTGCCGGCACTGGCCGAGCCCCTGGGGGTGCGAGCACACCATCTTGATCTCTTCCAGGCTGCCCGCGCGCGAGAGCAGGTGCTGGGCCACCTCGAGCGTCATCTCGCCGGTGACCAGCACGTCGGTGTCGAGCAGCCGGTCGAGCGTGACGTTGACGGCGCCGTCGGTGGAGTTCTCCACCGGCACCACGCCGAACTCCGCTCGGCCGCGCTCCACCTCGTCGAAGATCCCCGCGATGGTCGGGACCGGCGCCAGGCGGGCCGAGGAGCCGAACCGGAGATTGGCCACCTGATGCGTGAAGGTGCCCGGGGGGCCGAGGTAGGCAACGGGCAGCGGGTTCTCGAGGGCGAGCGAGGCGGACAGGACCTCGCGCCAGATGGCCCTCACGCCCTCCGCGGGCAGCGGACCCTGGTTCAGCGAGACGAGGCCGTCGAGCACCTGGGCCTCGCGCTCGGGCACGAAGTAGGGAAGGTCCTGCTGCCTCTTGAGCTCGCCGATCTGGAGGGCGGCGTGTGCGCGCTGGTTGAGGAGGTTGAGGATCTGTTCGTCGAGGCTGTTGATCCTGGAACGCCAATCGTCCAGGTTCATAAGGACTCCTAACTACCTGACTCTCGGCAACTGGGGCATTATAGGAGAAGGGTCCCCCCTCCGCAAGCGGTTCAGGGCCGTCAATTCCGTCACCGTGAGGGGCCGGCTCGCCCCCGGTCCGAGCCGGCCGAGCCCGAGCGGTCCGAAGCGGACGCGGCGCAGCCGCACCACGCGATGCCCCAGCGCCTGACAGTAGCGCCTCACCTCGCGGTTGCGCCCTTCCCTGAGGGTGACGGACAGCCAGGTGCTGCGCTCCCCTGTCCGGAGCAGTCGCACCGCGGCCGGGACGGCGAGCCCGTCGCCGAGCTCCACGCCCCGCCGCCAGCGCGGCAGCGCGGCGGCCGTCACGTGCCCCGCGACCTCCACCTCGTACACGCGCTCGATCTCGTAGCGCGGGTGCAGGAGCTGGTTGGCGAGCGCCCCGTCATTGGTCAGGAGCAGCAGGCCTTCGGTGTCGTAGTCGAGCCGCCCCACCGGGAAGAGGCGCGGCAGGCCCGAGGGCAGCAGGTCCACCACCACCGGGCGCCCCTCGGGGTCGCTGAGGCTGGTGACGTAGCCGCGGGGCTTGTGGAGGAGGACGTAGGCGTGGGGCTCGCGCGGCTGGACGGGCCGGCCGTCGACCACGATCCGGTCCACCGCGGGGTCGGCCTGCGCGCCGGGCTCCCGCCGCACCACGCCGTTGACGGCGACGCGGCCCTCCCGGAGGAGGTCCTCAGCCCCGCGGCGTGAGGTCAGGCCTGCTTGCGCCAGGATCTTGCTGACGCGGATCGGCGGCAGGAGCCGTCTCCGGTTCGGGGGCCTCGCCGCCTGCCAGATCGGCCTGGGCGTCGGCCGCCGCCAGGTCCGGCACGATCAGCTCGCCCTCGGGCTTCGGCAGGTCCGCGAGGTCGCGCAGCCCGAAGGCCACGAGGAAGTCGCGCGTGGTCTCGTAGAGGAAGGGGCGACCCGGCGAGTCCTTCCGCCCGGCGATGCGGACCATGCGGCGCTCCAGCAGGTTGTCGAGCACGCCCTCGGAGTTGACGCCGCGGATGGCGTCCACCTCCGGCCGCGAGACGGGCTGGCGGTAGGCCACGATGGCCAGGGTCTCGAGGGCCGGGCGCGAGAGGCGCGAGCGCGTGCGGCTGCGCGCCAGCTTCACCAGCCACGGGGCGACCTCGGGTCGCGTGACCAGGCGGAAGCCGCCGCCCACCTCCACCACCTGGAGCGCCCGCCCCTCGGCCTCGAGCCGCCGGCGCAGGGCTTCCACCAGCTCGCGCGCCGCCGCCGCCGCGCCGAGGCCCAGCACCTCCTGCAGCCGCTCCGCCTCCACCGGGGCATCCGAGGCGAAGAGCAGGGCCTCGACGATGTCGACCATGTTCACTGGCATGTGCACTGGCATCGGGGTGGGTCTCGGCATGGTCATGCGGGAAGGTCTCCCCTCTGCTCGAGCTCCGCGCGGCCGAGCGGCTCCTCGACGCCGCGCTCGATGACGATGTCGCCGAACAGCTCGGCCTGGCGCGCGCGCGCCTGGCCCAGGCGCACCAGCTCGAGCAGGGCGAGCAGGGTCACGATCCATTCGCTGCGGATGCGCTCGGCGCCCGCCACCGAGGCGAACAGGAGCGACCACGTGGCGCGCAGGAGGTCGAGGAACTCCCCCATGCGCTCGAGGACGGAGATGGGGTTGGCCTCGACCGCGCGGGGCGCCTGCCGCGTCTGCTCCTCGATCAGCCGGTTCATCGCCCGCAGCAGGAGGTGCACGGACAGGTCCTCCAGCGGGACGTCCTCGGCGCGCGGCAGCTCGCCCACGGCGCGGCCGAAGATCAGGGCCTGCTCGGCCTCCCGGCGCCCGAGCCAGGTCCCCAGGGCCTTGACCCGCGCGTACTCCTGGAGGCGGTCGGCCAGCTCCCGGCGGAGCAGCTCGCCCTCCTCGTCGAGGCTCTCGTCCTCCGAGCCGTCCGGCGGCAGCAGCAGCTTCGACTTGAGATAGATGAGGGTGGCCGCCATCACCATGAAGGCGCCGGCGGTGTCGAGATCCTGGAACTGCACGGCCTCGAGGTGGGCCAGGTACTGGTCCGTGACGGTGCGGATGGGCAGCCGCGCCAGGTCCACCTCGCTCGTCCGGCAGAGGTGCAGGAGCAGGTCGAGCGGCCCGACGAAGGACTCGACGCGGACGGTGAGGCCGGGGGCGGCGATCTCCGTCACGGAGTGAGCCTCACCGCCGTCACGGGGTGAGCCCCACCGCGTCCCGCACTTCCTGCATGGTCCGCCTCGCGGTGTCCCGGGCGCGCCGCGAGCCCTCGTGCAGTACCTCCACCATCTCCCGCGGCCGGTCGGCGAAGCCCTGGCGGCGCTCGCGGATCTCGGCGAGGGGCGGCAGCATGTGCGTGAGGAGCACGCCCTTGCAGTCGAGGCAGCCGATGCCCGCGGTCCGGCAACCGGTGGCGCAGGCCTCGCGCGGGGCCTCCGGCGTGAAGATGCGGTGCAGGTCGAAGACCGGGCACACGTCGGGGTTGCCGGGATCGCTCCGCCGCTTGCGCGCGGGGTCGGTGATCATCGGCTTGATCTTGTCGGTGATGACCGCGGAGCTGTCCGAGAGGTAGATGGCGTTGTCGTAGCTCTTGGACATCTTCCGCCCGTCGGTGCCCGGCACCTTCGGGATCTGCGTGAGCTTGGCCTGGGGTTCCGGGAAGACGGGGCGCCAGGTATGGTTGAACCGGCGCGCCACCTCGCGGGTGAGCTCGACGTGGGGCACCTGGTCCACGCCCACCGGCACCCACTGGGGGGTGTACATGAGGATGTCGGCGGACTGCAGCAGGGGGTAGCCGAGCAGCCCGTAGGACGGCGACTGGAGGCCCAGCTCCTCCACCATCTCCTTGTAGGTGGGCACGCGCTCGAGCCACCCCACCGGCGTGGTCATCGAGAAGAGCAGGTGCAGCTCGGCGTGCTCGGGCACCAGGGACTGGATGAAGAGCGTGGAGCGCTCCGGGTCGAGGCCCGCGCCGAGCCAGTCGGCGGCCATCTCGATGGTCGCCTCGGGGGCCTGCGCGCTGTTGCCGGGATCGGTGGTCAGGGCGTGCCAGTTCGCCACGAAGTAGAAGCAGTCGTAGCTGTCCTGGAGCTTCACCCAGTTCTCGAGCGCGCCCAGGTAGTTGCCGAGATGCAGCTTGCCCGTGGGGCGCATGCCCGAGAGCACGCGCTGCCTAGTCTCGTTCGATGCCATTCGGTCTCCGGTGCTGCTGGCCTTCCCAGGCCTTGGCCATGCGGAGGAAGACGTAGTCGGCGTAGAGGACGGCGAGCACCAGCCCGCGCCAGCCGTCGAGAAAGCCCAGGCGGATAATGTACATCGACACGAAGCGCCCCAGCGGTCTCAAGATGAGGTGGGGCAGCCGGACGCGCCAGCCCCGGCGTATCCAGTCTCCCGCGGCGAGCGTGGAGTAGCGGTTGGAGCGGTGGACGAAGTCCTCCAGGCCGCGATAGGAGTGGTGGAGCAGCGGCTCGCCGAGCCGCTCCACGCGCCCGTCCACCTGCACCGACTCGTGCACGCCGTCGCCGGCGAAGCGCCCGGCACGCCGGCGGAAGAGCCGGAGCTGGTAGTCGGGGTAGAGCCCGCCGTGCCGCACCCACGCGCCCCAGAACATGTTCCGGCGCGGGACGGCGTAGCCGTCGGCCGGCCCGTCCTCGTCGAGGATCCGGGCGATGCGTTGCCGGAGCTCCGGGGTGACCTGCTCGTCGGCGTCGAGCGAGAGCACCCACTCCCCCGCCGCCTGCTCGAGGGCGAAGTTCTTCTGGGCGACGAAGCCGGGCCACGGCCGCACCCACACCCGGTCCGTGAACTCGCGCGCGAGGGCCACCGTCTTGTCGGTGGATTCGGCGTCGACGACCACGATCTCGTCGGCCCACGCCGCGCTCTCCAGGCAGGCGCGGAGGCGCTCCTCCTCGTTCCACGTCACCACGGCCACCGACAGCCGGGTCATGGCTCGAGGAGCGCGCGCGCCGCGGTGAACGCGGTGTCCGGCGACAGCGCCGCCATGGTGGAGTCCGGGCTCTGCAGCCCGCGGCACCGCGGCCCGTAGGGGCCGTTGCGCGCGGCGCGCGTGGGCCCGAAGAGTCCCAGCGCCGGTGTGCCCAGCGCCGCGGCCAGATGCAGGGGGCCGGTGTCGTTGGCGACCATGAGGGAGCAGCGCCGCAGCAGCGCCGCGAGCTCGTCGAGGTCGGTGGGGGGCGCGAGCAGGGGCCGGGTCGAGAGCTCGTCGCCGATCTGGCGGGCCATGTGGATCTCGTCCGGGCCCCACAGGAGCAGGACCCGCGCCTCGCCCTCCGTCCCGAGCCGCTCGGCCAGCGCCCGGAAGTGCGCCACCGGCCATCGCTTCTCCGGCCGGCCGGCGCCGGGGTTGAGGGCGACGATGCGGTCGGTAGACTTCACGCCGTGCTCGCCCAGGAAGTCCGCCATGCACCGGTCCGCCTTGGGCCGCACGGGGACGTGGAACTCCGCCGGGGTCGCCGGCACGCCCAGGGGCGAGAGAAGGGACAGGTACTGGTCCACGACGTGGACCGCGCGGGCGGGCGGCGTCACGTGGTGGTTGGTGAAGAGCCAGTTCAGCTCGCGGCAATGCGAGCGTGCGAAGCCGATGCGCAGCGGCGCGCGCGAGTACAGGGTGAGGAAGCCGCTCTTGGCCAGGCCTTGCAGGTCCACCGCCACGTCGAAGCGCGCGTGGCGCACCCGCGTGCGCAGCCGTCCGAGCTTTTCCCAGACCTCGCGCGCCCCCGCCGGCGTCCGGAGGAGGCGCCGCCAGCGGCGCGTGTCCACGGGGATCACGCGGTCGATGTCCGGGTGGTCGCGCAGGATGGCCTGCTCCCGCGCCTCCACGATCCACGTGAGCGTGGCTTCCGGGAGGTGGCGGCGCAGCGCCCGCGCCACCGGCAGGGCATGGATCACGTCGCCCAGCGCCGAGAGCTTGACGATGGCGATGCTCAGGCTGGGCCGCCGCGACCCCTCGCGCGCCGGGACAGGGGGCGTCACGGGTCTCACGCCTGGCCGCTACGCCCGCGGTCCGGGCCGAAGCGGGACACGCCAAAGCGCGACACGATGGTGGCGATGAGGTCGCGTGTCGAGTGGTCCTTGGCGTCGCCGGCGATGGCCACGCGGCCGCCCGCCGCGCGGACGCTCTCGCGCTCGGGTACGCTGTCCTCCGTGTAGTCGGTGCCCTTGGCCTGCACGTCGGGCCGCAGCCGCGCCACCAGCCCGTCCACCGTGTCCTCGTCGAAGACCAGCACGGCGTCCACCGGGGCCAGAGCGGCGACCAGCTCCGCCCGCTCGGCCTCGGTCATGATGGGCCGCCCCGTCCCCTTGAGGCGCCGCACCGAGGCGTCCGAGTTCAGCGCCACCAGGAGCACGTCGCCGAGGGCCCGGGCGGCCTGGAGGTAGCGCACGTGTCCCACGTGGAGCAGGTCGAAGCAGCCATTGGCGAGGACCAGCCGCTTGCCCTGCGCGCGCCAGGCCTCGGCCAGGCGGGCGGCCTCCTCAACGCTCAGGCGCGCGGCCATCGGGCTCGGCGTGGAGCGCCTGGCGGAGCTCGCCGGGTGACACCGTGGCGGTGCCCCGCTTCATCACCACCACGCCGCCCGCCACGTTGGCGAGCCAGGCGGCCTCCAGCGCGGGGGCGCCGGAGGCGAGGGCCACCGTGAACGCGCTGATCACGGTGTCGCCGGCGCCCGTCACATCGGCGATCTGATCGCTGCCATGGATGGGCAGGAAGGTCACGGGCCCCTCGCGCTCGAACAGCGCCATGCCGCGGCTGCCGCGCGTGACGAGCAGGAACCGCGCGTCGATCTCGCCGAGCACCGTGCGGCCGGCCTTCTCGATGCCGGGCGCATCCGCGAGCTCCTCGCCCGTGAGGGACTCCACCTCCGGCTCGTTGGGCGTGGCCGCGGTTACGCCGCGGAAGCGCAGGAGGTCGTGGCGGCTGTCCACGGTGACGAGGGCGCCCGCGCGCCGCGCCAGCTCCTGCACCGCCTCGAAGACGCGGGGGCTGGCCGCGCCGTAGCCGTAGTCCGAGATCAGGAACGCGTCGGCTCGCGCCCCCACCACGCCGAGCCGCTCGATCAGGGCGTCCTCCACCGCCGGCGGGAGCTGCCCCTCGGGCTCCCGGTCGAGGCGGACCACCTGCTGGCGCGTGGACTCGTAGCCGCCGGCCATGATGCGCGTCTTGACGGGGGTGGGACGCTCGGGCGCCACGAGCACGCCGGCGGGCTCGATGCCCGCCGCCGCGAAGAGGCGCTGCACGTCGTCCCCTGCCGCGTCGGCGCCGACCACTCCCACCGGCACCGCGGTGGCGCCCAGCGCGCGGATGTTGTGGGCGGCATTCGCGGCGCCGCCCAGCTTCACCTCGCGCTCGGTGAAGCGCAGGATGAGCACGGGGGCCTCGCGCGAGATCCGCGCCGGCTTGCCGTACAGGTACTCGTCGGCGAGGAGGTCGCCGACGATGACCACGCGGCGGCCGGTCAGGCGCCTGGACAGATCCAGCAGCCGCTTCGTGAGGGCCGCGCCCGGCATGCCTAGCCTCCCCGGCGGTGCAGCGCCCACTCGACGGCGTCGAGGAGGTCCTCGGCCACGTGGTCGGGCTTGTCCGTCCAGAGGTGACGGCGGTGCTCCCACTCCCCGCGCCCGTAGCCCGTCAGCACCAGCACCCCGGCGGCGCCCACCGCCCGCGCCGCGGCCACGTCGGAGATCTTGTCGCCCACGACCACCGAGGCGGGGAGATCGAGGCCGAGATCGGCGGCCGCCCGCCGGAGCAGCCCGGGCCGCGGCTTGCGGCAGTCGCAGTCGGCGCGATAGGGCGGCGCCCCCGCGTCGGGATGATGGGTGCACACGTAGAGGCCGTCGAGGCGGGCCTGCTGCTCGGCGAGTTGGCGCACCATCTCGGCGTTGACGGCCTGCAGCACGTCCTCACCGAAGTAGCCCTTGGCGATGCCGGACTGGTTGGTGATCATCACGGCCGGCACCCCGGCGGCGTTGAGCGCGCGGATGGCCGCGGGGGCGCGCGGGAGCACCCGGATGCGGCTCACGTGGTTGACGTACCCCACCTCCTCGGTGAGGCAGCCGTCGCGGTCGATGAACACGGCGGGACGCCCTGGCATTGGCTGGCAGTGTAATGCCGACCACTCGAATGATCAATGAAAATCCATGTTTCTGAGGAGGCATCAGCCGGCCAGTCGTCGATGGATGGCGGCGAGGGCGTCGACCTGTGCCGAGTAGGTGAACGGCTCCGCCGAGGCCCGGGCCGCCGCGCCAAGCCGCGGCCCATCGCCGTCCCGGAGGCCATCGAGGCCGGCCGCGATGGCTGGGGCGCTCACCTCGGGGGCGACCCAGCCATTGTCGCCCTGGCGGATCAGCTCGGCGCCGCCGGCATGGGCGCTCGACAGCACCGGCACCCCGGAAGCCAGCGCCTCGAGGTGGACGTTGCCGAAGGGCTCGTAGCGGGCGGGCAGCGCCACCACGTCGGCCGCCGCATAGAGGCGCTCCACGTCGGCGCGAGGCCCGAGCCAGGCGATGCGCGAGCCCACGCCCAGACGGTCCGCCGCCCGGCGGTAACGGTCGGTGCGTCCTTTGCCGGCCACGACCAGCCGGGCCTGCCGGTCCCCCATCCGCGCCATGCCCTCGATGAGAGGCCCTAGCCCCTTTCGCTCGAACCCTGAGCCCACGAAGAGGATCACCCAGGCATCGCGAGGCAGCCCGAGCTCGGCGCGCGTGGAGGCTCCAAGCCGCTGCCGGTTGTCCGGGTGAAAGCGGGCGAGGTCCACCCCGTTGTAGACCAAGCTCACGTGGCCGGCTGGCGCGTGGTACAGCCGCCGGATCTCGAGCTGCCCGGAGGCCGAGATCGCGACGACCTCGCGGGCGGCCTTGAGGCTGAAGATCCGTCTTTCCAGTAGGATGATGGCCCGATGGTAAGGGCTCACTCGAGTGAAGCGGCGGCCCAGGGCCTCGAGATATCCCCGGTGAGTTCCCTCCCCGGCCCGGTAGATGTCCTGGCGCAGGCAGCGCTCATGGCTCTGCACCAGGTCGTATCGACCGGCGGGCGTCGCGCGGCGGGCCGCCACGGCGAAGGACAGCAGGCGTCCCAGCCTTGGCCGGGGCAGCACGGAAAGCGCACGCACCGTGACGCCGGGCACCGGGGCCTGCCCCGCGGTGGTCATGAGATCGATCCGGTAGCCGCGGCGCACCATCTCGGCCATGAGGCCGGCGGTGGCCGTCTCGACACCCCCGTGGAAGACGAAGGGACGGCAGATGAGCGCGATCTTCACCGCGCCGCCGCGAGCCCCCGGAGCATGGGCAGGAGGTCGCGCCGGGCCGCCTCGAAGCTGTAACGCTCGACGCAGCGCTCGCGGGCGCGCCCCCCCAGCGCCCGGGCCTCGTCGGGGTGGTCGATCAGGTGCTCGACGGCGCGCGCCAGCGCGGACACGTCGCCCGGGGGCACCACCGTGCCGCATCCGTCCAGGATCTCCGGGATCATCGACACGCGCGTGGACACGATGGGGCGGCCAAGCGCCATGGCGTCGAAGAGCTTGGCCGGCACCTGCCCTCGCGTGTCGCTGGTGTCCCGCTGAGGGACGGCGACCACGTCGGCCGCCTCGAGGTACTCGGGGACCTCGCGAAACGGGATGGGGCCTGCCACGCGCACGCCGGGATGGACGCTGCGCAGGCGTCTGGCCGTGGGACCTTCAGGGTCGGTGCCGACCACGGCGAGGGTCACGTCCTTCCGCTCCATGCGCGCCACCGCGGCGCAGAGATCCTCCACGCCCTTGTAGCCGCGCGGGGTGCCCAGGAAGAGCACCAGCCGCTCGTCCTCGAGGCCGAGGCGGCGGCGAGCGCCCGATGGATCGGCGCGCCCCGGACGCCAGGCATCGGTGTCCCTCACGTGGGGGAGGAGCAGGCCGCCGAAGCGCTCTTGCAGGAAGCGCGAGGCCACGGTGATCGCGTCCGCGACGCCGGTGAGCCGCTCCATCAGCCAGGTCCACGGCAGGCCCGCGGGATTGGCCAGGTTGAGCGCGCGCCCCATCGTGCCCGCAGCGCCCCCGCGAAGGAAGAAGCCCACCTCCCAGTCGTCGATGTCGAGCACGAGGGGACGACGGCCGCGCAGCCGGCGGCCGAGATAGCCGATGCCCGCGCTCGCCAGGCGGGGCTTGGAGGCGTAGACGAGATCGCCGTCGGCGCGCTCGATGCGG
>Ga0184637_10002655_pt1 | contig 11429 bp, 9 predicted proteins | sample PLM3_127_b2_FD_133143 | JGI IMG/M metagenome (GOLD analysis project Ga0184637, IMG submission 133143) | Groundwater sediment microbial communities from an aquifer in East River, Colorado, USA - PLM3_127_b2 | ecosystem: Environmental > Terrestrial > Soil > Riparian zone | place: USA: East River... | reverse complement strand
GCCTTCCTCGCGGCGGTATCGCTGGCTCCGGGAGCCGCGGCGGTCGCCAAAACCATAGGTGGGCTGGCCCAACAGGTGATCCAGACATTTATTCCGGCACAGCGGCGCCAACCGATTCTGCAATTTGCGGGCGATTTCAACCTCGGTACAGGAGCGAATGATCTGACCGACGGCTACTACGCCATCCTGGGCAGCCAGAGCCAGAACGACCCTATCCCCAATCCGATGCCAGCACTTGAAGTTCGCGACGGCGCACTACTGGCCGGTGGCCAGGGAATCACCCAGCTCTCATACGTCGTCCTGAGCGTCGTGCGCGTTCCGGTGAGGACGCGCGAGCTGAGCAGCGGCGCGGTCTGGGACACGAAACTCCGCGAGGCCGAGGTCCTATCCCAGGAGGTCACGGACGACCCATTCGCGGATGACGCTCGGCAAAGAGAGAACTGGAATAAATGCGTCGCCCTTCTGCAGGAGGCGCGGGCTTTACTGTTGGCCGATCCCAACTACGCCGAGGCCGAAGCGGGCAGCATTTACAAAACCTCCTATAAGCAGTGTGCCGATCTGATCCGGGGTACGACCGAAGGGGCTGGCGCGAAGCGCGGAGGCTTCACAGCCGACACAAAGACGTACCGTGAATTGCTGGGCATTGCGACAGACGACAATCTCGAATCAGTGGTGGCCGACTACGCTAACAAGGAGTCCGCTTCTCGGCAGCTCTTGCGCGAATTGGTCTGATGCTTTTGACGTAGCTTAGAGATGCCGGAAATGGCGAAACCCAGAGCCAAGTGGACCGTTCTTGCGTACATCGCTGCCCACAACAACTTGGATGAGCTGGGCAAGCGCAGCCTCGGACAGATCCTCGACATAGGGAGTACGCCTCAGCTCAATCTCGCCGTTCTTTACGACGGCCCCGCCAGCGCCACGCGCTACATCGGCGGCTCGCCTGGTGTGCCTGATGTCGAAGAGCCGCTGGGGGACTTCGACTCCGGCGATCCTCGGCAGCTCCTGGAAAGCGTGCGTTGGGCTTACGAGCGGTGTCCCGCCGAACGCTATGGGCTGGTTCTCTGGAGCCATGGAACGGGCTGGCGACCTGATGAAATCGACGAAGTAGGACGGCAGGCCCGCGGTGATGCTGCGATCGCAGCCACGGAGACGACCGAACGAGCTGAGGCACCTGGCAGTCTCGTGCTGTTCCGGTCAACGCTGGCGCAACTGGTAAAGCCCGAATCACGCGCGGAACGGGCCATTCTCTTCGATGACGGCACGGGGCACTCGCTCGACACGCTCGAGCTGGGTCGTGTGGCCGGCGAAGCCGCGCGTCTCCTGGGCCAACCGCTCGATTTTCTCGGAATGGATGCCTGTCTCATGGCAACCCTCGAGGTGGCCTACCAATTGCGGAACTCCGTTCGCTACCTCGTCGCTTCGGAAGAGCTCGTTCCTGGGTTCAGCTGGCCCTACGATCAGATTCTCGGAGAGCTGCGCGGCCGACCCGAGCAGTCCGCGCCCGATCTGGCGACGTCGGTCGTGCGGCACTACACCCATTACTACAGCACCAATCCTCCGCCGGCCGGCGATGTCACCCAGGTAGCGCTCGACCTGAGTAACGTTGGAATCGGTGCCGAAACCGTGGATGAGCTCTCCGCCGCCTTGCTCGCGGATATGGAAAGCCACGCCGATGCGCTCTGGCAGGCGCAGTTCGCATGCTACGAACGAGAATCACGACAAAGGAAGCGCGAACCGAACAAGTTTCGGTTCCACCTCTGGGATATAGGTTCGCTCGCAGCTCACCTTGCCCGTACCCTGTCAGGCGATGCCGTTGGAAAGTCAGCGCAGGCCGTCGTTGATGCCTTGCGTTCGGGCGGGGCCGTTGTGTTAGCCGAGGGGCATTATGGCGCCTGGTTTGATGGAACGAGTGGTGTCTCCGTCTACCTGAGTCCACCGAAGGGCCAGCGCATATCGCCTTACTACGAAGATCTCGACTTGACGAAGAACACGCGTTGGGGCCAAATGATCGCCGCGTACCACACAGCCCTCGCTTAGACCGGAGGGGCCATGGACTACCAGGACATGATTATCGAAGCCTCCGACGATCAGAGGGAGGTGACCTCGGACAAGCGTCGGTTGCTCCGCTTCAAGGTCCGGGTGATCGTATCACCAGCGGGCGAGATGGCCGCGGATTCCGCTATAGGCGTGGAGATCGATGAACGCGAGCTGCGCGCCGCGTTGCAAAACCTCGAAGCACGCAAGCTGGAGCAGGGAGAGCTTATCGCCCTCGGCAAGACGCTAGCCGCCTTGCTCCTCCCTCCGGTCCAGGATGGCACGGGCGCCAGCATTCGCGACCTCTTCAAGGACAGCCTCGTTCTAGCCGTTAGCGCGGGCAGCGGCCTGCGGCTGCGGCTTCGGCTCCCCCTGCAGCTCGCAGTCCTCCCGTGGGAATACATGTACGCAGACCGGGCCGGCGGGGGAGACGGCATGGACGGTTTCCTGGCTCTCGATCCTCGGGTTGCGATCGTTCGGCACGAGGTGCTGACGGCCTCAGCGCAGCCCGCCCCCGCGTCTGGGGACATCAAGGCTGTGGTTGCACTCACGTCGGGCGACGGCCCAGTACTCAACCTGGCCAGCGAGCGGGCCGTCCTCGAAAAAGCATTCCAAGGGCAGGACGGAATAACGCCCGAGTTCATCGACAACGCAACGCTTGCGGAAGTGACGGAAGCCGCGCCGGGGGCCGGAATCTTTCATTTCGCGGGCCACGGAACGTTCGACACCCACATGAGCCAGGAGCCAGGCGTCTATACAGGCACCGGGACGATTTCGCTCGAGGACCGAAGCGTCGATGCGGAAGAGCTCGGAATCGGGCTCCGCGGTGAGGGGATCCGACTGGCGGTGCTGGGCGCGTGCGAGTCCGGCCGACGTGATGCGTTCAATCCGTGGAGCGGCATTGCCGCGGCGTTAACCAAAGCCGAGATCCCTGCGGTGATTGCGAACCAGTATTCGATCGAGGATCGGTCAGCGGTTGCCTTCATTCGAGCGTTTTATCAAGGCCTCGCCGGAGGCCTGAACATCGAGCACGCGGTTAGCAGAGGTCGTATCGCCGCTTACCACGTTGACGCGGATGGACGAGATTGGGGCGTGCCGGTCCTCTATCTGCGCGCGGCGAACGGTCAACTGTTCGAAGGTGCGGCGGACAAAGGGCAGCGCGCGAGCGCGCGGGCCCAGGCCGAGGCCGACATCAGCGTGCGCGTAAATGAGATTGCTCCGTCCGGTGAAGTCCTGGGAAGCTCCGTACGGCAGATGCTGGGCGGAAAGATGACGATTGGGGTAAGAGCCGGTACCGTCCACGGCACGCTCACCGGGGGCGAGTTCGGCGAGCTGATCGGGGGAAACGTCAACGTTGATATGGACGTAGAGACGGTGACCGGAAGGGTCACTGGGGCACGATTCGACCGGTTTCGTGGCGCCCCGAGAGCCGATGGCGGGCGCCAGTTCGAGGAGTAACGTCGGCGTGTTACCCCCAGAAGCGAGCGGCGGGCAACGCGAGACACCCGAGCCGCCACCCTCCCAACCATCGAACAGGGTCGACGTTGACCTGAAGGTTGGCCGCAACACAGGCCGGGTGAAAGGCGTAGACATCGGTCATATCGAGGGGCCAGCTGCTGTCACCGTGAACGCCTTAGCCACGCCCGCAAAAGAGGACCAGGTTTATGCACCCCCGGTTGCGCGGCACGCGTTCTTTAGGCGCAGCGATGAGCTCGACCGGATCGAGCGGAGACTCCGCTCCGGAGACACGGTGCTCGTCCACGGAATGGCTGGCATTGGGAAGACCACGGTCGCCGCCGAGGCAGTAAAACGGCTCCACGGCGCGATTGCGCTCGATGAGGGGATCCTGTGGTTGAGCGAGATCGACGAGGCCCCCATGGCCGCCATCTGCGACGCAATAGCCCGGCGCTTTGGCGACGACGCAAATCCCAATGCTCGCGCCCGAAACGAAGCCAGACGCCACCCGTGACCTGCTTGCGAAGCATCGCTCGTTGCTGCTGGTTCTCGACCATCTGATCAGCTCGGAGACTGCCCATCGCTTCATTAGCGTCTGCGTCCCCGACGGGCTGCCGGTGCTCTCGACGAGCCGCAGCCGGCATGCGGTCTTTAATGAAAGCATCCCCATTCGGGAGCTTGCGGCCGAGGACACCGAAGCGCTGTTCCGTGATCGAGCGGAGTTATCACAGGGCGACAACCTCGTCGCCGAAATCTGCCGCACGCTTGACTACCACCCGCTTGCCTTGACGATCGCGGCCGCGCGCGTGAAAACCGAAGAATTGCCTCTTTCCAGGCTGCTGCCGCGATTAGCCGACGAAAAGACCAGACTCCGCGCGCTGCGGGTGGGAGAAAACGCGGACCGGGACCGAAACGTCTGGGCTTCGCTCAACCTCTCATACCGCGCGTGGAAATTCCGACCAGCAGCAGATCTTCACGTGGTTAGCCGCGTGCTTTGGAGAGACGACGGATCTCCAGCTCCTGGCCAAAGTCTCGGACCTGTCCCCAATCGAATGCGAGGACCTGGTTGGACAGCTTGTTGCCCGGTCGTTAGTCGAGCGCGAAGGCAACCGTGTCGGTCTGCAGAGACTGGTGCGTGACTTTGGGCGCGACCTCGCTCAGGGCGACAAGCACCGATTCCAGGATCAGGTCCTCGCGACGATGGTGACGTACGTCGGCAACTACGGCGAGGCAAACGGCGAGCATTACAACGTGCTGGTAGCCGAGCTCGGCAATGTCCTGGGCGCTCTTGACTATGCGGCCGAGCGCCAGAAATGAGGGCGAGGCGGTCCAGCTCGCGCAGGTGCTCGGGCGGCCGGTGTCCGGCGTGCTGAACGTTCGAGGCTATTGGTGCGAGCTGGCTTCGGTCGGCCAGATCCGAATGCGAGCGGCGAGTGAGATGGGCGATCCACAGGCCCTGGCTCTGGCCGCGCGGCACGCGGCCATCACACTCCATAAACGTGGCGAGCATGAGGAGGCGCGGCGCCTCTATTCGAGCAGTCGGAATGCCTATGAGGAACTCCACGGTGAGGACGGCGTTGCGCGGAGCGTACATCTCGAAGGGATGCTGGCCCTCGAACGGGCACGTACCTCGAAGCCGGCCAAATGCTCAGACGAAGCCTGGCCATCAAAGAACAGCTTGGTGACCAGGCAGGCGCGGCACGCACGCTCAACGAGCTTGGCCGACTGGATCAGGCACGGGGGAACTATCGCGCCGCGAGCGCGCGCTATCGGCGCAATCTCGAGCTGCTCAGGGAGCTGGGCGACCGCAGTGGCGAGGCAAGCTCTCTCTACAACCTCGGAGCGGTCGCCTTCGAGCTGGGCGACTACGAGGAGGCCAAGACCGCGTACAACGAGAGTCTTGCAATCTTCGAGGGTCTCGGCGACCGTCACAACGCCGCCAGTTGCCGCCAGGCGCTGGGACGCGTCTCACACGAACGTGGCGACTTCCTGGCCGCGAGGGCGACCTACATGCAGAACCTCGAGGTCTTTCAGAAGCTCGCGGCACAGAGCAGCGTCGCCGAAGTCTGCCACGATCTGGGGCGCCTGGCGAGGGACGAGGGCGATTACCTCCATGCTTCGGAACGCTTTCAGGAGTCGCTGGCCGTGGGGCGCAAACTGGGCGACCTCGGCGCGATGTTGGCCACCCTGCACGAGCTGGGTCGGCTGGCCATCGACCGCGGGGATCTGGACGGCGCCCTTGCGCCGATCGATGAAAGTTTGGAGCTCGCTCGGCGCCTGGGTGCGCGGTCGGGGATCGCCCGCGGTCGATTGGAGCTAGGTCGACTCTACAGCCGCCAGGGAGATGCCGCAGCTTGCCTTACAGCAGCTGCGGCAGCGTGGACGCGAGCAGAAAACTCGGCATCCGGCTGACGCTCGCCCGTGCCCTCGCCGAGGTCGGAGCGTTGACCGGCAACGACGGAGGCATCACCAGGGCACGAGGCTTTTTGACCGAGAGCCTCGATCTCTACTCCCAACTGCAGTCGCCGCATGCTGAGACGGTCCGGGAGAGGCTGAGACATCCCGGAGCCGGAGACCAGAGCTGACGAGCCATGCAGCGCCACCTACTGGATATTCGAGGGGCCGTGTTGCATAATGCGGCCCTGTTCGCTTGGTTGAGACAAGCGCGCGCTCAGCAGCATTGCCATTCGAGTCTGGCAGCGCCCAGGATCAGAGGATGGCGGCCGTGAAACACGCTCAAGGATGGGCTGAAGACCGAACTCTTCTCGCCAAACTAGAGCTCTCGGGTAACACATCGTCCTGCCTCCGAGCGGGAGGCGCACGTGAGACGGATGTGCATTCACTAGCCCTGGTCCCCGCAAGGGCAGCCGCAGAGCCCACCGCCGGCGTCGACGTGCAGCACGCCTCGCATCCTCCTCCACGGCACGTGCAGCCATGACAGTCCCGCTGAAGCCGGATCCGGACGAACCACCGGGGGATTCAGCGATGCCAACGGAACCGAAGCAGAGCCCCTCGCCTCCGCCAGAACCCGTCCAAGCTTCGGGCCCGGATGCAACATCCGAACCGACTCCCCCGACTGTCTCTGTCCGCCAGACGGTCGAGCAAATCGAAGCCGGGGCAACGGTAGTCGGCGTACAGGTCGGCTACACCGTGGATGAGGTGCGTGGTTTGCTGGAGGCGGCCATCATTGCCGCGAGGCGGGACCAGGCGCCGCTTGCGATCCCGGCAACCATAGACGAGCTCGATGCCCACTACAGGACGGTCGTAAAAGCGCTGGTTGACGGCCGCCTCGTGCCGTTCCTTGGCACAGAGGTGAATCTCTGCGCCCGGCCAGAAGGAGCGAATTGGCGGACCGACCATTGCCTGCCCAGCGGGCCTGAGCTTGCCGAGTACCTCGCGGAGAGTTTTGGCTACCCGGCACCGAACCGGCAGGATTTGGTGCGAGTCGCTCAGTACGTCGCGGTCGTGAACGGCGTTGGCCCACTCTATGACAATCTGCGGACGCTTTTCGATGCAGACTATTCTCCTACCCCGCTCCACCAGCTCCTAGCGCTCGTCCCAGAGCTGCTCCGCGCTAAGGGGTATCCACGGAGCCATCAGCTCATCATCACGACCAATTACGACGACCTGCTGGAGCGCACGTTCGAATCAGCTGGCGAGCCGTTCGATGTCGTGACATATGTCGCGGAGGACGTTGCGCATAGCGGTCAGTTCGTACACAAGCCCTACGGCTCCGAGCCTCGCGTGATTACCGAAAAAGTGAACGAGTATCAGGGTTTGCCGATAGAGGGACTCGGGGACCTGACGCGAAGCATCATTCTAAAGCTCCACGGCGCGGTTGATCGCTCGGGCGCCCAGCAAGACAGCTTCGTCATCACTGAAGACCACTACATCGATTACCTTGCGAGGCAGGGCGCCGCCGCGATCCCGCCGAATCTGGTCTCGAAGCTAATCCGAACGAACTTTCTGTTCCTCGGCTGCAGCCTGCGCGACTGGCACCTGCGGGTGATTCTCCACCGGATCTGGGGCGGTCAGAGGCTGAGCTATGCCTCCTGGGCGGTGCAGGCGACCACCGATGCCCTGGATCAGAAGTTCTGGCGGAGTCGCGACGTCGAATTCACGAGCGTGCGGCTCGAAGACTACGTCGCCCAGCTCACTACCCGTTTGAGCGCTTTGCCCTTACGAACATGACCGCGCCATCCGATGCTCCCTATAAGGGGCTCATTCCGTACTTCGAAGAGGACGCCCCCTTCTTCTTCGGGCGCGACCGGGAGCGGGCGACGATTACCGCCAACCTGCTCGCCGCCCGACTGACCGTGCTGTACGGACCCAGCGGCTCTGGCAAGAGCTCCGTCCTGCGAGCTGGTGTCGAACACGCGATTCGGCAGTACGCCCAGCAAAGCCTGGCTGAACGCGGCGAGCCCGAGGTCGCGGTCGTCGTCTTCAACAACTGGCGGGACGATCCGACCGTTGCCCTCGGCCGGGCCATCCAGGAGGCTGCCAGCCGCACGCTCGCCCTGGTGCACGATTCGACCAATAACGACGCTCCCCCACAGGGACTGGTCCCGGCGCTCGACGCATGGACCCAGCATGGCGTCGCCGATCTCCTCGTCGTGCTCGACCAGTTCGAGGAGTACTTCCTCTACCACGGACGGGAGGATGGAACGGGCACATTCGCCGTCGATTTCCCCAGGGCCGTCAACAACCCGGGCCTGCGGGTGAATTTCCTGGTCGCACTGCGCGAGGATTCCCTCTGGCGGCTCGATCGGTTCAAGGGCCCCCTCCCCCACCTGTTCGACAACAACCTGCGCCTCGCCCACTTAACCTATGAGGGCGCGCACGAGGCCATCATCAAGCCGCTGGAGGAGTACAACCGCCGGCAGCCCACGCCGGACACGCATGTCTCTATCGAGCCGGCCCTGGTAGAGACCGTGCTGTCCCAGGTGCAGGCCGGGCGGGTGACACTGGCGGGCGACGCGGGCGCCGTCCTCGATGGCCGTTCACCCCACGACGACCGAACGATTGAGACCGCCTTCTTGCAGCTCGTTATGACCCGCCTCTGGGACGAAACCATCAATGCTGGCGAGCACGTACTCCGCCTGAAAACGCTCGAGCGGCTCGAGGGTGCCGAGACCATCGTCCGCACCCACCTCGACGCGGTGATGAGCGGCCAGTCGCCAGAGGCGCAGGATATCGCTGCCGCCGTCTTCCGCTATCTCGTCACCCCGTCGGGCACGAAGGTCGCCTACAGCGCCAGCGATCTGGCGGCGTACGCCGACATCCTCGTGACCAGACTCACCCCGGTGCTCGAAGGACTCACCGGCTCGGGCTTCCGCATCCTGCGCAGCATCCAGCCCGCACCAGACCAGCCGCGCGAGACGCGGTACGAGATCTTCCACGACGTGCTCGCGCCGGCGATCCTCGACTGGCGAAGACGCTATCAGCAGGAGAGGGACCAGCATGAGCTGCAGGTAGAGGCGGAGGCGCAGCGGCGGCAAGCGGAGGAGGCGCGGGGACGGGAAAAGGAGCAGCGTGAGGTGGCGGCACGATTCCGGCTGCTGGCCGCGGCAGTGGCGGCCGTGGGGGTCTTAGCGGTATCCCTTGCCATCCTAGCGTTCGCCCAACGGAACGAGGCACAGGCCCAGCAAAAGGCGGCCGTCTCCCGCCAGCTGGCGGGGCAGGCGCTCAGCAATCTCGATGATCGCATAGACATTGCGGCCCTCCTTGCCGTGGCCGCAGTCCAAGAGAGCGACACGGCCGAGGCGCGCCGCAGCCTGCTCTCCGCGCTCATCCACAATAGGCGGTTGCGAGTCGTAATGGCGGGCCACGTGGACCGGGCTAGCAGTGTGGCGTTCAGTCCGGATGGGCAGCGGCTTGCCTCGGCCAGCGACGATGGCACGGTGCGGCTCTGGAACCTGGCGGGCCGAGCCCTTGGGGAGCCACTCCGCGGCCATACGGACTCGGTGTACAGCGTGGCGTTCAGCCCGGATGGCCAGCGGCTCGCCTCGGCCGGCCGAGACGGCACCATTCGGCTCTGGGACCCTGCCACCGGCCAATCCCTGGGGGAGCCACTCCGCCCGCATACCGTTACCGGCGCGGTATTGGACGTGGCGTTCAGCCCGGATGGGCGGTGGCTCGCTTCGGGAGGCGGGCTGCAGCTTTGGGACGCGGCCGGTTCACCCCTCGGGGAGCCACTCCGCGGCCATACCGGCTCGGTGAACAGGGTTGCATTCAGCCTGGATGGCCAGCAGCTTGCTTCGGCCAGCGATGACAACACCGTGCGGCTCTGGGACGCTGTTACCGGCCAATCACTGGGGGAGCCACTCCGCGGCCATACCGGCTTCGTCTTAGGTGTGGCGTTCAGTCCGGATGGGCAGAGGCTCGCCTCGGCGAGCCGAGACGGGTCAGTGAGACTCTGGGACCTCGACACCGGCCAACCTCTAGGCGAACCCTATCGAGGCCATACTGGTCCGGTGAGCAGCGTGGCCTTCAGCCCCGATGGCCGGCACCTCGCTTCGGCCGGCCAGGACGGCACGGTGCGGGTCTTGAACATCGCCGGCCGACCCTTGGGCGAGCCACTGCGTGGCCATGCCGGACCGGTGAGCAGCGTGGCGTTCAGCCCGGATGGCCAGCGGCTCGCCTCGGCCGGCCAGGACGGCACAGTGCGGGTCTGGGATCCGGCTCCCGTCCCACCCGCCTTGGGGGAGCCACTCCAGGGCCATACGGACTCGGTGTACAGCGTGGCGTTCAGCCCGGTTGGGCGGCGGCTCGCCTCGGCCGGCCGAGACGGCACCATTCGGCTCTGGGACCCTGCCACCGGCCACGCCTTGGGGGAGCCACTCCAGGGCCATATGGACTCGGTGAACGGCGTGGCGTTCAGCCCGGATGGGCAGCGGCTCGCCTCGGCCGGCCAGGACGGCACAGTGCGACTCTGGGATCCCGCTCGTGGCCAGCCGTTGGGGGAACCATTCGGTGACCCCGCCATTCCTTTCGTGTTCGGCGTGGCGTTCAGCCCGGATGGGCGGCGGCTCGCTTTGGCTGGCGCCGGCACAGTACTCTGGGACCCTGCCACCGGCCACGCCGTAGGGCAGCCCCTCCAGGGCCATATGGACTTGGTGTACAGCGTGGCGTTCAGCCCGGATGGGCGGCGGCTCGCCTCGGCCAGCCGAGACCGCACCATTCGGCTCTGGGACCCCGCCACCGGCCAAGCCGTAGGGGAGCCACTCCGGGGCCATACGGACTCGGTATTCGCCGTGGCATTCAGCCCGGATGGGCAGCGCCTCGCCTCGGCAAGCCAGGACCGGACCGTGCGGCTCTGGGATCCCGCCACCGGTCAACTCCTGGGGGAGCCACTCCGCGGCCATACCGACGGGGTGTTGAGCGTGGCATTCAGCTTGGACGGACAGCGGCTCGCCTCGGCCGGCTTGGACAGCACGATAAGACTCTGGGATCCTTCGACTCGCCAATCCCTGGGTGAGCCACTCAGCGGCGACGTCGGCCCGGTGCGCAGCGTGGCGTTCAGCCCGGACGGGCGGCAGCTCGTATCGGCCGGCTTCGACGAAAAGGTGTGGCTGTGGGATGTCGACGTCGAATCGTGGCAGGCACGCGCCTGCCAGCGCGCACTTCGCAACTTCACGGAAGGGGAGTGGCGACGGACATTCGGCGACCGCCCATACGAGAAGGTGTGCCCGCAACTACCCGGAGCGCGAGGGTGACTGAGATCGCCTTCCTGCGAGGAAACGACGCTCGTGTCTTCTGAGCTTCCGGGCAGCTTGCCGTTAACGGACATGAGCGCGCCAACGGCGACCGCGGCTCCCTACAAGGGGCTCATTCCGTACTTCGAAGAGGATGCCCCCTTCTTCTTCGGCCGCGACCGCGAACGGGCGACCATCACCGCCAACCTGCTTGCGGCGCGCTTGACCGTGCTGTACGGCCCCAGT
>Ga0184637_10002654_pt1 | contig 11429 bp, 9 predicted proteins | sample PLM3_127_b2_FD_133143 | JGI IMG/M metagenome (GOLD analysis project Ga0184637, IMG submission 133143) | Groundwater sediment microbial communities from an aquifer in East River, Colorado, USA - PLM3_127_b2 | ecosystem: Environmental > Terrestrial > Soil > Riparian zone | place: USA: East River... | reverse complement strand
TCCCTCCCACCGGCGTCGGCTCGGCCGTCGAGGCGGTCGGCGTTCCAACCTGCGCCTGGGCGCCAATGGCGCCCAGGTCGAGCAATCCCTCTCCCATCGCGATGGGAGAGGTTAGGTGAGGACGCGCCGTGACGGGAGAGGGGTGGCGCCCGCGCGTCTCGACCATCGGTGCTCCTGCGCTGAGATTACCTGCTGTCTGGACGCCAGTGTACTTCGCTCTCGAAGCCCCGGCCAGTGCCCCGGCCAGTGCCCCGGCCAGTGTTTGACGCGGCGCGCTCAACGGCGTAAAGTCGGGCTACTCCACCCGGGCCACGGCCGATTGCCGGAGCCGGGCGGAAGGGAGGGACGGATGCTAACGGCAGAAGAAAACCGGATCCTCACCGAGGTCGCGGCCGGGACCCCCATGGGCGAGCTGCTGCGGCGCTACTGGTATCCCGTAGCGATCAAGTCCGAGCTGGACCAGGAGCCCACCAAGTGGGTCAGGCTGCTCGGCGAGTCGCTCGTGCTCTACCGAGATCTCTCGGGCAATCTGGGCCTCATCGCGGAGAAATGTGTACACCGTCGCGCCTCCCTGATTTACGGCGCGCCGGAGCCAGTCGGACTGCGGTGCATGTATCACGGCTGGGTGTACGACCACACGGGCCGCTGCCTCGAGACGCCCGCCGAGGACATGGATGGCGCGGAGAGCACCTTCAAGGACCGCGTACGGATCACCGCCTACCCTGTCCAGGAGCTGGGCGGGCTCATCTGGGCCTACCTTGGGCCCCAGCCCGCGCCGCTGCTGCCGCGGTGGGAGCCGCTGGTGCTCGCGAACGCCGCGCGATCCGTCGGGACCGTCACGTTCCCTTGCCACTGGCTCCAGATCGCCGAGAACAACATGGACCCGGTGCACGTGGAGTGGCTGCACCGCCGATTCGACAACTACGTGCTGCAACGCAACGGGCGGTCGGACCTCAAGCACGAGGTCTGGCACCACGCAAAGATGGACTTCGAAGTCTTCGAGTACGGCATCATCAAGAAGCGCATGTGGGCCGGAGGCTCGGAGGAGGACACGGACTGGACGATAGGCCACCCGATTCTTTTCCCCAACATCCAGGTCGGCGGGCAGCTCCAGATTCGCGTACCTATGGACGAGACCAGCACGTGGTACCTCTACTACCGGGCGAAGCCGACAACCAACGGCGCTCCGGTCAGCGATGATATTCGTCGGTACGACGTGCCGCTACCGGGCTTGAGCGACATCGGGCATCCGCGCTGGGATCTCCTCGACAACAACAGCGGCCAGGACTCGCTGGCATGCTTCTCGCAGGGGCTGATTGCCGACCGCACACAGGAGAAGCTGGCCAGCTCAGACAGAGGGATCATCCTCTTTCGCAAGCTGCTGTTCGAGAACATCGAGAAGGTGAAGCGCGGCGAGGACCCGATGGGGGTGATCCGAGATCCCGCGAAAAACGTGTGCATCCACATCGCGACCGAAGAGGATGGCGGCGGGAGCAAGGAGGAGGGCCTTCGCAACGTAGGCGACCGGAAGCCCACCGGCTCCTCCGGCAAGTATGATCCGCTGCTCGCCGGCGCAGCGTCGTAGGGAGTAAGCATGACGATGAACTACCGCTACATCTCCGGCGACTCGCATCTCGAGATCGACTCGAAGTGGTGGATCGACCGCGTTCCCGAGCGCTACCGCGACCGCGCGCCGCATGTCATCCACCTGCCGGATGGTGGGGATGCCTGGGTCGTGGAGGACCGTCCTCCCCGGGAAGTGCCGACCGACCTCTACGGCGGGAAGGGGCGGACGCGCTGGAAGCCCTTCGCCCAGAACTATGCGACAACGCCCGGCACCGGGCCCGCGAGCCAGCGCCTCCAGGAGCAGGACCAAGACGGCATCGACGCGGAGGTCCTATTCCCGGGCGTCTCAGGCCCCGGGCTCTGGCGCGGCATGAAGGACGACGATGGCTACCGAGCGGTTGTGCGCGCATACAACGACTTTCTCGCCGAGGAGTACTGCGCTGAGGCGCCAGACCGGCTCATAGGCCTAGGGGTGCTCCCGTGGACCGGTGTGGACGACGCGATCGCCGAGATGGAGCATTGCGCGCGAATCGGGCTCAAGGGGGTGCACCTCGGCGTCTTCCCGAGCAGCAAGGGCCACCCGACGCGCGAAGACGACAAGTTCTGGGCCGCGGCCGTGGACATGCACATTCCCGTGGCTGTCCATGAGCAATTCGACCGCTCCGGCGAGCGAGCTGGCAAGATGCTGGACTACCCGAATGCCTCGAAGGAGATCGTCGAGCGGATAGGGCCGGGTCGCGAGCTGGTCGGCTACATCGTCAAGTTCGGCCGGCTGGGCGGCGTCAACGCCATCCAGCTGATCCTGGATGGGGTTTTCGACCGGTTCCCCGACTTGCGCATCTTCTTCGCCGAAACCCAGATCGGATGGCTGCCCTTCTTCCTGGAGATGGCCGACGTCCGCTACGACCGACACAGCCTCTGGGCCGAAGAGCTACTGGGACTGGAGCAACTGGACGGTACGCCCAGCGAGTACATCAAGCGACACTGCTATTGGGGCTTCCAGCACGACTCAGTTGGCGTGGCGCTCCGCCACCTCATCGGCGTCGATCGCATCATGTGGGCCACGGACTTTCCGCACCAGGACTCCGAGTGGCCCAACTCCATGCGCCTCCTGGACGAGCAGTTCGCCGGCGTGCCTGAGGACGAGAAGCAGCGCATGGTGCGGGACAACGCGCTGGAGTACTTCCACCTATAGAGGGTCTATCCGCTGTCAATGCGCAAGCGGTTCGCTATCGGTGTCCTGGTGGTGGTGTCGATGCTCACTGGGTGCGTGCCAGGGAGTAGCGAACGTCCGCGCGAAGGACAACAGGGGCAAACCGCAGCGGGCGAGAAGCGCGTCACCGCCGTGATTCGCGAAGCGGTGGCGGACCTCAGGGATCTGGCTGTCGCCGAGCTGGTGACCGGAGGGCTCGTCAACTTCGACCCACCGGGCTATCCGAGCGCTCTCCTCGCCGAAGCCGCACCGAGTCTCGAAAACGGGCTCTGGAAGCTGCTCCCCGACGGTCGGATGGAGACTACGTGGAGGCTGCGGGGAAACCCGCGCTGGCACGATGGGACTCCCATGACGGCCGAGGACCTTGTCTTCACCGTGGAAGTAGGGCGTGATCGGGAGCTTCCGGACTTCGGCCACGCCGGATACACGCTGGTCGAAAACGTCGAGGCCCGCGATGAGCGCACGCTCGTTGTGACGTGGCGGGGGCCGTACCTAGAAGCAGACTGGATGTTCAGCGTTCGGTTCGGGCCACCGCTTCCCCGACACGTGCTCGAGTCCGCGTTGCGCGCCGACAAGGCGGGGTTCGTAAACCTCCGTCACTGGACGAGCGACTTTGTGGGCAACGGCCCGTTCGCAGTGCGGGAGTTCATCCCGGGGAGTCACCTTCAGCTCGCGGCATTCGATGGCTTCGTCCCCGGGCGTCCTAAGTTGGATGCAATCGAGATCCGCTTTATCCCCGATCCCAACACTGTCATCGCCAACCTTCTAGCGGGATCTATTGACGTAACGCTGGGCCCGGGATTATCTATCGACCAAGCAGTCAGGCTGCAGGAAAGCTGGCGGGACGGGACCGCGATCCATTCTCCCCACTTCCTGACCCAGGCGGCTGCCTATCCCCAGTTCCTCACCCCGGATCCGCCCATCGTGGCAAACGTGCAGTTCCGCCGGGCCCTGGCCCACGCCATCGACCGCGAGGTGCTGGTCCAGGCGATCCAGGCAGGCGTTGGAGCGCCCGCGCGCGCGATAACGGCTCCGACCACGGCCGAGTTCCAGGCGATCGAGCCGAGCATCGTCGACTACGACTACGACGTGAGGAGAACCATCCAGCTTGTCGAGGGACTGGGCTTCACGAGAGGGCCCGATGGCGCTTTCCGGGACCCCACGAACCAAGAGCTATCTGTGCAGTTGTGGACCGTCGCTGGCAACGACACGTACGAACGAACGACCCTGGCCGTGGCGGACTACTGGCGCCTTGCTGGGATTACGACGGTGCCGCGCATGGTTCCGGACTCGCAGTCACGGGCAGTCATGCCTACCGCGCCCGGCTTTCAGATGGCTGCGCTCTTCACCGACCTCGATCGGCGGTTCCACAGCTCAGACGCTCAGCTCCCAGAGAACAATTTCCGCGGTCGGAACAGAGGCCGGTACATGAACCCGGAGCTGGACGCGCTCATCGACCGCTACTTCACGACAGTGCCGCGCCCAGAGCGGTCGGCGATCCTGGCGGACATCGTGCGGCACATAACCGACCAGGTGGTCGTGATCCACCTCTTCTACAACACCGTGCCACAGATGGTGAACCGCCGCCTCAAGAACGTAAGTGCACGCACTCCCAGAGCGGAGGCGTGGAACGTCCACCTGTGGGACATTGATTAGTGGAGCCGTCAGGCCAGCTTGGGGAAGAACTTTTTCGCGTTCTCCCCGAGTATCTTCACTTTGGCGCTCTCGGAGAGTCCCGTGCGCTCGGTGAGGTTCGGCACGCCGTTCGGCCAAGCGGTGCCGCCATGCGGGTAGTCGGTCGAGAACAGCCAGATGTCCTCGCCCAGGTCTTCCACAGCATGCTCCAGCTGACTCTCGTCGGACTCGATAGAGCAGAAGAGCTGACCCGAGGCGACGATCTCGGACGCGTTGCGCTTCATCAAGGGCGTCGTGGTCGAGCCGGGCTTGTAGCCGTCGTCGAGCTTCTCGACGAGGTATGGCATCCAGCCGCCGAAGCTCTCGAACAGGCCGACCCGGAGCCTCGGGAACAGGTCGAATACCCCTCCGCCGATGAGGGCCGCCAGCGCGTACATCCCACCGATGCTGTGATAGAGGCCATTGGGGGCATCGAGCCACGGCGTATACGGCGGGCGGTTCGCGCCCCCGTGGACCCAGATGGGCATGTCCAGGTCCTGTGAGACCTCGAACAGGGGATGGAGTACGGGGTTGTCCAGCATTGTCCCGTCGGGAAGCGCGCGTGGGATGAACATCCCGGCGAAGTTGTCGTCGCGCTCGGTCCAGTACTTCAACTGAGTGATCGTCTCCGGAAGGTCGCGCGCCGAGGCGTCCGCCAGCCACCGCAGTCGACCGTCCGACTCAGCGCAGTAGTTGGCCATGTAACGGTGATAGGCACGGTGCAAGGCGCTTTCGAAGCCAACGTCGTTCAGCATGCAGAAGCCGTCGGACTGGCTCGGGAACATCACGCTGATGTCAACCCCCGCCGTGTCCATGTCCCTCAGCCGGATGGCTGGATCAAAGTTGCAGGACCCGTCTATTTCGATGCCGGTAGTGGTGATCGCGCGACTTGGCGCCTCGCCGTCGCGTGGCGCCAGAAACCGGTCGTAGACCCCCATGGGGTGGCGCGGAAGGAGAGGCCAGAGAATGCCGAGCCCGACGTCCCCCATGCCCGGCCGCTGCTTGGCGCGAACGGCCTCGCTGAGTCGCGCGTACTTCTCGCGATACTCGGGGTCGATGTTCCCCTTGTAGGTCCGATCCAGGTCCCAGTACTCACGAATGTGGCTATCTGCGTCGATGACCGTGTGCCCGTTGTAGCTCATCCCAGGCCCCCTATTGATCGAAATCGTTATCTCGGTGCGGGCTCATTGTATCGCGCATTTGAGAGACGGGCTCGCACCACCACGGGAGCCTCACTACGGAGGCACGGAGGCGGCTCCTTGCATCGCTCCTGTTGAGACAAGGCGCTTGCAGCCCGTGGCGCATCTGAACGGAGTAAGCTCGTCGCAGGCGCGATGGCAGACAGCACTATGCGAATGAAGACGATCGATTATGTCCTCATCCTCGATTTCAACCAACTGCGCCCCGACCCTATCGACCAGTAACCCAGGCTACAAGTTGCTCCAGCTCGTCAGGCGTTGCCTCGTCTTTGCGATTCGTCTTCCGCTTCGGACCACGACCCTCGACGGCAAAATAGGCGAGCGATCCTTCTGCGGTGACCTCGATTTCGAGCACCCGCGTTGCACCCTTCCATTCGAACTGCACCCCACCGTCGGCGATGGGGGCCACGTTGAGGGGAAGAAAGTCGCTACCCACCACCGGGGAAAAGCGTTCCTTCAGGGAAAAGAGCACGTCACGCGCTGCGGCGATGGCCTTGGGCGAAATAGGATCGGAGCCGTACGAATCCCAGTTTTCGCTTAGGCTCCTGAACTCTTCCAGCCGGCCCAGCAGCTCGGACATTGAAAGGTTATTGATGGCGGTTGCCCTCATTTGCCGAACGCGGCCTGCGAATGAAGCACCCCCCGGGTTCAGGACCGGTGTCCGAACCATAGAATCCTTGCCGTGGACCGACCCCAGATCCCTCCTCTAGCATTGTAATGCCTTACTCCGAGTTCAGCTCTCGATATGCGGGACTCGTCCAAAGGGGGGGCGGCATTCTGAGCCCAACCACGACAGGGAGGCACCACCTTCAGCAGATGGATCAGATTGACATCGGTATGCCGCCATCATAGACTCCGCCCGGCACACCCACAGCGAAATGTCCCTGGGAAGCCAAGGAGGGCCCTGCATTGATCAGTACCGAAGTCGGCCAGCACGTAGACATTGACGGCCTGCGCACCTTCTACGTCAAGAAAGGCAGTGGCACCCCGCTCGTGTTAATCCACGGGGGGTCACCGGGCGCCTGCGCCCTCGTGAATTGGGGGGCCAATATCGACTTCCTGGCGGACTCGGGGTTCATGGTTCACGCCTACGACCAGCCGGGCTACGGCCGTACCGACAATCCTGACGACTTCTCGCTGGAGTTCCGGACCCGCCACGCGAAGGCCTTCATCGACGCGATGCACCTGGACCGCTACGTCCTCATGGGCAACTCGCAGGGCTCGTATATCGTCGCCCGGCAGGCGCTGGAGGACCCGCGAGTCGAGAAGCTCATCCTGGTATCCAGCGGCACCCTGGCGCCGCGCGGCGCGTCCGCCAGGTCCGAAGAGATGTCGCGCGAGCACTCCGAGCGGCTTGCCGCGTACACCCCCTCGCTCGAGAACATGCGAGCGCTATCGATGCAGACGATGTACCGGCCCGACGTGGTGACCGAGGAGTTCGTCCGCCTGCGCTACGAGATGAGCACGGGGAAGAACGCCGAGTCCCAGACGAAGCGGCAGGGAACACCTGCCCCTCGGCCAGTCTACGGCGACCTGAAGAACCTGAAGATCCCGGTGCTGCTCATGTGGGGGGCGCACGACAGCGGCGTTTCGCTCGATCGCTCGCTGTCCCTCCTGGAGTCGATCCCTGGCGCGGAGCTCCACATCTTCGACAACGCCGCGCACTGGGTTCAGTGGGACCAGGCCGACCGCTTCAATACCATCGTTCGCGACTTTCTGAAGGCTTAGCGGCGGCGGCGACGAATACTGACCAAGCGAGAGGAACGAGAGCGAGGGGAACGAGGAGAAAAGGGAGGTCAGGCGATGAAAGGCGGACGTACGCTCCTGAGCATCGTGGCGGCAGGGCTCATCGCTCTGACCGCCTGCGCCCCGCAGGCCAGGTCGGGCCAGGCGGGTGACGCCGGCGCCGCGCGGGAGCAATCTCGCGCGCCCAAGATCCTCACCATCGGCGTGCTGCGCGAGCACACCCCTTTCATGATGTACTCGGGAAGCGCCGGACCCGGTGGGTCTGCCGTCGGCCGCGGCATCGCCCACGATCTCCTGGTGACGGAGACCGATGCTGGTACCTTTCAGCCCCAGCTGGCGACCGAGCAGGTCTCGCTGGAGAAGGGAACCTGGGTCATCAACTCAGATGGCACCATGGACACCACCTGGAAGTTACATCAGAACATCAAGTGGCACGATGGGACACCTTTCACCAGCGCCGACCTCGTGTTCTCCGCCACCGCCCAGAACGACAGGAATCTACCGGTGCGCCGCGACCCCGGTGTGGAGCTGATGCAGTCCATCACGGCGCCGGACCCCTACACGTTCCGCATCCACTGGGCCGAGGTGTTTGTCGACGCAGACAGAGCTCCCGGCCTGACCCCCATGCCCAGGCACCTGCTGGAGGACCTCTATAACAGCGACCGCGAGGCTTTCGTCAACAGCCCCCTGTTTACGACGCAATGGGTGGGGCTGGGGCCGTATCGCATGGTGAAATGGGAGCTGGGCTCCCACGTCGAGTACGCGCGCTTCAATGATTACTACCGCGGCCGACCGCCCCTCGACACCGTGATCGTGCGCTTTCTCGGGGACCCCCGCACGATGGTGGCCAATATCCTGGCGGGCGAGGTGGACGTCCTCGTTTCAACCGGTGTGGACCTGGATGCCGCGCTCGATCTCAAGCGCCGCTGGGAGGGGACCGACAACCAGGTGCGCGGCGACTTCACCGGGGGCGTCGAACAGTTCTCGATGCAGCATCGGGCTGAGTACGCGCGTCCTAGGAACGCGCTAACCAACCGTCTGGTGCGCCAGGCCATGATGCACGCCATCGACCGCCAGGCGCTCACGGAAGTGATGACGCAAGGACTGGCTCCCGTGGCGGAAGCGTGGTTCCGCCCCAGCCAGTCCATCTGGCAGGAGCTGGAGTCCTCCATCCCGCGCTATCCCTACAACCCCGGTCGCGCCCAGCAGCTTCTGACTGAGGCGGGTTGGACCCGAGGGTCCGATGGGGTGCTGGCCCACACCAGCGGTGAGCGGTTCGAGCAAGGGATCTGGACTCAGGCCAGCACCATGGGCGGCGAGCGAATGATCAGTATCATCGCCGATTACTGGAAGGCGGTTGGGGTGCAGCCCTCTCTGGAGACGATCCCCGTCTCCCGACAGGGGGACCGCGAGTTCGAGGCCACTCTCCCAGGGCCGCACACGATCGGTGGGAATGCCGACCAGCTACCCATCAACCGTCTGAACTCGCGCTACACCGCGGGACCGGCCAACAGGTGGAACGAGAAGAACAAGGGCGGCTACCTGAATCCGCGCTTCGACTCCCTCTCGGACCGCTTGCAGACGACCATCGACGCGCGAGAGAGAATCGCCATCCACCGGGAGCTGCTCCAGGAGGGCCTTGGCGACGTGGCAGTCATGCTGTTCCACTGGCAGGTCGTGCCCACCATCATGCTGAAGGGCGTCAGGACCCATCCCGTCGCCCCGAACCTCGAGACCTGGGACTTCATCTACTGGGACAAAGAGTAGTCCCCCGCTGTCATCCTGAGCGGAGCGAAGGATCTGCCGACAGATTCTTCGGCTGCGCCTCAGAATGACAACGAACACGTGAAGGAGGCTTGCAATGGCGCGCGAGCACCGCAACATCTCCGGAGACAGCCACCTAGAGATCCCATGCGACTTCTGGACGCCGCGGGTACCCGAGAAATACAGAGATCGAGCGCCGCGGCGCATCAAGCTCCCCGCCGGCGGGGACGGATTCGTCGGCGAGGGCGCGCCCCTCATCTACGGTGGCACCGGCCATTTCGCCGGGGTGACGCCCGAAGAGTTCGATCCGCTGGCCCTCGATTTCGATACCGCCGTCGGCTCGGGCGGGCCCGAGCAACGAATCAAGGAGCTGGATGCCGACGCGCTCGACGCCGAGGTGCTCTTCCCCAGCCCGACAGCCAACCGTGTCTACCGGAACATTCGCGACCACGACGCCTACGTGGCCGTGATCCGGGCCTACAATGACTATCTCGCCGAGGATTTCTGCTCGTACGCGCCGGACCGCTTCTTCGGCGTAGCCATCCTCCCCGACCGGGGTGTCGACGACGACATCGACGAGATGGAGCACTGCCGAAAGCTCGGCCTGAAGAGCATGGTCCTCTCGACCTTCCCGAGCGGGAAGCCCTACCCGACCGCCGAGGACGATCGATTCTGGGCGGCCGCGATTGACATGGACACGCTCGTCACCGTGCATACCCAGATGACGCATCCACGCGCCGGCCAGCCACACTTCGACTACGCCAAGAAGCCGGTGGGTGAGCAGATGCCGCCCAACGACTACATCGACAAGCTCTATCGTCACGGCCAGGGGCACTGCGGCGCCATGGAAGCGGTGCAGATGGCGGCGTTCGGGATCTTCGAGCGCTTTCCCAAGCTCCAGGTCTACTGGGCGGAGAACCAGATTGGCTGGCTCCCTTTCTATTACGAGCAGATGGACCTGGCGTGGGAGGTCAATCACTTCTGGGCCGAGCGCATCATGGGCGTACCCAAGCTCCCACGTCGGCCCAGCGAGTACATCCGCGAGCACGCCTACTGGGGCTTCTTCGAGGATCCCATCGGATTGAAGCTGCGCAACGAAATCGGCGTCGACCGAATCATCTGGAGCAGCGACTTCCCGCACGAGACCACCAAGTGGCCCAACTCCCTGGAGGTGGTCGACGAGCAGATGGAGGCGGCCGGCGTGACGCCCGATGAGCGGCACAAGATCATGGCCGCCAACATGTTGCAGCTGCTCGGCATCGGAGAGTGAGGCTCGCTCACTAACGAAGAGAACGATCTTCGGTTCCCTCCCCGTAGCTTGAACGCAAAGTGCACGAATCATCACATCCCTGCTGGCAGAGTTGGAACGTCAGACTTACGTTGACATATCCAACGCGGGGCCCTATAAACAGAATCGAACTGAACGGGAAAGGAAGGGACAGGTGAGCGCAGCTGCGACCACGCTCCTCGATCTGACCCCTCGCCAGGCTATCGACGCTCTCAGGGCAGGACTAGGCTTTTCTGAAGACGAGCTAGCCCAGGCGCTTGGCGCTAGCCGGCGCACCGTTGGGCGCTGGCGGACCGGGGCTGCCTACCCGCAGCAGATAGCGCGCAAGCGATTGTCGGCCCTGATGGAGCTGCAGCAGCGGATCCAGGGGACTTTCAGGGGGCCAGAGGCGCCTCGCCGGTGGTTCCACACGCCGAGCCGATACATGGGCGGGATCACTCCAGCGGAGGCGGTCCGAGTCGGACGATTGGACAGGGTAGAAGCGGCCCTGGAAGTGCTCGACTCCGGCATATTTCTTTAAGCCAAAGCTGAGCTCCGAGTGACCAGGCCCGTCAGGTGGAAATGCTCGGACGGCTCTCGCCGACATCGAGCCACGACCCTGGAAGGGCCACGCTTGGCGCTTCCACAAGCGCACGTACGGTGCGACGGACCCTGGCGGGTCACTGAAGGTTTCGGGCCGCTACCACCGGGCCTCGGACCAGTTCACTCAGGACCAGGTATGGCCAGCACTCTACCTCGCGCTCGGCGCTGAAGTTTCCCTCGGCGAAATCCTGCGCCACATTTCTTCAGAGGATATCGTGCGCTTCTCGGTGAAGCCGCGGTTGTCGGCCGCGCCTCTACGAGCGGACGGCTGCCGCAGCGGTCGGTGCGACACTCGTCCTGGCCAACCGCGGGCAGAAGCTCACAGCGTTCTCGCCGAGGATCTTGCGCTTGGCGGAGTCGGAAAGCGCGGGGCGGTCCATGATCTGCGGCACCCCGT
>Ga0184637_10002652_pt1 | contig 11432 bp, 7 predicted proteins | sample PLM3_127_b2_FD_133143 | JGI IMG/M metagenome (GOLD analysis project Ga0184637, IMG submission 133143) | Groundwater sediment microbial communities from an aquifer in East River, Colorado, USA - PLM3_127_b2 | ecosystem: Environmental > Terrestrial > Soil > Riparian zone | place: USA: East River... | reverse complement strand
GCATCCTGCTCGCCATCGTCAAGTCGGTCGAGGACCGCCGCAACGTGGCCCACGATACTCGAGCCGCGGGCGTCCAGGTCATCCTCTTGATCGAGGACAACGTCCAGTACTACTCCTCGTTCCTCCCCACGATCTACGCGGAGCTGCTCCACCACTCGCAGCGCCTGCTCTCCGAAGGGGCCAACCTCTCGGAGAAGATCATGCGCATGCGAGCCCGCCCCAAGATCCTCCTGTGTGGCACGTTCGAGGAGGCCTGGGAGGCCTTCACCCTCTACCAAGAGGACATTCTGGGGATCGTCTCCGACGTCGAGTTCTCGCGAGGTGGAACCTGGTCCGCCGAGGCCGGCCTGGACTTCGTGCGGCTCGTCAAGGAGCGGTGGCCCGACGTCCCGGCCATCCTGCAATCGTCCCGCCCGGAGAACGCCCCCTTGGCCCGGGCCGCGGGAGCCGAGTTCCTCCTCAAGGGGTCCTCCGTGCTCCTGAGTGACTTGCGCCGTTTCCTGTTGACCGACTTGGCCTTCGGTGACTTCGTCTTCCGGCTTCCCGGCGGCCGCGAGATGGGCCGGGCCCACGACCTCCGCATGCTCGAAGAGCTGCTTCGGACCGTCCCTGCGGAGAGCATCACGTACCACGCGGAGCGCAACCACTTTTCCAAGTGGCTCAAGGCGAGGACCGAGTTCGATCTGGCTCACGACTTGCGGCCGCAAAGGGTCTCGGACTTCCCCGACGCCGAGGGATTGCGTCGGAACCTGGTGGACGCCATCGTCGCGTACCGGCACGAGCGGGCGCGGGCCGTGGTCGCCGACTTCGACCGCGACACCTTCGACGCTTCGGGCGACTTCTACCGGATCGGCGGGGGCTCCCTGGGCGGGAAGGCCCGTGGCCTCGCCTTCGTCCGACTGCTCTTGAGCGAGGCCCAGATCGATCGGGGTTTGGACGGTGTGGCGGTGACCGTTCCGGCTTCGTGGGTGCTTGGCACGGACGTCTTCGACGCCTTCCTCGACGACAACCAGCTGCGGGAGCTCGCCCTCGCCGCGGAGACCGACGAGCAGGTCCGCGCATATTTCGAGGCGGCGCGCTTTCCCGAAGAGGCGCTCGCCGACCTCCGGGCCTTCCTGGAGCGCGTGCGGCATCCCCTCGCGGTCCGCTCCTCGAGCCTGCTGGAGGACTCGCAGTACCAGCCGTTCACCGGCGTCTACGAAACCGTGATGCTCCCCAACAACGAGCCACGGCCGGAGGATCGCTTGACCCGGCTGGTGGCGGCCGTGAAGCGCGTCTATGCCTCCACGTTCTCGCGGAGCGCGAAAGCCTACGTCCGCGCCACTCCCTACCGCCTGGAGGAGGAAAAGATGGCGGTGATCCTCCAGAAGCTGGTGGGAGCCTCTCACGCCGGACGTTTCTACCCCCACTGCGCGGGGGTCGCCCGCTCCCACAACTTCTACCCGCACGCGCCGCTGACCTCAGCCGACGGGATCGCCGCCGTGGCCCTGGGGCTGGGCCGGAGCGTCGTCGAGGGTGGGAGCTGCCTCCGCTTCTGCCCGCGCCATCCGCAACACGTGGTCGAGCGCTCCTCGGTCGAGGATCTGCTGCGCCACTCCCAGCGGACGTTCTGGGCCCTGGACCTCGGGGAGGGCGGCGAAGTGCGACTCGACCTCGCCGCCGCCGAGGCGGACGGTACGCTGGCCGCCGTGGCCTCGACGTTCTCCCACGAGAACCAGAGCGTCCACGATGGCGTCGCGCGCGCGGGCGTGCGCCTGGTGACCTTCGCCCCGCTCCTCAAGCACGGTCTGTTCCCGTTGGCCGAGGTCCTGGACCGCCTCTTGGAGCTCGGAGCCTGGGGAATGGGCGGCCCAGTGGAGATCGAGTTCGCGGTGAACCTTTCCGCGCCGCCGGGCACGGCGCGGGAGTTCGGTTTCCTTCAGCTCAGGCCCCTCGCTCTCTCCCGCGAGACCGAGGAGCTGGAGCTGGGGACGGTCGAGCCGGGGCGAGTCCTCTGTCGGAGCGACGGCGTCCTGGGCAACGGCCGCATCGAGGATCTCCGCGACGTCGTCGTCGTGGACCGCGACCGCTTCGACCGGTCCCGCAGCCGTGCAACCGCCCAAGAAGTGGCGCAGCTCAACGCCACGCTCGTGGCCGCGGGGAGGTCATACGTACTGATCGGGGTCGGGCGATGGGGCTCGGCGGACCCGTGGCTCGGGATCCCCGTGGCCTGGGAGCAAATCTCCGGCGCCCGGGTCGTCGTGGAGGCCGGCTTCCTGGACTTTCGTGTGACCCCGTCGCAGGGGACCCATTTCTTCCAGAACCTGACCTCCTTCAACGTCGGGTACTTCACCGTGAATACGGACGCGGGCGAGGGCGTCCTGGACTGGGACTGGCTCGCCGCCCAGACCGCCGTCACCGAGACGCCCTCGGTTCGCCATCTCCGCTTCGAGACGCCAGTCATCGTCAAGATGAACGGCAAGACGAACCAAGGTCTGATCCTCAAGCCGTCCGCCTGAAGCCGGGCCCGGCGGGCGGGTCCTCGAGTGTACGGAGGATGGTGAGATGCACGGCTCCTTGACCGTCGTCCTCGAAATGCTGCTGATCGCGGCGGCGGTCGGGATCCTCGCCAAGCGCGCGAGGGTCCACTACAACGTCGCACTCGTGCTCGCCGGCGTGGCCGTGGGTGCGTCGCGGTTCGTTCCGAGGGTCGGCCTCGATCCCGCGGTGGTCTTGCAGATCTTCCTTCCCGTCCTGCTGATGGAGGCTTCGCTCTCGACGGACGCCCGCCGCCTGCGGGAGAACCTCACGCCGGTCGGTCTCCTGGCCGTCCCGGGAATGCTCACCACGATGATCGTGGCCGGTCTCATCCTCCACGTCGGCGTCGGTCTCTCGTGGGTCATTGCCCTGCTCCTGGGATCCGTCCTCGCGGCCACCGACACGATCGCGGTCATCGCCAGCTTCCGGAAGGTCCGGGTCCCCTCGCGCCTCGAGACCATCGTCGAGAACGAGAGCCTCTTCAACGACGGTACTGCCCTCGTGGCCTTCTCGACGATCCTGGGCGTCGTCGAGCAGGGCACGTTCGATCCCCGGCGTGGCATGTTTGACCTCGCTTGGGTGATAGGCGCGGGGCTCGCCGCCGGTGCCGTCGTGGGCTACGTCGCCTCCAAGGTGATGCACAAAACCGGCGACCACCTGATCGAGATCATGCTGACGGTCCTCGTGGCCTACGGCTCGTCACTCCTGGCGGAGCGCCTGCACGCTTCGCCCGTCCTGGCCGTCGTGACCGCGGGCCTGATGGTCGGGAACCTGGGGTGGCAGGGGCTCGGCGCCACGGGCAAGGTTGCGATCCGGTCTTTCTGGGAGGTGGCCGCATTCGGCGTCAACAGCGTGGTCTTCCTGCTCATCGGCTTGCAGGTCGACTTCGGGTCGCTCGTCGCGGCGGCGCCGGCGATCGGCTGGGGCCTCCTCGCGCTGACGGTCGGCCGGGCCACGGCGGTCTACCCGTTCCTGGCCCTCCTCTCCCGCGGAAGCCAGCGCGTCCCGCTCTCGTGGCAGCACCTCCTCGTCTGGGGGAACCTCAAGGGCAGCCTTTCGATGGCCCTCGTCCTGAGCCTCCCGGCGGCGCTCCCGCAGCGGGACGCCATGACCGCCATCGTCTTCGGCTGCACGCTGGTGACGCTCGTCGTGCAGGGCCTCACCCTGGCGCCACTGATCCGCAGGATGGGGATCGGACAGCCGACCGACGCCGAGCGGCGGCTCGAGGCGGAGCAGGGGCGGCTCCTCGCCGCCCGGGCCGGCCAGGCTGAGCTCGACCGGCTCCAACGCCTCGGACTCCTCCCGCTGGGTGTCTTCCAGACGATGCGCGCCGCGTACCAAGGGGTGATCGCCCGGTGCGAGCGACACCTCCGGGACATTCTCTCCGTTCATTCCCGAGAGGAGGCACGCCACACCCGGGCCGTGAGGCGGCGCCTGCTCGCCCTGGAGAAGAGCGCCATAGGAGACGCCGTGAGCGCAGGGATTCTCAGCGAGGCGGTGGCGTCGGCGCTGATGCTCGAGATCGACCGGGCGTTGCTGGGCAGCGCCGAGACGGACGGGGAGGAGGGCTAGTCATGCGTGTGGTGGTCGCGGGCGGGGGGCACATGGGGACGCACCTGGTCTCGCGCCTCGTGGCCGAGGGGCACGAGACGGTCCTGGTCGACGTCGATCGCGCGGTCGCGGAGAGGGTCTTCTCGCACATGGGCGTGGTGGCAATCCACGGGAGCGCCACCGACGTCAACGTCCTCGAAGAGGCCGGGATCAAGAGGGCCGACGCCGCGGTCGCCATGACGGGCCGCGACTCCGACAACCTGTCCTTCTGCCTCCTCGCACGGTACTTTGGGGTGCCGCGGGTCTTGGCGCGGATGCTCGACCCTCAGTACGAGATGCCGTACCGGCTGGTCGGGGCGACGAAGGTCCACAACGAGGCGGACATCCTGGTGAACTCGTTCCTCACGTCGCTGGAGTACCCGCAGATCGGGGCCCTCATGCGGATCGGCAGCGGGGACATCGTGGCCTTCGAGATCCGGATCCCCATCGGCTCCCCCGTCGCCGGAAGCCGCATCGCGGAGATCGTCCGGCGGGAGGACTTCCCCGGCCAGTGCGTCTTCATCGGCGTCGAGGCGACATCGGGAGAGGTCCGTGTCCCCGAGGGGAGAACCGTGATCGAGGGTGGGACGGACGTGATCCTGGCCGCCCACCGCCGGGACCTGCCGAAGCTCTTGTCCTGCCTCGCTGCCTTGCAGAAGCCGTCCCTCTCGCCCGAGCAGGCCGAGGCCGTGGAGGTGCTGAGCCTCGTGAGCTTCCTCTCGGGAGTGGCACGGGAAGACCTCGCCGACCTCAGCGCGGGGGCCCGCTTCGAACAGTACCGGAAAGGGACCGTCGTCTACACAGTCGGCGACACCGACGACCGGTTGTTCATCCTTCGCAAGGGGGCGGTGGAGATGGAACGTCCCGGCGGAGGCCGGTCGGTGCTCCGCCCCCCCTCCTACTTCGGCGAGATGGCGGCGCTCACCGGGGAGCCTCGTTCGCGAACGGCACGCGTGGTGGAGGACGCCGAAGCCCTCGTCCTCCGCAGCCCCGCCCTAAGGTCGCTCCTGCTCCGAAACCCGTTCCTTGCCCTGGAGCTGGCGAAGGCCCTCACCGACCCGCCGCGTTCGGAGCCGGCGGGATAGGCTTCGCGATTAGCGGTCCCGGCGTCCGCTCGAGGTCAAGGACGACGATGCCTTCGGCGGCGTTGGTGACGATCTCCCGTGCGGAAAGCGGCCACAGGCGTATGCTTGGAGGCAGAAAGCCACGCCGGGACCTCGGTTGCAGGCCTTTCCGGAAGGAGGCCGGAGATGGAGCACAGCGAGTTCGACGAAGCCTACGAGGACGACCCAAGCCAGCACGAGGGCGCGGAGCGGCGGCTCGGCGAGGCGATCCTGACCGCGCCCATCCGGGCCCTCGATCCCCAGCCGGCGGTGTCGGTGCCCGGTTCAGCCACGATCCGGGACGCCATCGCGGCCATGCTGGATCATGGGATCGGCGCGATCGTCATCGTCGACGATGGCGGCCGCGTGCTGGGAATCTTCACGGAGCGCGACGTGCTGCGCCGGGTGGCCCTCTCCGGGTTGGACCTCGGGCGACCCGTGGCCGATGTGATGACGCCGGGGCCGGAGACCTTGGGCATGAGCGACGGCATCGCCTTCGCGCTGAACCGGATGATCCTCGGCGGGTTCCGCCACGTACCCATCGTGGACGACGAAGGCGCGCCCGTGGCGGTGCTCTCGCTCCGGGAGGTCGTGGCCTTCATCGTGTCCCTGCTGCCGTCCCAAGTGCTCAACTTGCCACCCGAGCCAAATCTCGAGGCACGCTCGCCCGACGGGGGATAGGGAAGCGCCCTTTGTCCGAGCGATTCACCCTGGGAATCGAAGAGGAGTTTCAGCTCATCGATCCCGCGACCCGCGCTCTCAAGAGCCACATCGAAGAGATGATGGCCGCGGGCTCCCACCTGGGTGACAGCATCAAGCCCGAGCTACATCAGAGCGTGGTCGAGGTCGGGACACCGATCTGCGCGGACATCGGCGAGGCGCGGGCGGCCGTGACCTCTCTTCGCCGGTCCCTGATCGCGATGGCGGAAGGGAGCGGGGCCCGGATCGTGGCCGCGGGCACCCATCCGTTCAGCCACTGGAAGGACCAGGAGATCACCGACCGCGGCCGCTACAAGGACATCGTCGACGAGCTGGAGGACCTGGCGCGGGCCAACCTCATCTTCGGCCTCCACGTCCACGTCGGGGTCGAGGACCGCGAGATGCAGATCCAGATCATGAACGGGGTGCGGATGTTCCTCCCCCATCTGCTCGCCCTCTCGGTCGACTCGCCGTTCTGGTGCGGACGAAAGACGGGCGTGAAATCGATCCGCTCCACGATCTTCAAACGCTTCCCGCGGACCCAGATTCCCGACTACTTCCATTCCTGGGACGACTACGTGAAGTACGTCGACCTGCTGGTGCGGACGCACTGCATCGACGACGGGCGGAAGATCTGGTGGGACATCCGCCCCCACGCCTACTTCAAGACGCTGGAGTTCCGGATCTGCGACATCCCTTGTCGGGCCGAGGAGACGGTGGCCCTGGCCGCGCTCATCCAGGCTCTGGTGGCCAAGCTCTACCGCCTTTTCGAATCGAATCTCGGGATTCGGCTGTACCAGCAGGCACTCATCATGGAGAACAAGTTCCGGGCTCTGAAATGGGGCCTGGACGGGAAGATGGTCGACTTCGGTCTCAAGGCCGAGGTCCCGACGCGCGGGCTCATCCTGGAGATGCTCGACTTCGTCGATGAGGTCGTCGATGACCTGGGCACCCGTCCGGAAATCGACTTCCTGCGCACGTGGGCCAGCCGCGGCGACACCGGGGCGGACCGCCAGGTGCGCGCCTTCGAGGCCGCGGGCGACCTGCGCGCCGTGGTGGATCGGCTGGTGGACGAGACCAAGTGGGGCCTGTAGACTAACTCAAGCGGCGTTTTCAGCAGTGAACGCGTGCGCCGCCCGGCGCAACGCTGCGCGCGGCGAGCATTTGGAATGAATGACTTCAAGCCGAGCCAGCGACGCATAATCCGGCCCGACCCCTCCTCGTGGCCCTCCGAGGAGTGATCTTTTGCCCATCGCCTGCCGTTACAAACTCGAGCATGGACCGCAGTTCTGTGTAACGGACTGCCCCGTGAGCGCGCCCTGTGGCGCGTTCCGCTATGCCCGGGTGGAGCGCCCCGAGGATTTGCCCCCGGCCGAGGCGCACACGATCGACGTTGCGATCCTCGACATGAACCACGGCTGGCCCAACCTCGGTCACGACTCTCTCGTCCACGCGGTGCTCGACGCCACCTGTGACATGCTGCCGGACCTCGAGGCGGCAGGGCTTGCGGTGCGCGCCGTCTCCTTCGACGTGCGTCGTCAGGGCGGTGTGCCGGAGCTGCCGGGGGGCCGCTTCGGGCTCTACGTGGGCACGGGCGGGCCGGGTCACCTCGACCCGCGTTCCAACGACGGCGTGTCCGAGGGCAGCCAGGGCATCCAGGAGGATCCCTCTTGGGAGGCCCCTCTGTTCCGGCTCTTCGATGCCATCGAGGATGACCAGGACGCGTCGCTGCTCGCCGTCTGCCACAGCTTTGGGGTCATCTGCCGTTGGTCGGGCATCGCGCGCCCGGTGTACCGGGGGCCGGAGAAGGGTGGCAAGAGCACCGGCATCCTCGAGAACGTCCTCACCCCGGAAGCCGTCCACCACCCCTGGTTCCGCCACTTCGCCGACGAGCTCCCCGCCCACCGCCGGCTGCGGGTGGTGGAGAACCGCCTCTTCGACTTGATCCCCGACCCCGGGCCCCTCCACGCGGGCGCCGTCCCCATCGGCTACGAGACCCTCGGGGCCGGCGGTCCCATGGGGGACGCCCTCACCATGGTCGAGCTGGCCCGGGACGAGCGCGGGGTGATGCCCCGGATCTTCGGAGCGAACCATCATCCGGAGATCGTCGATCGCTTCCGGCAGATGATGATCCTGAAGCAGAAGCACGAGCGGGGCGAGGTCTCCGAGGCTTGGTTCGACGAGCGGGCCCTCATCCTGACCCAGACCTACCCCGACGAGAACAGCGACCAGAGGTTGCACCTGACGTCCGACTACACCCTCCTCGGACCGCTGGGTTTCCACCTGCGGCGGTTGGTCCGCCTCCGTGCGGAAGCCCTTGGCATCGAGACCTCCGTCCACTAAGACCGGCTGCTCGAGGACGCGGGCGCCAGCCTCAGGCCGCTAGCACCCTGATTCCGTGATCCCGAAGGCTCCGTTCGCTTGGGAGATCGGCCTCGAACGGGAGCTCGCGGAATTCGAGCGGCTCAAGCCGCGCCTGCAGGAAGTCTGGGACGTCCTCATCATGCGGGAGGAGGAGCCCCACACCGCAGTGGTGGTCCCTTCGCTGAGCCTGGACCAAAGCGAGCTCCGAAAGCTGTCCGGAGCGAGCTTCTACGAAGAGCGCCTGCTCTTCCTGCTCATCCGCCTGCGCAATCCGCGGGCACGGATGGTCTACGTCACCTCCCAGCCGGTCCACCCCATGATCCTGGAGTACTACTTCCAGTTCCTGGCGGGGATCCCGGCCAGCCACGCGCGGTCACGCCTCACCCTGCTCTGTGCGCACGACGCCTCGTCGCGTTCCCTCACGGAGAAGATCCTGGAGCGGCCACGCCTGATCGAGCACATCCGGTCCGGGATCAAGGACGCCTCGCGGGCCTACCTGACGGTGTTCAACTCCACTCCGCTCGAGCGCAAGCTCGCCGTGTTGCTGGGCATCCCCCTGAACGGCGTGGACCCGAGCCTCATCCACCTGGGGACGAAGTCGGGCAGCCGGAAGGTGTTCCGCGACGCGGGCGTGGACCTGCCGCTCGGGATGGAGGACCTGCGGACGGAGAAGGAAGTGACGGATGCCCTCCGAGAGCTGAAGAGCCAACGCCCGGCCCTGCGCCGCGCGGTGGTGAAGCTGAACGACAGCTTCTCCGGCGAGGGCAACGCGATCTTCCGCTATCCGGAGGACGACCGTCCGGGAGCGATCCGGGAGGCCCTGCACGACCTCGAGTTCGCCGTGCCGAGCGAAACACCCGAAACCTACTTCGACAGGTTCGCGCGGATGGGCGGCATCGTCGAAGAGTTCGTCGACGCAAAGGAGAAGCACTCGCCCAGCAGCCAACTGCGGGTGAGCCCACGGGGTGAGGTGGTCACGATCTCGACCCACGACCAGATCCTGGGCGGTCCCAGTGGCCAGATCTTCCTCGGGTGCAGCTTCCCCGCCCGGGACGAGTACCGGATGGAGATCCAGGAGGCGGGCACGAGGATTGGGGCCGTCCTGGCGAGCCACGGGGTGGTGAGCCGGTTCGCGGTGGACTTCCTCGTCTACCGGGGTGACCCCTGCGAGCCGTGGAACCTCTGCGCCCTCGAGATCAACCTGCGCATGGGCGGGACGACCCACCCCTACCTCGCCCTCCAGTTCCTGACCAGCGGCCAGCTCGACCCCACGACCGGGCTGTTCCTTTCCCCGACCGGCCACGCCAAGTACTACCGGGCCACCGACAACCTGCGATCCGATGCGTATCGGGGCCTGCTGCCGGAGGATCTGATCGAGATCCTCACGATCAACAAGCTCCACTACAGCCACGGGACGGAGTCAGGGGTCCTGTTCCACCTGATCGGTGCCGTCTCGGAGTTCGGCAAGCTCGGCCTGACCGCCATCGGCAACAGCCGCGAGGAGGTGGACGAGCTGTACCGCCGGACGTTAGTGGTTCTGGACCGGGAGACCGCACTCGGACGGCCGATCGAGTTGGAGTCCTCCGGCTCTGAGCTGTAGCTAGGGCTTCAGCAGCTCGCCGGCACGGGAGACCAGATCGACTTTGATGTCGTCCTGCAGGGGTTTCTCGCCGAGGTAGAGGCCGAAGACACGCGCCGCGAACTCCTTGTTCGCGATCGGGGGGCGGGGCTGGCCGGCCATCGTCGACTCCAGGTTGCCCCCGGGAGCCCAGCGGAGGACGCACTCCTCGCCCTCCTTGATCTCGGGGAAGTAGCCCACGAACGTGTCGAGCAGCCGCGCGTCCGCCCCCAGGAGGGCCTCGCGCATCGCTTCCTGAATCCGCGCCTGGTCGAGGCTGCGCGTGAAACGGAGGACGACCTTCTTGCTGAAGTCGCCCCACACGAGGTCGCGATAGAAGGCGGGCGTACCGACCTTACCGCGGTGGGCGGCGAGCGGCCCCGCGAAGGCCTCGTCGGCCACGTAGAGGCCGACGGCATAGACCTTCGCCTTCACGAACGCCACCTTCTTGACGCGGAGACCGGCTCCCATCAACGTGAAGCCGTCCTCCTTCAACGGAAAGGTCACTCCGCTCTTGGGCTCGGTGAAGCTCTGGGCGCTCACCGCAACGGCGGCCGCGAGGGCAAGGGCGGTCGTGAAGGCGATGGCTCTCATCTTAGGTCCTCCGGAATCCTCGGCTCGGGATCAAAGGGGCTCGTCGCTTTGGGCGGTGGGAGCGATCAGGGATGACCCCACGGTCTCCGATGACGCAATGCTTGCGGGCGCGGCCTGCCCGAGCGCGAGTGCGCGCACGATCCAACCGCGTGCGGTCAGCTCCCGTCGTGCGCGGTCCGTGACCCCGCCGGTGAGCCAGACCTCCCACCGCGCGTTCGGGGACACGGCTTTCGCGTGCATCGTCGTGCGGTCGACGTCCTCCGCCACCTCCGGGGTCCAGCACAGGTAGTCGAGAGGCAGGAGGTGCACGAGGTGGTCGCCCTCCACGATCGCCGCCGCATCGAGCGTACCGGGAAGGATGCGTACGAGGGGGGCCTCGGTTCGGTGGAACGACTCGAGCAGCTCCGCGCTCTGCGAATAGAACTCCGCCCAAACGTCCTCGTCGGTTTCTGCAGCCTGGGCCACGAACTCGGCGCGTCCGGGCACGCCTTGGAGAGCGTCGAGGGCCGCGATCAGCCGGGTCTGACGGGTCAGACCAAAGTACTTGTTGAGGCGAAAGCCACGGCTGTCCTTGGAAGTCACTCCCATCGCCTTGAGGCGGTCCTCATTCAGGGTGACGAGCTCGTCCGGCTCCTTGCTCCAGACCAGGTCGTTCGCCCTCGCCATGGCGCCGGCGATCGTGCCTACTATCCCCACGGGTGCGAAGCGGGTCGCAAACCGCCCGGCGGCGTCGAAGACCGCAACATGCTGCAGCTCCTTGTGCAGCACCTCGTTGGTCGTGTACGGGTCTACGCCGAGGCGCCGGGCCCAGGCGCGGTACGCCTTGGACACGCCGAAGACGCTCTTGGCCAGGGAGAGCGACGCGTCGCCCACCTTGTCGCTGAGGTCCTTGGGGTCCTCGCCGTCCGTCTTCTTGCCGTCCTCGATCGCCTTCTTTCCCTTCTCCG
>Ga0184637_10002651_pt1 | contig 11435 bp, 10 predicted proteins | sample PLM3_127_b2_FD_133143 | JGI IMG/M metagenome (GOLD analysis project Ga0184637, IMG submission 133143) | Groundwater sediment microbial communities from an aquifer in East River, Colorado, USA - PLM3_127_b2 | ecosystem: Environmental > Terrestrial > Soil > Riparian zone | place: USA: East River... | reverse complement strand
GGCGGGTCGAGACGCTCGGAGGCTTTCGGCATGCGCAGTGGCCGCAGCTCGTGATTGTAGAACTCGCGCTTGGAGTACTCGATAATTGGGCCCACGCTGCGGAAATGCTCTTTCAGCATCACCGCGCTCTTGGCGAACACCACTTTGAACAGGTCATAGATGGAACGGTCCGGCGACATCTGCGGCCGGTAGGTCACCACCTGGCTGCCGAGGAAACGGTTCATCAGGCTGCGAATCTTCTCCTCCTCGAGGCCCACTCCCTCGGGAGAGACCTGCTTATCGTCACCGACGATGAGCACCTTTTGGGCCCGTAGGAGAGAAGGCAAAGCGGTGAGGTCGGATTGGGATGCTTCGTCGATGACGACAAGGTCGAAGCAGCCCAGCTCCGCGGGCAGCGATTCCGACACCCGGTAGTGGGCCATTATCCAGCACGGCACCGCGGGGTTCGCATGGGAGGCTGCCAGGCGTGCATCGCTCCGGTATCGCACCGCGCGCTTGCCCTTGCCCTTGTCTTTTCCGATCTTCTGGATGGCGTTGAGGTACGCTTGCAGGGCGGCCCGGATGCTGGGGGAGGCGTTCTCTGCAAGCTTGAGCCACGTGCGCTTCACCACAATGTCGCCGTACGCGCGCGATAAGTCGCTTTCGAAGTCGTCGCGGTCTCTCGCCAGCTTCTTCAGCTCTTCGTGCGCGTCAATCGACTCGAGGTAGGTGGCGAGGCGCCTCAGACGCCAGGCGTTGCGCCAGCTGTCCGGAAGCAGGCCATCCACGGTGCCCGCAATCGGTTGCTTGAGCACCTCGGCGTATCTCGGCGCCCCGGAGGCCTCGACCTTACCGCAGAGCTCCTTCACAGTGATGAGATGCGTGCCCAAGCCCAGCACGCGCGACAGTTCCGCCATGAGCGCCGACCACCCGGCCTGCATCTCGGCGTCCGTAACCGTGGGGTTACCGAGGGCTTCATCAAGGAAGCGGCGTATATCATTGATGACCCTGCCGGCTCGGCCCTCCAGCACTTTCTGGCAGCGCTCCTTGTTGGCCCAGACGTTGGCCAGGCGGTCTTTCGTAAGGTGATGGCGAATTGCCTTCTCGAGCTCAGCGAGGCGCTGCGCGTTGTCCGCCACCTCACGGGCATGAGGCCAGTTGGGGAAAAGGTGAGAGGCCGCAGTGCAGAGTTTCCCTTCAGCATCCACCACGGCTTTCACTTTCACGTAAAGAGCGTAGCCACGGGCCGCGGCCAGACCATCCTCCGGCTTGTCGCCCGGTACGGCTTCCAATTGAAGCTCTCGTGCAAGTCCATTCCAGCGCAGGGCTAGTTCGCGAAGCCGCTTCAGCAAGTCCAGATGCCTGGCGACATGCGTCCATCCCGCGGTGTCGGAGGGTGGCCTGCCGAGCACGCGGATGGAGTCCAGTTGCTTCTTCCGCTCGGACTTGCCGAACATGCCCTTCAGCAACCCGAAGGAGCTCTTGCCCTCGGTGAGATTGCCGACGGCCTCCACGAACTCGGCATCCAGCTCGACACCTGCCGGCGTGGTTACCGGCCGCTCAAGGAACGCTTTTCGCCACTCAACAGCCTGCTCCAGCTTCGTGCCGAGGGCTTCCAGGACGTTCAGCAGGTCGTCCTTGCCGCCACGGCGAAGCCGTTCGCGCATGGCGCTCGTCCAGGGTCTTTGTGCCTGCTCTACCTGGTTGCGCAGATGCTGTAGTGTCTCGATGTGCGTCAAGAGATGCTGTGCGAGGGTCAGCGTCTGGTGGCTCGAGTCGGCGAGCGTGGGAACGTCGCCCTTCTGCACGCTCTCCTTCAACCTCTCGAAATGGGACAGGTCCTGGTGCACCTTTAGCAGAGTCTTGGAATCGGGAAACTCGACGAGCTGCGGCAGCGACGCGTCGAGGTAGTCGATGTCTCTACCCAGAATGCGGCGCGCCTCGCGGAGCTGGACAAGATCCGTGTCCGAGAACGGCGGTGCGAACTCGGGACTGATTCCAATGGCGTCGGGAATCCACTCGAACTGCCCTGCACCCACGACCACCTCGCGCGCCGCGTCCTGCGGATCGAGCCCCTCGGCATCGAGCGTGATATTGGCGAGGTTCCGCTTCGCCCAATCGCCAATCTTGCGGTCTATGCTGGCAAGTCTGCCGTGGAGGGCATCAATGGATTGCTCAAGATGGCTGATGGCTCTCGCGGTGCTGCCGCGGTCGAGACCCTGGACCTCGGAGGCAATCTTGTGGATCGCGTGCTCAAACTGCTTCATGCCTTCCTGCTCGCTGGTCAGCAGCGAAATGGCGAGCGGACGGATTTCAGCCGGAAGCTGCTCCTGCAGCACCGCCAGGGCCGGGTCCTTCATCGACGTCACGAGCACCCGCTTGCCCTGGGCCAGATAGTGGCAGATGACATTCGCAATGGTGTGTGTCTTGCCGGTGCCGGGGGGACCCTGCACGACGACGCCATCGGAAATATCCAACAGCTGGACGATGCGGACCTGCTCGTCGTTGAAGGGCTTGGGGAAATAGAGATCGTTGGCCTTCTTGCCGCTCGTGCTGCCCTCGGCGTTATACGAAGCGGACACGCCACGGAAGGACGGCAGCTCGAGGACCGGGTTGGCCGTGTCAGGGTCCGTCACGACGGCGGCCACCGCGGGTGGGTAAGCCTCGGCTTCTTCGGCCTGCTTCTTCAGCTTCTCCAGGTCCTGCAGAAACAAGCTGTTGGTGCGCGGGCGCGCGAAGAGCACCCACGTGTCCGTGACCTTCAGCTTGTCGTCGGGCTTGGGCAGCGTCCGGTCCTCCGCCGGCACTTCGTTTGGCCAGTAGATGCCGTTTGCGTCGAGTTGGGCGACCGCCGTGCGAAGCAGAGGCTCGAACGTGCCTCGGTCGAACGGGGAAAAGGTTGTCGTCGCCTTCCCGAAGAACTCCTTCGCCGCTTTCTCCAAGTCGGCAACACCGGGATTATTGACAGAGACGTACCAGTCAATCTCAAGTCGGGCATCAACATCGCGCGGACGGATCTCCACTTCGGCCGTCTCGGGGTTCAGCGACATCTCGACTAGCCGTCCGACCAGTGGATAGCCCACCGTGGTGCCATCAGAATTCCAGATGCCGACGCCTACACCCCAGACGAGTTCGAGCTGTGCTTCGACAATGCCACCCTCGAGCTGCTGATTCAGCGTGAAGAGCTGGGAGTAAAGGCGGATGGTCCTGCGGCGAAGTTTCTCTTCCTCGGCCCAGGGATGCCACCTCGTGTCGAGATAGGTGGAGAGCAGGGCTCGGACTTCCGCAGCTTGGTCGTAGTCAGAGAGGGTAACGGTTCCCTCAGGGTCGATCGCAGGCTTGCCTTGCCCCAACGGAGTTGCCGATGAGCAATGGGTGCCCGCTGCAATCAGGCTTGCGCCGTCGGTGGCTTCCCGTAGCCTAGGCTCTTCGCTCGGGCTTTGTGTCATCTGCACCCACGGCAGGAGCAGTGTGCTGGTGATGTCCGGGGGCTTAATCTCGTGCAGCCGCCTAACCGCAAGCCAAGTCTCGTCCTCGCTTTCGGCGCCGTTGACGTTGACGCGGATGCCGGGCAGTCCTTGCATCTGGTGCTCGTAGAGAGCGAAGAGCCCGTGTTCGGCGACGGTGGCGGCAGGCTTGCTCCGTAACCGCGCGGATTGCTGAGCGAACTCCACAAGGGAGAGCAGGCGATCCTTTTCGATGGTCATGCGGCTTCCCCTGCTAGCGTCAGACGCGCACCATCGAGCAGCTCGTGCAGAAGCTCGCGAGGCGACATCGGAGTCTCGGGCATCCTGCGTGACATTCTAGGCCGTTATGGCGCTCTCCTCCACGGCCGTACCCACACAGTCGTCGCCTGAGAGCGTCATGTACTTTGCATCTGGCAGGGCGACAGGCATCTTCCCGTGTATCCGGGCGTATGACCCAGTTCAAACGACGTTCCCCAAGTCTTCCGCGCGCCACACGACGAATCGAGATCGTTCGATGCGCGCTCTCTCCCGCACCGGCGAGAAGGGTCAGCTTCAGCGTGCGAGGTGCCGGCTCTCGATGCGAGGGAGCGGCATGCCGATGACGGATAGACATTTCCATTCGTCGGCGCTGCCAGAATCGAGAGAATCCCGGCGGAGGAGGGTGTTTTGCGATCGGGCGTGGCTGTTTCGAGGCGTGACGGGACGCCGCCGCCGACGCGAAGGACGAAATGGGCCCTTTCGCGGATTCAAGACAGACGGGAAGCGTCAGCTCGAGCGGGGTCTTAGCGTCACACCATCGAGACCGAGCCGAGTCGCTACGATTACAACCGGCGAGTCGTGGATTTCTTCACGACCTACCTCCGCTCGGCACCGGCGTCACTCGTACCGCAGGGCTTCGATGGGGTTGAGAGCCGCCGCCTGGCGGAGAGACCGAAGAACACTCCGACGGCGCCGGCGAAGCCGAGCGCGAGGAGCGTCGTCGAAGGCGAGACGGCGATGCTCCATCCGGCGATCCGTCCGACGAGAAGGGCGCTTCCATAGCCGACGGCGACCCCGATGAGCCCTCCGAGCGTGCTCACGACGACTCTCGACCAGGAACTGCTTCAGCACGTCGGAGCCTCGCGCGCCGATTTGCCATGCGGAGGCCGATCTCTCGGGTCCTTTCGGTCACGGAGACCAGCATGATGTTTGATCCCGATTCCGCCCACGAGAAGCGAGATGCTGGCGATCGCGGACAGGAGGAGCGTCATGACTTCGGTGGTGCTTGCGGCGGCGTCCGCGATATCGCCCTGGTTGCGTATCGCGAAATCGTCATCGGCGTAGGAGGGAAGCTCGTGCGCCTCGCGGAGGATGTCCTGGGGCGAGTAGGTGCTCGCGAGGATCTGCGGAATCCAGCTACGGCCGGAGAGCCGTATCTGGACCGTGGTGTAGGAGCGAGGATCACGTCGTCCTGATCGATGCCTTCGGGCGTCTGTCCCTTCCGGCTGAGGACGCCCACGATCTAGAAAGGGACGCTCCGGATCTGGATCTGCTGGCCCACGGGGTCCTCGCCGGGGAAGAGGTTGTCGGCGGCTACAGGGTAAGTACATGGGTCATTTGCGGAGTCTCAAGCCCAGGCAGACGGCGTGCGTCAAGGCGCGCAGGGTGTTCGGGTGGTGATCAACTTCGCCAAGGGACATCACGGCGAGTGCCCGCCGCAAGATGTCTTCCAGAGCCAGTGCTCCGGGCTTCACCGGACGGCTATCGCGCTCTTCGCGACCGAGCGTCGGCTTTGTCTCGAGCCCCCAGAACCGCTTCGTACTCGACCCAGTCGATGGCCGTTACGGTCGCCCGGTCGCGGAGGGCGCCGAGCAAGCGGAACAGTCCTCTGATCAGGGCGCCATCTCCCTCGACGACCCGTGGCGATCCTCCTTTGGAGAACCGGTCGCAGAAGCCGGTATCAGCGGTGAGTACCAAGTCCAGCTGTTCCTGGCCGCACCACCGTTCGAACTGCCGGAGGAACGAATCGCCGAGACCATCTTTCCATGTCGCTCGCATCGCCAGAAGCCCAGCGAGAATCGGGAACGGCCGCTTCGGCGGATTGATGCCGTTTGCCCACGGGATCGGAGCGGACGTCCGCGCGAGCGCCCTTACCGAGTGCGCCTTTTTCGCGGCGGCCTCGAGGTGGACCGCGGTGACAAACTGCTTGATCTCGAACGTCGCGTAGACGGCTTCCGCGGGGACGTAGAGGTGGCGATCCTTGCCGAACAACGCCGGCGTGAAATGCGCATCGTAGATCAGACAATCCAGTTGATCCGTTGCTTGTCCCCAATGATCGATGGCGAACGCCTTCGCGACGCGGTATCGGGCCGGAAGATACGCCCGCAAGAGAGCAATCCACGCCTCCTCCACCGCGTCTCCCAGGGTAGGGTCGTGCGTGATTCGTCGCCGTGTGCGCTCGAGGGTAGCGAGAAACTCCCGCTCGACATCCACCAGTGCCTGCCGGAGGAACTCGCGGCCTGCTTTCGCCGGGCGGGGCGGGACTCGTCCGCGCCTCATTGCGTGCCTCCGCTGGTACCACGGAAGGGCGGCGTGGCACTCACGCTCGTCAGGACCTTCAGCGCCCGCTCATAGGTCAGCGGTCCGTCCGGGTAGGCATCCAGGACCAGCGTTGGAAGCAGGCGCTGCGTCAGGTCCGAGTACGTGAAGCCATAGTCGCGCGACTTCGTGGGGCCGGTGAGCTCGACCAGGCGATCGATCTGGTGCTTGCTGAACTTCGCCTCCTCAAGCGCAGGCTCTAGAACGGCCCGACGCTGAGCCTCGTTGGGACGGACAAACTCGAAGATCTCGGCGGCCCGGCGCTGGACGGCGGGATCGATGGAACCCAGACGGTTGGTGCACAGGATCACCGCGGCGGGCAGTCGCTGCTCAGCCAGCCGGTCGACGCCACGAATGAAGGCGTTGACCCCGGCTCGGTCTTCGTGGTGCATCTGAGCAGCATCGCGGCTCTGCGTCAACGCGTCCGCCTCGTCGACGAGAAGGATCACTCCCCCGCCCGCCTTGCCGTTACTTCGCTTCATGCGCTGGGAAGCCTTCACTGCTTCGTCGAAGGCCGCCGACAGCAGCTTGGTCATCTCGCCGACACGACCGGAACCCCTGGTGGCGAGGCTCAACGGAAAAAGCGTGACCTCGATGCCCTCTTGGCGGGCGACCGCGTCCCCGACGGTTTCCGCCAACTCGGTCTTGCCTGTACCGACGTCGCCAGCGAGCACGACGAGCGGCGGTCGTCGTTCGACCAGGTCGATGAGAGAGGATGCCCCAGGGTGGTGCTTGTGAGCCCAAGCCTTCAGCCCTTCGGGGTTGACCAGCACGGCAAGAAGCTTGATGAGCCGAGCCGTTGCCTCGTCGATCCCGACCAGACGATCCAGACGCCTTTTCGCCGCAGGGTCCGGGAAGGTCAGACGGCGGTCGAAGAGGTCGTCAATGGCGATGCGATCCATTAGAACCTCCGGATGGTGGCGCGGCTTAGCGCCCGACCACCGGCCGAGTAGGTTCGGTCCATTACCCAGTAGCCGCTCTCGACCCCAGGTTCCGCGCCGGAGGTGCGCTGGAATGGGAGGCACACCTCGAACCGCTGCCTATCCATTTCCGACAATGCCCACCATCGCGAGCTGCGCGTGAGGAAGGAAGTGAAGTGGGCGCCATTGATGTCCGCGCCCGGGCGAAGACGACCGGGATCGTCGTCAGCGGCGAGGTCTCGACCACCGATGGCGTGATAGCGCAGGGCTGCGCCCGCGACCCAGCCACCGTTGCGTTGATATCCGTAGGTCACGGTGTCGAGATAGTCCCCCTTAAGAAGGGCGACCAGTTCCTCCTCGTAGGCGTCGATCATGTCGGTCGAAGGCTTGCCGTAGAACCGCTGGAACCGGAGGAGATCGGTACCGACCTTGGCACCGATGTGTCGGCCATCTGTCACAGTGAAGGTCTCGGACTGGCTATAGCTATACGTCGTGGACATGTCTTGCTCCTAGCTGCCGAAGGCCAGGCCAAACACCCGCCGCCAATAGCGCAGGGTGTCTCCCTTGGTCGGCGCCCTTAGAGCGGCGTCGATAGCGTCGCCGGCGTCGAGGGCGGCGTCAACGACCGCCGTCCTCTGCGAGTCGGTGTAGAGCCTGGCCACGTTGTTCTCGCAGTTCACGGGGTCCCACATGCGGATGGGCTGATCCGTCGCCGCGCATGTCGCTGGGTCGTAGTAGTCTGCGAACGCGATCACGCTTCGCAGCCCATCGCGGCCGATGAAGGCGAAGACCTCGGCCAGCGCCTCGGGATAGTCGTGAAGATCCAATCCGTCATCCGCGAGATGCGCAACTAGCAACTCGACCATCAAGGACTTGAGGCGGAACTCGCTGTTCTCCTGCTTGCGCTGGCTAACCCAATACTTGATGAGCCGGACGAGTTGGGCGAAGTGCGTCTTGTTGGCGTCCTTCCGCTTGCGAGTGAATTGGAGGTGCATGGGAATGCTCGTCATGAGCTTCTCGCCGTTCTCCTGTGAGACCAGGTAGCCTCGCCAAGCCGGATCCCCTTCGTAGAGGATGGGCACGACGTCCACGCGCAGGCCAGTGCCGATGAAGGTGACTGTCACCGAGAACTCGTTGGGTTTGACCTGCTCTGGTTTGAAATTGGGAAAGGCCTTTCGAAGTCGTTCCGCCAGGAACTGAATCAGCTCCGGAATCGATGCGGGGGCTTTGTCAGAGGACACGTAGCAGGCGACATCGATGTCGTTTAGTGATTTGAGTGCCGTGCCCTTGGCGAGGCTGCCCGAGAGGAGCATTTTCCGGAGCTCGAAGTCGGGACGCTCTTCCACGTACTGCTCTAACCGATCCCTCAGGTGCCCGACCTGGTCGCGAAGCTCTGCGGCGTCTTCGCGCTTCAGGTTTACCCGCTCATCTGCGAACCGAACGATGTCAGCCTGCCCGACGTGCTTTCGAGCCATCACTCATATCCTCCACGACTTAGCATCCGCCTCGGGTCCAAAACACGCCGCCTTCCGCCGGCAGCTGGGCCTGCCAACGTCAGCATTATATGGCCATTTTATGGCTGTGTCAAGATTGCTTCGCGGCCATTTTAACTTGATTTAGTGGCCTTGTTCAGGAGTATAATTCACGTGTGTCAGCGGGCTGAGCTGAGGAGGGATGATGATGACCAAGCGAACGATGACCCTGAACCTTACCGACGCCGAAATGCGGGCCCTGGAGGAACTCTCGGCGAAGAAGGAACTCACCAAGACCGCGGTTATCCGCCAAGCCCTCCGGCTCTATCAGACAATCGAAGCGCGGGTGCTGAAGGGCGAGAAACTGGTGTTCGAGAATGACGCGACCAAAGAAAAGGCCGAGCTCATGCTGCTATGACGGCCGAAACCTCAACCATTTACTTGCTCGACAAGGTCGTAGGAACGGCGGTGGAGGCCGAGCTACGTGATGCCATCGAGGAGGCGCAGCTGGTCGACTGGCAGACCAAGTGGCAGCCCGCTCTCATCGTCGTCCTTCAGGAGCTTGCACGACAGCGGGTGCCCATGGCGCAATGGCCGCAGAGTTGGCACTGGGACTGGCGCGCAAAGATGACTCAGGTCGCTGGCCTCCTCGCCTTCCGAGGGTTCTCTGTGCTCTGTGCTGGTGTCACCCAGGGGCTCATGCGTGTCGACCTAAACAAGCACGCTCGCGAACCCGGCCAGAAAGGGAAGCCTTTGGTGTACATTGACTATCTCGAAGTAGCTCCGTGGAACCGCACCGACCTTGGGAAAACGGCGCGCTATGGGGGTGTCGGTACAGCTCTCTTGAGCGCGGCGGTGGAGCTTAGTCTCCAAGAGGATTTCAAGGGACGGATTGGACTGCATTCGTTGCCGCAATCTGATGGGTTTTATCGCGATCGCTGCGGAATGACCGACCTTGGCGCGGACGCTCAATACCAAGGGCTTATGTACTTTGAAATGACGACCGAGCAAGCTCGGACCTTCCTCGATGAGGAGAACGGAGTATGAAACTCGAGCGAAGTAAGGAATGGTGGTTGACCAGGGCAAGGCGCGAGGGCGATGCGACCGTCGGCGCCGGCCTTCTCGCACTAGACGCGAAGCCCGATTCACACACCGGGACAAGCACGGGAGCAGCGGAGGAGGCGCGGATCGCGTTCGGTAGGTTCGTGAACCTCATGCGGCGACGCCGCGGCCTTTCGGTGGAGCGCTTGGCCGAGCTGGCTGAACTCGATGCCAGTGAGATTCTCATAATAGAGGATGACGTCCACTACGTCCCGGAGCCTCGGACCGTCTTTCGACTTGCGCAAACCTTTCAGGTCTCCCAACCACGGCTGATGCAGATTGCCGGTTTGGCGGTTGTGAGCGACGCGGGGCTCCGCCAAGAAGCAGTTCGCTTTGCTGCTCGTTCGGAAGCTCTCCAGAAGCTGACCCCGGAGGAGAACGCTGCTCTTGAGGCTTTCGTGGCCGTGCTCAGCCAAGAGGATCTGAAGAAAGTGAAGTGAAAAACCCTCAGCTCGGACCGCGCACTGTCACCGATATCGAGACGCAGGTCACCAAGGTTCTTCGGGGCCTCGGAAATCCCGCTCCGCCACTCGATCTTCGCGTTGTACGCGACCTCCTCAAGCTGGACAGGGAGTACTACAGCACGACAGACGACGGCATTCTGCGAGAGACCATCAGCAGGCTCAAGATTGCTGGCCTCCAGGTCCTCAAGCGTCCGACGATTCTTGGCGACGTCGTGCGAAGGCTGAGCCTGAAGGCTCTGTACCTGCCTGACCAGAAGCGCATCCTGCTCGACAAGACGCTGCCCGTTCTCAAGCACCGATGGAACGAAGCACACGAGATCGGACATGACATCATCCCCTGGCACGAAGGCATGATGCTCGGCGATAGCGAGCAGACGCTTACGCCCACGTGCCACGCTCAGATGGAAGCGGAGGCCAACTACGCGGCCGGTCAAATTCTCTTCCTAGCAGGCCGATTTCCTGACGAGGCGAATTCCTCGCAACCGAGTCTCGATGTCATTCGGCGGTTGAGCAAGGATTTCGGGAACACGTTGACGTCAACGCTGTGGCGATTCGTCGAACAGTCCCACGTCGACACGCCGATGGTCGCCATAGTGTCAGGCCACCCCCATCCCGCAAAACGGAAGCTCGACTTCAATCCTGCCGACCCGTGCCGCTATTGCGTGCAATCGCCCGCGTTCGCCCTCCGGTTTGGCGTTGCCACTGAGATTGCTCTTTTCCAGGCCATCGCAAGCTACAGCGGTCCCCAGCGCGGCGGTAGCCTTGGCCAACGGGATGTCACGCTCACTGACGTGAACGGTGACCCACACGTGTTTCGGTTCGAGACTTTCTTCAATGGCCATGAAGCGTTGACGCTGGCTGTTTGGGTCCGGCGAATCGCACCGATGGTCGCCATTGTCAACTGCTAGCTTCACCCGCGAGCAGGTCTTGGGGCTTACCTCCGCTGCTCAGGATGCGGCGCCGCTCATCCAGAAGCTCATCGAGCTCGAAAAGCCCTTTCGAGGTGATGGTCTATCCGACGGAGCGCCACACCATCGAGACGGAGCCGAGCCGCTACGACTACGTGCGGAGAGTCACGGACTTCTTCGAGAGGCACCTGCTTCGAAGAGCCGAGTGACGCGTCACTCGTATCGCAGGGCTTCGATCGGATTGAGAGCTGCCGCCTGGCGGGCGGGGTAGAGACCGAAGAAGACTCCGACGGCGCCGGCGAAGCCGAGGGCGAGAAACGTCGTCGAAGGCGAGATGGCGATGTTCCATCCGGCGATCCGTCCGACAAGGAGGGCGCTCCCGTAGCCGACGACCACACCGATGAGCCCGCCGAGCGTGCTCACGACGACGCTTTCGACCAGGAACTGTTTCAGCACGTCGGAACCGCGCGCGCCCATCGCCATGCGGAGGCCGATCTCGCGGGTCCTTTCGGTCACCGAGACCAGCATGATGTTCATGATTCCGATT
>Ga0184637_10002650_pt1 | contig 11437 bp, 10 predicted proteins | sample PLM3_127_b2_FD_133143 | JGI IMG/M metagenome (GOLD analysis project Ga0184637, IMG submission 133143) | Groundwater sediment microbial communities from an aquifer in East River, Colorado, USA - PLM3_127_b2 | ecosystem: Environmental > Terrestrial > Soil > Riparian zone | place: USA: East River... | reverse complement strand
GGCAACGGGCTCTTCATGCTCGACCCCTTTCTCGAGACCGGGCTCGAGCCCGTCCTCCGCGAGTACGGGATCCGGGCGATGGACGACATCGTCATCGACGAAGCGAGCCACTTCTGGACCGACGTCTCCGCCCCTGCGGTCAGCGACTACAACCGGCACCAGGTGACGCGCGAGCTGCCGCTCACGTTCTTTCCCGGGGTGCGCTCGCTGTCGCCGACCAGGGAGCGCCCGCCCGGCACGTCCGTGATCCCGCTGATCAACTCGTCGAAGCGGAGCTGGGGCCAGACCAATCGCACCCGGATCGAGCTCACCCCGGGGAGCGAGCGCGGCCCCCTCACGCTGATGGTGCTCGCCCTGCGGCGCCCCCTCACCGCGGCCGGCGCCGACTCGAGCCGGCTCGGTCCCCAGGCCGGCCCCGGGAACGCCCCGGAGGCGCGCCGGGACGGCGCGCCGGGCGTCGCGCGCCAGTCCCGGATCGCGGTGCTGGGGGACTCGGACTTCGCCACCAACTCGTTCTTCCACATCATGGGCAACGGCGCCCTCTTCCTCAACACCGTGAACTTCCTGGCCGCGCAGGAGAACCTGATCGGCATCCAGCCGCGGGCGCACGATCTGGCCCGGGTCAACCTCACCAACCGGCAGATGAAGGCCACCTTCGTCCTGTCCGTGATCCTGGTGCCCGCGCTGCTGGCGGTGGTGGGCACGGCGGTGTGGTGGAAACAGCGGTGAGGGGGGTCCCGATCCGCTCCCGGGCGGCGGTCGTCTGGCTGGTGCTGGCGGGACTGGTCGCCGTCATCGCGGTCATCGAGCTGCGCGACCGGGTCGGCGGGCCGCCGGACCGAACGGGCGCGCACGATCCGCGTCTGCTGCTGCCCCTGCCGGTGGAGGCGCTGGGCGCGCTCGAGGTCGCCGTCGGCGGCCGGCGGCATCGCTTCGAGCGCGGCGTCGCCGGCTTCTGGTTCTATCACGGCGTCCATTCGGGGACGGAGAGAGCGGGCCACGAGCACGCCGTCGATCCCGCCCAGTCCCAGCGCATCGCCGCCGCCGTCGCCGCGCTCGGCCGCGCGCGGGTCGAGCGCGAGTTCCCCCGCGCCGCCGGCGCCGCGGACTACGGGGTCACGACACCAGAGATCCTCATCCTGCTCTACCGGCCGAAGGAGTCGCAGCCGCTCGCCCAGTACGCGGTCGGCGACGTCGCGCCGGACACGCTCAGCCGGTACGTGGAGCGGGTGGGCAGCGCCCGTGTGGTGACCATTCCCGGCTACCAGATCGACAACCTCCTGGCACTGCTCGCCGCCGTGGGCCCCCCGGCCGCGCGATGACGCCTCGGAGGGCACTCGTCGCCGCGCTCGGCCTCGCCGTGTCCGCCACGGGCCCGGCCCATCCGCACACGGGCGGTAGCACCGGGCATGCCGGCATCACCGTCGGGTTCGACTTCGCCTCGGCGCTGGGTGCCGGGCCTGGGCCACCACCCGCTCCAGGAAGGCGGTGGCCACCTCGCCCCCCAGCAGCCGCTGGCGGTTCTTGGTGAACACCGTCGGGTCCCAGATCGGGTCGTCCATGTTCAGCCCCACGAACCAGCGGAAGAGCAGGTTGTAGGCGAATCTACCCGCTCGCGGGGTGGGCGGGGCGGGCCCGGGCGCCTCGGTGGGAAGCGAGCGGCCGAGGCGGGCAAGGATGGCCTGCGGCCTGCGGTGTTTCAGCATCGGGCTAGGCGTTCAGATCCTTCAGCATGGCCTCGACCCGGGACGCGTCCAGCTCTTCGAGCATCCCCGCCGTCACGAGCACCGCCATGTCGGCGACGGTTGCGACCTCGAGCAGCGTGGCCACCGGCAGTTTCACCTTGAAGAGCTGCCGCACGCGGGCCGCGATCAGGCCCGCGAGGAGCGAATGACCCCCGAGGTCGAGGAAGCGGTCGGTCACGCCCACCACATCCACCTCGAGGACGGTCGCCCAGATGCGCGCCAGCTCGCGCTCCACGAGTGTCCGCGGCGCGACGAGCGGTCCCGCGTCCGCCGGGCGCCTCCGGTCGACCTCCGGGAGCGCCCCCCGGTCGACCTTGCCCTGCGGCGTCGACGGGAGCGCCGGAAGCACCACGATGCGCGCCGGAATCATGGACGCGGGGAGGGTGGCGGCCAGGCCATCCCGCACCTCGGCCGGCGTCGGCCCGGGCGCCTCGCGCGGCGCGAAGTAGGCCACGAGCTCCGCGCGGCCGGGCGCGCTCGCGCGGGCGACCACGGCCGCCTGCTTGATCCCGGGGAGGGCCATCAGCGCGAGCTCGATCTCGCCGAGCTCGACGCGCTGGCCGCGGATCTTCACCATCGCGTCGCGCCGGCCCAGGTGCTCGAGGTCGCCGCCGGGCGTCAGACGGCCCAGGTCGCCGGTGTGGTACAGACGCCGGTCGCCACCGTCCGGGTCGGGCCGGAACGCCGCCGCGGTGAGGTCCGGCCGGCGCCAGTAGCCGAGCGCGAGATAGCGACTGCGGACCACGATCTCGCCGACTTCTCCCGGCCCCAGCGGCGCGCCGCGGTCATCGACGATCCGAATCTCCATCCCCTCGAGGGGGCGGCCCAGCGGCACGCCGCCGGTCGCGATCGGCATGGCGTGGTCGATGAGGACCTGGGTCACGTTGCTCGATTCCGTGGCCGCGAAGCCCGCCCACAGCACACAGCCCTCGGCGAAGTGCCGACGGAACGCCTCGACGTCGCGCGGCATGAGCGCCTCGCTCCCGGATTTCACGACGCGCACCGTCGGGAAGCGATCGTGCTCGCCGAGCGACGCGACGAAGTGGCGGAACACCGTCACGACGGCGTTGAGGAGGGTGATCCGCTCACGGCGGAGCCAGTCGCCGAGCGGACCCACCCCGAGGCCGGCCAGGTCGTAGAGGGCGAGGGACGCGCCGTTGAGGAGCGCGACCAGCGGATCGCGCCCGCTCGCGAAGACGGCGGCCGAGCTCAGCAACGAGATGCGGTCGGACGGGCGAACACGGAGCGTGAGCGAGGCGTTGCGAACGTTGTGCAGTGTGTTGCGGTGGTTCTGGAGCACGCCCTTCGGTCGGCCGGTGGACCCCGACGTGTAGAGGATCGTCGCGAGGGCGTCGCCCGTCAAGGGGAGCGTCGGCCCGTGCTCGGACAGGGCGGGCTCGAGCGCGTCCAGATCGAGCAGGGTGTGGCGGGGACCCGCCAGGGCGCGCGCGGCCGTCACGGTCTCGGCGTCGGTGAGGGGCAGGACCGCTCCCGAGTCGTGGAGCATGAACCGGCTGCGTTCCCGGGGGAATGCCGGGTCCAGCGGGACGTGGATCTTGCCCGCCTTGAGCACGCCCAGAAACGCGGCCACGAGCGCGGTGTCCTTGGCGAGAAGGACCGCCACCGCCTCCTCGCCCGGGCCGCGCGCGCCCAGCACCGCGTGGGCGATGCGATTCGCCCTCGCCTCCAGCGCGCCGTACGTCGTCGACCGGTCCCCGGCGCGCACCGCGACCCGCTCCGGCCATCGCCGGGCCAGGGCCTCGAACCGCCGGGGAATCGGCGCTTCGCAATCGGCGAGAGGGAACGCGTCGCGGTCGGGATCGCGAGGGAGCCCGACCGTGCTCATGCCACTGACGGTGGCATACGGCCGGTGGCGGGTCAATGCGCCGCCCTGCTCGGCCAGTCCGGCGTGACGCGTCTCACGCATCATCCGCGCTGGGTCGAGGTGCTCGGGCTGGAGCGTGCTCGGGCTCGCGCTGATCGTCGCCTTCCGGCTGACCCGCTGAGCCGTCAGAGCACCGCCACGGCCGGCGGCGCGCTAGAGGTCGGGCACGGGCCGGGGTGCCAGGCGCTCGACGAGGACGCGGCTGTTCTGCATCGCCAGCGTGACGTCGACTCCTCCGCGCTCGCCTCGCCACCTGAAGGTGGCGCGCTCGATGCCGTCGGGCCCGACGCCCGCGGCGCTCACGGGGTCGCCGACCGTGAGGCGGCCGAAGAGCGCGTGGGTCGCGCCGAGGCGGCGCGCCACGTCGTCGACGTCGGCCCCGTCGGGGAGAAGCGAGGCGAGCGCCTCCCGGTCCGGCGCGGCGGCCAGCCCGGCCAGCCGGGCCGCCGCAGCCAGGAGCGCCTCGCTTGGCGGGAGCACCGAGGTGGCCTTGTAGCCCTGCACGCGGCCAGGGGGGCGGGGCGCGAGCTCGAGCGAGACGCGCACGCTGCCGCGCTCGCCGGCGAGCACCGCCTCGCCGCGCGTCGCGCGCTCGGCGGTGACCGAGGCGACGCGCAGCGGGCCGTGGCGCGCGCGCAGGACGGCGGCGGCGGCGCGCCGGCGCTCGAGCGGGTCGTCGAGCGCCACGTTGTCGGCGAACAGCGCGGCGGCGCGCGCGTCGTCCCAGTCGGAGAGGAGTGCGCAGAGCTCGGCCGCCGCGCGCGCGAGCGCCGGCGGCGCCGGCCGCGGGGCCGGGGGCAGCGCCCCGCGCGCGTGCAGGAGCTCGAGGGCGTCCCGGGTCAGCATCCCCATGCGCGAGTACGTCGCGTTGGCGAGCGCCACCACGCCCACGGCGCGGTCCGGCAGCCAGCGCATGTTGGAGCCGAACCCGGGGAGGCCGCCGCTATGAGTGACCATGGGGCCGAGCTCGAGGTGGTCCGCCACCTGGAGCCCCATGCCGTAGCCCCCGGCGGCGAGCCGCAGCGGCCCGAGCACGTCCTCTCGCGTGAGGGCCGACGGGACGGCGCGGGCCGCCTGCTGGAGCTCGCGCCGCGAGGCGCGGCGGAGCGGGCCGTCGTCGGGGTCGTCCCGCGGCGGAAAGGCCTCGGCGAGGAACGCGATCCACACCGCGAGATCGGCGACCGTGCTCCAGAGCCCGCCCATGGCCGCGAGCGCGCCATCCCCGAGCGGGGGCGCCTCGCGCACGGCCGCCTCGTCCACCACCCGGTGGGGGCGCGCGAGCCGCGCGCCGGCCCGCGCGCGGCGCTCGTCCCAGACGGTATCGGCCATCCCGAGCGGCCCGAGCAGCCGCGCGCTCACGTAGTGCTGGAGCGGCACGCCGGCCACCGCCTCGACCACCTGACCGAGGACGCCGTAGCCGAGGTTCGAGTACTCGAAGAGGGTGCCCGGCGGCGCCGCGAAAGCCGCGCCTTCCGCGAGCCAGCCACGGAGATCGGCGCCCGTCACGTCGAGATGCCGGTCGGCCCAGGCATCGTCGGTGGCGAGCCCGGACGACATGGTGAGCAGATGGCGCAGCGTGATGGCCGGCGAATCGGTGGTGGGCGGGCGGAGCCCGGCCGCCGCCGGCACATGCGCGGCCACCGCGTCGTCGAGGCCCAGGCGGCCCGCGTCGCGCAGGTGGAGGACCGCGGCCGCGGTGAAGCTCTTGGTCATCGAGGCGATGCGGAAGAGGGTGCGCTCGTCCGGCGCGCCGTCGCCGTCGCCGGGGTCGCCCACCCCGCCCGCGGCCAGCAGGCGGCCTCCCCCGACCACCCCGTAGGCGAGCGCAGGGGCCCGGTCACGCGCCGCCGCCGCGGCGGCGAGGTCGCGCAGCGCGGCCAGGTCGCCGGCGTCGAGCCGGGGCTCGCTCATCGGTCGTGGCAGCGCTCGTCGGCGCGCTCGGCGCGGGCTTCGCCCGCGTCGTGGCCCGTCAGGCGCGGGCGCTCGTTGCGGAAGGCGCGGGCGCGCTCAGCGTCCGAGCACCTTCCGCGCCTTCGCGGCATTGCCGCCCACGGTGAGCACGACGGTGGCCGCGCGGCGCCCTGTGGTGGTGGCGTAGGCGGACCGGATATTGATACGAGCCCGGGCCAGCTTGTCGGCCACGCGCGCCAAGCCACCGGGCTTGTTGCGGAGGCGCATGACGAACGCGGGCTCCTCGACGAACCGGTACTTCGCCTTGCGGAGCGCCCGCCGCGCCCGGACGGAGTCGTTCACGAGCAGGCGGATCTTGCCGCGGCCGCCGCCTCCTTCCGCGCTCACGGCGGTGATGTTCACGCCAGCCTCCGCGAGGGTGCGGGCCAGCGTGGCGAGCACACCGGGACGCGAGACGAGACTGAGTGCGAGCTGCGTGGTTCTGGGCATCGCCGTCCTCCTCCATGGTTGGAACGGGTTATCCGGAGCGCACGGCCCGGATCGTGCAGGGCCGGGAGCGAGCGCCCCGCTCCGCCAGCCGCCATTCCTGCGCGCCCGAGAGCCGCAGGCTCGTGCCCTCGAACTGCCCCTTGTAAGTGCCCTGGTAACTCCACGTCTGGGCGCCGGCGCCCCCCACGAGGGTGAGCTGGCCCGCCTCCGAGATGGTGCCGGTCCCCCGCTCCGTGACGCCCATCCGGGCCGCGCTCGTCGGCTTGAGAAGCTCGCGCTCGTACGAGGCCCGATTGCCCTTGATGCTCAGGACGAAGTCGGTCCGCAGCGGGCCGCTGGTCCGCCCGGGGATCGTGTCGCACTCGATGATCCCCGTGTAGGTGCCGTCGCGGGCCCGGGCGCCGGCAGGCAGGGCGGGCGACACGGCCAGCAAGCCCGGTCAGCGCGATCAGAAGGACACCGCCACCCCGGCGCTCCATCGAAGCGATACTGCGCCGGTGGACTCCCGGCCGTCAAGGACAGTCACGCCCGGAAGCACTCGCGGAAGCGCCGCGCCGCCTCCTGGTCGAGGCCCCGGCGAAAGCGCCGGTACTGGTCGAGGAAGCGCTGGCCCTCGGCGGTGAGGCGCGTGCCGCCGCCCGGCCCGCCGCCCGGGCGCCGCTCGAGGAAGCGCATGCCCGCCGCGCGCTCCAGCTCGCGGAAGTAGCCCCAGGCCCCGCGGTAGGACATCCCCACCTCCTCCACGGCCTTCTTGAAGGAGCCCAGCGCGGCCACCCGCTCGAGGAGCTCGGCCCGGCCGTCGCCGAACTTGACCCGGCCGCCGAAGACCACCCAGACGCGGAGCTTGGAGCCCATGCGCTCCGGCAGCGGCGTCCGGGCCCTCGCCGCGCGGCCCACGGTCAGGGGGTGAGCACGCGCCCGGCGGGAAGGGCGTTGAAGCGCGGGCCGTCCACCACCACCTGTCCGTTCACGAGCACGTAGGGGATGCCGGTGGGATGGCGGTGCGGGTCCGGGAAGGTGGCCTCGTCGCGCACGGTGGCCGGGTCGAACAGCGCGAGGTCCGCGGCGTACCCGGTGCGGACGAGCCCGCGGTCCCGGAGGCGCAGCTTGGCCGCGGGCTTGCCGGTCATCTTGTGCACGGTGGTCTCCCAGGAGATGAGCCGCCGCTCGCGGCAGTACTCGCCGAGCACGCGCGGGAAGGTGCCGTAGCTCCGGGGATGCGGCTTGCCGGGATGCGGGCCGGGGCCGGCGTGAAGCGACAGGGAATCCGAGCCGATCATGGTGTGCGGGTCCGCGATGACGATGGCCACGTTCTCCTCGCTCTGGCCGAAGCTGATCATCGAGACGCCCGCGCGCTCCGAGAGCACGAGGTCCATCATGGCCTGCGCGGGCTCGCGGCCCGTGAGCCGCGCCAGCTCCGCCAGGCTCTTGCCCGCCAGCGCGGGCTGCGAGCACGTGGCGACCATCACCTCGTCCCAGCCCAGCAAGCCCGAGCTGGTGCGCCAGCGCTCCCCGCCCACCAGGCAGTCGTCGATGGCGCGCCGCCGCGCCGCCGGGTCCGCGAGGCGCTCCAGGAGCCGGGCGATGCCGCCGTCCTGCATCCAGCCGGGCAGGAGGCTGTCCATCTTGGTGCTGCCCGCCGGATAGGGATAGACGTCGCCGGTCACGTCCACGCCCCGGGCTCGCGCATCGGCGATCATGCGGAGTGCGCCCTCCATCTTGCCCCAGTTCTCGCGCCCCGACGCCTTGACGTGGGCGATCTGGACGGGCACGCCGGCCTCCTCGGCGATCCGGATGGCCTCCACGTAGGCGGGCTCGAGCGTGGCCGCCTCGCCCCGCACGTGGGAGAAGTAGAGGCCGCCGCGCCCCGCCATGCTCCGGGCCAGCCCGATCAGCTCCTCGGTGGACGCGAACACGCTCGGGGCGTAGACCAGCCCCGTCGAGTAACCGAAGGCCCCCGCGTCGAGGCCCTCGGCGAGGAGGCGCTGCATCGCGGCCTGCTCGTCGGCCGTCGCCGGGCGGTTGTCCGCGCCCACCGTGGCCAGCCGCAGGGCCCCGTGCCCCACGAACTGGACCACGTTGACCGACGGGCCGAGCGAGCGGACGTGGTCCAGGTACTCGCCGAAGGAGTGCCAGGTGATGCGCGGCTTGTTGCCGATGCCGCCCATCCAGTCGCGCACCAGCTCCTCGCGGGCGGGGCTCACCGGCCCCGGCGAGAAGCCGCACATGCCCACCACCTCGGTGGTCACGCCCTGCCGCACCTTCGATTCCGCCGAGGGGCAGGTGTCGAGCACCAGGTCGGAGTGCGAGTGGATGTCGATGAAGCCCGGGGCCACCATCAGGCCGGCGGCGTCGATGGTCCGCCCCGCCTCGCCGCGGAGCCCCGGGCCCACCGCGGCGATCCGGTCGCCCTCCACCGCCACGTCGGCGGCGACGGCGGGAGCGCCGCTGCCGTCGACGACCCGCCCGCCCTTGATCAGGACCGACCAGGCCACTACTGGGCGGCCTCGACGATCTTCACCGACTTCATCTTGTCGCCGATCTTGATGCCCTCCACCACCTCCATGCCGGAGGTCACTATGCCGAACACCGTGTACTGGTTGTCCAGGAACGGGGCGGGCTTGAAGCAGATGTAGAACTGGCTGCCCGCCGAGTCGGGGTGCTGGGAGCGGGCCATGGCCACCGTGCCGCGCACGTGCTTCTGCTTGTTGAACTCCGCCTTGACCTCGTAGCCCGGCCCCCCCATCCCGTTGCCCTTGGGGTCCCCGCCCTGCGCCACGAAGCCCGGCTCCACGCGGTGGAAGGTGAGGCCGTCGTAGAAGCCCTTCTTGGCCAGCGTGACGAAGTTCTCTACCGTCTTGGGAGCGTCCGCGGGGTAGAAGTCGATCTTGATCTCGCCGCCCTTCTCCATCGTGATGACCGCCGTCTGCTTCACGCGCTTGCTTCCTTTCTGGGTGTCGGCCGATTTGGGATCGACGGCGGGCGGCTTCTGCGCCTGCGCCGGGGCGCCGCCGGGGAGCAAAGCGCCGCACACCGCCGCCAGCGCCATCGCAAGGACCTTCCTGCGCGCCATGAGGCCCTCCTTGGGTGCTCGGGATGCGCTATTATGCCCGAGACGCCGCGGCCCGCGCCACCTCGCCCGCGCGGCGGCGGCGGACATCCGTGCTACAGTGAGATGGTGAAACAGGGTCACTCTCGGCCGGACATCCGCAACGTCGCCATCATCGCCCACGTCGACCACGGCAAGACCACGTTGGTCGACGCCATGCTGTGGCAATCCGGTATCTTCCGCGCCAACGAGCACGTGGTGGAGCGCGTCATGGACTCCATCGACCTCGAGCGGGAGAAGGGCATCACGATCATGGCGAAGAACATGTCCATCCACTACCGGGACGTGAAGATCAACATCGTGGACACCCCCGGCCACGCCGACTTCGGCGGCGAGGTGGAGCGCACCCTCACCCTGGTGGACGGCGTGCTGCTCCTGGTGGACGCCGCCGAGGGCCCCCTGCCCCAGACGCGTTTCGTGCTCAAGAAGGCGCTGGAGGCGAACCTCACGCCGGTCGTGGTCATCAACAAGATCGACCGCCAGGACGCGCGGCCCGCCGAGGTGCTGGACGAGGTCTACGACCTCTTCATCGACCTCGACGCCACCGAGGACCAGCTCGAGTTCCCCGTCCTCTACACCGATGCGCGCAAGGGCATCTCCCGGCGCGCCCTCGCCGACGACAACCGCACCCTGGCGCCCCTGTTCGACACCCTCCTCGACACCATCCCGCCGCCCCGGTTCGACGAGGGCCAGGGGCTCCAGCTCCGCGCCACCTCGCTCGACTGGGACGACTACGTGGGCCGGCTCGTGATCGGCCGCATCGTCAACGGCCGGATCCACCAGTACGACCGCGTGGCCGTGGTGCACCGCGACGGCACGATCGAGCACGGCAAGGTCACCGTGCTCTACGGCTACGAGGGGCTCAAGCGCGTGGAGGTGCCGGAGGCCTCGGCGGGCGACCTCGTGGCGGTGGCGGGCATCGACAACGTCGAGATCGGCGAGACCATCGCGGATGCCGAGGCACCGGTGGCGCTGCCCGTCATGCACATCGACGAGCCCACCGTGTCGATGCTCTACTCCGCCAACGTGTCGCCGTTCTCCGGCCGCGAGGGCCGCTACGTCACCTCCACCCAGCTCCGCGACCGGCTGTGGCGGGAGCGGCGCACCAACGTGGGCATCCGCGTGGAGGAGACGGACTCGCCCGATACCTTCCGGGTCTCGGGCCGCGGCGAGCTCCAGCTCGCGATCCTCATCGAGATGATGCGGCGCGAGGGCTACGAGATGGAGGTGGGCAAGCCCCAAATCATCACGCGGGTGGAGGACGGCCAGACGCTGGAGCCGATGGAGCACCTGGTGGTCGACATCCCGGAGGAGTTCATCGGGGCGGTCACGCAGAAGCTCGGCCCGCGCAAGGGCCAGATGACGAAGATGGTCAACCACGGCACGGGGCGGGTGCGGCTCGAGTACCGCCTGCCCTCGCGCGGGCTCATCGGCTACCGCTCGGAGTTCCTCACCGACACGCGGGGCACCGGCCTGCTCAACCACCTCTTCGACGGGTACGCGCCGTGGCAGGGCGACATCCCCCACCGGGCCAACGGCGCCATGGTGGCCGACCGCACGGGCAGGACCACCGCCTACGCCATCGACCACCTGCAGCCGCGCGGGGTCCTGTTCCTCGGGCCCGGCGAGCCCGTCTACGAGGGGCAGGTCGTGGGGGAGAACGCGCGGGACAACGACCTCGACGTCAATATCACCAAGGAGAAGAAGCTGACCAACATGCGCGCCTCGACCTCCGACGAGGGCGTGCGCCTCACCCCGCCGCGGACCATGAGCCTCGAGCAGTGTCTCGAGTGGATCCGCGAGGACGAGGTGCTCGAGATCACCCCGAAGTCGCTCCGCCTGCGCAAGAAAGCCCTCGGCGGCCGCCGCCGCTTCTAGCCCGCCGAACGCGCGTCGCCCGTCTCACCCGCCCCGTCACCCTGTCCCTCCAGGGCACGCATAACGCCACCTCGGGAGAGCGCAAGAACATCCCTCTCCCCCTGGGGAGAGGGCAGGGTGAGGGGGCGCGCGAGTGATCGACCCTCACCCCCCCCTCTCCCTGTCCAGGGAGAGGGGGAAGTGGTCGGTACTTCGGAGACGGAGACCTAGCCTGCCTGGATTATTCACGAACGACGCGTGCAGGACCGGGTGGGTGGCAGAGGGTGCGGGTCCCGGGGCGGGGGGCGGAGGGGACCGGCCGACCCTCGCCGTCCGCAGGACGGCGGGTGGGTCGGGGGGTCGGAGCCCACCGCCCCGGGACCCGCACCCTGGGACAGGACCCACCCGCCTCCCGCGCTTGACGTTCGTGAATAATCCAGG
>Ga0184637_10002649_pt1 | contig 11439 bp, 10 predicted proteins | sample PLM3_127_b2_FD_133143 | JGI IMG/M metagenome (GOLD analysis project Ga0184637, IMG submission 133143) | Groundwater sediment microbial communities from an aquifer in East River, Colorado, USA - PLM3_127_b2 | ecosystem: Environmental > Terrestrial > Soil > Riparian zone | place: USA: East River... | reverse complement strand
GATACCGGGCCCGCCCGGCGACGCAGCGCGTGCGAGATGGGCCGCGAACTGGGTTCCGTCGGCCGAACTCAGAACCAGGTCACGGGCGTCGACCGCACCGCCCCGGATGGGCGGCAACGGGGGACGGGCATCGGTTAGGTGGCACATCGGTCAGGCAATGCTGAGCATGGCCACCCAGGTGCCGGCGACCAGCAGCCCGGCGATGCCCAGATACACGACCACGCGCATCAGTCTCGGCATGCCGCCGATCACTGCGCCACCTGTAGCCTGCCACTGCCCGGCCATGGTGAAGGCGGGCGACGGCGGCAACAGCCAGCCCAGGACGAGGCCCACGGCCAGGCCCCCCAGGTGGCCGGTGATGCTGATCCCGGGGACGAAGAACGTGAAGGCCAGGTTGATGACCAGCAGGGTCCCGACCTGGCCAAGGACCATCCGCGTCTGGCGCGGGAGCGCCAGGTGCCGGCGCCGGGAGACGGCGAAGGCCAGCCCCAGCAGCCCGAAGATGGCGCCGCTGGCGCCGACGGCCGCCTGGTCGGGGGCCACCAAGATGGTCAGCACCGAGCCGCCCGCCGCGCACAACAGGTAGATGGCCAGGTACTCGATGTGCCCGTACAGCTGTTCGAGCAGGGGGCCGAACAGGAACAAGGCCCACATGTTGAAGAGGATGTGGAGCGGGCCCGCGTGCAGGAAGGCGCTGGTCAGGATCCGCCACCACTCGCCGGCGGCAACGGCGTCGGCGCTGACGTAGCCGGCCTCGAGGAGCGGCCCACCGCCTCCAAGCAGCGCGCTCCCAAGCGCTCCGCCCAGTATCCCGTCAAGGATGAAAACGCCGACATTGGCCCCGATGAGCGCCCACGTCACATACGGCACATAGGTCGCGTATGCCCCCCTCGACCGGTTGAACTCCCGACGGGCGGTGAAGTCGTGCCCGGTCTCCTTGGCCAGCCAGGCCAGTCGGCTGGCAATGGCCGGGCGCTCCATGGGCGGAGCCCGGTGGTCGGCCTCGCGGTAGGCCTCCATGGCGGCGTCCAGGTCGCCATCTCGCACCCGCTGCTCGGCGATCGACCGCCAGCCGATCCACGAGGCGGCGCCTTCGGTCTCGGCGGCCTCCCTCCAGCCCTGAAGGGCGCCGACCTCGTCATCGGCGCGATAACGCGCCGTGGCGATCAGCATCCAGGCCGCGCCGGCCACGTCCGGGTCGGGAGATCGGGTGAGGCCCTCGACCGCGGTGAGTGCCCGTTCGGGCTCGCCCGAGTCGAGGAGCCGGCGCGCCTCGGCGAGGACGGCCATCGGGTCGGCGGACATGTCGGCGTAGTATGCCGCGCCATGCGAACGACCGCCGGACCTGGGTCCGACGGTCGTTAGCGCCCCCCTGGAGGGGCCATCCCGCCCGTCGCCCCGGGCGGTGGTCTTGTGCGAGCCCCGAGGGCCGGGTTACTTGGCCCGGTGCAGGAACTCCACCACGTCGTTGTATCGGAAGCGCCGGTCGCCACGTTTGACGACGCGGAAGAAGGGCAGCTCGCCGCGGTCGCCCAGACGCTTCACGGTGTTGACATGGAGGTGCAGCATCTCGGCCACTTCGGTGGCCGTCAGCAACCTGCCGCCTTCGTCTTGCATCATGTGTGGTGTTGCTCTCCCGCTCACTGTAGTGAGGTAAGAGCCGCGCCGGCTCGGAGGGTACTGGTCGGCGCGGCTCGTGTTCGGATAGTAGGGTTCCGGTGTTCTGCGGAGCCCCGGTACGATCGGTCCGAGGCGGGAGTACATTCGGAGGACCGTGTCCCTGTTCGAGCGCCATGTCTTCGTCTGCACCTCCGGCGATTGGTGCCCCGCCGTCGACGGTGACGGCCTGGGCGTGCACGCCGCACTGAAGGCACGCGTGGCCGATGCCGGCATCGCCGACCGGGTCCGGGTCAACCATTCCGGTTGCTTCTCCCAGTGCGGGAACGGACCGATGGTGGTGGTCTACCCGGAGGGGATCTGGTACGCGGCCGTCAGCCCTGCCGACGCCGCAGAGATCGTGGAGAGCCACCTCGTCGGCGGGCAGCCGGTGGAGCGGCTCCGGTTCCGGCCGGCCACACCCGGGGCCCACAAGCTGGAGCGGGAGCCCGGCGGCAAGCCTATGGGTCGGATCGCCCCGTGGCCCACGCCCGGTCGGGAGCCGCCGACGTAGCGGGCCGACGACCTAGACCCGTGTTCCCGCGGCCTCCCCGCCGCTGATGCGCTGGGCGATGTAAACCGGGATCACGCTGAACAGGACGAGCACAAGGGCCACGACGTTGACGACCGGCAGCTCGGTCGGGCGCTGCATAGCGGAGAGGATCCAGACCGGGATGGTCTGCGTCCCGGCGCCGGCCGTGAAGAGGGTGACGATGACTTCGTCGAAGGACAGCGCGAAGGCAAGGAGCGCACCGGACAGGAGCGCCGTCCGCATCCCGGGCATGGTGATGCGTCGGAAGGTGATCCAGGTATCCGCGCCGAGGTCGGCCGATGCCTCTTCCGGAGACCGCGGAAGGCGGCGCAGCCGAGCGACGACGTTGTTGTAGGCGATCACGATGCAGAACGTTGCGTGGCCGATGATGATCGTCATCAGGCTGAATTCGATCCCGAATGTCTGGAACGTCGTGCTCAGCGCGATGCCGGTGATCACCCCGGGCAGTGCAATGGGCAGGATCAGCAAGAAGCTGATCGAGTTCCGGCCGAAGAAGTCGAAACGCTGCACCGCCATGGCGGCCAGGGTGCCCAGGACGAGGGCGATCGCCACGGCCACGAGGGCGGCCAGGATGGAGTTGACGAATGCCTGCGGAATTGCCGGATTGGCGAGCGCTTCGCCGAACCAGTCGAGCGTGAATCCCGGTGGCGGCCACGCCATGAACCGGCTCTCGTTGAAGGCCATGATCCCGAGGATGATCAGCGGCAGGTACAGGAACCCGAGGATGAACCACGTGGCAAGGCGGAGGCCGATCCGGACCAGGCGGGACTCAACCACGGCTCACCCTCGTCATAGCGAGTCAAAGGCGCCGAGGCGCCGAGCGATGATCAGGTAGACGACCACGATGATGATCGGCAGCATCGAATACGCCGCCGCGACCGGGAAGTCACCCAGCGAGGAGTTGTCGTAGATCACATTGCCGATGAACTTCGCGTCGCTCACCAGGTCGGGAACGATGTAGTCGCCGAGCGTCAGCGAGAACGTGAAGATCGAACCGGCCACCAGGGCTGGGAAGACGAGCGGCAGGACCACCCGCCTGAAGGTCGTTCCCGCCCGCGCTCCCAGGTCAGCCGAGGCCTCGAGTAACGAGCTCGGAACACGCTCCAGGCCGGCGAAGATGGGGAGGATCATGTACGGCAGCCAGAGGTAGCTGAAGACCACCCACGAGCTGGCAATGTCGTCGGTTCCGGGTCCGGTGATGCCGAACGGAGTGAGGACCCACGAGAGGACCCCGTTGCCCTGGAGGATGGTCCGCCACGCGAAGATCTTGACCAGGTATGACGCCCACAGGGGCATGAGGACGACCACCACCAGGATTCCCCGCATCCTGGGGCTCGCCACCCGGGCCATGTAGTACGCGATCGGGAAGGCCAGCAGAGCATCGGTCACGGTGACGAGGATGGCCATGCCGATGGTACGGATCGCGATGGTCCGGTAGACGTCGTTGTTGAAGATCTGGACGAACGCATCGAGGGACCCATCGAACGGGTTGACCTTGCCGGTGAACGGGTCGCTGGTCCAGAACGCGTTCAGCAAGAGGATGGCGAGCGAGCCGAGATAGACGACGACGAGCCACAACAGGGGCGCCGCCAATAGGAGCCGAAGCTGCGCCCGTGGCCGGCCGTGGAGCCAGGTCGCGACTCGCCGGGCGCGGCCGGGCCCCGGTGCCGAGGCGATGGCCGGCGTGTCGGTGGTCATTGGTCAAACGAGGCTCCCCGGGGAGCGGACCCCCCGGGGAGCAGCGGGTCAGTCCAGGCCCGTGGCCAGAAGCTCAGCCACCCCGAAGGGTGGTCCAGGCCTCGACCCAGGCATCGAAGTCCACGCAGGTGGTTGCGTCGTCATCGTCGGCACAGTCCTCGCGGGCCGTGCTCCAGTACCAGATGTCCTCCCAGTACGGCTCATCGGTCGCGTGGGTCTGCTCGCAGTGTCCCGCCGCGATCGTTTCCGCGTAGTCGCAGGCTTCCTGGCTGGTCGGCGCTTCACCGAAGTAGACGGTGGCCTGTCCGTTGGCCTCGGCCGACATCATGTGGTTCATCCACATGTACATGCAGTTCGGGTGAGCCGCCTCGGAGGCGATCATCCAGGTGTCGGACCACCCGGTCGTTCCCTCGGCCGGCTTGATGGCCTCGACCGCAGCCCCCTCGAGGACCAGGGAGTTGACCTGGTACTGCCAGGTCGTCCCGATGGTCACGTCACCCGCGGCGAACGCGGTGATCTGTTCGGTGAAGGTCGCCCCGGACCAGAACTGTGGCCCGTGGGAGAACTGCTCTTCCAGCAGTGCAATCGCAGCGTCGAACTGCTCTTGGGTCAGCTGGTAGGGGTTGGTGACGCCCAGGTCGGGCTGGGTGGCCATCAGGTGCAGGGCCGCATCGGCGATGAAGTCCTGCGAGTCAAAGATGCTGAGCTGGCCCTCGTAGTCACCCGCGTTCTCCCAGATGCCATCCCACGTGGTCTGGGTCTCGACCTCGTCGGTGTTCCAGACCAGGAGGTTCGGTCCGCGGCCGTGCGGAACGCCGTACGGCACGCCGTCCAGCGAGTTGTGCGCCTGGAGCTTCAATCCCTCGAACACGTTGGCGTAGTTATCGAGCAGCTCGACGTTCACCGGTGCGACGTCCCCGGCCGCCATCAGCCGATCGGTCGCGTTTCCGGAGAACGAACCGCCGTCGTACTCGCCCGAGCGGAGCAGCTGGGCCCCAGCCGCGGAGTCGGCCTGCGGGGTCGAGCTGACAATGCAGCCGGTCTCCTCTTCGAAGGGCGTCACCCAGTCGAACTCGGGGTAAGCCGATCCGTCCTCGGCGTATCCGGCCCATATGACGAGATTCAGCTCGCCCTCACCTTCACCAATCTCATCCAGCATGCCGCTTGGCGTCGGCGAACTGCAGGCAGCAGCCAGCAGACCGACCACGACGAGCAGTGCGGGTATGCGCAATTGCCTCACTTGCCTTCCACTCCCTCTTCGTCCCCCTCCGATTCCTGGCCGGAGGCCAGGCTCAACACGTGCTGCCGCTTCCAGAGCAGCCGGACTGGTCGTCCCTGGGCGGCGAGTGCCTCCATGGATGACGTCTGCAGGTTCTGCTGAGTGACGACCAACTCGCCACCCGCGTCCAGGGAAACGATATATCTAGTGTCGGAGCCGAGATACACGACTTCGCGCACCCGCCCGAGGGCCGAATGCTCGTCGTCGGCCGGGACCTCGGACGGGTCGGCGATCCGGATCTTCTCGGGTCGGACGGTGAAGATGCCGACACGACCGATGACGGCTCGCGCCGTCCCGTCCTTCAGCAGGTTCGAAGTCCCCACGAACCCGGCCACGAAGGTCGTAGCGGGATGCTCGTACACGTCAGCCGGGGTGCCCACCTGCTCGATCGTCCCGCGGTTGAACACGGCGAGCCGGTTGCTCATGGTGAGGGCCTCTTCCTGGTCGTGGGTGACGTAGATGAAAGTGATCCCCACCTGTGCCTGGATCTCCTTCAGCTCGATCTGCATCTGCTCACGCAGCTTTAGGTCGAGAGCCCCGAGGGGCTCATCCAGGAGCAGAACCTTGGGCCGGTTGATCAGGGCTCGGGCCAGGGCCACCCGCTGCCGCTGTCCACCCGACAGCTGATTAGGGCGCCGCCTCTCGAGGCCCTCCAGGCGCACCATGCGCATGGCCTCGGCCACGCGTGCCTCACGCTCCGTCTTGGCCACCTTGCGGACCTCGAGGCCATAGGCCACGTTCTCCCCTACCGTCATATGTGGGAACAGGGCGTAGTCCTGGAAGACGGTGTTCACGTCCCGGTCGAAGGGGGGAATGCCGGTCACGTCCTGGCCGTGGAGCAGGACCCGGCCGCCGGTTGGAAGCTCGAATCCCGCGATGAGGCGGAGTGTCGTGGTCTTCCCGGAGCCCGATGGGCCGAGCATCGAGAAGAATTCGCCATCGGCGATCTCGAGGTTGATGCCGGCCACCGCCACCACGTCGCCGTAGGTCCGTTCCAGGTTCTCGAGTTTGACCGCGGGGACCGATGACCGCGCCACTGGTGCGGCCTGGGAAGCAGCAGTATCGATCGCCACGGGCACCTCGGGATCGCGCCGCGCCGGGCTCGGACAGCGCGAGGATTGGCGCACTCTGCGATGCGCGACGCGCCCGTGTCAATACTGCTGGCTGATACAGTCCCGCACCAGCCCGGAGGGAGTCCGTGATCCAGCCTGGGGTGTTGTGGGGAGTGGCGACCGGCGCCGCGTGGGGCGTGGCGGACTTTGCCGGCGGCCTGGCCTCGCGGCGCGCGGCCCCGATTGCGGTGACGGCTGCATCGCAGGTCATCGGGCTCCTCGCGCTCCTGGTCGGGCTTGTCGTCCTGGGGCCCGCGGCTCCGGCACCTGAGACGCTGGCTCTCGGCGCGCTGGCTGGGATCGGCGGCGGACTCGGCCTTGCCTTCCTGTACCAGGCCCTGGCGACCGGGGCCATGGGTCTCGTGTCGGCGCTGTCCGGAGCAGGCGCGGCCGTGATCCCTCTGCTGGTGACCGTCCTGTTGGGAGCCGCGCTTGCGCCGGTGGCGGTGATCGGGGTGGGGTGCGTGGTCGCCGCGGCAGTGGCGGCGACCGATATTTCCCGCGACGCCGCGAGCCGCTCGGCCCTCCTCCTTTCGCTGGGCGCGGCGGTCGGCTTCAGCACCTGGTACCTGGTCATCGACCGCGCGGCCGAGCAGAACGGGCTCTGGGCGCTGGTCGCCAGCCGAGCGGCCGCCGTCGCGGTGACCGTCGCCATCGTGACGTTCACGCGCGCACGCTCCAGCCTGCCCGCCCTCCGATCCGTCTTCCCGCTCATCGTGGCGGCCGGAGTGCTCGACGTTGCGGCCAACGTGTTTTTCGTACTCGCGCGCGACGACATCAGCGTGGCGCTGGCCGCTCCCCTGTCGGGGCTCTATCCGCTGGCCACCATGGTCCTGGCGCGAATCGTCCTCGGGGAACGGCTGCCGCGCCTCGGACTCCTGAGTGTCCTGCTGGCCGTGGCGGGGATCGTGCTCATTTCGCTCGGGCGCTAAGGCGCCGATAAGCCGCCCGTAAGGGGCGAGTAACTCCCCTCGGTTTTCCTCCACCGCACACGCGCGAAGGAGGACCGATGTCGACCCACACGGAGGCGACGACCGGCGGCGGCTTCCCGGGCTGAGCGTCGGGCGCAGGCGAGCGCGGCGGTAACATAGGCGCCGCATGACCTTCGACCGGGTGGCCGTGGTCGAGGATGCCCTGAGCGCACTTCTCGCCGGCCTGACCCCCGCCGCGGCTCGCATCGGACCCGACCAGCCGCTGCGTCCGGGCTCGGCGCTGACCGCCCGAACGGCGATCGAGCTGTTCGAGGACCAGGTCACCAGCCGCCAGCTGGACGTGGCTGCCCGGCGGCTGAAGAAGACGAACCGCAGCTTCCACACCGTCGGCGGTGCGGGCCACGAGAACAACGCGGTCCTCGGCGCTCAGCTGCGCATCACCGACCCGGCCTTCCTCCACTATCGCTCGGGCGGTTTCATGATGGCTCGGGCCCGCCAGCTGCCGGGCAGCACGCCGGCGTTCGACGCACTGCTCGGGATCGTGGCATCGCGCGAGGACCCCATCGCCCAGGGCCGGCACAAGGTGTGGGGCAGCCGCCCGTTGTGGGTCCCGCCCCAGACCTCGACCATCGCCTCGCACCTCCCCAAGGCCGTGGGGATGGCCTTTTCCCTGGCCCGGGCGCGGCGGCTCGGGCTCGGCGACGAGCTGCCTTCCGACTCGGTCGTGATGTGCTCGTTTGGCGACGCCACGGTGAACCATGCCACCGCCCTGGCGGCCTTCAACACCGCGCGCTACGGCGCGCGCATCGGTCTACCCATGCCCATCCTCTTCGTCTGCGAGGACAACCAGACGGGCATCAGCGTGCCCACGCCAGAAGGCTGGGTAGCCGAGACCTTCGCGGCTCAGCCGTACCTCCATTACCGGCGGGCCGTCGGCGAGGTCGACGAGTTGTGGGACACGGTGGCCGAGGCCATTCGCCTCGTGCGGGCCGCCCGCGAGCCGGTCTTCCTTCACCTCGAGGTCGTCCGCCTGTGGGGTCACGCCGGGAGTGACGCGGAGCAGGTGTATCGATCCCTGGACGACATCGCCGCCACCGAGAGCAACGATCCGCTGCTGCGCAATGCCCGTCGCCTGGTCGAGACCGGTGCCGCCTCGCCGGATCAGCTCCAGGCCCTGGTGGCCGACGTCCGGGATCGGGTCAACGCCGCGGCCGAGGAAGCAACCCTTCGCCCGCGGCTGGCGACCACCGCCGAGGTCACGGCTCCCCTGGCGCCGGACCACCCAGCCGAGGTGGCGGCCCGGGTGGCCAACCCCATCCTGGACGAGGCCGCGCGTCGCGAGACGTTCGCTGGCACGCTCCCCGAGGAGGCGACCCAGCCCAACGCCCGGACCCTGGCCGGCGGGATCAACGCCGCGCTGTCGGACGAGCTGGCCCGCCGCCGGGAGCTCATCGTGTTCGGCGAGGACGTGGCCCGCAAGGGCGGCGTCTACAACGTGACTCACGACCTTCAGAAGCGGTTCGGAGTGGGCCGCGTCTTCGACACCCTCCTGGACGAAACCTCGATCCTGGGCATTGCCCAGGGAGCGGCCCACGCCGGCCTCCTGCCCATCCCCGAGATCCAGTACCTCGCCTACCTCCACAACGCGCTGGACCAGATCCGGGGCGAGGCGGCCACCCTCCAGTTCTTCAGCAGCGGCCAGTTCCGCAACCCGATGGTCGTCCGGGTCCCGGGCCTGGCCTACCAGAAGGGCTTTGGCGGCCACTTCCACAACGACAACAGCGTGGGCGCGCTGCGCGACATTCCCGGCCTGGTGCTGGCCGTCCCGTCACGCGGTGACGATGCGGCACGCATGCTGCGGGGGGCCGTGGCCATGGCCCTCGAGGACGGGCGGGTGGTGATCTTCCTCGAGCCCATCGCGCTGTACCACGAGCGCGATCTGCATACCGATGGCGACGGCGGCTGGCTGACCGCCTACCCACCCCCGCCGGAATACCTGCTGCCGGGCGAGGTGGGGGTATATGGAGCCGATGCGACCGACCTGCTCATCGTCAGCTACGCGAACGGGCTGCGCCTCTCGCTCCAGGCGCAGGCCCTGCTCGCGCACGAGCATGGCATTGCGGCCCGAGTGGTGGACCTCCGCTGGCTCAGCCCGCTCCCCGTCGACGCGGTCCGGAGCCACGCTGCCGACTGCGGGCGGGTCCTGATCGTGGATGAGTGCCGCGCCACGGGTGGCGGTGTCGCCGACGCGCTCATCGCCGACCTCGCGGAGCGCTCGTTCGCTGGCCGCCTGGCCAGCGTGCGGGCGGTCGACTCCTTCGTCCCGTTGGGCACCGCCACCGCGGCGGTGCTGGTGGGCCTGGATCAGATCGTGGCCGCGGCGGTGGACACGGCCCGCTCGGCGGATTCCGCGGACCAGTCCCGCACGCCCTCCGGCGCCAGCTCGGGCAGCCGGTCATGATGGTTACGATCGACGACCTGCCACGGGCCGTGCTGGTCCTCCCGGGGAGGGGCGCCTACACCGCAGCGTCCCTCGGGTCCCTCCCGGCCGATCGCCCGCTCGTTCTGCGCGCGGAGGCCCTGCGTGCCGAGATGGGGCTGGACAGCCTGCTCGCGCTGGACGCCGCCGACGAATTCGAGCCCACCGTCCACCTGCGCCCGGCCAACGCGTCACCACTCATCTGGCTCATCTCCCTCCTCGACGCCCAGCGGGCCATGGCGGATCACCGGGTGGTGGCCGTAATCGGGAACTCGCTGGGCTGGTACACCGCGCTGGCCGTGAGTGAGGCATTGGACTTCGACGATGCCTTCCGGCTGGTCCAGGGCATCGCCCTCCTCCAGGAGGAGGCGGCATCCGATGGCGTCGCCGGCGGTCAGGTCATCTACCCCCAATTCGACGCCGATTGGCAGCCTGCCCCCGAGCTGTCGGCGGCCATCGATGGCGCCCTGGCTGGCGGATCTGATGCGTACCCCAGCGTGGACCTGGGTGGGTACCTGGTCCTGGCGGGGACCGACACCGGCATCAGCCGGCTCCTCGAAACGCTGCCACCGATCCACATCGGCGAACGGCTCTTCCCACTGCGCCTGGCGTTCCATGGTCCGTATCACACCCCCCTCCTGGCGCCGGTGGCGGAGGCGGCCATGGCGCGCTTCAGCAGCCTTGATTGGAAGGCGCCGAGCCTGACCCTGATCGACGGCCGCGGCGTGCGCTTCACGCCGTGGGCCACGGACCCCGCCGACCTGGCCCGCTACACGCTGGGAGAGCAGATCGTCACGCCGTACCGCTTCGCGGCCGGGGCGCGGGTCGCCCTGCGCGAGTACGCCCCGCAAGTCCTGGTTCTCACCGGGCCGGGCAACACCCTGGGCGGCGTTGCCGGCCAACTCCTGGTGGCCGAGGGGTATCACGGCCTCCGGACGCGGGCGGACTTCGAATCCGCCCAGGCCGGCGGCTCGCCCCTGGTCCTGTCCATGCATCGGTAGTGGATTCGAAACCCGCAACCGCCGGGCAGCCCACTCCGTGGCACGTCCCGATGAGGGGCCGCGACCCCGACGAGCCGCATCGGGCCGCGACTCCGCTGGAGCTGCTCTTCGACCTGTGCTTCGTGGTCGCCGTGGCGCAGGCAGCGGGCATGCTCCACCAGGACTTGCTCGACGGCCAGATCACGCACGCGTTGCTGAGCTACCTCGTCATCTTTTTTGCCATCTGGTGGCCGTGGGTGAACCACACCTGGTTTGCATCCGCCTACGACACCGACGACGTCGCGTATCGGCTGCTCACATTCGTCCAGATCGCCGGCGTACTGGTCGTGACGGCCGGCATCCCGCGGGCGTTCGACGACCTGGATTTCGGGATCGGGGTCGTCGGCTACGTGATCATGCGGATCGCGCTGGTCGGGCAGTGGCTCCGCGCGGCGCGCGAGGATCCCGGGGGTCGCGCGGTGGCGCTCCGCTTTGCCTCCGGGATCGCGCTTGTCCAGCTCCTGTGGGCTGCCAGGCTGTTCATCGGTCCGCCCTGGGACCTGGTCGCCTTCCTCGTCCTCATCCTCGCCGAGCTGGCCATCCCGGTCTGGGCTGAACGGTCGGGCCGGCCGACACCCTGGCACCCGGGCCACATCGCGGAGCGCTACGGGCTGTTCACGATCATCGTGCTCGGCGAGGTTGTTTTGGCCGCCACTATTGCGACCGAGACCGCGCTTACCGCCCAGGGCT
>Ga0184637_10002647_pt1 | contig 11442 bp, 8 predicted proteins | sample PLM3_127_b2_FD_133143 | JGI IMG/M metagenome (GOLD analysis project Ga0184637, IMG submission 133143) | Groundwater sediment microbial communities from an aquifer in East River, Colorado, USA - PLM3_127_b2 | ecosystem: Environmental > Terrestrial > Soil > Riparian zone | place: USA: East River... | reverse complement strand
GTCCAGCAGCGAGCCGAAACCGGACTGATAACGGGCGAGCGTTGCCTCTGCCGTCTGCTGGGCAGCCCGCAACTGCACCTCGGTCGTGGTTACTCCGCCCGCCGCCGTTTGCACGTCATAGTAGGACTGCCATACATCCAATTCCGTCTGGCGATACAGTATGTCGCGGGACGCCTCCGCCTGCGCCGCCCTCGCCTCGGCCTGGCGCACTGTATAGGTTTGGTTAAAGCCGGTGAAGATCGGAATCCTGAGATTGAGCAGGATGCTGTTATTGTCCGTATATGGACGGTCCCCGTTGTAAAAATTTCGCCCCGACGTCGCTTCGATAGTGATCGACGGCAGCCCGCTCTTGGCGGCCGCATCGGCCAGCGCGCGCGCCGAACGCGTCTGGGCTTCCGCCGCAACCAAATCGGGCCGGTTAAGCTTTGCGCGCTCGAGTATCTCATTCAGGGACTCGGTGATCTCCTGTATGCGCGGCGCGCCTTCGAAGGTCTGCACCCTTAGCGCCGCGTTCACCGGCAGGCCGACCGCGGATGCAAGGGCCCCGCGCGATTTCTCCAGTTCGCCGCGACTGCGCGTCAGATTGAGCTGCCCCTGCGCCACCTGTGTCTCTGCGCGGTACACGTCGGCCACCGTCGCCAGCCCGCCCTCTAGCCGGCGCTGGGTCGCGTCCAGCGAGGTGCTCACGCTCTTCAGAAACAGTACGTTCGCCTGCACCAGCCGCTCGGTGCCAAGCATCCGAAAATAAGCCTGCTCCACCTGGAACACCACGTCCTGGAGGACCCGGTTCTGCGTCAGCGCCGCCGCCAGTGCCTGGTATTCCGCCGCCTGCACGCGGCTGTCCCCGGCCCCGAAATCAAACAGGAGATAGGACAAGGTCACGGCCGGCCCGTAACGCGTAAGCCACGGGTTCTGGTTTCCGGTCTGGCTGCCCGATTCGCTGCGCTGGCCGATGAGGTTGGCGGTAATCTGGGGCAAATCGTCCGAGCGTTCGATGCCGATCACCGCAGCGGCAGCCCGCGCCGCGTACCAGGCCTGCCGGGTCTTCGGGTTGTTCTGCAGCGCGAATTCCGTCAGTTCCGGCAGGGTAAGTGGCCGGTCCGTGGACGGCGGGGGTGCGCCAGGGGCGTCAGGAACCCGTGGCAACTCGAAGGGAGATTGCCATCGAACACCGGGGGAAGAAGGCAGATAACGCCCCGTATCGAAAGGGTCCCTGGTTACCGCCTCTGGTGCGGCGGCAGCGGCCGGGACAACGACGGCAATACCCAACAGCAGCGCTCTCAGGCACATCGAATACAAGACCAGAATGAGCACCTCCAAGAACCCGTGGATAACCGCTACTGCCGGGTTCTCCGAAGGGTTTCTTGTTATCCGGCGCCTCGAAAGCGGAAAATCGTAAGTGGCCGAATCATAGCACACCGATTTTTTCACGCTAGTCCCGCTAGTTACGCCATTTTCGGCAGTTCGTGTAGGAGGGCGATGCAGATCTTGTCCCACGGTTCAAAGGCAACGCGCATTTCGCCTCGCGCTCGTGCTAACCTCTTGCCTATAAACAAGAATTGTTTTCATCCGAGGACTTCAGCATGCCTGCCTGCCAATGCACTGGTTGAAAGTCATGGAAACAGCCGTATGAAGCAAGACGGACGCGGGCAGCGCCAGTGATCCACCTGGCGCGTAATCCCGTCGTCCCCGTGCTGGTAGCCGCGGCTATCGGGGCTGCCCTCGCCCTCTTCCCGCCAGACGGCCAGGGGCAAACGATCAAGACGCAAGAATACGCGGTCCGCGTGGTGAAGATGGTGGAGGGGCTCGAATACCCGTGGGGACTCGCCTTCCTGCCCGACGGCAGTATGCTCGTTACGGAACGTCCTGGCAGGCTCCGGGTCGTCGGCAAGGACGGCAAGCTCGCGCCTCAAGCCGTGTCGGGCCTGCCGCAGATCGCCGCCCACGGCCAGGGCGGGCTGCTTGACGTCGCACTGCACCCCCACTTCGCACAAAACGGCCTCGTTTACCTGTCGTACGCAGCGCGCGGGGACGGCGGCGTCGGCACCGAGGTCTCCCGTGGCAAGCTCGTCGGCAATCGCCTCGAGGAAGTGCAGTTGATCTTCCGCCAGCAGCCCAAGGGCAGCACCGGCCGCCATTTCGGATCGCGGCTGGTCTTCGACCGCGACGGCTATCTCTACATCACGCTCGGCGACCGCGGCGAGATGGAGCGCGCCCAGAAAGCGGACGATCATGCCGGGTCCGTCATCCGCTTGCACGACGACGGACGCGTCCCCGCCGACAATCCTTTCGTCGACAAGCCCGGCTGGAAGCCCGAGAAATACACGCTGGGCAACCGCAACCTGCAGGGCGCCGCCCTGCACCCCCGCACCGGCCTGCTGTGGACCCACGAGCACGGCCCGCAGGGGGGTGACGAGGTCAACGTGATCCGCCCCGGCGTCAACTACGGGTGGCCCGTCATCACCTACGGGGTACAGTATGTGGTCGGCACCAGGATCGGTGAGGGCACGCAAAAAGCCGGCATGGCGCAGCCGCTGTATTACTGGGTGCCCTCGATCGCGCCGTCCGGCATGGCGTTCTATACCGGAGACCGATTCCCGCGCTGGCGCGGGGACCTGTTCGTTGGCGCACTGCGCGACCAGATGCTGGTGCGGCTGACGCTCGATGGCGAAAAAGTGGTGAAGGAAGAACGGATGCTGAAGAACGTCCTGGGCCGCATCCGCGACGTACGCAACGGACCTGACGGTTGCCTCTATCTCCTGACCGACGAGTCCAACGGCGTGCTGGCGCGCCTCGAGCCCGCCGTCCAGTAATTTTGTACTGGGAGGCCGCCTCTTACGCGGCTTCCCGGCGCGGCTCCTCGATCATCTCGGGTTCCGGCTCGTATGCGGCCGCGGGTTCCGCCGCCGCGACATTCACCGTTTCCACCAACGAGCCGAGGTCGTCCAGCGACGGCAGTTCCTCGAGTGAGCTCAGGTTGAGATCGTCGAGAAATGCGCTGGTGGTCGCAAACAGCTCGGGCCTGCCGGGCACCTCCTTGTGCCCGACCACCTCGATCCAGCCGCGCGTTTCGAGCGACTTGATGATGTTGGCCGAGACCACGACGCCGCGGATCTCCTCGATATCGCCGCGCGTGCACGGCTGGCGATAGGCGACGATGGCAAGCGTCTCCAGCACCGCGCGCGAGTAGCGCGGCGGCTTCTGGGGGTTCAGACGGTCGATGAACGGCTGGTACTCGGGCCGCGCCCGGAAGCGCCAGCCCGAAGCGACGTGCGTAAGCTCGATGCCCCTGCCCTGCCAGTCCTTGCGCAGGTCGTCGAGCACGCGCCGCAACGCGTCGCTCGACAGCTCCTCGTCGAACAGTTTCTTCAGCTCGGAGAGCGGGAGCGGCTCCTGGCTCACCAGCAGCGCGGCTTCCAGCATATTCTTCACGTGTGCAAGGTCGAGGGATGGCGTATCCATGTTTATTTCCCGTTATTCCACGGCGGCAAGGTGGCCGCCTTTCAGTTTCACGTAGATCGGTGCGTAGGCCGCCTGCTGGCTGACCTCGATCAGGCTCTCGCGCGCCAGCTCCAGAATCGCCAGAAAAGTCACCACCAGCACGGCGACGCCCTGTTCCGGCTCGAACAGATCCAGGAACTCGACGTAGCGCGTCTCCTGCAGGCGACGCAATACGCGCGTCATGTAGTCGCGCACCGAGAGTTGCTCGCGCGTGATGCGGTGGTGGCGGTTCACCGATGCGCGGTTCAGCAGCGTCAGCCACGCCGCCCGCAGGTCTTCGGTACTGACCTCCGGCAGCCGCTCCGATACCGATTGCTCGAACAGCACCTGCACCAGCGAGAAATCCCGTCCGGCCTGCGGCAGCTCGTTCAGGCGCAGCGCGGCGAGCTTCATCTGCTCGTATTCCACCAGGCGCCGCACCAACTCCGCTCGCGGGTCCTCCTCGAACTCGCCCAGGGCCGGGCGCGGCAGCAGCATGCGCGACTTGATCTCGATCAGCATCGCCGCCATCAGCAGGTATTCTGCCGCCAGTTCAAGCGAGCGGTCCCGCATTATCTCGACGTACTCGAGATACTGCGTGGTGAGCCGCGCCATCGGGATGTCGAGAACGTTGATGTTTTCCTTGCGGATCAGGTACAGCAGCAGGTCGAGCGGCCCCTCGAACTGCTCGAGGAATACTTCCAGGGCATCGGGCGGTATGTAGAGGTCGTGCGGAAGCTCGAGAAGCGGCTCGCCGTAAATCCTGGCGATCGGATTGGCGGCAACCGCTTCAGTCATGACGACGGTCTTCCGCGCCGAGGCCGGCAGCGACCGGAATTTTCGGGAATTTTAGGGGGAAGTTGCCTGCCGGCTGAAAGGAGCCGCCGGTTACTGCGTCCGGATCAGAGACCAGAAGGCCACCGCCCGGATAAGGCGATGCTGGCATCCTCGTATTCTACCGATTTTTGCCGGCAAAACACAGTTTTCCTTGCAACCGGGGGCTGCCGCGGCAAGCATCCGGGCGCGCGTTGAACGGCGGCCGTGACTTGGAAACCTTGCCTCTCGTGCTCCGATCCCGTCCGTTCCAACGCGGAGGCCTCTGAACGGACATAAGGAAATCTGCCGCATCGCGTCGGCCTCACGCGCGCAGCCTCCGAACGGCTTTCCGCAACAATCCAGAACTGTGCTGTCGGCCGCTTTGCGCGTTCCCGCGGTCGCATCCCCGAAAGCGGGGCCCTGCTCCACGTTGCGCCGATCCCTGCTCCTCGCTCCGGCGCACGCTTAAAGCAGCCCGCCAGGGTCCGCATTTAAGTGTAGTTGAGCCCCATCACCTGTTTCACCTCGCGCAGCGTTTCCTGCGCCTGCCTGCGCGCCTTTTCGCAGCCATCGGCCACGATACTGCGCACCAGGGTCGGATCATCCAGGTAGCGCTGGGCGCGCTCGCGCATCGGCTTCTGCTCCTCCAGCACGGCATCGATCACCGGCTGCTTGCACTCCAGGCAGCCGATGCCCGCGCTGCGACAGCCCTCCTGCACCCATTGCCTGCGCTTGTCGTCCGAGTAAACCAGGTGAAACTGCCACACCGGGCATTTCTCGGGGTCGCCGGGGTCGGAGCGTTTCACCCGGGCGGGGTCGGTCGGCATGGTGCGGACCTTCCTGGTGATGGTGTCGGCGTCATCGCGCAGGCCGATCGTGTTGTCGTAGGATTTCGACATTTTCTGCCCGTCCAGCCCCGGCATTCTGGAAGCCCCGGTGAGCAGCGCCTGCGGTTCCGTCAGTATCACCTTGCCGCCGCCTTCAATGTAGCCGAACAACCGCTCGCGGTCTCCCATCGGCAGATTCTGCGCTTCCTCCACCAGCGCCTGCGCCGAGGCAAGCGCTTCCGCGTCGCCTTTTTCGAGGAACTTGGTGCGCAGCTGGCGGTAGAGCCGGGCGCGCTTGGCGCCGAGCTTCTTGATGGCAGCTTCGGCCTTCTGCTCGAAACCGGTTTCCCGGCCGAACACGTGGTTGAAGCGGCGCGCGACCTCGCGGGTGAACTCCACGTGCGGCACCTGGTCCTCCCCCACCGGCACCAGGTTGGCGCGATAAATCATGATGTCCGCGCTCTGCAGCAGCGGATAGCCGAGAAAGCCGTAGGTGGAGAGGTCCTTGTCGGCGAGCTTTTCCTGCTGGTCTTTGTAGGTCGGGATGCGCTCGAGCCAGCCGAGCGGCGTTACCATCGACAGCAGCACGTGCAGTTCGGCGTGTTCGGGCACCCGCGACTGGATGAACAGCGTCGCCTGGGCCGGGTCGACGCCCGCGGCGAGCCAGTCGATCACCATGTCCCACACGCTCTGCTCGATGACCTCGGGCGTTTCGTAGTGGGTGGTGAGCGCGTGCCAGTCCGCGACGAAATACAGGCACTCGTACTCGTGCTGTAGCTTCACCCAGTTCTTGAGCACGCCGTGATAGTGCCCCAGGTGCAGCGACCCGGTCGGGCGCATGCCGGATAAAACGCGATTGACGAACATGCAGTCGTGATTCTAGCAGGCCGAGTATCCTGCTCCGGCTACCACGCGGCCCACACTGGCGTGCAGCCGCGCGGCAAATCAGGGAGGTCTCCCAGATCGCGATAGCTCTCGCCGGGGCCATGGAAGTCGGAACCCGTTGAGGCCAGCAGCCCGTAGCGCTGCGCGTAGCGGGCGTAGGACTGGAATTGAGCGGGAGCATGACTGCCGGTAACCACTTCGATGGCGGCTCCTCCTGCATCCTTGAACGCTGCGAGCAGCGCGCACCGTTGCGGTTCTTCCAGCTGGTAACGTCCAGGGTGCGCCAGCACCGCCACGCCCCCGCTCGCCCGTATCCAGCCCACCGCCTGCTCCAGGCCGGCCCATAGATGCGGTACATGCCCGGGCTTCCCGTTGACGAGAAATTTCCTGAACACGCCCTGCACGTCGCGAGCGTAGCCGCGCTCGACCAGGAAACGCGCGAAATGGGCGCGGCCGACCAGTTCGGGATTGGTCACGTGCGCGCGGGCGCCGGCCAGACTGCCTTCGACGCCGGCCTTGTCCAGCTCGCCCGCGATTTGCTCCGCGCGGCGGCGACGCCCTTCACGCAGGCTTTCCAACCCCGAGGCGAGTTCCAGGTGCGCGGGATCGATGTGCAGTCCGACGATATGCAGCGTTTGCCCGTTCCACGTCACCGAAATCTCAACGCCATTGACGAGCTCGACGCCCTCGTCGCCGGCCACGCGGCGCGCTTCCGCGACCCCGTCCGTTTCGTCGTGATCGGTCAGCGCCAGAACACTGACGCCGCGCCGTGCGGCGCGCCTTACCAGTTCCTCCGGCCGCACTACGCCGTCGGAAAAAGTGGAATGACAGTGCAGGTCGATTTTACTAGTCAAAATCGCAATTTAATCAAGTTAATAGGAAATATTTCTAAAGCATCATATCAAAATCCCGCGCCGCCTGCGAATCCACCAGCCAGCCGCCCTCGTAATCCTATCGAATTCTCGTTACAGGATTCGATTATGGCCCGAATTTGCAGCTTGCTGACCGCACTGGCCCTGTCAGGCTTGACCGGCACGGTGGGGGCCGCGCAGTGCGCTGCGGACAGCGGCCAGCAGCGGGTGGCGTTGCTCGAGCTGTACACCTCGGAAGGTTGCGACAGCTGCCCTCCCACGGACCGCTGGTTCAGTGAACTGCCGGGCCGCGGCTACCACCCAGCGCGGATCGTGACGCTTGCCTTCCACGTGGATTACTGGAACTACCTGGGCTGGACCGACCCGTTCTCGAGACCGCAGTACAGCGAGCGGCAGAAGGCGGCAAGCGCGCGCAACCGGGCGCGCGTGGTGTACACCCCCCAGCTGCTCCTGAATGGCGGGGATTACCGGCGCCCCGCACTGTTCGATGATATAGGCGACCGTCTGGGCAAGCTCAACCGGGATGTCGCCAGGGCCAGGATCAGCCTGCAACTCCACTCCGAAGATCGGAGCAGCCTGCAGGTGACCGCCACCGCGACCGTAGCCGAGGCTGCGGCGCGCGACATGGCGCAGGCTTGGCTGGCGCTGTACGAAAACAATCTCTCGAACCAGGTCACCCGGGGAGAAAACCGCGGCCGGCGCCTGCGTCACGACTTCGTGGTGCGGGAACTGGCAGGCCCGTTCCCACTCGACGCGCGCGGCGAGGCCAAGTGGGGCCGACATTTCAACCTCGATCCCGGCTGGAAATCCGGCGACATGCACGTGGCGGCGTTTGTGCAGAACGAGCGCAGTGGCGACGTACTGCAGGCGCTGGCTATTCCTTACTGCCGTTAGTGTCGCGGGCCCGTGCCCGCGCCGCCCGGCGAACCAGGCCTAAACGATGCTCTGGCGCAAACGGCTCTGAGCCGGGACGTGCTGCGCCAGGAATTCCATCTGGTCCGCAAGGATGCGGCGGTTGGTGAGAATCAGGTATTCGGCGCGGTTCGGCACGTACGGCAGGTACACCAGCTCCATCCCGGCCCGCTCCGGCGTGCAATTGCCCTTGCGCTCGTTGCAGGCCCGGCACGCGGTCACCGTGTTCATCCAGCTGTCCTTGCCGCCGCGCGAGAACGGCGTCACGTGGTCCCGCGTCAGCTTTGATATCGGGAACGTGCCGCTGCAGTAGGCGCAGATCTGGCGGTCGCGATGGAACAATTCGCGGTTATTGAGCGGCGGCACCTGGCTGAATGCCTTCATCGCCATCGCCTTGCCCTTGATGGCGATGATGCTGGACGCGGTGATTGAGGAGCGCAACCCGGTCAGCCGGCTCATCCCGCCGAAGACGGTAAAAGCATGCGCGCCCGTCGTCCACGCCACCTGGTCCTTGGCGTAGTAGTAGCAAGCGTGCTGCCAGCTGATCCAGCGGTGCGGCACGCCGTGCGTGTCGAGCGTCAATATCAGCGGATAGCCGCCGCGCAGCGCGGTGCGTGGTTCGATAGCGATCTTCATGTCTCCAGGTCGTCCCGGCAGTACCACCGGTCAATCCACGATCAAATTTACCAGATTTTTGAATTTGTGGCAGTTTTGCCCCTGCTCCGGCCGCGCCCGGGACGCCGCCACGCAGGTGGACGCTCATAGTGTCCCGCAGCGCAGCAAGGTATAATCCCGGCCAGTGAAAGACTATTCGCCTTGCCCAATGGGCGGACGCCGGCAGTCGTGATCGTGGTTCAAGACGGCGCCGCACCTTCCCATTCGGGCCCGACCGACGCTCCCAAGCCGTCCTTCTCCGCCCTCGGCCTGCTACCCGAACTGCTGCGCGCAGTCACGGACGAAGGCTATCTGGAGCCGACGCCGATACAGGCCAAGGCGATACCGCCCATCCTGCAGGGGCGGGATGTCATGGGTGCGGCCCAGACCGGCACCGGCAAGACCGCCGGCTTCACCCTGCCCCTCCTGCAACTGCTCGCGCCGCAGGCTAACACCAGCCTGTCGCCGGCCCGGCATCCGGTGCGCGTGCTGGTGCTGACCCCCACGCGCGAACTGGCAGCGCAGGTCGAGGAAAGCGTGCGCACCTACAGCAAGTACCTGCCGCTGCGCTCGGCGGTGGTGTTCGGCGGCGTGGACATCGGGCCGCAGATGAAGCAACTCCACGCCGGCGTGGAAATCGTGGTGGCGACACCGGGCCGGCTGCTCGATCACCTGCACCAGAAAAGCATCAACCTGTCGCGGGTCGAATTCCTGGTGCTCGACGAAGCTGACCGGATGCTCGACATGGGGTTCATCCCTGATATCAAGCGCATCCTCGCCGTGCTGCCGCGGCAGCGCCAGAACCTGCTGTTCTCGGCGACCTTCCCCGAGGAAGTGCGCAGGCTGGCGAAGGATCTGCTGCACTCGCCGGTGACGATCGAGGTCGCGCCGCGCAACACGCCGCCCGACCTCGTCACGCACCAGGTCTACCTCGTGCCGCTGCTGAAGAAGCGCTCGCTGCTGGTCCGTCTCATTCGCTCCCGCGACATGCGGCAGGTGCTGGTGTTCGTGCGGATGAAGCGCGACGCGAATCGACTCGCGCGCCAGCTCCAGCAGGACGGGGTCTCCGCGAAGGAAATACACAGCGACCGCACCCAGGCCGAGCGCATGCAGGCGCTCGAGGAATTCAAGCAAGGCAAGGTGCCGGTACTGGTCGCAACCGACATCGCTGCCCGCGGGCTCGACATCGAAGAGCTGCCGTTCGTGATCAACTACGAACTGCCGCATACCCCGGAAGATTACGTGCACCGCATCGGCCGCACCGGCCGCGCCGGGCTGCCGGGCGAGGCGATTTCCCTGGTCGGTCCCGACGAGACGAAATTCCTGGAAGACATCGAGCGGATGCTGAAGCGCAAGCTGCCGCGGGCGACCACACCCGACATCCCGGCTGACGATCGGCCGGTGCACCGCCCGCGCGAGGCGAAGCACGAACGTAGCGGGGAACGCCACCGACACGAACGGGGCGGCGAACGCCACGCCTCCCGGCCGCAACCCGCCGCATCACCACGGCCCGCGCAACCGGGATTCGACTACACCAAACCGTACGAACCTGCTGCATCGGACCAGTCGGTCCGCACGGAACCCGGGGCGTCCATCCGCCGGGAGCATGCACGCCCGACCGCTGCATTGCTCGGCGGAAATTCCGCCAAGAGCAAGCCCCATAAGTAATAAGTAGATGGCGTAATAAATGTCGAGTGATAAGTGATAAGGGTTCCGCGCGACGCGCGGATTCTTAACTCCTATCGGCGCGTTTCTCGGCAACCGCATACACGCCGATCTCGAACAGCTGAAGTTCAAGCGGCTGGTCGCGGTGATACTGCTCGCGAGCGGCGTGCCGCTAGTATTGCGATAAACTGCCCAAATGAAAACGGCTACGGCGCCGCAATTGCAGGCCCTGCTGCACGACGGCGGGGAAATCGCCCTGCTCGACGTGCGTGAAGCGGGCCAGTTCGGCGAATCGCACCTGCTGTTCGCGACGCCGCTACCCTACAGCCGCCTGGAAATCGATATTGCCGCGCTGGTTCCGCGAAAGTCGGTCCGCATCGTGCTCTGTGACGACGGCGCAGCGGGCGTGGCCGCGCTGGCTGCGAAGCGGTTGCAGGCCGCGGGTTACACCGACGTGGCGGTGCTCGCGGACGGTAACCGGGCATGGGCCGCCGCAGGTTACACGCTGTTCAAGGGCGTCAACGTGCCGAGCAAGCTCTTCGGCGAGCTGGTCGAGCACGAGTACGACACCCCCCGCATCACGGTGCGGGAGCTTGCCCGCATGCAGGCGGCGCGCGAGGATTTCGTGATTGTGGACGGTCGGCCGTTTTCGGAATATCAGAAGATGAACATACCGGGCGGTATCTGCTGCCCGAACGCCGAGCTGCCCTACCGCATCCGCGAGATCGTCACCAACCCCACGACGAAGATCGTGGTCAACTGCGCCGGCCGCACGCGCTCCATCCTCGGCGCGCAGACGCTCATCAACTTCGGCGTCCCCAACCCCGTTGTTGCGCTGGAAAACGGCACGCAGGGGTGGGTGCTGGCCGATTTCAAGCTCGAGCGCGGTGCCTCGCGCAAGTATCCGGACCGGGTCGACGCGTCAGCGCTGGCCGTGGCGCAGTTGTCGGCACGAAAGCTCATGGAGCGCTTCTCGATCAGGAACGCGACGGCCGGGCAGGTCGAAGCGTGGCTCAAGGAAACGGATCACTCGACTTATCTCTGCGACGTGCGCACACCGGAAGAATTCAAGGCGGGCTCGATTCCCGGCTCCGTGCATGCCCCCGGCGGCCAGTTGATCCAGGCTACCGATCAGTGGGTAGGCGTGCGCAACGCGCGGATCGTACTGATCGACGGTGGCGAGAACGTCCGCGCGCCGATGGTGGCGAGCTGGCTCAAGCAGCTCGGCTGCGACGCCTGCGTGGTCGAAGGCGGGGTTCGGTCAGGCCTCGAGGGACGTCCGGCGGCTCAACCCGTCCTGCCTGAGCTGCCGGCGATTTCCGCTGCCGATC
>Ga0184637_10002646_pt1 | contig 11449 bp, 21 predicted proteins | sample PLM3_127_b2_FD_133143 | JGI IMG/M metagenome (GOLD analysis project Ga0184637, IMG submission 133143) | Groundwater sediment microbial communities from an aquifer in East River, Colorado, USA - PLM3_127_b2 | ecosystem: Environmental > Terrestrial > Soil > Riparian zone | place: USA: East River... | reverse complement strand
GCGCGGCCGCGCTCGCGGCCATCGTCCTGGCCGCAGTCTCCCATGTCGCGTAGCCCATTCCGCAGCTGCGCTTGCTGTCTCCGGCTCCCCGCTCTGCGGGGGCCGGAGCCGGCCCATTACTGCACCCCCTGTCAGTCCCGCTGCCCGTCCGGCTGGCCATGCCAGCTCGCCGCGCCTTTCACCGGCCGCCAGCTCAGCCTGGCGAGCCCGCCCGGAGGCACACCACAATGACCACCGAAACCAACGAACTGATCGCCAAACTGACCTCGTTTATCGCAGTCCGCCGCGGGGCGAAGGCGCACCGCGACACGCTGGACGTCCTCAAAGAGCCGATCGGAGAGTGGCTCGACCAGACAGGCGAAGCCGCGCTCGTCGACCCAGACACCGGCAACTACGCCAGGTGGGTCAACGTCTCAGGCGGAAAGCAACTCGCCGTCGAAAAGCTAGACGACCAACACATCATCTGGGCAGCGCGCCGAGGCCTCCTGCAGGGAAACATCGCAGCAATCGACGCGGCCGGCACCACCGATGAGCACATGGTGGGCGTGCATTACCGCCTCTACGACCTCCCCGGATATCGTAAGCTGGACATCGGCTACGGCGCTCGCAGCTGGCAGCGTGACAACCAGGAGCCGGCCAACCTCCAACAGCAGCCGGCGCCGCCCGCCCACGAACCAACGCCTATCAGCGCCCGCTGGGACGTCAACAACCCAACCCAACACGCAGACCCGCCCGCCAACAACACACAGGCACCCGCCCAGGCCGCAGCCCAGGCCGCATGCCCCACGCACGGCGCGGAACGCGTCCGCCCGTCAAAGTTCGGCAGCGGCGGCCTCTATTGCACCGGCGCAGACCCGGAAACCGAAAAGGGCTACTGCAAATGGACCAAACGGGCCAGCTAGCCAGCCAGCGCGCGTGGCGGCGCGCCCGTCAGAACACCCCCAACACCATCGCGTCGTCGGCCCTGGTCTCATCAAAGATAACGACCGCCACGACGCGGCCGGCGATCATGTCGCCCGCCGCGATCCCGCGATTGGTCGGAATGTTGTCCAGGCTCTGGTGTAGCGACGTCGTCCCGGTAAACCTTACTCGCGCGCGGAACGTGCCGGCGTTGAACGCCAGCAGCACTCCCGCGCGCATCTCGTTAGCCATCAGCGCCCCCCCAACTTGATCATCTGATCAAACTCCGCCCGCCCGTCCGGCAGCCGCTCGTACCGATAGCGCAGCTCGCGCACCCGCCCGACGATCTGCGCCGGCGAGCTCAGCACGTCGTCAAACGCGACCACGTCGCCCACCTCCAACCCGACGTGTGGCGGCACCAACAGCTCGCCCACGTCCTCCCCCATCACCGCCTGCCGCAACGCGGCCGCGGCGTACGCCGTCGCGTCCGCGCCGCTCGCGCCGTGCACGTCGCGCCGCCGGTCCATGTCCGGCGCCGCCGCCGCACTCTCAACGAAATCGAACGCCTGGCCGACGTCCGCGGCCGCGAGGATCTCCGTCGCCGATACCCGGACTTCACTGCGGAACTTCGATCGGTAAATGGCGTGGTCCGTGCCGAACGCGTAATCGATCGAGTCGCCTACCGCGTTCTCGGCCACGTTGAGAAACTCCGTGGCCTGCCAAACCAGATCTGGCAGCAACGCAACGATCCGCTCGAGCGCCGACAGCCGGCTTTCGTCCGGCTGGATCGCCCAGGACAACTGCAGGTTCAACGCCCTCGAGCTCGCGCCCAAGTCCACCAGCTCACCGCCAGCCGCGCGTCCAACCAGGTACCTCAACACATCCTTAGCCGACCGCGTCGACAGCAGCTGCGTGTGCCGGTGCCGCGACCGGTCCAGCCAGTAATCGGCGCCGCGCGTCTCGATCACCAGCTCGCTCTTGCTCCCCGTCCGCACAACCTCGATCGCCGTCAACACGTGGCGCGGGCTCGCCGAATATTCGTCACCCGCGCTCGTGTTGTAGCCGATCTCTACACTCACCTCGTTGGCCATCAACGCGGCGCTCACCGGCAGGGCAAAAACGCCGCTCGCGTTATCTATCACAAACCGCCCGCGGCTTCGCAGCGGCCCGTCAGTCCAGACACCCTCAACGATCTCGCCCGTCAGCACCAGCTCCACCGGCGCCAGCGACGCCAACAGCGTCCGCTTCGGCGAACTGAACAAAAACGTCGAACCTACCGCCGCCAACGCTAGCCCGCCCCCGACCGTCCAGTCCAACGGCGCCGGGTCCGCCCAGGCATTCGCGGCGAACGTTTGCGACGGCGAAAACCACGCATGATAGGTGCGCGTGTACGCGACCGACGCCGTCTGTTTCTCCACCCAGGACGCGCGGTGCGTGTCCGCCACATCCAGCGACGGAGCCGCAAACGTGATCGTACTCTCAACGTCCGCCTCGGCAACGGTCCGCAGCACCGACCACGTATCCACCGTCTGCGCAAACCCGTCGCCGTACACCAGCGCCCAAACCTTCGGGTTCAGCGTCGTCGTCTCTACGCCCGTCACCAACAAATGGATATCCCCGCTATGCCGCGCGCACAACCCGTTCCCGCTCGCAAACGCAGTCAGCGCGTTCCCCCAGGCCGCCCACGCGCCGGCCGTGAACGTTCCACGCCAGATCTGCGTCCCTTCGATCGCGAACCCAACACCGTCATTACTCGCCTTAAACGAGAACGCCACCGCCTCCGGCGCCGTGCCGAACACGGCGCCGGTCGTCGTCTCAGCGCCGAACGTCGCGCCGCGGTCCGTGCTCAGCCGGTAGTACACCGTCACGCCACGGTTGTACAGCACCATCACGCGCTGCCCAGCGTCTCGAGTCGCCACACAGATAACCGCGGAATCATTCACCGCATTTAGATCCGTCCAGGTGCCCGACCCCCACAACCCGCCCTGCACCCGCTGGTGTTGCGGCCGCCCCGCTCGCACCCGCACCTTGTGCAGATAGAGCGAATCGCCCATTGCCGCGTGAACGTCGTCAGGCTGCGCACCATCGTCGTAGCCCACTGTAGGCCGCAGCCGCGGCGTACCACGCAGCCGGTCCGACACCTTCAGCCGCAGCAACGGCACGCCCGTAAGCTGCTTTTGCGCGGCCAGCAGCGTCGCGCTCAGCGATCGCACGACGCCCCCCCGTGTAGTACATAGTGATCTCTTGCGTAAAAAACTGATTCCAACGATTTCAACCCCGTTGGAACCTACACCGGCCCCGGGTCGCTCGTCTGCGAAGTCCGCACATCCACCTCAGGCGAAAACAGCACGCCGCTCCGGACCTTATTCGCCTCCGGCAGCTCACGCAGCATCCGCCGGAACGTCTCGAGCTTCTGCCTTCCCAAATCGCCGAACTGGCCCCAGGCAGCTTCGCCCGCGACGTTGACGCGATTCGACACGTACGCCACGTACTCCAACAGCGCGAACGCAGCCGCGCCCGTCACGATCACATCGTCATCACGCGCTTTGAACGACACCGTCCCGTTGATGACGTGCGCGTCGTGGTACCACACGCGACACTCACTCGCCGCGCCCGCGAAGGTCTCCTCCATGTCCACATAAATCGACGTCCCGAACACGCTGAACGGCACCATCCGCCGCGGCGTCCGATCAATCGGGAACTCCACCGCCGCGATCCGAACAATCAAATCACCCAGCGACCCGATGCCCACCGTGCGCCCACCAGCAGCGCCAGCTAACAGCGAAACCTGATCGCGCGGCACAACGTACGAATACTCGCGCACCGCCCGCTTAATGTGCCGGTCCAGCACCGCGTCCGCCCAGCGCTCGCTCGCGCCCGTCGGGTCCTTCAAGTCCAGCCGCACCAGCGGCCGCAACGTCGCTAGATTGCTCATCGCTTCCCACTCCTAGAAGGGCGCGCCGGCGCGCTCGCGACAGACCCACGGCTAGCCCTCGCAGCGGCAGCCGGACGCGGTCCCTTCGTCAACACGCTACCACGCCGCCCACCCACCGCCACCACAGCGCCAGCGTAATCAACCTCCAACACCGGATCGGTCGCGCCCTCTTTGCTATGCCACTGCGCACCGCGCGACGAGCCACCCGCCGACTCGTCCTTCATCCGCACGATGAACGTAACCACGTTTCCGCGGTTCGCGATCGCGTCCGTCACGAACGCCACAAGCCCGGCAACCTCCTGCGACCCCACACCCCCCGGCTCGGAAAACCCAACCTGCGCCGGCGTACCCGCGTCAATGTCGCCGCCCCCCGCCGTCCACGGCGAACCGCTCTTGTAGTTGTTCCAAGTGACCTGAGCCTCAACCCAGTCAGTCCGCGTGATCCGCGTCACCCAACAGTCACCGGCGCCCAGCACGTTGCTTACCTGCCGAACCAACTTCGCGCTGTTGATCGCCTCCCCCGCCACGCTCGAGACGTCGAACGCGAGGATCGCCCGCCGCCACAGCGTCTTCGCACCGCCCACAATCTCGACGTACTCCTGCAGCACACTCCCGGCCCCGTCGTTCGTCGTGGGCAGATCTTGGAAAAGGATCGAATCTTTGGTCGGCGTGAACTGCGCGACCGTCACGCCACCGCGACCCACTTCGCGGAGAACCACCGAACCAGCCGGCTTTCGGCGTCCCGAAGGTCCATGCGCAACGTCCACCGCGTCACCGCCCCGCTGTCGGCATCCACCCCGCCAGGCACAAAGTACGCGCCCGCGTCCATGTCCTTGCTCACCGCCGCGACGAACGACCGATCGAAGACCTCAAACACCACGAACGCCAGTCCGGCGCCCATCATCGCGCGAACCATCGCAAGCGTCACCGCGTAGACAAGGTCCACACGAAGACGCGTCTCCGGCACGATCGCGAAGATCGCACCGTCGCTCGAGCTGGTCGGCTTCCATGCACCGGCCGTGTAGTCGACGCCGTCCGCGACGACCACGAAACGCATGGTGGGATCGTCGACGCTATCGGTGCGCATGATCGCGCGCACACGCTCGCGCTCATCATCGCGCAAGTCCCGCGCGACCGGCGCCGCTACTCCAACCACTTCTTCCACGTCCGCACCACCTTGACGCAGTACGCCGCACCCAGCGTCGCGGCCGCAACGGCCATCGTCGTCAGCGCGGCGCCGATCGCCAAGAGCTGGGCATCGGTAAACATCTTCCCCACCGCATCACCGCAATCCATCAGATCGACTCCCTCGGCTCCTCGGACATGACCATCAGCTCGCGCACCAGGTCCCGCATCGAGTGGTGCAACTCGTTCTCGTCCTCTGCGCTCAGCGCGTGATGGAGCGCCACCAACCGAACCAGCGTTCGCAGCGTCATGTTCACCACCGTCAGATTCGCAGCGTCGATATCCACGAGGTTGGTCAACAGCGTCCGCAGCGTGGCGATCTCTTGCTGGAGATCCGCCGCCGAGATCTCTGACGCCTTCCGGTAAAACTTCGCGAGCTTCGGGTTGAGAACGCTGCTGTACAGCCCGTGCTTCAGCGCGTTCGCGTTGCCCTTCTGGGCTCCCTGTTTTCGCCCGAAAGCCACACGCCCTACCGCCTCACCGGCGCCGACGCAAGCTCCAAATCCTTCTGCAGCAGCCGCGCCCGCTCGGGCACCGGCAACCGCTCTCGCTCCGCCTGCGCCTCCACCATCAGCTGCAGGACCCCGGCCAGATACACCATCGACACCAAGGTCCAGTTGGACGTCTCAACACCGTGAGCGAGCAGCTCGCGCGGCTTACGCCCCACGGCCCACACCCCCTAAACAGGCAGCACAATGTACGCCAGAACCGCAGCAGCCACCGCCGCCATGAACAACGTCACGGCTACGCCGGCCGCATCCCCCCGCGTCTTCGCTCTTCGCATCGCCCGCCGATACTAGCACGAAAGCCCCGACAATGTCAGGGCTCTCGGCGCAGTTCTCACCCACCGGTTGCAGACCCCCGACGCGAAGGAAGGACCCCCACGATGAGGACCGGCAAGGCGCTCTGCCAGAGGGTAACACACACGGCCACGCCGGCCGCGTGTTGGTCGGGGCGACTGGACTCGAACCAGCGACCTCTTGACCCCCAGTCAGGCGCGCAATCATCGAACCCATCCTAACACGCCGAAAACATGAGCACCTGACACACGGTCAAGCGCTCAATAGTTGCACGCCGAACAGCCGCCGTCGTACAATCCCTCTCGCAGACCCACCGACCGCAGCGCCGACAGGAAGGAACCGCAAACATGCGCCATCGCGCGCGTCGATCGATCGACGCCGATCCCGTCGATCCGAAGGACGGACAGACAGAAGGCCAACAGTCCTTCCGTCCTTCCCTCGACCATCCTTCACACACCGAACGCCGACTCGCCCGCTGGCTCGCCCGCTACTGCATCCAGGCCAAACCCCACGGCGTGCCCATCACCGTACACACGATCGGCAACACACCCACCCTCTACCGCTCCCAGCAGCTCGTCACCGAACACGGCGCCCACGCGATCCTCGACGCCCTCGCCGACATGTTTGCCTTCGAAGGTCGATACCGTTGTTGGAGGGCCGAAATCAGATCCCCCGCCAGCTTCCTCGTCTGGTCGCTACGCCAGCACACCTCCGTAGTCGCAGCCAGGAGCCGCCACCAATGAAAGCCACACTCATGCAAATCTCCATCAAACACGACCCCAAGAACGGCGCACAGTGGGCAGAAATTAAACTCCGCGCACCCCTCTGCCTGCCCCTGGTACCAATCCTAGCCGCGGTCGGCCAGCCCATCGAAACCACGCTTACACCACTCCAAAAACCCCTCTTCCAAATCACTGACACCGGCAACGCCGTCAACACCGAAACCGGCGAAGCCCACCCCGTCGAACTTCAGTCTTTCACCCCATGACACGCCGCAAGCAACCGAACACCGCCGCGGTAATCGAGGCCTTCATTGCCTCCCGGAAATCGGGGCGCTGCGCCGCATCCTACGAGGCCTGGCTCCGCTACACACTCGGCAAGCTCGCCGCCGCGGCGCCGGCCCTGCCGGACAAGCCCGAGCCCATAGAGGCCATGCTCGCCGACCTCCACCTGGCCGAACAGACCAAGCTCGACATCCGCCGCGCGCTGAACATGCTCTACCGCTGGGCAGCGCTCCGCCTAGACGTGCCGAACCCCATGCCGGCAATCCCGAAACCTCCGAGGCCCAAGACACGCGTGCTACACACGCTCACCAACGCGCAGATCGACAACCTCCTCGACCACGCCAACAACCCGCGCCGCCAGCCGCGCGCACACGCGCTCCTACTCTTCCTCATCGACACCGGCGCGCGCATCGGCGAAGCCCACAATCTCAACTGGACCCACCTCGACGGCGACGACCAGTCCGGCTACGAAGCGGTCCTCCACGGCAAGACCGGCAAACGCATCGTCCCGCTCGGCCGCGAAGCGATGCACGCCATCCGCGCACAACGCACCGGCCCCAACCCCGCCGTCTGGTGCACACAAGACAACGACCAGCTCCAGCTACGAGGCCTCCAGATCGCTGTCAAACGCGCACTCGCCCGCGCCGACATCCACGGCGGACCGCACATGCTCCGCCACACCTTCGGCCGAAACTACATCATGGCAGGCGGCGACGTCTTCTCCCTGCAGCGGATCATGGGCCACGCCCGCATCACCACCACCCGGCAGTACGTCGACCTCGACATACGCGACCTCAAACGCCAGCACGCGCAGTTCTCACCAATCGCACGCCGCACCACACCACAGCAAGGAGCGCTATGGACGAACAACAACACCGGCTGATCCCCGACCGCCTCCACACGTCACCAAAACTCTACACCGCACGATCGAACGACGGCACCGCCTGCAGCTCGTGCGGCCGGCCCGTCCGCTTCATCAGCGTCGAAGGCCGCTACGTGCACATCGACCCGGCGCCCAGCTGTCCGCTCACCGTCACCCTCCACAAGAGACTCAGCCAATGACCTACACCGCCCAGGCCGTCTACAAACCCCACGCCAAGCGCCCCTACCGCCTGCAAATCTGTCCCTGGCGCGACGGCAGAAAGCACACCCACGAGCTCATCGGAGTGGTCCACGACACACACGACAACGAAACCCGCTGGCTGTTCTGGTGCAACACCTCCGACGCTTTCGTCCTCGCCATCCCCGACGACATCCCCGCCCGCACCGCGCAGGCCAACGCACCGGCATGGTGGGCGCGAGCGGGCGCGCCGGCGAAGTGACCGACACGATCGCCGCCGCCTACATCGTCGCGCTGCCGATCGCGACATACCTGCTGGGCTACACGCTCGGCCGCACCGCCTGGCGCTTCCCGCGCCGCCCAATCATCAGGAACAACGCGAAGCCGACCGGACCACCGGCTCTCGCGACTGTTTCACGCCCGCGACAGCCACGGCTACTACAACTGCAACGCCTGCGGTAAAACAAGCCGGCCCAAGACCCCACAAAAGCCACCAACGGACGCTGCGCGCATCTTCGCCCCCGTCACACTCAAACACCACGACGCCAAACCGCCAGAAACCCAAAGGAGACTCCTGTGAAGATCATCACCATCGCCCGGCCCCGCGTCCTCGACATCCACGGCCAACGCGTCCTCGACATCCGACACCGCTACACGAACGACCGCATCATCAGCAACCCGCGCGCGGCGATCGTCGCCATCGCCATCCACCACGACGGCGTCGCCATGGCGAACGCCTCGTCCCCCACCGACGAACTCGCGCGCCTCGACGCCATATACAACCACGCCGCCCAACAGGACTGGCTCCGCTTCCCGTACCCGTTCGTTGTCTTCCCCAACGGCCGCACCTACTACACGCTCAACCTCAACCACCAGCCCAGCCAGCTCGCCGGCCGCAACCATAAAACCCGCGGCGTCGCCATCGCCGGCAACTACATGACGCGCCGCCCGTCAAACCAAGCTATCTGCGGCGCCGCTACCGCCATCCTCACAACCTACGCCTGGTCCCGCGCCATCGTTCCCATCGGCAAACACGCCGACCTAGCCCTCCCCGCCTACCCAACGTCCTGCTGCGGCAACTCCTGGCCGAGTTGGGCGAAGGACCTCCACGCCGCCGTGCTCGCCAGGTACACCGCGCCATGAACACCCAACACCTCGACAGCCACCCCTCAGGGTTCGCGCCCACCCGCGACGGCAAACGCTGCAGCACCTGCACAGAACCCATAGCCTACTGCCCCAAGCACGCCCAGCACTACCACCTGGACCAGTACGCCGACGAAACCTGCCCCGCCGCCCGCAACGTCCGCCTCCGCCAACAACAACGCGCCGACCGAAACACCACGTCATGAACCGCACCCGCCCACCCCAGGACGGCGGCGACTTCGCAGCCTACGACGGCCACGGCCGCCAGCCCGGCGCAGCAGCAAACCAGAAACACGCCCGCAACCGCCGGCAGCGACGACGCGCTCGAGCCCGACGCCGCTTCCGCCTTGCGCGCCTACACGCTTACGTGTAATCGTTACCGCAAGCTCACCCAGGAGAAGCGCATGCCCGACATCACCGACGAAGAACTCACCAACCTCCGGGCCCAGGCGGAAGCCGGCCAGTCCGCCGCCGCCGCGCTCGAGCAATCACAAACCACGCTCGCAGCCGCAAACGAAGCCCTCATCGCGGCATCGCGAGCCGCCAACCCGACTATCCCGCCCGCGCTCATCGCAGGCGCCACGCCCGAGGAAATCACCACAAGCATCGAAGCCGGCCGAGCAACCGTGCAGGCCGTCCTCGACGCCAACCCTCCGGCTCATCCTGCGAGCAGCGCGCCGCCGGGATCCGCCCCGCCGGCGGTCCCGGCCGGCGCGCCACCACGCGCCAACACCAACGAGGTCCCTGAAGGACTGCGCGGCGCCGACCGCATCGCGCTTGGCATCGAACACGCAAGAGAGGCAGCACAATGATCGAACTCACCATCACCCTCTGCACTGTCGCCGCCGTCGCCGCGTTTGTCCTCGCGCGCGGCCCCCGCTTTCTCAACGCGCTCCTCACCTCCGAACTCGGCGCGCTGACACTCGCCGAAGCCGACAAGTACAGCACCAACCAGGTAGCCGTCGGCGTCGCCGAACTCTCGATCGACGCCAACCCGCTCCTGCAATTCCTCCCGTGGGTCCCCGTCCTCGGGAACGCCTACCAGTACCAGCGCCAACTCACCGCCGCACCGCCCGTCTTTCTCGCGCCAGGCGGCACCGTCACCGAAGCAACACCCACCACCACCCTCGTCAACACCGGCCTCAAAATCCTGATCGGCGACGCCGACGTCGACAACTTCCTGCGCATCACACGCAGCAAAGACCAGGACCTGGCCGCAGAACTGCTCGCCCTCAAATCAAAAGACTTCGCCGACAAACTCGGCGACGCGTTCGTCTACGGCAGCATCGACGCAGCCGCAGACGAGTTCGACGGCATGCACGAAATCCTAGCCGACGACCTCATCGCCACCCAGACGATCAACATCAGCGCCGACGCCGTCGCCGACCCCGCCTCCTTCACCTTCCTCGACCAGCTCATCGACCTCGTCCGCGCACCCGGCTTCAAGGTCATCCTCGCCAGCCGCCGCAGCATTCGCGGCATCCGAAAGCTCGCCCGCGCCCAGGGCTGGGATCTCGCGCTCTCACAACCACAAGGCATCAACCGGCCCATCATGATGTACAGCGACATCCCGCTCCTGCCGTGCGACTTCCTAACCGACACCGAAACGCTCACCGCCGGCGGCCTCTTCAGCGTGAAGACCGGCGGCACCGCGTCCAGCATCTTCGCTTGCAGCCTCGACCCAACCGGGCTCCACGGCATCAGCGCCGACGACCCCAACGCAGAGGACGACCTCGGACGCATCATCCAGGTCGAACACGTCGGCACGCTCGAGACCAAGGACGCGCAACGCTGGCGCGTGAAAGGCTACAACGCGCTCGTCGCCCGCCAGACGCAATCACTCGCCCGGCTCACCGGCATCAGCTCCGGCGACTGGACCAACTAGCACCCATGGCCGGCGGAGTGTTCTGCACCACCTGCCAGACCCGAGTCATCCTCGAGCAGGACGGCGTCAGCTGCTCCAACTGCGCGAACGTCATCGTCGGCCCACCACCGCCCCGCAAACCCACGCCAACACCGCCACCGCCCCCACCGCCCAAGGACTAGCGGCCAGTGGCCGACCTACTCCCCGACCAGCTGCGCAACCGCGACCGCGAACGCCGCAACGCGTACCGCACCAACCTCGCCTTCTACGAAGGCCGCCAGTGGACCAACCAACGCGACCGCCGCCGCCGGCTCACGTTCAACTACTGCCGCGCGATCATCACCAAAGCCACTTCCTACCTCATGAAGGACCGCACCGTCACCGTCGCGCCCGACGGAGACAGCGACGAAGCAGCCGCGGCCGCCGCCGACGCCGAACTCGCCATCAACGCCGTCTGGGACCAGAACAACCTCAACCAACTCGACTTCGACACCGAACTCGACTGCGCAGTCCTCGGCGACGCCGGATAGGTCGCGGTTGGTGTCGCCGAAGGCGGCG
>Ga0184637_10002645_pt1 | contig 11450 bp, 8 predicted proteins | sample PLM3_127_b2_FD_133143 | JGI IMG/M metagenome (GOLD analysis project Ga0184637, IMG submission 133143) | Groundwater sediment microbial communities from an aquifer in East River, Colorado, USA - PLM3_127_b2 | ecosystem: Environmental > Terrestrial > Soil > Riparian zone | place: USA: East River... | reverse complement strand
GTGAACGCCACCGCTGCCGGGCCGTCCCACGGCTCCATCAGCGCCGCGTGATATTCGTAAAATGCACGACGGCTTTCGTCCATCAAGGGATTGCCCGCCCAAGCTTCAGGGATCAACAGCATCATGGCGTGCGCAAGCGAGTAGCCGCCGGCGACCAAAAGTTCCAGGGCGTTGTCGAAACACGCGGTATCCGATTGCCCTTCGATAATCAGCGGCCACAGTTTTTCGAGATCTTTGCCGAGCAGGGGGGATTGCATTGCCTGGCGCCGCGCCGCCATCCAGTTGATGTTTCCGCGCAGAGTGTTGATTTCGCCGTTGTGGGCGATCATGCGGAACGGGTGCGCCAGCTCCCAGGTGGGAAACGTATTGGTGGAGAAGCGCTGGTGCACCAGGGCGAGCGCAGAAACCATGCGCTCGTCTTGAAGGTCCCGGTAATAAGTGCCCACCTGGTGCGCAAGCAGCATGCCTTTGTAGACCAGCGTGCGGCTCGACAACGAGGGGATATAGAACATTTTTCCGTCGGCGAGACTGAGCGCCCGCACGGCGTGCTCGATGCGCTTGCGAACCACGAAAAGCTTGCGCTCGAAACTGTCCTGGTCGGGGCAGGTGGTGCCGCGACTTACGAAAATCTGCCGCACCAGCGGCTCCTGCCGCTTGGCGTCTTCACTGATGCCTTGGTTATTGGTGGGCACATCGCGCCAGCCGAGGACTCCCTGGCCTTCCTCGGCAATCATTTGCTCAACTAGGTGCTCGCTGGCCATACGGCTTTCAGACGCGCACGGCAGGAAAACCATCCCTACGCCATAGCCGCCCAACCTGGGCAGCGAGAATCCCTGTTTTTTGCACTCAGATCGCAGAAAAGCGTCGGGGATCTGAATCAGAATCCCGGCGCCGTCACCCAGCAGCGGGTCCCATCCAGTCGCGCCGCGGTGAGTGAGGTTGTTGAGGATCTGCAAGCCTTGTTCGATGATGGAATGGCTTTTGCTGCCCTTGATGTGAGCAATAAAACCCACCCCGCAGGCAGCGTGCTCGCGGGCGGGATCATACAAACCCTGTTTTACAGGCGGATGTCTCACTTTTTACTCTCGTGAATATGCAATCAGGACGACCAGCGGGGCTAAGTCTTCGAGCAAGTATCCTGTGCTCTTGTGAAACCGAAAAATCAGAGCGAAAGCATTTAAGTTTACATCTTTCAATAGCCTGCTTCAACATGAATGCGGACGGGCCGGGAACGGCAGGATGCGGGAGCCCTGCCCGGAAAAATCTGAACAAGAACGGCTTACGACCATAATTCTTCGACGGCGAACAGACGCCGGTGTTCGCGTATGGCATAGCGGTCGGTCATGCCTGCGATGTAATCGGAAATCGCTCTTGGCTTGTCGCGGCCGGCTTTTTCCTGGAATTGCGGGGGCAGCAGCCTGGCGTCCTCCATGAACGCGTGAAACAGGTCGAAAATGATGCGTTTTGCCTTCCCACTCATGCGCGCGACGCGGTAGTGCTGGTAGAGGTGCCGGCGCAAAAACTGCTTCAATTGCTGCTGCTCTTCGCGGATTTTCGGGCTGAAAGCAATCAGCGGCCCGGCCACACGCACCTCATTGGGATTTTTCGGCGAGACGCGCCGGATATTTTTCAGGCTTTGGCGCGTAATGTCGGAGACCAGGGTATTGATCATGCGCCTCACCGTTTCATGTATCAAACGCCGCTCCACCACCGCGGGATACTGCTTTTTCACCGCTTGCAAATGGCGCCTGAAAATTCTGACCTCAAGAAGTTGTTGCAGGCTGATCAGTCCCGAACGCAGGCCGTCATCCACGTCATGGTTGTTGTAGGCGATCTCATCTGCCAGATTGCATAACTGCGCTTCCAGAGAGGGTTGCTGCTTGCGCAGGAAACGTTCGCCCAGCGCGCCCAAAGCCTTGGCGTTTTTGCGCGAGCAGTGCTTGAGAATCCCTTCGCGCGTCTCATAGCACAGGTTCAAGCCATCGAATGCCGCGTAGCGCTCTTCGAGCACATCCACTACGCGCAGCGATTGCAAGTTGTGCTCGAAGCCGCCGTAGTCTTTCATGCAGGAATTTAGAGTGTCTTGGCCGGCATGGCCAAAAGGGGTGTGTCCTAGATCATGCGCCAGCGCGATTGCTTCCACCAGGTCTTCATTGAGCCGCAGACTCCGGGCGGTGGAGCGCGCGATTTGCGCTACTTCAAGGCTGTGGGTGAGCCGCGTGCGGAACAGATCGCCTTCATGGTTGACGAACACCTGGGTTTTGTATTCGAGGCGGCGAAATGCCGTGGAATGGATGATGCGGTCGCGGTCGCGTTGGAATTCGCTGCGCCCCTGTGGCGCTGCTTCCTGATAACGCCTGCCGCGGGAAGCTTCAGGGCGGACGGCGTAGACCGCCAACTCAGGCATTTGCTGCGATTCCGCTGAGGGTAGCCGTGACAAGTTCCTCGGGAACATCCGCGGTGATGAATGCTTCACCTATTTTTTTCAGCAGTATAAAGCGGATTCTCCCGCTCTCCACTTTTTTGTCCAGACCCATCAGTTGCAGATAGCGATTTGCCCCAAGGTCGGGTGCGGATACGGGAAGTTTTGCCTTGCGGTAAAGGCTGGTGATGCGTTCAACCTCGGTTTCGCCGATCAAGCCCATGCCCCGTGACAAGCGCGCTGCAAGCAAAGTGCCTGCAGCGATTGCTTCGCCGTGCAGCCAAACCCCATAGCCTTTGCCGGTTTCAATCGCATGCCCGAATGTGTGGCCGAGGTTCAATAACGCGCGCATTCCGCTCTCGCGTTCGTCCGCGGCCACCACTGCCGCCTTGTTTTCGCAAGAGCGCTTAATGGCGTAGGCCAGCGCTTCGCTGTCGTGCTTGAGCAGCTTTTCCACGTTGCGCTCCAGCCAATCAAAGAATGCCTCATCTCGGATCAGCCCATATTTGATGACTTCCGCAAGCCCGGCGCAGAACTCGCGCTCAGGCAGGCTGTTAAGAGTATCGGTGTCCGCCAGCACCAGCTTAGGCTGATAGAAAGCGCCAATCAGGTTCTTCCCCTGCGGGTGATTAATGGCGGTTTTTCCACCGATAGAAGAATCGACTTGGGCAAGCAAAGTGGTCGGAATCTGGATGAAAGGGACCCCGCGCATATAAACCGCAGCGGCAAAGCCGGCCAAATCGCCTATGACCCCTCCCCCCAGCGCAATCACGGCGGTTTTCCGTTCACAGTGGTGCAACAGCAGCGTGCCGAATATCAGGTTCAGCGTTTCCCAGTTTTTATATTTTTCGCCATCGGGCAGCACTACAGGAATTACCTCCACTCCGTGCTTGCCAAGTACCGCGGTCAATGGGTCGAGGTAAAGACCCGCCACCGTGGTGTTGGTTATAACTGCGGCTTTTTTTTGCGCCAAACCGGGCAGGAGCAGTTCGGGATGAGTTAAAAGCCCATCACCGATGTAAATTGGATAGCTGCGCTCACCCAGAGCTACATTTAAAGTTTGCATAGATATAATTCAGGGCGTGGCTTTGTGCACGCAAAATTAAAGTTGCGCCAGTTTCTGCTCGATCTGCTGCGCCAGGGCGCGCACGCTTTGTCTGCCGGTGTCTATAATGAGGTGCGCCACGTCGCGGTAGAGAGGGTCGCGCTCTGCGAACAATTCGTTGAGCTTGGCGAGGGGATCTGCGGTTTGCAATAGCGGACGGTTCTTATCGTAGCGTGTGCGTTGCCACAGGTCGGCCGCGACAGCGCGCAAATAAACTACCGTGCCATTTTGGGCGAGGATTTCACGATTTGCCTTGCTTAATACCACGCCGCCGCCGGTAGCCAGCACTATATTATTCTGCTTTGCGAGCTCTTGCAAAATGGCATGCTCGCGGGCGCGAAACCCCGCCTCGCCTTCAATTTCGAAAATTACCGGGATATTGACGCCGGTGCGGCGCTCGATTTCGTGATCAGTGTCAAAAAATGACTTGTTGAAGCGATTGGCGAGCAGCTTTCCCACCGTGGTTTTCCCGGCGCCCATCAGGCCCACCAGGAAAATGTTCTCGGGAATCGCACCGCGTGTAGCGTTTTTTTTTGAGTGACCTAGGTCCCCGCTTTCCATGATAGGGATTGTAGCGGAATTCTCATGCGCGACGTAGTGCGGCCGGTGGCGCGGGACGCTTGCAGCACAGGCGGACCGGTATTACGGTCCGCCTGTGAGGTGGCCTAACGTATAGTCAGGCTATCCTTGAGGATTCGGGGTGTGATGAATATCAGCAGCTCGGATTTATTATCCCGGACGGAAGTACTTTTGAAGAGCACACCCAAATATGGAATATCTCCCAACAGAGGCACCTTGTTTATCGTGGTTTGCTGGTCCTGCACGTAAATCCCGCCTATCACCACCGTGCCGCCATTTTCCACCAGCACCTGGGTTTGAATGGATTTGGTGTTGATGGCCGGGCCCGCCGTGGTGTCGGTCCCGCGTGCGTCATTATTGATTTGCAGATTCATGATCACGTTGTCGTCAGGCGTGATCTGCGGCTTCACTCTTAGGCTCAAATTGGCCTTTTTGAATGAAACGGCGGTAGCGCCGCTGCTGGTGGCCAGCTGATAAGGGATTTCGGTTCCCTGCTCGATGACGGCCTCCACTTGGTCCGCGGTGACCACTTTCGGGTTGGAAATGATTTTTCCTCTGGCGTCGGCTTCAAGCGCGCTCAACTCGAGGTTAAGAAAGCGGGTGATGTTGCTGTTGAAAAGAACCAGGGAGAGCGCCCCCGCGGCTGCCCCGCTGATGCCGCCTGCCGGCAGGTTGATGCTAAGTGAGCCGGGAATCGGGCTCGCAGTTGCGTTGCGCTCCCCTATATTGGCTGCGGTGGTCGCCAAGTCGCCCCCTAGTGTGGTCTGCATGCCGCCGGCCCCCCCGACGCCGGTAGTGGCTTGATAACCGAACTTCACTCCCAGATTTTTGCTGAAGTCGTCGTTGGCTTGGACGATGCGCGCCTCGATGATGACTTGCCGTACCGGCACGTCTATTTTCTTGATCAGGTTGCGCACCTCGTCGAGCTTGGCCGAGGTATCCTGCACAAAAAGCATGTTGGTGCGCGAATCCACCACCACACTGCCGCGTTTAGACAGAAGTTTTTGCTGGGGGTCGGTCAACAGCTTCTGCACCGCATCCGCTTTCTGGTAATTCACTTGAAAACTTTCAGTGTGGGTCGGCTCAAGGTCGGAAATTTGCTGCAGTGATTCAAGCTGGATCTTCTCCTTGGTGGCCAGTTCATCGCGAGGAGCAATCCACACCACGTTGCCGTTCTTGCGCAAATCCAGCCCCTTGCTTTGCAGAATGATTTCCAGAGCCTGGTCCCACGGCACGTCTTTCAGGCGCAATGTCAAGTTGCCGGTAACGGAATCGCTAGTGATAATGTTAAGCCCGGTAAAATCAGCGATAACTTGAAGCACTGCGCGCACTTCGACGTTCTGGAAATTCAACGACAGCTTCTCGCCGCTGTAACCAGGCTTGCCTCCCTGCACCAGTCTGCCGGGCTCTTCTATGACCAGCTTCACTTCCAAGGTGAAGCGGTTGTCGGCCTGGTACGCGGATTGCTGCCACAGCCCTTTCGGTTCCACCACAATGCGTACGTTTTCGCCGTCGGTGAAAGCGTCTACGGTTTGTACCGGGGTCGCAAAGTCGGTGACATCAAGGCGGCGTTCCAGGTTGGTCGGCAGCGAGGTATTGATAAGATCAATTACGATATTTTTCCCTTGTTGCCGCAAGTCTATGCCGGTAGAAGTATCCGAGAGATCAATTATCACGCGACCCTCGCCGTTTGGCCCGCGGCGGAAGTCGATATCTCGCACGCTGTGCTTCTTATCACTGGGTCTGGCTTCAGCAAATCGCGAAGCGACTGGAGCGACTGTTGCACCGGTTTCACTGGTTTGGAGTGTTACAACCAGGTATTTTCCGTCTATTTTCGTGTCGTAACCGAAGGGTCTGGCCAAGTTCATGACCAGCCTGGTGCGCCCGCCCGCCTGTACGATGTTGATGCTGCGCAAACCGGACTTGTCGACTTGCTGGGTGTTTTTACCGAGCGCGTTGGCGGTGTTGGGAAAGTCAAAAGCGATTCTGGGCGGATTATTGATACTAAACCCTGCTGGAGGATTGGCGAGCGCCTGCTTAAAAGTGATCTTGACCGCCACGCTGCCGCCTTGCAAGGCGACAACATCGATCGCGTCGATGCTGTTTTGCGCCGGGTCTTCGCTGCCCGCGCCGGGCGCAGGATCAGCGGCATAGCCCGCACAATACAGCATGGCGCCCAAAGCAAGGCCTAACCACCGGTTGGGTAGAACAATTGACTTCATCATTTTTTCCGCTCCTGTTCGTCCAGCAACTGCAAGCTGCTCTCCCGCTCAGTCCAGTCGCCAGTGCTGTCCTGAATCAGTTCCCTGAGTTTCATGGAGGCTTCAGTCACTTCTGTGATAAGTCCGAAATTTTGACCCATATAGTTGCCGGTTTTGACCCGGTAAAGGTTATTGTCGGGTGTTTTGATCAGTGCCCAGATGTTTTTAGCTTGCTGCAAGGTTCCGACCATTCTCACGTTTTCCAGGGGATAGGCTTCAAGCGCTTCCTTGCGGCGGTTTAAATCCGGCTGCAATTTGCTGGCCCCGGCGGCTTTAGGTGCCTCGATTTTTCGCGGCTTAAAAGGGTCAGGAAGATCGAATGCATTGTAGGCGAAAGGCTCGTACGGCTTGACTTCGGGCAAGGGTTCAACCCGGCCTTTCAATCCCTTCTCCGATTCTTTGATGAAATCCTTAATATCCTGGAACTCCTCGCTGCACGCTGCCAGCAGGAAACCGGTCGATAAGATAAAAACAATAAGCTTCATTTTTTCTTAGCCTTGGCCGACTGTTTCTGTTTGGCGATCTCTTCTTCGTCGAGGTAGCGGTAGGTTTTCACAACCGCGTCCATCCCCAATGTGCCTTCTTTGCTTGGATTGATATTGATGTCGTTCAAAGTCACGATGCGCGGCAGTTTGGCAATATCGCTGGCAAACGCGCCGAGCTCGTGATAATTGCCGGTAATGCGTATGTTGATCGGCAATTCGGCGTAAAACTCTGACACCGTTTCGTGGGCGGCAGGCCTGAACAATTCAAACTGGAGACCACGGCCAAGACCGGCTTGATTAATATCGGTCAACAGCGCGTCCATTTCCGATTTGTTGGGCAACTGCTTGAGCAAAGTGCCAAACGACTGCACGATTTCATCGAGCTGTTTTCTGTAGACGTCAACATTGACTGCCTGCTTCTTTTTCTCTAGGAAAACCTGGCGCAGTTGCTCTTCTTTTTTCTGGCTCCTGTCGAGTTCCTCGAGCTGACCTTGCCAGTCGAACCAATAGCCGGCGAAGACAATACCTATCAGCCCGATAAGCAACAACCCGAACTTAGGTGCAAAAGGCCAGTTGCCTATGTTATTAGGATCAAGCGATTTTAAGTCGTTCAAAGTCATGCTGGCTTATCCTCCCGGTTTGGGTCCTGGTTTGGGCGTGGCTTTAGCTTCCTGTTTTGCACGCGCGATTTGGAAGTTCAGGTTGAATTCGCTAAGCCTGGTATTGCCTTGGGTTACTGCTTTGATTTCCACCAGATTCGGAGACTCGATCCACGGCGATGACTCGAGGTTGCGCAACAAAGTGGAAACCCGGGCATTGGTTTGGGCAAAACCGGTGAGGTCGACCTTGCTCCCGGTTTCCTTGACGCCTTTCAAATACACTCCGTCGGGCAGTTGCCGCACCAGCTGATCGAGCAAATGGACGGTTTCCGAGCGGTTGATTTGCAGTGCTTCCACAACTTTCTTACGCGCAAGCAGCACCTGGATTTGTTCTTTGAGCTTTTTGATTTCATCAATCTGTTTATCCAAAATTACGATTTCCTTTTCCAGGTATTGGTTGCGCTCCCCCTGGTAGGAGATACGGGCGCTGATGATACCATGCACGAAAAACAGGATAAGCAACCCAAAACCGGCAACCAAGCCGGCTAGAACGTAAAAGTGGCGCTGCCTGGCGACGCGCCTATGTTCGCGGTGTGGCAGCAGGTTGATGCGGATCATAGGTCAAACCTGCGCATGGCAAGACCGCAGGCGATCATTAAGGCGGGCGCATCCGTGCTCAACTCTCGCGGTCTCACCTTGCTGGAAAGCGCCATGTTGGCAAAAGGGTTGGCAATCATGGTGTTGACTTGGGTACGGCTCGCCACCACGTCGTCTAGCCCCGGGATCATCGCACAGCCCCCGGCAAGAAGAATGTGATGGGCCTGCCCGAACTGGGTGGAGGTGAAGAAGAATTGCAGGGCGCGAGCGACTTCCAGCGCCAGCGTATCCATGAAAGGCTGCAACACGTCGGTTTGATAATTATCGGGCAGCGATCCATCGCGTTTGGCATTTTCCGCCTCTTCAGCGGAAAGGTTGAAGCGGCGCTGGATTTCCTGTGTCAATTGATTGCCGCCGAATGGCTGCTCACGGGTATACACCGACTGATTGTTATGCAGCACGTTGATATTCATCATCGCGGTGCCTATGTCGACAATCGCTACCACTTGATCTCGGCCGCTGTTTGGCAACTGCGGTTCTATTAATTCAAAAGCGGTCTGCGTGGCGAACGAATCCACATCCATGACAATTGCCTTGAGACCGGCAGCCTCCGCGGCGGCTACGCGGTCTTCAACTTTTTCCTTGCGTGACGCCGCAATGAGGACCTCGACTTCCTCGGGACTGTTAGGTGCCGGCCCTAATACCTGAAAATCGAGGTTAACTTCATCAATGGCAAAAGGAATGTACTGGTTGGCTTCGGCAGCGACTTGCTGTTCGAGATCTTCTTCACGCTGTCCGCCGGGAAGAACGATTTTTTTGCTAATAACCGCCGCCGCCGGCAATGCCAAGGCCACGTTTTTTATGCGCGTGCCCATGTTTCTCCAGCCGCGCTTGATGCTTTCGCTTACCGCTTCCAGATTGGAGATGTTGCCATCCACCACCGAATCCTTGGGCAACGGCTCGATGGTGTAGCGCTCGACACGATAGCCGCTTTTGCCTGCTGCGGAGATCTCAACCATCTTAACTGCGGACGAACTGATATCCACCCCGAGCAAGGGCGGCATCCGCGCTTCAAAGAAATCAAATTTCCCTTTGGCCATACGCTGGTTAGAGACAATACATATAATTTACATTAAATGCTAGCAACAAGCCTAAAGCATGTAAAGCATTTTTTTGCAAATTTCTTTTGCGGCCTACTACGCCTATAATTCCCAAAATTTCAAAAAACTTACCTTTTTAGAAGAAAACCTTATTATGTTTGCACGCTGGCTGGGCTACCTGTTGTTGGCGGTACTTGGCTTGGGGCTGCTCGGGGCGTTGCTCATCGCCTTTGCGGCGATTATCACCTATCCCAACCTGCCTTCGTTAGAAATGCTGACGGATTACCAGCCAAAGATCCCGCTGCGGGTATACACCGCCGATGGCTATCTGATCGGTGAATTTGGCGAAGAGCGGCGCAATTTGGTGAAAATCGACACCGTGCCGAAGCTAATGCTGCAGGCGATACTGGCTGCCGAAGACGAGCGCTTTTATCAGCACGGTGGAGTGGATTACCTGGGCGTGTTGCGCGCCGCCTATTCCAATTTTTCTTCGGGAGCCGCCCGTCAGGGGGCGAGCACCATCACCATGCAGGTGGCGCGTAATTTTTTCCTGTCCAAGGAAAAAACCCTGGCACGCAAATTCAGTGAGGCATTGCTTGCGTTTAAAATTGAACACAATTTAAGCAAAGACCAGATTCTCGAGCTGTACATCAACCAGATCTATCTTGGACAGCGCGCCTACGGCTTGGCCACCGCCGCACAAATCTATTTTGGCAAGCCCCTGGACAAATTGAGCCTTGGGGAAATGGCCTTGCTTGCCGGTTTGCCGAAAGCACCCTCGCGTGATAACCCGATAGTCAACCCGAAACGCGCCAAGCAGCGCCAGCAATACGTGCTGCGGCGCATGCAGGAGCTCAAGGTGATTAGTGAGGGGGAATACGGAATTGCCGATAAGCAGCCGATAGTGGTGAAGCAAGAGCAGCAGGACTTCGCCGTGAACGGCGAGTATGTTGCAGAAATGGTCCGCCAAGCCATGTACGAGCGCTATCAGGATGATGCCTATTCAAAAGGCTTCAGCGTTTATACCACATTGCTTAAGTCCCATCAGGCTGCCGCTTACGCTGCCCTGCGCAAAGGCGTAATCGAATACGACCGGCGCCAGGGCTACCGCGGGCCGGAAGGGTATATTGAATTGCCACAAAATGCGGCTGAGGCGGAAGAAATCATTGAAGACGCGCTTTCAGACGTGAGCGAAAGCGACGATCTTATTCCTGCCGTGGTTTTGGAAGCGAGTCAGAAAACGGTGAAGGCTTACCGCAAGGGCGGGGAAATAGTGGAAATCAGCGGCGAGAGGCTCAAGTTTGTGCAAAAAAATATCGGCGAAAAAATCAAGCCGAACCAGCGTATTCGCAGGGGAACGCTAATTCGCGTGCAAAAAGACGAAAGAGATCGGTGGCAAATTACGCAACTGCCGGCTGTGGAAGCGGCACTGGTGTCATTGAATCCGAATGATGGAGCAATTCGCGCGCTGGTTGGCGGATTTGACTTCAACCGCAATAAATTTAATCATGTCACCCAGGCATTTCGCCAGCCCGGCTCGAGTTTCAAGCCGTTTATTTACTCCGCCGCGCTGGAAAAAGGCTTTACTCCGGCTACCGTGATCAATGACGCTCCGCTGGTGGTAGACCCCGCTCAAACGGGCAACCAGGATTGGGAACCGAGAAACTACGAAGGTGGCTACTCCGGGCCAATCCGGCTACGCATCGCTTTGGCCAAATCCAAAAACCTGGTTTCGGTGCGTATTTTGCAGGCCATTACCCCGCAGTATGCTCAGGACTACATCACCCGTTTCGGGTTTGATCCATCGCGGCATCCGCCATATTTGACCATGGCGCTCGGCGCGGGCACTGTTACCCCTTGGCAGATGGCTGCGGGTTATTCGGTGTTCGCCAACGGTGGATATCGAATCTCGCCCTATTTTATCGAGCGCATTCAGGACGAGCGCGGCAATTTGCTGGCGCAGGCGAAACCGGAACGCGCGGGCGAAGGAGCGCAGCGGGTGATCGATGCGCGCAACGCTTTCATCATGACTACCCTGATGCAGGACGTGATCAGCCAAGGTACGGGGATCCGGGCATTGGAACTTAAACGCCAGGATTTGGCCGGCAAAACCGGCACTACCAATGACACCGTGGATGCTTGGTTTGCTGGTTTTCAACCCACATTAGTAGCGGTGGATTGGATTGGCTTTGATCAGCCCCATAGTCTCGGGGAGCATGAAATCGGCTCGGTGGCCGCGCTACCGATCTGGATAACCTATCTGGGCAAGGTGCTGAAAGGCGTGCCGGAAGCGAGCTATGCC
>Ga0184637_10002644_pt1 | contig 11450 bp, 10 predicted proteins | sample PLM3_127_b2_FD_133143 | JGI IMG/M metagenome (GOLD analysis project Ga0184637, IMG submission 133143) | Groundwater sediment microbial communities from an aquifer in East River, Colorado, USA - PLM3_127_b2 | ecosystem: Environmental > Terrestrial > Soil > Riparian zone | place: USA: East River... | reverse complement strand
CCATTCGCTCCCTTCGGCGGGGTGGCGCCGTCAGCCAGGTCGCCTTCGGCGCGCCGGAGCAGCACCTCGTAGCGGCGTCGCAGCAACCCCGACATCTCGTCGCCAGGCACCTCGGCGGTCACCGAGAGCGCGGCGCGCAAGGTCTCGACCCGAGCGAGCCGCACCTCTCGCTCCACCGAGCCGTCGTCCGCGAGCTGGAGCACGCTCATCAGCGGCCGCAGCGTCATGCCCTGGACCACGAGCGTCCCGAGCACGACGGAGAACGCGGTGAACACGACGAGGTCGCGGTACGGGAACGCAGGCCCGTCGGCGCCGCCGGCCGGAAGAGCGAGCGCCGCGGCGAGGGTCACGATGCCGCGCATGCCGCACCACCCGACGACCGCGGCGGCACGGTTCGACAGGCCCACCGCGTCGCGACGTCCCTCCCCGCCGTCCAGCGCCGGGCGGCACCGCCACCGGCTCAGCGCGGCGGCGCCGGACACCCACGCGATGCGCGCGAGGATCGTCGCGACGCAGACCGCCGCGGCGACGCCGGCGTAACCGATGAGCGTGGGCGTATCGCTCCGGCTCAGGATCGCCTTCAACTGGAACCCGACGAGGATGAACGCGAGCACGTTCAGCACGAAGACGGCGAACTCCCAGACCGCGTACGACGGGATGCGAACGCGCGCCGGGATCGCGTTCGCGGCGCGTCGAGTGCTCGCCATCGCGAAGACGACGACGGTGAGGATGCCGGAGAGGTGGAGCCGCTCCGCGAGCATCCAGACCGCGAAGGTCCCGCAGAACTGGACGACGACCGCGATGGGGACGTCGTGGATCCGCGCGGTGAGCGGGACGATCACGCGCGACAGCACGAGCCCGAGCACCACGCTCCCCACGGTGACGAAGAACAGCAGCGGGATCACCGTCGCCGGTGACAGCGCGCCCGCGAGCGCCGCGCCGACGGCGAGGCGGAAGATCAGGAGCGCGCTGGCGTCGTTGAAGAGGCTCTCGCCCTCGAGGATCACGAGGAGCCGATGCGGCGGACGGAGCTGCCTGAGCACGGCGGTCGCGGCCGCCGCGTCAGGGGGCGCGACGATCGCGCCGAGCGCGACCGCGACGGCCCAGGGCATGCCGGGTACGAACAGGCGGACGACCACCGCCACCGCGACGACCGTCAGCGCGACCGCGCCGACGGCGAGCCCGGCGACGGTCCGCCAGTTGGCCCTGAGGTCGCGCGCGGACGAGTCGAACGCGGCGTCCAGCAGCACGGGCGCGACGAAGAGCGTGAGCGCGAGCTCGGGCTCCAGCACGAGGGTCGGCGTGCCGGGAACGAGCGCCAAGCCGGCGCCGGCGAGCGCCACCATCGCCGGGTAAGGAGTCCCGATGCGTCGGGAGAGCGCGGTGAGGCCCGCTCCCGCGAGCAGCAACGCGATGATGATCTCGAAGACGTACATGCGTATAAGCCTTGCGGCCCGGCGGAGCCGCCGCAATCCGCCCCTCCGTGCCCCGCGAGGGGGCCGCTTGGTTGGCCGCTTCGCCCGAGGCAGCCTGCCGCGACGGCCTTTCATCCGACGCGGTGACCCGGGCGACTCCGGCTCCAGGCCCCGAGTCGCGTCCTCAGTCTCCTGCTTCTCGGCCGCGCTGAGTCGTGAAGATTTCCTGAACGGCCCATGCGCTTTCGGGCCGTTTCGCGGCGTCGCGCGCGCGCGTAGGCTCCTCGACGCTCCCTCCCAGCGAGCGCTCCTCGACGAACCCGCACAGTCGAAAGGAAGGACCATGTACAACGCAAAGGCTTACTCCGTCGCGAGCGCGACGTCGCCGTTCGCCCGCACGACCATCGCGCGGCGCGACCCGACCCCGCGCGACATCCAGATCGAGATCCTCTTCTGCGGCATCTGCCACTCCGATCTCCACCAGGCCCGGAACGAGTGGAGCGTGATGCCCACCGTCTACCCGTGCGTCCCCGGCCACGAGATCGTCGGCCGCGTCACGAAGGTCGGCTCCGCGGTGACCCAGTTCAGGCCGGGCGACCTCGCGGGCGTCGGCTGCCTGGTCGACTCGGACGGCACTTGCCCCGAGTGCCAGGCGCATTTCGAGCAGTTCTGCCCGAGCTCGACCTTCACGTACAACTCCCCGGACAAGCACCTCGGCGGCGTGACGTATGGTGGCTACTCCGACAGCGTGGTCGTGGACGAGCGCTTCGTCCTACGCATGCCGTCGAACCTCGAGCTCGCCGGGGCGGCCCCGCTCCTCTGCGCCGGCATCACGACGTATTCGCCCCTGCGCCGCCAGGGCGTGACCAAGGGCAAGAAGGTCGGCGTGGTCGGCCTCGGCGGGCTGGGCCACATGGCCGTGAAGTTCGCCCGCGCGCTCGGCGCCCACGTGGTGGTCTTCACCACGAGCCCCGCCAAGAAGGAGGACGCGCTCCGCCTCGGCGCCCACGAGGTCGTCCTCTCCCGCAACGCCGACGAGATGCGGAAGCACGCCGGCAGCTTCGACTTCATCCTCGACGCCGTGTCCGCCGAGCACGACGTCAACGCCTACATCCAGCTCCTCCGCCGGGACGGCAACCTCACCCTCGTCGGCGCGCCCGACAAGCCTCACGCCGTCTCCGCCTTCGGCCTCATCTTCGGGAACAAGAGCCTCTCCGGCTCGCTCATCGGCGGCCTCCGCCAGACGCAGGAGATGCTCGACTTCTGCGGCGAACACCGCATCACCTCCGACGTCGAGGTCATCCCCATCCAGAAGGTGAACGAGGCCTACGAGCGGCTGCTCAAGTCGGACGTGAAGTACCGCTTCTCGATCGACATGGCCTCTCTCAAGGCCGAGTGAGCCCGCCGAGCTCGCCGCGAGCTCGACCCGCAGTCTTCCGGAGCTCCAGGAGCCGGCCTCGCGTGAGGCCGGCTCCTCCATTCTTCGCCCACCTCGGCGAGACGCTCCCTGGCGGTCGCGTCGTCAAGGTTTCACACCGCCGGCCGTTCCGAGAGGTCACCCGCACGCTCAGGTTCTCGGAGTGGGCTTCGAGCGTCTTGCCCGGCCGCGCCTCGCAGCCGCTCGACGTCGCGCAAGGGAGGCTCGCCGAAGAGCCTCTTGTACTCGCGGCTGAACTGCGACGGATCGTTGTAGCCCACCTGGTATCCCGCCGTCGTCGCGTCGAGCTCACCGGCGAGGAGCAGCCGCCGGGCCTCCTGGAGCCTGAGCCGCTTCTGGAACTGGAGAGGGCTCATCGCGGTCACGACCTTGAACTGGTGATGAAGGCTGGACTCGCTCATGGCGAGTCGCTGCGCGAGCGCGGCGATGCGGAGCGGCTTGTCGTAGTCCTGGCGGAGAAGCTCGATCGCTCTCGCGATCCGATGCGCGCGCCCGTCGACGACCGCGATCTGGCGAAGCCGCGCGCCCTGCTCTCCGACCGCCAGCCGGTAAGCGATCTCGCGGGCCGCGAGCGGCGCGAGCACCCCGTAGTCGCCCGGCGCGTCGATGAGCCGGACGAGCCGCAGGACGGCGTCGAGCAGGCTCGCATCGAGCGGGCTCACGGCCACCGCGCTGGCGACGCCGTCCGCCCGCGAGGCGAGCTGGCCCGCCTCGATCAGGACCGCGGTGACGAGGGCGGGGTCGAGCACGAGCCGCACCGCGAGTTACGGCCGGTCCTTCGATGCGGCGACGACGTGGCCCTCGAGCGGCACCCCGGCCGAGGCGAGCAGGTAGTTCGAGGCGTCATAGCGGTACCGCCTCTCGCCCAGCAGCACGTCCTTGCTCCCCTGGGCGATGACGCAGAAGGAAGGCTCGCTCACGCGATAGATCGGCCCCATCGGATGCGAGTGGCGGTTGAGGAAGAGGCCCGGACCCAGTACTGCGGCGTCTGTCACTCCGACATCCATCACGGCCGCGAGCACTGGAGGAAGGAGACCTTCCCGCTCATCACCGGCCACGAGCTGGCCGGCGTCGTGGTCGCGGTCGGCTCGAGCGTCAGCAGGTTCAAGGTCGGCTCCCGCGTCGGCGTGGGCTGCATGGTGAACTCCTGCCGCCACTGCGGACCGTGCGAGAGCGGGATGGAGCAGTACTGCGAGAACGGCAACGTCCTCACGTACGGCTCGAAGGACCGCGACGGCTCGATCACCCAGGGTGGCTACTCGACCTTCAACGTCGTGGACGAGGACTTCGTCATCGACATCCCCGACGCCATCGAGCTCGCGCACGCGGGGCCGATGATGTGCGCGGGCATCACCGTCTACTCTCCCCTGCGCAGGTGGAGCGTCGGGCCGGGGAGGAAGGTCGGCGTCGTCGGGCTCGGCGGCCTCGGCCACATGGCCACCCAGATCGCCTCCGCGATGGGCGCCGAGGTGACCGTGCTCACGACCTCCAGCGCCAAGGTGGAGGACGCGAGGCGATTCGGCGCCAAGACGGTGATCGTGAACGAGGAGGGAGCCGATCTGTCGAGGCACCGGCGGTCCCTGGATTTCATCCTCGATACCGTGCCCTACCACCACGACCTCGAGCGCCTCATCCCGCTGCTGAAGATGGACTCCACGCTGTGCATGGTCGGAGTCGGGAAGGTCACCGAGCCACACCAGATCGGCCCCTTCTCGCTGCTGCGAGATCGCACCTCGTTCGCGAGCTCGCAGATCGGCGGCATCCGGAGACCCAGGAGCTCGTCCACTTCTGCGCCCTTCACGGCATCAGGCCCGTGATCACCAAGATCCCGATGACGAAGATCGACGACGCCTGGGCGAAGGTGGTCGACAAGGAGGCGCGGTACCGCTTCGTCATCGACATGACGAACACGTGACCAAGGCGCTCGGCCGCCGGCGCGCACCCACGCCGGCGGCCGCCCGATGCGGTCGTCGTGAAGGTCTCCAGGCCGCCTCGCTCCACTCGATCCAGAACGGAACCTCGTGCTGCCGCTGCTCTCCATCGCCCTCGGCGCCTTCGTCATCGGGACCGAGGGCTTCATGCTGGCCGGCCTCCTGCCCGGGCTCTCGAGCGACCTGGGCGTCTCGATCGCGGCGGCCGGCCAGCTCGTGACGGTCTTCTCGCTCACGTTCGCGCTCGGCGCCCCGGTCCTGGCGGTGGCCACCGGCAGCGTCGATCGCAAGCGCCTGCTCCTGGGCGCGATGGTCGTGTTCGCGCTCGGGAACCTGCTGGCCGCCAGGGCGCACGACTACGGCATGCTCGTGGCGGCGCGCATCACCATGGCCGTGGCCGCGAGCGCGTTCATGCCCGCCGCCAGTGCCTACGCCGTCGCGGCGGTGGGCCCCGAGCGGCGGGGCCGGGCGATCTCGGTGATCTACGTCGGCCTGACGCTGGCGACGGTCCTGGGCTCCCCGCTGGGCGTCCTGCTCGGCGGCCGCTTCGGCTGGCGGACCACGTTCGTCGTGGTCGCGGCGCTGACGGCGGTGGCGGTCGGGGGCATGTGGCGGATGCTGGCCCCGCAGGCGGCCGCGCGCGCGGCCACCCCCGGCGAGCAGCTCGCCGCCGCGCGGCGTCCCGACGTGCTGGGCACGCTCGTCCTGTCGGTCCTCTCGCAGGTCGGGATCTTCGCCCTTTACACGTACCTGGCGCCGTTCCTCGCGGAAGCGGTCGGCGTCACCGGCTCCGGGGTCGCCGCCGTGCTCTTCCTGTTCGGCGCCGGCGGGGCGGTCGGGAACCTCGTCGGCGGGGCCGCCGCCGATCGCTTCCGCTCGCGCCGGCTGCTGGCGGCGATCTTCGTGCTCCTGTCGCTGGCCGGGCGCGCCCTTCCGATGCCGGTCCGGCTTCCGGTCGTCGTCGCGCTCATCCTGCTGTGGGGCGGGATCATGTGCGCGTTTCCGTCGGTGCAGCAGACGCGGCTCGTGCGGATCGATCCCCGGCTCGCCGCGGTCACGCTCTCGCTCAACGCCTCGGCGATCTACCTGGGCATCTCGCTGGGCGCGGCCGTCGGGGCGGTCGCGGTGGTCCACCTCGGTGCGCTCTCGCTCGGCTTCGTGGCGAGCGCCTGCGAGCTCGTCGCGCTCGCCGCGCTGCGCATCGCGCCGGACGTGGCGCCGGCGGGCGGCGAGGCGGCGGGCCTGGCGCGACGGGTTGCCACCGGGGAGTGACGGCCGCCGCGGCGAGGGCCGGCGGAGGCTAGAGCAACGGAGCGTTCGAGGGTGCAACAGGAGGCACGGCCGATGTCGTCTTCTCGTCCCGATTCCCAGGTTGGCGGCTCGTCCAGGCGCCCGTACGTGATCTGCCACATGGTCCCCTCCGTCGACGGGAAGATCGTGACCAAGGCGTGGCCCCTGCCGCGCGGGCTGCTGTCGGAGTACGAGCGCACCGCCGCCACGTTCGACGCCGAGGCCTGGATCATCGGCCGCTTCTCGATGGAACCGTACGCCGGTCGTGCGGCGCTGCCGGCGAGATCGGGACGCGAACGCATTGCCCGGACCGACTTCGTGGCACGCTCGGATGCCCGTCGTACGCGATCGCGATCGATCCGAGCGGCAAGCTCCGCTGGGAGTCCGGCTCGATCGACGAGGATGCGGGGCGGGCGGCGTTAGCCAATTCCGAGGGGATGCCAATGAAACCGTTCGAATGGCCTTCTATTCGGGGTGGCCGACCGCCAGCTCCGCCCTGATGATCGCCCCGGCGCGTCTTCGACGACCGCAAGGGCTGACGTCCTGCGAGGGCCGGGAAGCCGGAATGGCCGGGACACGCGCCTCGCTGGCGCCAGGCACCCAGCCCCTGTAGGAAACCTTCACGATGGCCTTCACTCCGCTCAACGCCCTGAACTCGTTCATCGCGGTCGCGCGCCACCGGAGCTTCGCGGCTGCTGCCAGGCATCTAGGGGTGTCCACCTCCGCGCTGAGCCAGTCCGTCCGGCAGCTCGAGACGCGCCTCGGCGTGACGCTGCTCACGCGGACGTCGCGGACCGTGGCGCTCACGGACGCGGGGCAGCGCCTGCTCGAGCACGCAGGCGCGGCGGTGGACCAGGCGCTGGAGTCCTTGAAGACGGTGTCGGTCCGACCTGGCGAGGTCACGGGCCGAGTCCGGCTCTCGGTGCCGACCCCGGCCGTGACACTCGTCCTCGCTCGGCTGCTGCCGCGGTTCATCGAGCGGTATCCGAAGGTGGAGGTCGAGGTTCAGGCCGAGAACCGGTTCGTGAACATCATCGCCGAGGGCCTCGACGCCGGGATCCGCCTCAGCGAGGCCATCGAGCGCGACATGGTCCAGGTGCGGCTCACGGAGCCGGGCCGCTTCGTCGTGGCGGCGGCTCCCTCCTATCTCGCGCGACGCGGTACACCGCAGAAGCCGCAGGACCTCCTCCAGCACGATTGCATCTGCATCCGAGCGTCCCCGAGCGGGGCCCGTTACGCGTGGGAGCTCGAGCGCGGACGGAAGACGTGGCGCGTTCCCGTCCAAGGAACGGTGACGACGAACGACACCGAGCTCATGCGAGTCCTCGCCATTGCGGGAGTGGGCCTCCTCTACACGTTCGAGCCGGAGATCGCCGACGAGCTGCGCCGCGGGAGCCTGCGCCTCGTCCTCGAGCAGTACGCCGCGGCCGTGCCGGGGTTCTTCCTGTACTTCCCGAGCCGGGCCCAGGTGTCGCCGGCGCTCAGGGCGTTCGTGGATGTTGCGCGCGAGGTGGCGGGGCAGTCGAAGCAGCGGGCGAGCTGAGCAGCGCCGCCCCGAAGTTGCGGCCCGCCGGCCTACGGAGGCGTGACCGTGTACGTCACCCGGACCGACTTCTCCTCGACGAGCTCGGGCGGCCAGGTCGGCCCCGGCTCGGAGGTCCTCGTCACGAACCTCGCCGTGTAGGTACCGGGTGGCAGCGCGGTCGTCGTGATCGCGAGCTCGTGATCGAAATCGACGGCGCCCGCGGGGATCGAGGCGAACGTGGGCTCGTCGATCCAGGTGGGCCAGGGGCCACCCTCCCATCCCGATCCGTAGTCGAGCCGGGTGTCGACGATGCGGACGTGGATGGACTGGTGCGCCGGCAGCGGGCCATTCTGCGCAGCGGTGAACGACAGCGACGCCGGGGTGACGTGGAACGTGCTCCCGTCGCCCTCGCCGCCACCACCGCCGCCACCGCACGCCGCCAGGATCGCGAGCACCACACCCACCGCGACGCGCGAGACCCCACCCTTCATCGAACGCTCCTCGGAAGAGTTGACTCGGAGCATCTTACACGGACCGTGCGATCGGTGAGCAGAAGATTTGCCGGCGTTCCGCAAGGTGGCTCGACGGATTGACGCCGGCGCGCATGGCCAGAGCGCCCTGCGAGGTGCCGACGGCGAGGCGTGCCGCGCGCAGCGGCGAAGCTAAGGCGACGGTGGAGGTGCTGGTGCTGCTGGCGCCTCCCTGCCGACGCGGCGTGCATCGTTGTTGGGCGTCGACCGAGAGTGCGGAGGAACGTACGTGCCCTTCTTGGTCGTGTATCCCTTGACGCGCGTACTGCCGGCGGTCACCGGCGCGCCCCCATCGATCGAACAGGTCGCCTGAGTGATCAGCGTCGAGCCGGTCGTCTTGCCGCATCCGTTGCAGGCGCAGCTACAGTTGCCGTTGGGCTGGTGGCAGTGGCACTCATCCGTCGCGCGCTTGATGTGACAGCCGCAGGCGTTCAGCCCACCGCCGTGAGCGAAGACGGGCATAGCCCAGGAAAGCCCGAGCGCGACCGCGACTCCGATAAGTAGACGCATGGATCTCCCCCCTGCGGGAGAGCAGCCTACCCCTGCCGCTCGTGCCCTTCGACTGACCGGACTCCACCAACCGTGGAAACTCGGGTGCGGCGCGAAGCCGCCCTGCGCGTGGCTCAAGCGGTGGGCGTCGGCCGAGGCGAAGCGCCGGGCGGCGCGGCGACGCTCGGGGTAGCTCACCGGGTTCCACTCAGCGCGGCCGTGTCAGGCTGCTCGCGCAGCCACGCAAGGGCGGAGTCCTCGGTCTCGAACGCCTCGACCGCGATGCCGTGCTCCCGGTAGATCGCAGTCCATCGGCGGACGGTCATGGCGCCCAGCGCCGTGCTCGGGCTGAGGACGGCCCAGGAACGCCAACCGGCGGCAACCATCCGCCGCAACCACTCCCGCTGCATCCACTCCAGATCCACCTGGGCGATCGGGAACAGCTCGCGGTTGTCCGAGAAGGCCTTCGTGCCCTTGTTCTGCACGAGGCAGGCGAGGGCGGCCTCGTAGGCTCCGCGCAGCACCTCGCTCGGCATGTACCCCGTACACGTCTTCTTCAGGACCCGCTCGCTCGCGAGCCACTCGATCCGGATGTTGGGCACTTCGTGGACGATCACGAGGGCTCGGAGAGCACGCGGCGTGCCGGGGCCTGCCGTCGCGAATCTACCGGCGAGCCGGCGGTCTTCGCGGGCGGTGCGTGCACCCAGGGGTGGGCACACCCCAGCCCACGCGTCCGGGCGCGGCGAGCTGGCTCTGGCCCTGGGGTCCAGCCAGCAGACGGTGCAGCGGGTCCTGGTCGCCCTCGACGAGGCCGGCCAGGTGCGCGCGCTGGGCCGCGGCCGCTCCCAGCGCTGGCTCTCCGCGCCAGTGGCCGGATTCGCGACGACATCTTCGGCGCCTGGGCACGCAAGCCTGGCTGAACTGCGGTCCCGACCGACGCCAGTGAACGGCGGTATGGAAACACGAAGCCTCCGAGGGCTCGCGGGTGGCGGGGGCTCCGGAAGACTGATTGCGGGGCCCGATAACGATTCTCGGATACCGCGCGTTCCGGGCCTCGATCCGACGGGTTCACCGGCATACGAATCGTGAATGTTCCGCGTCGCTGGAGCGCGGTGACCGCCACCATCTTCGGCGTCACGCCCGTAGCGAATCAGGCCTGGGGACGTCTCCGGCTCGTTCCGCGGCCCGGTCATGGAGGGTGGAGGCCTGCCCCCACCGCGTCGCCGCGGCGCTCGTTCAGCAACGACTCGATCTCTGCGACCGTTCCGAGCTCGAGAGCCGTGCGTGCCAGCTCGCGCGCATCGTCCAGACGGATCGCGCGAATGGCGTTCTTCACCTCGAGCATCTCGCCGGGAGCGACGCTGAACTGGCGCAGTCCCAGGCCCACGAGCAGCTCCGTGTTGACGGGGTCGCCCGCCATCTCCCCGCAGATGGTCAGCTCGCATCCGGCGCTCAGGGCGGCATCCGCGACCGAATGGATCAGCCGCAGCACCCCCGGGTGCAACGGCTGGTAGTGGCCTGCGACGCTCTCGTCCTCGCGGTCCGCCGCGAGCACGTACTGCACGAGGTCGTTCGTCCCGAGGCTGAGGAAGTCGACCTCCTTGGCCAGGGCTCGAGCCATCACGGCCGCCGAGGGAATCTCGATCATCGCGCCGACGGGGATCTCGGGGTTGAACCGCTGGCCCGCGGCGACGAGCTCGCGCTGGACCTGACGCACGACCTCGCGCGCTTCCCGCACCTCCTCGATGCCAGCCACGACGGGCAGCAGGATGGACGCGGGATGCTCAGCGCTGACGCGAAGGAAGGCGCGCAGCTGCGGCTTCATGACGTCGAGATGCCTCACCAGAAGTCGCACGCCTCGCTGGGCGAGCGATGGGTTCCGCGAGGCTGGTAACGGGAAGTACGGCAGGACCTTGTCGCCTCCGAGATCGAGCAGCCGGAACACCACCTTCCGCGGATGGAAGCGCTCCGCCGCGCGCGCCAGGAACTCGTACTGCTCGTCCTCGGTCGGAAAGCGTGGACGGATCGAGAACGCGAACTCGGTTCTATAGAGGCCGATCCCGTCGGCGCCGTTGAGGAGCGCCGCCTCCGTGTCTGCGAACTTGTTGACGTTGGCGAGCAAGGGAATCGGCGTGCCGTCACGTGTGATCGACGGAAGGCCGACGAGGGGACGCAACGCCTCCCGGGTGGCCCGGAGGTCGGCCTCCAGGCGATCGTACTCGCGCTCGACCGGCGGTTCGGGGTGGACGAAGACCACCCCCGACACCCCGTCGACGATGAGCGGATCGCCTGTCTTGATCCGCAGGGAGGCCTCCGGGACTCCGGCCACCGCCGGCGTGCCCAGCGAGCGCGCCAGGATCGAGGAGTGCGAGAACCGGTGTCCATGCTCCGTCACGAGTGCTCGCACGCGATCGAGCTGGAGGCGAGCCGTGACCGAGGGCAGCAGCTCCTCCGCGACCACGATCGCACCTTCCGGAATCTCCGGACCGTCCGAGCCTTGCCGTTCAATGAGGGACGACAGCACGCGCCGCCCCACGTCGCGCACGTCGGCCGCCCGCTCGCGCAGGTAGGTGTCCGGCACGGCGTCCAGCGTTCGCGTGTACCCGTCGATGACCTCCGAGAGCGCCGCCTCGGCGTTGACGCGCTTGTCCTCGATGAGGAGGAGCACCCGATCGCGGAAGTCTCGGTCCGCGAGCGCGAGGAGCTGGGTGCCGAGCACCTCCGCATGGCTCGGGCCGAGCCGCTTGCTGACCTCGTCCTGGAGCGCGTGCAGCTCCGACGCGGCGCTCGCCAGGGCGAGGCGGAGCCTCACCCCGAGCATTGACCCCGGGT
>Ga0184637_10002643_pt1 | contig 11452 bp, 10 predicted proteins | sample PLM3_127_b2_FD_133143 | JGI IMG/M metagenome (GOLD analysis project Ga0184637, IMG submission 133143) | Groundwater sediment microbial communities from an aquifer in East River, Colorado, USA - PLM3_127_b2 | ecosystem: Environmental > Terrestrial > Soil > Riparian zone | place: USA: East River... | reverse complement strand
GACCCGGGGATTTTCAAGGCGTACGACGTTCGGGGCACTTATCCGGAACAAATCAATAAAGAAATCGCCTACCAATTCGCCCGGACGGTTGCCGCTTTTTTGCGGCCGCCGGCGGTTGTCGTGGGGCGGGATATGCGTTTATCCGGCCCGGAGCTTTTTTTGGGACTTTCGAATGGGTTGGTGGATTCCGGCGTCAACGTCATCGACATCGGGCTTTGCTCCACCGATGCGCTTTATTTTGCGGTTGGCAAGTGGGGCGTGCCCGCCGGGGTGATGATTACCGCCTCGCACAATCCGAAGGAGTACAACGGGTTCAAAACCTGCAAATCGGAGGCGGTGCCGCTTTCCGCCGCGGAGGGGTTGAATTTGATTCGGGATATAATGCAAAGAGGGAAGTTTGAGCCGATTCGAACCAAAGGGAAAATCGTTCAGCGGGAAGTTCTGCCGGAGTTCGTCCAGCACGTCTTGAGCTTTGTCGACCTCAAAAAGATTAAGCCGTTCAAAATTGCCGTGGATGCGGGGAACGGAATGGCGGGGAAGCTCGTTCCGGAGCTTTTCAAAAACCTCCCTTGCAAAATTACGCCGCTTTATTTCGAACTGGATGGTTCCTTTCCGAACCATCCGGCCAGTCCCATCGAGCCGGAAAATACGGAGGAACTGCGCCGAATCGTCGCCGAGCAGAAACTGGATTTGGGTGCGGCCTTCGACGGCGACGCCGACCGGATGTTTTTGGTGGACGGCTCCGGAAAATTGTTGGGGGGGGACGTGGTCACCGGGTTGGTGGCGAAAAAAATGCTTGAAAAAGCGCCCGGGGCGGCGGTTGTCTATAATTTAATTTGTTCGCGCTTGGTGCCGGAGACGGTTAAAAAAGCAGGCGGGAAGCCGGTTCGCTCCCGCGTGGGGCACGCCTACATCAAGCCCTTGATGAAAGCCCAAAACGCCATCTTCGGCGGGGAGCATTCGGGGCATTTTTACTTTCGGGACAACTGGTATGCCGATTCGGGCGTCATTGCGCTGGTGGTTTGCCTGGAACTGCTTTCCGAAGCCGGGTGGTCGCTTTCAGATCTGGCCCGTGAAATTGATCCTTATTTCCGTTCAGGGGAAATCAATTTCCGAGTGGTCGAGCAGAAGGAAATCATCGAAAAAGTGGCGCAAAGTTTTGCCGACGGCAAAGCCGATCGGGAAGACGGGCTGACCGTCGAGTACCCCGACTGGTGGTTCAACCTGCGCCCCTCCAACACGGAGCCGTTGTTGCGGTTGAACGTGGAGGGGAATTCGGACGAGCTTTTGCAGGAGAAACTGGCTTTATTACAGAAAGAAATAACTACTGCATAGAAAGGGCACATGACAACGTGCCCCTGCCAATGAAAACCTCTCCGGCTTGTCGTGGCCGTTACGACTATAAAATCAGGTTGGAGCGCCGCAAGCCGGGAACCGGTTGGGGTTACATCTGTTTAGGTGATGAAAAATGATTAATCTTAGACTGGCAAATGAACGAGGGCACACACAACTGGACTGGCTGGATAGCTGGCATAGCTTTTCCTTTGACCAGTATCACGATCCGAGGCATATGGGTTTTCGAACTCTCCGAGTGATTAACGAAGACCGGGTGGTGCCGGGGGAGGGGTTCGGGATGCACCAGCACCGGGATATGGAAATTCTGACCTGGGTTCTGGAAGGGGCTTTGGAGCATAACGACAGTATGGGGAACGGGGCGCCCATCCGTCCGGGGGAACTGCAAAAAATGAGCGCGGGGAGGGGGATCGCCCACAGCGAGTACAACCATTCCCCCAAGGAGCCGGTGCATCTTTTGCAAATCTGGATTTTGCCCAATCAGAAAGGGGTTGTGCCGAGCTACGAGCAGCGTTCGTTTGTCGAAGAGGTTAACGGGAAACTGCGCCTGGTCGCCTCGCCGGATGGGCGGGATGGCTCCATCGTTTTGCTGCAAGATGCGGAACTGCATATCGGGCGGTTGAAAACGGGGCAGAAGGTAAGCTACGAACTGAAACCGGGTCGAAATGTCTGGCTGCAGGCGGCGCGGGGAACGGTGGCACTCAATGGCGTGGAAATGAAGGCGGGAGACGGAGCGGCGGTGAGCGAGGAGACAAAGCTTGAAATCATCGCCCGAGAGGATTCCGAAATTCTGCTGTTTGATTTGGCCTAAATTTTAGGGGGGTTGCCTCCTGCCTGCAACGAGAAGCCGTCCAGTAATAATTTCTGGGCGGCTTCTTTTTTTCAGTGCAGCCAGACCGAGGCTTTGCGGGCCCATTCGCTTTCGGAATATTTCTCTTTGAGAAGTTTGCCCGCCTCGGCTAAAGGCTCCGGCTTGTTGGTGGCTTTATAAGCCGAAACGCCGGCCCAATAGCAGGCCTCCGGCGCGGCACCGCTTTCGGGGTAAATCTGGCAGGTTGAACGAAACTGCTTTTCCGCTTCGCCGTACTTTTGTTTCTGAAAAGCGAGTTTGGCCAAACCGAGTTCCAGTTGAGCCAGAAAGTCCTCAATGGGCAAAAACCCTTCAATCCTGTGACGCTCGGTGCCTTCGGTGTCCATAATTAACAGGGTCGGCGTCCACTGGGCCCCAAAACGCTCGAAGGTTTTGGGCTGTTCTTTGATATGAATTTTGACCGGAAGGAATTTTTCGGAAATGAACCGGCTTACCTTATCGTTGGGATAGACCTCGGCTTCCAGCCGAGCGCATCCCCCTCACGTCGGCGCGGCGCTGAAATCCAGCAAAACCGGTTTCCTTTCCTTCTTGGCTTGGGCTAAAGCGACATCCGCATCCTTTGACCAATTAATCGTTCCCATCTTTGACCTCCTTATGTTTGCGCTAACCCTTCTACGCAGAAAACCCCTTTTTGTTTGGAAAGAGCGGAAAACCCGCTTAGGGAGTTAACCCTTCCGAAGCGGTGCCAGGTTGGCGGAGCGGCTTTCGCATTTCAGAAGAAACTAAAGGCAAGGCGCGGCAAGGGCAATTCGTGAATTGCCCCTACGAAGCGTTTTGGATGGCGGCGAGGGTTTTCAGCAGGTCGGCGGTTTCGGCCACGTCGTGGGCGCGGATGATGTCGGCCCCAGAAAGTGCGCCCCAGGCGGCGGCGGCCAAAGAACCAAAAAGCCGCCCTTCCGGTGGCCGGTCGTTCAACACTTTGCCGATAAAACTTTTTCGGGAAACGCCCAGGAGCAGCGGGAAACCCAATTCTTTGAAGCGGGAATGGTAATAGAGCAGTTTCAGGTTATCTTCAAACCGTTTGCCGAAGCCGATGCCGACATCGAGAATAATTTTTTCCGGTTTTATGCCTGCTTTTTGGGCTGATTTAACCCGCTCCTGAAAATATTGATACACTTCTTCCACCACATCCTCGTAATGGGGGCTTTGCTGCATCGTTTTGGGGGTGCCCTTGATGTGCATAACCACCACCGGGCAGGAGCGCTTGGCAACGAGGGCAGGCATTTGCAGGTCAAATTGCAGGCCGGAGATGTCGTTCACCAGTTCGGCGCCGGCATCGAGCGCCTTTTCGGCCACATTGGAACGATAGGTGTCAATCGAAATCGGAATCGGATAATTCTCTTTGACGAGTTTCTCGACGAGCGGCACCGTTCGCCGCAGCTCTTCGGCTTCCTCCACCGGCTCGGAGCCGGGGCGGGTGGAAAGACCACCGACGTCCAAAAAATCCCCCCCCTCTTCAGCCACTTCCCAGGCCCGGCGGCAGGCGGCGTCAAAATCACAAAACCGCCCGCCGTCAAAAAAGGAGTCGGGGGTGACGTTCAAAACCGCCATCAAATAGTTTTTTTTGCCGAGAGGGTAAGTTTTGTTTCGGAGCTTGAGGGTTTTGGAAGCGGAAACTTCCACAACCATTACTTATGAACGGTCGAGGTCGGTCGGGGTAGTTCCTGGCCGTTCAAAAGCTGGTCGATTTCCCCGCCGTCCAGTGACTCGTGTTCCAAAAGCGCCTTGGCCACCAGATGCAGCTTGTCGATGCCTTTGGACAGCAAATCGGTCGCCTTGGCTTCGGCTTTCTCCACGACGGAGCGGACTTCTTCGTCAATCAGCTGGGCGGTTTTTTCGGAATAGTCGCGGTGGCGGGCAATTTCGCGCCCCAGAAAAATTTCCTCCTCCTTTTTGCCGAAGGTCAAAGGCCCCAGCCGGTCGGACATTCCCCATTCGCAGACCATCTTGCGGGCAAGCTCGGTGGCCCGCTCCAAATCGTTACCGGCGCCGGTGGTGAGCTGGTCAAACACCAGCTTTTCCGCAACCCGCCCCCCCATCAGCTGCAAAAGAATAATCTCCAGATAGGGGCGGGAATGGGTGTGGCGCTCGTCAATCGGCAGGTAGTGGGTCAAGCCGAGCGCGCGGCCGCGGGGAATGATGGTTACCTTGTGCACCGGGTCGGAGCCGGGAGAAAGCCTGGCCACCAGGGCATGGCCGGCTTCGTGGTAGGCGGTGATGCGCTTTTCCTCCGGCGAAATCACCATACTTCTGCGCTCGGTCCCCATCATCACCTTATCCTTGGCGTCCTCGAAATCCTCCATTGACACCTTGTCGTGGTTGCGGCGGGCAGCCAGAAGGGCGGCCTCGTTGACCAGATTGGCCAGATCGGCGCCGGAAAGACCGGGCGTGCCGCGGGCCAGAATCTCCAAATCCACGTCGGGCGACAGGGGAATGCGGCGGGTGTGCACTTTAAAAATTCCTTCGCGGCCTTTAACGTCCGGCAAGTCCACCACTACCTGCCGGTCAAAGCGGCCGGGCCGCAAAAGCGCCGGGTCCAGAACGTCCGGCCGGTTGGTGGCGGCCATTATGATTACCCCCTCGTTGGATTCAAATCCATCCATTTCCACCAGCAGTTGATTCAAGGTCTGCTCCCGCTCGTCGTGCCCGCCCCCCAGGCCGGCGCCGCGATGACGGCCAACGGCGTCAATTTCATCAATAAAAATTATGCAGGGGGCGTTGCGCTTTCCCTGGTCAAACAAATCCCGCACACGGGAGGCCCCCACGCCGACGAACATCTCCACAAAGTCGGAGCCGGACATCGAAAAGAAGGGAACGGCCGCTTCGCCGGCCACGGCCCGGGCCAAAAGGGTTTTTCCCGTTCCCGGCGGGCCCAAGAGCAGAACTCCTTTGGGGATTTTACCCCCCAGTTTCTGGAACTTGGCCGGTTCGCGCAGAAACTCGATAATCTCGTGCAATTCCTCCTTGGCTTCGTCCGCCCCGGCCACGTCCGCGAAGGTGACCTTTGGCTTTTCCTGATTGGCCAGCCGGGCGCGGCTTTTGCCGAAGGAAAAAAGCCCTTTGGGGCCGCCCTGCATCTGCCGGAACATAAAGACCCAGAACAAAATCAAAAGAATCCAGGGGAGCGTGGAAAGCAGAATGGTTCCCCAATTCAAATTCTCCGACTGGGCGAATACTTCCGCCTTGTGGTTGCGCAGCCGCTCCAAAAGCTGGGGGTCTTCGAACGGAATGTAGAGCTGAAAGCGGCTATAATTCCCGGTGCGGCCGGAGTTCGGGTCGGTGCGGGTGATTTTCTCCTTGAATTCCCCTTTTATGGTTTTTTCGTAAAAGGTCGCTTTCTTGACATTTTCCTTGTCCACTTCGGCGATGAAATCGGAATAGGAGATGTTCCAGACATCTTTCCCCTCCGGGGAGAAGAAACGCCAGGCGAAGATGGCCAGAAGCAGCAAAACAATCCAGAAGGCGGCTGCTTTGCCCCCCCGCTTCCAGCTTGGTTCTTCCTTCAAGACCGGCGACCGCCGCCGTCCGTCCGGGCGGGGGGGTTCCTTCCTATCGTCTGATTCACTCATATCTAAATTTATCGACACTCCCTATCTATTCTACGCCAATTTTGTGGGCGGGTTTAAACTTTTAGCCAAAAAAGCCAAGCCGGGAAGATGGCGGTATTTCTCGTTGTAGTCAAGTCCGTACCCCACCACAAACCCGCCGGGCACCCAGAATCCCCGATAGCGGACAGGAACTTTTACCCGTTTGGGGTGCTTTCGTTCCAAAAGGGTGACCACGGCAAAACTTTTCGGCTTGCGCGCCAACAAACTTCTTTCGAGATAGGACAGCGTCAGGCCGGAATCGACGATGTCCTCCACCAAAAGCACCTCCCGGCCGGTGATTTCCCTGCGCAAATCCTTCAACAATCGCACCACGCCGGAGGTGAGGGTGGAGGGGCCGTAGCTTTCGGTTTCGAGGAAGTCCAGTTCGTGGGGAATGGTCAGCCTGCGGGATAAATCGGAAAGAAAGACAAAGCTTCCCTTCAAAACTCCGACCAGAACCGGCTTTTTGCCTTCGTAATCGCGGGAGATTTTTTTGGCCAGCTCGGCCACTTTTTTTTGGATTTTGGCGGCGGAAAGAAACGGTATCAGTTCATCTTCCATTCGGCTCCGCTTTCAAATAAATAACCTCCTTGGTTTCCGGCCCCACTTTGAAATCTTCCGCAATCCGGTGGCCGATGATCCAGCAGATTTTGCCGCCGGAAGTTAAAAGCAGGGTGTTTCGCCGCCGGAAGGCCGGCACCTTGGCGTCGGTGAAAAAATCCCCCACTTTTTTGGGGGCTTTCATTCCGAGTGGGATAAACCGGTCACCCTTTTCGACCGGCCGCAAGAGGAGCGGTGATTTGAGCCGCCCGGCATCCAGATAGGCCTGCCAGCCATCCGGCAGAACCAGCGTTTTGAGACGCTGGCGGGGGATTTTTTTGGTTTTCAATACCAGGCCGTTGGCTTTCACTAATGTATCCAACGGCAACTTCAGCGCCACTGGTTCCGGCTTTTTCTCCAGTTTATAAAACCACAGCATTCCTTTTCTGGTCGAATCGGCAAAAAGCCCTTTGGCCAGTTCGATTTTGCCCGGCTTATCGAGTGACCCCGACAGGCGCTCGGTGGCGGCGAAGTCGAGATTCAAATCAAAGTGACGGGAGCATAGCATTTGAAGAATTTCACGCTGGATGGCTTTAGGTGCTTTCGACGATACTGAAAGTTTCAATCCTAATGCTTGACTCTCCTTTACGAGCGTCCTCTTGAGAATTTTTTCTGCTTCGGCTTGCAGGAATTTCTTCTCTTCCCCGAAAATTTCAGCCAGCCGGGTTAAGGCCGGGCGAATCTGCGGGTTGTATTTTTTCTCCAAAAGTGGCAAAAGCTCATTGCGAACCCGGTTGCGGAAGAATCTTTTGCCTTTGTTGGAGGGGTCGGTGCGATACGCAAGCTTCTCTTGCTTTAGAAATACCAGCACATCCTGCCGCGTTGACCAGAGAATCGGACGGATGATATTGCCCCGTTTGGCCGGGATGCCGGTTGGCCCGCTGGTACCGCGAATCAGTTGCAAAAGGACTGTCTCCGCTGAATCATCAGCGGTGTGAGCGGTGGCGATTCTGGCGAACTTTTCATCCTTCGCCACTTGTTCGAAGAGCTGGTAGCGTAAATTCCGCCCGGCTTCCTCCAGCGACCATTTATTTACTTTGGCCACCATTTGGGTGTCCGCTTCCGAATAGAAGAACGGCAGCTTCAGTTTGTTCGCAAGTTTTTTGACGAACGTTGCGTCCTTTCCCGCTTCCGGGCGAAATAGATGGTTCAAGTGCGCCACACCCAGCTTTAGCTTTAACTGCTTCGATAGGGCTTTCAAGGCAAAAAGCAAAGCCACCGAATCCGGTCCGCCGGAGCAGGCGACCAGGACTTTTTCTTTGCCGACCAAAAGCTTTTTCTTCTGGATAAAATCGGCTGTTTTTTGAATAAAATCCGATACCATCGAAAGTAATCTAAAAAATTAAGAGGGAGAAACCAAGAGGGAAGAAGTCCCCCCGGCAGAGGCCGGGGGGCTAACCTACCTGCGGGCCCAGAAAAGCAGGGAGAGGCCGGCGGCAAAGAAAAGCAGGTCAATACCCCAGGCAGCGACAATCACCGGCAAGCTGCCGGTTTCGCCGAGGGTTTGGAATAAACGGAATAGAACGATGCCCAGAAAGGCGATGGCGACGGCGATGATGAAATTCAAGGCAAAGCCGGATTTGCGGATTTTGACCGCAATCGGCGCGCCGATGAAAACAATCAAGGCGTTCAAAAGCGGGAGCGAAATTTTCATATGCAGTCCCACTTCTTCCTTTACCGTCGGCTGGCCGGCACGCTTTTTGGCGGCTATCACGGTGGCCAGCTCGGCAAAAGTCATCTGGTCGGGCTGTTCCTTCCGCCGCAACAGCTTGGCGGGGCTGGTGGTCATATCCTTCATCTCAAAGCGTCCGAAAGAAGTAAAGTCTTCCTTTCCCTCCTCTGGAAAATGGCGGTGGCGGCCCTGCTCCAAAACCCAGAACTTGCCGGAGAAATCGAGGGCCTCGGCTTCAATCACTTCCAGCAGCCGGCCCTTCTCAAAGCGCTGGGCTAAAATGGTGTAGGCCTTTTTATCGTTCGGGTCGAAACCGCCGAAATAGAAAATCCAGCCCCCCGGGGCGGTTAGAAAAACGGAGGCCTGTTCCGGGTCGGCGGCGGCCTGCTTTTCGATTTCGATTTTTTTGATGTAATCGCTCTGGCTGGAGGAGAAGGGAACCACGTACTCCCCCATCAAAAAGACCAGCCCGGCCAGAAAAAGGGAGAAGAGAAAAACCGGCCAGAAAAGCCGGAACAACCCGAAGCCGGAGGCGCGGATGGCCAGAAGCTCATTGTATTTAACCAGCGAGGCGGTGGCAAATAGAATCCCCAGCAACATCGCCACGGGCACCACCCGCACGATTTGCATCGGCGTCCAGTAAAAATAGTAGGAAAGTATTTGATGGGCGGTGGCGTTGCGGTCCAGAAACCGGTCGATGTTATCCACCATATCGATAATCACCACCAGCACCATAAAACCGATGAGGGCGAAAACCAGAACGGTTAGGAATTTTTTGAAAAAATATTCTTGCAGAATGTAGAGCATCGGTTAGCGCGCGCCGGGTTGGAAGATTCGTTTCAATTTTGCGGCGAGCAGGATAGCGAGCTCCTGCGTCCAGTCCCAGATTCGCAGGCGATTTTCCTTTTCCATCATATAAAAATAAAAAATACCGACGCCGGTCAAGAGGAGGTTGGCAAACCACATCGCCCAGAAAGGGGTGATTTTCCCCCGGTCGGCCAGCTCTTCGCCGCCGATTAAGCAAACCCAGTAGAAGATGAAAAAGCCCATCGAAAGCCCGGCCGCCGTGCCGAAACCCCCCTTGCGCACGGCCGCCCCCAAGGGGGCGCCGACCAGAACGAAAACAAAACAGGCGGCCGCGAGCGAATATTTTTTGTGAATTTCCACCCAATAGGCATCCATCTGGCTTTTTTGCACCGCCCGCCCGGCGGCGGCATCCCTCAATTGGGCCAGGATCAGCTTTTCCTCTTCGGCCGCCTTTTTCCCTGCCGTAAGCAAGGAGGCGGGTTTGGGTTGGGCAAAAAAGCGATGGCGAACCTCTTCGGAGGCGAGTTGGGATAGTTGCTGCCGGTAGCTTTCGGCCGAGGCGGCCAACGGGGCAATCCGCTCCTTCATCATTTTGATATTCATTTCCCGCTCGCCGTAGTAGCTTTCCTCACCGAAGATGGACTGGTCGGACTCCTTCAAGGTAACCTTCGGGCGGTGAAAGAAGACCCGGCGATACTTTTCCGGGTCCTCCCGATCCCCTTCTGCCACTTCGCCGTCGAAGAGCTCAAAGACAATGCCGGGGGCGCTTTTGGTTACTCCCCCCTGGCGGATATGCACCCAGCCGCGCGGGGCGGAAATCGTTCGGGGCACCATCCGCCCCGCCTGCTCGAAAATCCGGACGTCTTTTATCTCGCTGGTCAAGGGATTGATTTCCTTTAAGTAAATCTGGTATCCCGGTATCTGGTTGTTGAAAACCCCCGGCTGCAGAATGACCAAGGGTTTTTTCTGCGCCAGCCGGGTCATCTTCACCCGGGCTTCGTGGTTGGACTCCGGCAGGGCGTAGTTGTTGAACAAAAACATCAAAATCGCCATCGCCGTGCCCCCGATTAAAGCCGGCGCGGAAAGCCGCCGCCAGCTCCAGCCGGCCGCCTTCAAGGCCAGAATTTCCGAATCGGAGGCCAGCCGGCCGTAGGCCATAATCGTGCCGACCAGAACCGACATCGGCACGGAAAGAGCCAGCATCCAGGCCAGGTTCAACCCGAAAATTTCCAAAACTTCCCAGGCCCCGACCCCTTTGGTGATGATGGACTGCATCACCTCCAGAATGAAATCCATCACCAAAACGAGGGTGATGACGGCAAAGCCAAAAAAAAACGGTCCGATATGCTCCTTAAAAATGTAACGCGCGACAATCACCGGAATGAATATAGCCGGAGGGAAGGGTTTCTCAAGCGGTTTTGGAGTGGGGGGTTTTAAAAGCCGATTTGCAGATTTGTCAGAACAAAATAAATGTCTTGGTTTTCAAGCTGGCCACGTCTTTGAATTTGGCTTTGGAAATTAAGCTGCCACTTGGCGTGCGCAGACAGCAAGAAGGTGTAACCAAAGGTAGGAATGATTATCGCGGTACGAGTAACGTAGGGATTCAGGTCGAACCACTCCAAGCGGGTACCCAACTGATGCTTTTGCAATAACCTGTAAAACAAGGTGGCATAACCGCCCCACTGGTCCCTACTGGTAGAAATCCCTACTAAGGCCGGCCTGTTAGCTCTGCCCCAAATTATTTCGGAGCGAAGGCCGAGATTTCCGTAATCAACTTTTAGCTCGCCGCCGGCGCGAAACACATTGTAATTTGCCAACGGGCCGGAGAATCCTCCATATGTAGTCTTACCCCAAGCACCTGAACCACCAAAGGCTATTTCAGGTATCGGCTTGATTACCACCCGGCCGAAAAGATCTTTCCAGTTGTTATTGTCTGTCTGGTTTTGTCCGTTGCCGTTAAAGGCGGCCGCTTGCCATTCCCATCTGCTAAATCTGCCCGAAAGCATTGCCCCCACGTCCCGCCGGTCGGAAAAAGTGCGTACGACCAATGCCCGTTCTACAAAGTCAAGCTGACCCGTAGATGTTAAACCCTCCATCGAAAGAGGAAGCTTAAACTGCCCAAAGCGAAATTCCGTTTTAGGAATGTAATTCAAAGAGATATACAAATCTTGCAGGGGTTCGGAAGGCCGCGATGCCGGGTCGAGCATCACAAGCCAACCGATCTTTTCTCCTTCGATTTTGCCGGAGAATTTAAGCTCCGAGCGGCGTAACTTAAACGTCATGGCATTAGGGGATTGTCCAAACGTGAATTCCTTGCTGAAAGGAACGGTGCCCCAAATCTGCGCCAACGCACCAAATTGGATTTCCACACCGTTTGCAGATAGAGCCACTTTTTCTTCGGCTAAAAGAGAGGTAAAGCAAAGCAACAGAATAAGAAGAAACAATGCAGTCCCACGTATGCGTCCCCCTTTGGCTGATTTTTGCATTGGAGGAAATTAAAAAGACCGCTTGCCCAAAGGCAAGCGGTCTTTTTGGAACAATTGTAGGGTTTCCAGACATAGG
>Ga0184637_10002642_pt1 | contig 11452 bp, 10 predicted proteins | sample PLM3_127_b2_FD_133143 | JGI IMG/M metagenome (GOLD analysis project Ga0184637, IMG submission 133143) | Groundwater sediment microbial communities from an aquifer in East River, Colorado, USA - PLM3_127_b2 | ecosystem: Environmental > Terrestrial > Soil > Riparian zone | place: USA: East River... | reverse complement strand
TCACGCGCTGCATGACGTCCTGAGGTCGAAGGGCCTGGCGACGGGCCTCGGGGATGAGGGTGGGTTCGCCCCATCGCTGGCTTCGAACCGGGAGGCGGTCGAGTTGCTGGTCCAGGCGATCGAGCAGGCGGGCTATCGGCCTGGCTCTGAAGTCGCGATCGCGCTCGACGTGGCGGCCACCGAGCTGGCCGAGGATGGCCACTACCGCCTCGCGCGTGAGGGCCGAACGCTCGACGCCGGACAGATGGCCGACCTCTATGAGGAATGGATCGGCTCTTATCCGATCGTTTCGATCGAGGATGGCCTAGCCGAGGACGACTGGGAGGGGTGGGCCGAGCTTACTCGACGCCTGGGCCAGCGCGTCCAGCTCGTCGGAGACGATTTATTCGTCACGAATAGCGAACGCTTAAGCCTCGGCATTCGCACGGGCTGCGCCAACGCGATCCTGGTGAAGGTGAATCAGATCGGTACGCTGACCGAGACCTTCGATGCCATCGACCTGGCCCGGGCCGCCGGCTACGCAACCGTGATCTCCCACCGCTCCGGCGAGACCGAGGACACGACGATCGCCGACCTCGCTGTTGGGAGCGGCGCCGGCCAGATCAAGACCGGTGCACCAGCTCGTAGCGACCGGGTGGCCAAGTACAACCAGCTGCTGCGCATCGAGGAGATGCTCGGCGACAGCGCCCGGTATGCGGGGACGAGCGCGTTTCGACTCACTGCCTGACGACGAGGTCGGGCATCCACCAGGAAGTCGTAGCCCAGCGACCCGCAATTCGGAGCCGCGAGGCTGAAAGCCGAGGGCGCTGAATTGCGAGCTTGAAAGGAGTGAGCCCATGGCAGTCCGCGTAGGCATCAACGGGTTTGGAAGAATCGGTCGCCAGGTGTTCAAGGCGATCCGCGAGCGCCACAGGGGCAGGCTCGAGGTCGTGGCGATCAACGACCTGATGGACTCGAAGACGAATGCGCACCTTCTCAAGTACGACAGCAACTACGGGCAGTATCCGGGCGAGGTGGCTGCCTCGAACGGCAACATCGTCGTCGATGGCGAGACGATCAAGGTCTTCGCCGAGCGAGACCCCGGCGCGATCAAATGGTCGGACGTCGGCGCCGACATCGTAGTCGAGTCGACCGGGTTCTTCACCGACGCGAAGAAGGCGGCGGCGCACCTCACCGGAGGCGCGAAGAAGGTCATCATCAGCGCTCCGGCTCGCGACGAGGACCTGACGATCGTGCTCGGCGTGAACGAGCGGATGTACGAGCCGTCGAAGCACAACGTCGTGTCGAACGCCTCGTGCACGACGAATGGCCTTGCGCCCGTCGCCAAAGTGCTCTTCGACACGTTTGGCATACAGAAGGGCCTGCTGACGACGGTCCACTCCTACACCAACTCGCAGCGTCTGCTGGACATGGCGAGCGCTGACCTCCGCGATGCTCGGGCGGCCGCCCTGAATATCGTGCCCGCCGCCACCGGCGCCGCCCGGGCGGTCGGACTTGTGATCCCCGAGCTGCAGGGTCGGTTTACCGGGCTCGCCTTCCGCGTACCGACCTCCACGGTCTCCGTCGTCGACTTCGTCGCCGACCTCGATCGAGACGTAACGGTGGAAGAGGTGAATGGTGCGCTGAAGAAAGCGGCGGAGGGGCCGCTGAAGGGCATCATGGCCTATACCGAGGAGCCGTTGGTCTCCAGCGACCTGAAGGGCAACACGAACTCCTCGATCGTCAGCGCGATTGACACGCTGGTGGTCGGTGGCAACATGGTGAAAGTGATCGCCTGGTACGACAACGAGTGGGGCTACTCGTGCCGTGTGGCCGACCTGGCGAACTTCATGGCCGGCATGATGGAAGGGTGACGGGCGGACTCGCCTCTCCTGCCGCAGCGGGAGAGGCCGGCGACGCGCCGCAGGCGCAAGCCGGGTGAGGGCGCCTAAGAATGTCCTTTCGTAAGAAAACCCTTCGCGACGTCGACCTCGCCGGGAAGCGAGTTCTGGTGCGCGTCGACTTCAACGTGCCGCAGACCCCGGATGGCGACATAGCGGACAACACGCGCATCCGCGAGACGCTTCCGTCAATCAACTACCTGCGCGACGCTGGCTGCCGGGTCGTGCTCGTCTCGCATCTCGGCCGACCGGACGGCAAGCCGGACCCCAGGCTGAGTCTTGAGCCCGTCTCTCGCGAGCTGAACAAGCTCCTGGGTGCTCCGGTCGCGTTCGCACGGGACACCATTGGCCCCGACGCCCATGCACAACTCGACGCGGTTCAGCCCGGCGGCGTGTTGCTACTGGAGAATGTGCGCTTCCATCCCGAGGAGGAAGCCAACGACCCCGGGTTCGCCGCGGAGCTGGCGAAGCTCGGCGACGTGTTCGTGAACGATGCGTTTGGGACCGCCCATCGAGCGCACGCATCCACCGCCGGTGTGGCCGGGCACCTGCCGGCAGTAGCTGGGCTGTTGATGGAGAAGGAGATCGATGCCCTCGGCGGCGTGCTCGCGGACCCGCGGCGTCCGCTGGCTGCCGTTATTGGTGGGGCGAAGGTCTCTTCGAAGATCGCTGTGCTCGAGAACCTGCTCCCCCGCGTGGACGCGCTGATCGTCGGCGGAGGGATGGCCTGCACCTTCTTGAAGGCGAAGGGGTTGGAGGTTGGCCGCTCCCTCCTCGAGCAAGACCGAGTCGCCTTCGCCTCAGAGCTGATGGTCCGCGCCGAATCTCGCGGGGTTCGCTTCCTGCTGCCCGTCGACGGCGTCTGCGCGGACAGTCTCGACCGCCCCATGCGGGTCGTAACGGTCGACGCCGACCGGATGCCGTCCGACCTGATGATGCTCGACATCGGACCGAGGACGGTGGACAGCTTCAGCCGCGAAGTGAGCGAGGCGGGCACGATCCTGTGGAACGGACCGATGGGCGTTTTCGAGAATGACCGCTTCGCGGAGGGGACAAAGCTGGTTGGCGAGGCGATCGCCTCGAGCGGAGCGACGACAATCGTCGGTGGCGGCGATACGGTCGCTGCGATCGAGCGATTTAGCGACCCCGCGCGCTTTACTCACGTCTCGACGGGCGGTGGCGCTTCCCTGGAGTTCCTCGAAGGTAAGACGCTGCCTGGAATCGCCGCTCTCGATGACAAGTGACATGAACAGGGCAGCAATCCGGACTCCCGTAGTCGCGGGCAACTGGAAGATGAACACCGCGGTGCCCGAGGCCCTGGCGCTCGTGGACGCCATGCTCGATGAGCTGCCTTTCATCAATGGCGTGGAGAAGGTCCTCTGCCCGCCGTTCATCTCGCTGGATGCCGTACGGAACCGGGTGATGGGCACCGGCATTCTGGTCGGCGCCCAGAACGCGTACTGGGAGCCGAAGGGTGCGTTCACCGGCGAGGTGTCCGTCAGCATGCTCCAGGGCCTAGCGGACTATGTGATCCTCGGCCACTCGGAACGTCGCCAGTATTTCCACGAGACCGACGAAGACGTAAACCGCAAGGTGAGGGCCGCGCTCGATACTGGGTTGCGCGTGATCATGTGCGTCGGCGAGAGTCTTGCCGAGAACGAGATGGGACATACCGAGTCCTTCGTTGAGGCGCAGGTCCGCGCGGGCCTGGCGGACATAGGCTCGCCCGAGCGCGTCGTGATCGCATATGAGCCGATATGGGCGATCGGAACGGGCCGCGCTGCCACGCCGGAGGTCGCGGGTAGGGTCATCGGCTACATTCGATCAGTGGTGGAGAGCATGCTGGGCGAACAGGCCGAGGGCCTGCGCATCCTCTACGGAGGAAGCGTCACCCCCGAGAATTTCTCGCCGTTCATAGCGCACCCGGAGATCGACGGAGGTTTGGTCGGGGGCGCGAGCCTCCGAGCCGACTCGTTCCTGGCGCTGGTGCACCAGGCGGCGGAGACCAAACCGGGATAGCCCGCACCGTGGGCTATCCTCATCCCAGCATCGGAGCTGATCGCGCCTGATGGCAACCCGCTATGAGCGCTCCAGCGGGCTACTCCTCCACCTGACCTCCTTACCCGGCCCGCACGGCATCGGCGATCTGGGTCACGAGGCGTATCGCTTCGTCGACTTCCTCGCTGAGGCTGAGCAGCGCCTCTGGCAGATCCTGCCGCTCGGTCCCACAGGCTATGGCAACTCGCCTTACGCCGCACGGTCCGCATTCGCGGGCAACTCGCTGCTCGTGTCGCTCGATCTGCTACGCGATGAAGGGCTGATCGACGATGCTGATCTGCTGCCGACTCCTGAGTTCCCTCAGGACCGCGTGGACTTCGCCGCGGTTGAGCGGTTCAAGATGGAGGCGCTCGGTCGGGCAGCCGAGCGGTTCGGCGCCGATGCGTCGCCTGCGCGGCGTGCCGCCTTCGATGCCTTCAAGCACCAGAATGCGCGCTGGCTGCATGACTTTGCCCTGTTTATGGCGCTCCAGGGGTCCCACGGTGGCGCATGGCAAACGTGGGGCGAAGGACTCGCGCGTCGGAAGCCAGACGCGCTCGCAGAGGCCCGAGGGATGCTCGCCGCGTCCGTCGACGTGCACGCGTTCGCTCAGTTCGCCTTCGCCGAGCAGTGGAGCGCGCTGAGGAGCTACGCCGCCGAGCGCGGTGTGCGCATCGTGGGCGACATCCCCATCTTCGTAGCGCTCGACAGCGCGGACGTGTGGGCGCAGCCCGAGCTATTCTTGCTCGACGACCGCGGGTTCCCTACGGTGGTTGCCGGCGTCCCACCGGACTACTTCTCCGCGACAGGGCAGCGTTGGGGCAATCCCCTGTACCGATGGGATGCAATCGCGGCCACGGGCTACACGTGGTGGATCAATCGGTTCCGCGCGATGCTCCGCCTCGTCGACATCATTCGGATCGACCATTTCCGCGGGTTCCAGGGACACTGGGAGATTCCGGCGGAGCATCCTACGGCGGAGCACGGGCGCTGGGTAAGCGGACCAGGAAGGGACCTCTTCCAGGCCGCTCGCCGTGCCCTCGGTGATCTGCCAATCATTGTCGAGGACCTGGGGGTCATAACACCGGACGTTGTGGCGCTTCGAGAAGAGCTTGGCTATCCGGGGATGAAGGTGCTGCAGTTCGCGTTCGGCAGCGGCCCGTCCAATCCGTTTCTGCCCCATAACTTCGAACGAAACGCCGTCGTCTACACGGGTACCCACGACAACGACACGACGGTCGGATGGTTTCGGACGGCGCCCGAGACCGAGCGGCATTACGCGCTGGAGTACCTTTGTGGAGACGGCGAGTCGGTTGCCTGGGACATGATTCGCGTCGCCCTCGCTTCAGTCGCGGATACGGCGATCGCGCCGGTCCAGGACGTCCTCAGCTTAGGGCCCGAGGCCCGCATGAACTTCCCCGGGACCGCCGAAGGGAACTGGTCGTGGCGTCTCGGGCCGGGCCAGCTGACCGGTGAGCACGCAGAGAAGCTGGCGAGGATGGCGCAGGCCTACGGTCGGGCATGATCAAGCCCGCTCGTGGTGAGCTTGTCGAACCACGGTCCTTCGACAGGCTCAGGATGAGCGGATCGCGTTAGCGCGGCCGGCACAGCACTACGAAGTTCTCTCGGGACTGACGGACCTCGACGCGGGGGAACATGGCCTCGATTCGCCGCAGCCGCGAAGCAGCCCGCCGGTCTTTGAAGAAGTTGATCGCGGCCACGCCGCCCGGAGTGAGGAGCTCCCTCACCCGGCGCAAAAACGGCTTCTGGAAGATGGCAATGGGGATGGCGCCGTCGGCCCAGAGGTCGACCGCAACGTAGTCGTAGGGACCCGCGGCCTCGGCGACGAAAACGAAGGCATCCGCCTCGACGATGTCCAGGGCAGGTGTGTCCAGACCGAAGGCACCGCGTGCGATGCGGATGACCGCCGGTTCATGCTCGACGCCGGTGATGCGAATCCCCGGGAACCGCCGCGTCAGCAGGTGCACCAGGGTTCCCCCGCCGAGCCCGAGGATCAACGCCGCCCGCGGGCGCACGTCCGGCAGCATCAGAGGCCAGTAGCCGGGCCCCAGCGGGCCATCGCCTACGACGACGGATTGGACGACTCCATCGATGAGAAGGGCGATCTGCCCTTCATCCTCGCCGATCCAGACGCGGCGCGGCAGCCTCAGTAGATCATGGTCCGGATTCGCGGACTCCAAGAACAACCTGCCAACGCAATTCTTGGCCGTAAGGGGTCTACCTGGAGTGGCCTTTTGCAGCGGCACATTGCCGCCACACTGCCGCCTACTTGTTGCGCCGCCGGTACTTCTTCAGCATCTTCCGGTACTTGTGCCGCCGCATCTTCTTACGGCGCTTCTTGACCAATGAGCCCATTCGAAGCGATTTCCTCCGCGAGAAGGTCCGAAACCTGGAAGCGAGTGTAGCGGTCTGTTAGGAACGTGTCAAAAAGCCGGCGGCTGCCAGCCGAGGAGGGGACCGAGCGCGATGCCGGATGCGAACAGCAAGCCGAATCGCGCGTGGAGAGCGGCCGACCCTCGAACTCCCGCGTTCAGTCGGCTGGGCTCTTCGGTGGCCGCGTAGAGGCGCACGAGTCTGAACGGCATGGGGATAGTGAGGAGCGGGAGCAACGCACTCAGAGGCAGGAAACCGAGAGCGACCGCGGCGGTCGCGACAACGTAGGCGCCCGCGACCAGCGCAACGAAGACGCCCAGGCCCGCTTTGCGTCCCAGCACGACGGGGACCGTGCGTCGCCCCACGCGACCGTCAGCTACCACGTCGCGAACGTTGTTCGCCAAGAGGATCGCGGCCACGAGGCAGGCGACGGGGAGGGAGGCCCAGATGGCGGATGGGGCGAAGCTCCCCGCCTGGATGAAGTAGGCGAGGCCGACGATAACGGGGCCCATGAAGATGAAGACTTCGAGCTCGCCGAACGGTGTGTAGGCGATGGGCCTCGGACCGCCAGTGTAGAGGTAGCCGCCAGCCGCGCTGGCAAGTCCGAGCAGCAGTACGACGGGCGACGTTCGAAACACGATGTACAGGCCGAGGACGAGCGCGATCACGTAGCAGGCCGTTGCTGCCTTAAACACGGTGGACGCGGGAACCAGCCCGCGGACGATGGCGCCCGCGATCCCCACGGTTTGCAGTGTGTCCAGCCCGTGCTTGAAATCGAAATACTCGTTGAACATGTTCGTTGCGATCTGGATCAGGACGGATGCGACGAGCATCGCGAGTAGTAGGTCGGGCCTGGGGATCTCACGCAACGTCGCGAAGGCGACGGCCGAGCCGACCAGCACGGGCACGATGGACGCGGTAAGAGAGAACGGCCGAGCCAGCTGCCACCACACGCGCCAGCCAGCCGCAGTGTGCGGCATCAAAGGAGCGACTCCCACTTGCTAATCTTCGGTCTCATTGATCTGCTAGAAGGTTTGGGCCGCGGCTGATAGGATCGACGGACCAACCGATTGGAGGAGATGCGATGTTCAAAGTAAAGAGCGTTCGGTCATGGAACGTCAACGCGGACGACCTGGACGCGATGGTGCTGTTCTACCGCGACTTCGTCGGCGCCGAGGAGGGTCGAACGGCGACGATCGGCGGAGTGACGGTTGCGCACGTCAAGCTCGGTGATCTGACGCTGGGGATGTTCGACGCCTCAGAAGGTCCCCGGCCTGGGGTCCCCCATCACACGTTCGACATCGAATGGCCAGGCGACCTCGAAACGGTCTCCCGTCAGCTCGAGCAGCGGGGCATCAAACTCGAGGCGACGCGCCAGCATCGCGATGGCCCCGGCTACTCGCTCTACTTCGACGACCCCGCGGGCAACCGCATCGAGTTGTCGACGGATCCGGAGTAGGAAACCCTCACCCTAACCCTCTCCCAGAGGGAGAGGGGACAGCTGTTTGAGTAGCTCCTCCGGCTCGGTGACCGGCAGGTCGCAGACGAAGTTGCGGCAAACGTACGCCGCCGATCGGCCGTCTACTGGGCCTCGGTCGGCAAGCAGTGGCACCGCATCAGCGTCCTCGGGCTTTCCTGCCGCGACTATCGCGTCGGGCAGATAGCGAAGCTGGACGGCGTCGATGAGCGCCCTGGTCGCCGCCGCGTCCCGTTCGCCGACGATGGCGACCTCTTGCGGAGGAGCCAGGTAGAGGGCGAGCGCCGAGAGCAAATTGCCCAGGCCGACGGGGTGCTGACGCATCCCGGTTGCGAGACTCGCGAGCGTGGTCCTGGCGACACGCTCGTACTCGGGTTCGCCGGTCACCCCCCAGAGAGTGAGGAGCGCGTGGGCAGCCAGCGACGTGCCGGACGGCGTCGCGTTGTCCCAGAAGTCTCGAGGTCGGGCGACAAGGGACTCGGCGTCCGCCGCTGTGTCGAAGAACGCGCCGCTCTCCTCGTCCCAGAACTGACCTACCATCGCGTCCGCGATGTTGCGCGCCGTCTGGAGCCACACCACGTCGTAGGTCGTCTGATACAGGGCGAGAAGCCCATCAGCCACACCCGCGTAGTCCTCCAGGAATCCCCCGACGCGGGTCTCGCCGTCCTTGTGCACGCGATACATCCTGCCATCGCCCCACATCCGCGATGTCAGGAACCGAGCGTTCGTCTAAGCCGTCGCCAGGTCCTCCGGCCGCCGAAGCACGCGTGCGCTCTCAGCGAAGGTGCGCAGCATCAAGCCGTTCCAGGCTGAGAGGATCTTGTCGTCCCGGGCCGGGGGCACGCGCTCGCCACGAGCCTCCAGCATGCGGGGCTGAGCCCGGGCGATGACCTCACGAAGCTGCTCGCGGCTGATTCCGTGCCGCGAAGCCACGGCTTCCGGATCGGCTGGGGCCGTCAGGATGGTCTTCCCCTCGAAGTTTCCCTCAGGGCGGACACCGTAGTAGCTGGCGACGATGGGGGCATCGTCGGGACCCATAGCGGCCTCGATCTCATCGCGCGTCCAGACGTAGTACTTGCCCTCCTCCCCCTCGCTGTCAGCGTCCTGGGTGCTGAAGAATCCGCCGCCGCTATGCAGCATCTCGCGGCGAACGTAATCGAGCGTGTCCTCCACGATCCGGCGATGGAAGCCGTTGTCGGTCACCTGGTAGGCGTGAAGGTAGGCGCGGGCGAGAAGCGCGTTGTCGTACAGCATCTTCTCGAAGTGCGGCACGAGCCAACGGTCGTCCACCGAGTAGCGGTGGAACCCTCCTCCAATCTGGTCGTAGATGCCGCCCTCAGCCATCCGCCGCAGCGTGTGCTCGACCATCTCGAGGGCTAGGCCGCTAGCCGTGCGATGGTGGAAATGGAGGAGGAAGTCCAGCGCCATCGCCTGCGGGAACTTGGGCGCGCCGCCAAAGCCGCCCCGCTGCGCGTCGAACTGCTTCACCAGCGCGCCAAACGCGTCGTCCAGAACGCTCGCTTCGAGGGAGTCGGCCGGCGCGCTCAGCAGCGTCTGCTCCTGGACGAACGCAGTTACTCGGCTCGCCTGGAGGTCGATCTGGCCCCGCTCTCTCCCGTACGCGTCGGAAATCGACAGGAGCACGCGGCGAAAGCCCGGCATGCCCATTCGATCTTCAGGTGGGTAGTACGTGCCGCCGTAGAAGGGCTTGCCATCCGGTGTGAGGAAGACCGTCATCGGCCAGCCGCCGCGCCCTGTCAGGCCCTGGACGGCAGTCATGTAGATCTGATCGAGATCGGGTCGCTCCTCACGATCGACCTTGATGCTGACGAACCGCTCGTTCATCAGCGCGGCGGTCGCCTCGTCCTCGAACGACTCGTGCTCCATGACGTGGCACCAGTGGCAGGCGGAGTAGCCGATGCTCAGCAGGACCGGCTTGTCCTCATCCCGTGCCTTCGCGAACGCTTCGTCGCCCCACGGGTACCAGTCGACCGGGTTGTGCGCATGCTGCAGCAGGTAGGGGCTCGTTTCGTGAATCAGGCGGTTGGGCATAGGATAGGCAACGGATGCCCGAGCCGAAGTCCGAGCAGAATCCAATCCTCGAGAACCTCGCGCAGTTGGCCTCGGCAGGCTTCTAGCGTGGCGGCGTTCGCAAGGATCCCTTGAAGCCCGGGGATCTCACCGTAATAGGTCCCATCCTCGAGTTTTTCGTACTCGGCTCGATCCAAAGCGGCTTGGATGTACTCCGTTAGCACCCTGGCGTGAACCTCGAATGACGATACATGGTGGGCAAGCATAGCGCCTAGAGCCGTTGAAAGCTATCGACGATTCTTCCACGGTTATACTTCGTGCGGGCATCCCCACAGACGCGGATGGTCCCGCGGTGTGCACCAACGGAGGTGAGATCATGGCTGCAGCGAACCTCGGCCTCGAGGACGTCGTCGTCGCTCCATCCTCGATCTGCGACGTCAATGGGAAGACCGGCCAGTTGATCTATCGTGGGTACGATATCCACGACCTCGTACAGCACACTACCTTCGAAGAAGTCGTCTACCTCCTCTGGCACGAGGATCTCCCCAACCGTTCGCAGCTGCAGCAGCTCGACAGCGAGCTCAAGGCGAATCGGGCGCTTCCCTCGGGTGTGATCGACATGATGAAGGCCTTGCCAGCCGGAGCGCCGCCGATGGATGTGCTGCGCACGGCCGTCTCTCTCCTCGGCCTCTACGACCCCGATGGCCGCGATAACTCTATCGATGTCACGCAGCGGAAGGCGATGCGCCTCCAGGCGCAGATCCCGACGATCGTCGCCACGTGTCATCGCATCCGAGAGAAGAAGGAGATCGTCCCGCCCGACCAGTCGCTGAGCACCGCCGCCAACCTGCTGTACATGATGACAGGCCAGCGTCCGGACGACTATGCGGTACGAACGATGGACGTCGCGCTGATCCTCCACGCCGACCATGAGTTCAATGCTTCGACGTTCTCGGCCCGCGTCACCATCGCAACCCTTTCGGACATTTACGACGCGATCACCGCGGCCATCGGCACGCTCTCCGGACCGCTGCACGGCGGCGCGAACGAGCAGGTCATGCGCATGCTCCTCCAGGTGAAGGACGAGGCTGCTGCCGATGATTGGATTCGCGATGCGCTCGCGCGCAAGGCGCGGATCATGGGATTCGGCCACCGCGTGTACAAGACGGACGATCCGCGTGCCGTGGAGCTGAAGGAGATGTCTCGGGAGTTGGGCGAGCGGACCGGCCAGCCGCAGTGGTTCCGCATCTCGGATCGAATCCAGCGGATCATGCTCGAAGATAAAGGCCTCTACGCCAACGTCGACTTCTACTCGGCATCGGCCTACTACGTGATGGGCATCCCGATCGACCTCTACACACCGATTTTTGCCGCGAGCCGGATCTCGGGATGGTCTGCGCACGTGCTCGAGCAGCTTGCCAACAACCGGCTGATCCGCCCGCGTTCGGACTATGTGGGGCCTCGCGACCGTCGAGTCGTGCCGATCGATCAGCGGTGAGCCCGCGGTGAGCGACCCTCTCATCAGAGTCGAGTCGCTCCGCAAGCATTTTGGGTCCGTCATCGCGGTCGACGGCATCTCGTTCGAAGTTCAGCAGGGCGAGATGTTCGGCATCCTCGGGCCGAACGGCGCGGG